>Ga0210059_1001394_pt1 | contig 36169 bp, 19 predicted proteins | sample Ectturendosymbi2_FD_188042 | JGI IMG/M metagenome (GOLD analysis project Ga0210059, IMG submission 188042) | Ecteinascidia turbinata endosymbiont from Florida, USA - Sample 2 (SPAdes) (version 2) | ecosystem: Host-associated > Tunicates > Ascidians > Unclassified | place: Key West, Florida... | reverse complement strand
GGTGAGGCCATCAAAGGCAAACAATAATATACTGTATGTGTGTGATATGTACACCAGTGACCTGCAGAGGGGGTGGGGAGAACGGAGCGACGGTACCGGGCATCCAAGACATGGGGGCATCCAAAGAGTGAAATTACAAAAATTTAAATGCTGTGACTAGATGATATTTCCTATTGTAAGGCTCACTATTTTTTACGTATTCAAATGCCAGTAATTCTCAGCTTCTTCAATACCATGGGACCTGTACTGCACGTGTGCGACGCACACCCGATCAAACTGAGAGTGCTGACGTGATTTGTTCCACATCGTGCGATCACAGGAAAATCACAAAAAGATTGAAAGATAATAATCAGTGTTGAGAAAACCCGTTTTTTTTTAAAAAAACAACCCACTTGGGCTTTTTGTTTTTTTAACCCGTTTTTTGGGCGTTTTGAAAAGAAACAGGTTTTTGTTATTTAAAAAAACATAAAAACCCCATTCTGTGTTGTTTGCATTGCACCATGCAATATCACCATTTTCAGAATTGCGCAATAATAACTTGCTATACCCAGGGGCATAAGGAGGTTAGAAGGCGCCCGGGGCAAGAAGCACGTTTGGTGTCCCCATGTTCGAGCCTGAGGTCTTTCGGAAGCAAATGTCCTGTGTTGAAGAAAGTGGTTGTGATATTGTTGGGACTTTTCGGCGTCCCCCGCAGTGATTTGGCGCCCCCATATTGAGTTGGCGCCCAGGGAATTGTGCCTCCCTTATAACCCCCCTCGTTACTCCTCTGGTTATACGTAACACACACCCGTGTCAGAGACCAACATCAACAATGGACGGTTGTGATTTGACTCCCCAGAAACGGACACTAACTTCTGAATACAAACACAGTGCCTTGACGCTAACAGGCAACCACCAACATTCCCGCACCACTTCCCAAAGATTTTCACGGGGAACCTAGTTGTATGCTTTCTTGAGTTCGACAAAACATGTGTAGACCTTTTTGGTATACTCCCAAGATTTCTCGAAAATTTGCGGGAGACTAAAAGTTTGATCTGGTAGTGCTATGGCCTGGACGTATACCATCCTGGGTATCATCCAGCTTTAGTTCAATTATTTTGCAGCATCTTTTTTCAAGGCACTTGGCATATACGTGTCCTGGGAGGCTAAGGAGAGAAATGCCACGGTAGTTGGTGCATTCACTTTCTGTCTCCTCTTTTGTGTTCGGGATGATCACCCCAGTTTGCCAATCTTTCGGTGATCTTCCAGAACACCAGGTCACATGACACACACGAGTCAGCCAAAGAACTCCTTGATTTAATGCTTTGAGCATATCAGGTCGGATTTCATCACAGCCTGCAGCCTTCCCAGCCTTCAGTGTTTTGACAGCAAGGGAGGCTTCAGTTGCAGTGATGGTATTTTCCTCCCCAAAATGTACCTCGTGTGTGTTCGGTGGTGTAGTTGTGACTGGGTTCAAGAGATCTGTAAAAGACTCTCTCCATTTACCAAGGATGTCCTTCTTATTGCTGAGTAAGACATCATTTTGGTGTTTGATGGATCCTGCAGTATAAGATCTTTTGCCGCGAAGACGCCGTATAGTTTGCAGACCACCTTATTTGCTTGCCAGTAATCGCAATCCAGTTTATGTTCGAAATTCTCCCAAGATTGCATTTTGGACATTTTTACCGTGAGTGCTGCGGACTCGCGCCCCAGCGTACCGCGAATGCACCGAAGAGTCGGCGTCGCTGTGAAGCCATGCCTTGAAGGCTACTTTCTCTGCTCGAATAGCATCTTTCACCTCTTGGTTCCACCAGGGGGCTACTTTTTGCCATTATTCGCCACACCGCGTAGTTTCCGTCTGCATACCCGAGCAGCAGATGAAGCTACAGCTGCCTCTCCACCTCCGAGTCCACTGTGCATTCTGAGAGTTCTCGGAACAAGGACGATATGCTATCCGCAAAGGTCTTTCTTACATATTTGTCTACTAGGGCCTCCCACTTTATTCGGTAGGATTTCCTGATCCTGCACGTTTGTGTAGGCCCCAGCGGCTTTTCCATATGCATGTTGCAGACCAGCAGGTGGTGATCGGTCGACCGTTCTGTACCTCGCTTGACACAAACGTCCAACACTGAACGGAACAAGTCAGCTGAAACCATGCAGTAATCAATGAGTGACAATTGACCCAAGGAATCTCTGCACCAGGTGTAATTGTGCATATTTCTGTGCTGGAAGAAAGTCTTCATGAGGCACAGTGTATTGTTACAGCATAGTTGCAGCAGAAGTCTTCTGTTATCATTAACGTCAACATCACCATGTCGGCCAATCACACCCTTCCACACACAGGCATCATTCCCAACATGTGCATTAACATCTCCCAAAAAGGGTATGGCAAAATGTGCTCATCCAAACCCTGTACTAAATTTTCAACACAGTTTTTCTGTACTTGCCTGCCACGGACTATAGGCCTACTAATGTGAAGTACTAGTCGATATATATTAAAAATACTAGTCGATTCATATCAACTAACAGTGCCAGAAAACACATCCTGGTTAACACTGATAAAAGTGTCACAGGATGAAGTAGCAGGCATATCGCACGAATTTGCAGCATTCTGCAAAAATTTAAAATGCTTTTGCTAAGCTTGCATTTGCAATTAGATGTACCACAGCATAAATTCAGTTACAAAAAACAACAAATCAGATGCATCTTGATAATTTCAAGGTAATGACAGTCAGATCAGCTTTCACCAGCAGCATTATATACAGAAACAAGACGATGCCTGTGGACTGTAAACCCTGCGCACAAGTGTTACAATTGCTTGCATCACCTTGCGGACTACTAAGCCACGCACAAGCAAAACATGTTGATTCAGGGCATTAAACTAACAAGAAAGCAACCAGCATGTTGAGTTGCGGTAGGGTTAAGTCAATTTCGATATTTCGCTTGTGATGTCTATCACCATGGCTTGGGCACCATCTACCGATGACCTCTCTTTTGTTCATATATGGCGCTATCGTCACCGCGCCACATGAGGCATTCACCCAAGATGGCTCTAGTCTAGAAATACTCTAGAGCAGGGGTGTACAACCTTTTGCTATTGCCGGCCGCATTACTTTTGTTTATATGAAGTACGGCCGCCAATGAGTTCGAGTTATATTTATGAGATACGTTTTTAATTATAGAATAGGTTACTGCCAAGTGCCAACCAAGACAGAACACATTCAAACATAAATTGCGCATCCATTCTATAACTCTTTGTGACATCACCATCAAGATTGTTACGCACTGTGTCGACTGATTTTCTTGCCTTGCGTTTGTTTTGCTCCAATATACGTCAGCACGGCCGCCAAATCTTATATTTCAAGTAACATGTGGACGGCCGCAAATTTCATTATCGAAGGCCGCATGCGGCCGTACGACCGCAGGTTGTGCACCGTTGCTCTAGAGCAGGGCTAATCAATTATTTTAAGCAAAGCTCCAGTTACAAATGCCAAAATTTTTCGAGGTCCGGTCACTCCCATAAAATCATGCAAATGTGACACGTCTTGGATTTTTCTAAGAAAAGACGTAATATGAGAATTTAATACAATTATACTGTATATAGATATACTAAATCAGGTACATGGATACAGATATCAACAAACGCTGTCAGCGTTATTCATTGTTCTGCTGGTGGGAGCAATTGCAGTTTGTGCTTCTTGGCAGTTACCTAAATATTTATTCCAAGGTAGTGCCAGTGAATAGAATGTAATGGTCAAGGTTTTATTCGTGATACAGATGCGATACTTGTTCTACATGAGCTTCTTTTTTGACAGTGCGAACTGCCAGCAGTCAGTGGCGTACTGTAACTAGATGTTTAGGCCAGGCGGGAAAACGTAGCTGAAAAAGGTACACTTCCCAGTGTAAGGGGGCTGCTAGCAACACTCAGAAAAACCCTGAGAAATGACGGTGAATCCGGATGTGGATGGCTATGCTAAAAACTAAATCACCAACAAATACTCCGAAAAACGCAAAAAAAACTACTGAAAACCAATATAATACTAAAACTGAAGTATAAGCGAAGTGGGGGCCTGAGTTTTACATTTACTGTAGCTGGCAGGAGGGGACAATTCGCCCCTCCAGCAGCAGGTAGACCCAAACACCGTAAGAATTTCCACTGACTATTTGCGAGGAGTGGAAAAAATTTTGGAGATACCTTCCTTTGACAACAAGTTCTCAGGTGTGCCATCAAAAAATATTTCTTTCACTGCTACATTCTATTGGAATTCAGTAAATTCCGGTTGAGTTTTGGCTGCGTCCACACCAGTGGTGTCAAGTTGCCGGAGCTCCGCTCCGCCACTTTCATCAGTGAATGCTGTGAATGATGGGTCGTTGCCTATAAATATATGCGAAAATGCCCAGCAGACCTCCGGTACCTATAAAAATTTCAACTTCATCTTCGGTGCACACATGTTCATGTGTCTTTTTGCTTCGGTTGAGAATTCAGTAATGTCTGTCACTAAACAGGGTTTTGAGGAAAGAGCAGCAACTGGTTTTCGAAAAGAAAGTCGCCAAACTGTTCGACAATGTTGGTAATCAACTTTTCAAAAAGTTGAATATATCTGGAATCTTCTTGCTTTTATTTTCCCCAAATGCCTCGGAAAATGACTAAGTTCGTTTTGAACGACTTGTTTGAGGATATTAAACTTTTTCTGGAAAGGACAAGTAGTAGTGATCAAATCAAGAGTAGTAGGCTATGTTTTCTCCTCGAAGTTTTACATTCAAGTCGTTGAGGTGATACACTATGTCAGCCAAAAATTCAACAGTTTCCCTTTCTTTATCATTTCCTAAAAAAGCTGAAAATGCCTTAGCTTTTCTTCACATTTTGTTGACTTCCCGCAAAAAATTTAAAATTTTTTCCTAGAGGAAAAAAATCTCTGCAAAACACTTCCCTCACTCGAGCATCTTTCACAACTGTGCACAAATAAATTTGTATAATTGTATTGTTTTCGGAAAGAAAATGTTTCGTTGCTATATTCTAGCCTTGAATCCACTATTTTCACCATGATAGACATTGTAGTGACGAGTTATTGTTCAACAATTATGACGAAACAATTACCTTGAACCAAAAAAATCGTAGCTTGCCTAACTCCGGTGTGCACCGCAATTTAGCTGAACAGCAGCTTGATCGACAATCGCACAGTTGGCGAGGAGTAAATGCTTTAGAAGTACAACCAAAAGAGCAAAATTTGGGTAAAAAAACTTTTGGGTATAGTATACACCTTTGAGAGGCTGACGAGGTCCGGCCGTCGCCATCCAAAGGTCCGGATTCGGACCGCGGTCCGCCATTTGAGTAGCCCTGCTCTAGAGCAATGGTTCTTAGCCTGTGGGTAATTACCCAAAGGAGAACATTTGAAATTTTTTGGGGGGTAATTTAGATTATTATCATTTTATTGTGATGTGGCACTAAAATATCTTCAAACTTATAGAATGCAGAGTTTCGTGTGTGTTCATACGTTGTTTCGTTTCACTTAAAGCAACATGCCTGCTGTTATGTCATAGTACCGGACAGTTTTTTTTCAAGCCGTTTTTGGGTATCAAAATGACACCCTAAAATTTTGCAATGGCACCCTAAATTCTGAAAGCCTAGGTATGATTTTGCTTTGTATTGAAGTAAAACGATTTGAGATAAGCATGTTTTTCTGCATGTTTTGCAACAGGCGGCTGCAATGTTATAGGGCGACAAAATTTTCTGGCGCAGAAGTTGGAAGCGAAAATTGTAAGTTGGGTATCTGTGCAGTCATGCGCACCGCTTCGGCCTCTTGCTATACTGCCGCAGATTTGCACAGCGTGGTGTACGAAACTGCGAAAGCACTTTAATGCAAATATGGAAATGTTTTACTGTTTCACCGTTTCAATCGGCTTGCCTGGCGATGCATCAGACTACAATGAAGACAAAAGGTCGGCAGTTGCAGCGCGCATGCAAAACAAGGTAGTTGTCGAGTGAGGCAACAGTGAGAGCTAGAAGTGAGATTTTGGCCATTTTGAGTCACACTGAAGCAGCTATCAGGAAAGAAAAACGATGTAATTTGCGTTGTTTTACTGCGACTTATAAAAACAAAAAAAAATTCAACAAGGTGCTTTCTTTTTGTCAACACTGGCACCTCACCTGACAGAACTGAGCAAAGTTCTTCAGGCGGGATGTTTTGACTTTACACAAGTGAAAGCTTCCGTAGAACTGTGCATCAATCAGCTCTCTGATTCCGCTGCTGAATTCGAACTTAAAGCTGTTTGCGAAAAGTTTGATAGTGAAATAGGGGATCTTGGAACGCTGGGTGATTTGGCTTACTCGTGTGTGTCAAGTGGCATGGCGTTTTGGAAGGGCACCGAGATTAGCAAATTGATTGTTCCCATACACAAAACAGGGAGACAGGATTGAATGAACCAACTACAGCGGCATCTTTTTGCTAACCCCCCCTGAAAGAGTGTATGCCAAGATGCCGCGAAAACCAAAGCTGGATGATACCCAGTGCGGTTTTTGTCGCGGCTGTAGCACTACAGTAGAAATTTCTACTCTCCAGAAAACTTTCAAGAAATCCTGGGAGCATGCCAAAGACGTATACACATGTTTCGTCGACCTCGGTAAAGTATATGGCCTGAATCCTTGTGAAAAGTTTTGGGTTATGTTGTGGGAGCACGGTGTTGACAAGTGCCTATTGTTGGCCGCTAAATCACCGTATTCCTGTTCAGAAGATTGTGCCCGTGTCGACGGTGTTAACTCACAACTGTTCAGCGCTGGTGTTGGACTCCGACAATGTTCTGTGCTGTCGTCACTCCTGTTCATAGTCTATATCGGGGTTCTCCACACCACGGCCCGCGGGCCAAATCCGACCGACGGAGCCATTTCACCCGGCCGCAAAACACATTTTGCCAACAATGAAATACCATACAGTACTGTATATTTACATAAAATGTGGTGATTTGGTAGAATGCAACATATCCCGAGAAAAACGCTACGCAAGATGTTTGGCCCTCAAACTGTTGTGCAATACCTTATGTCGTCTTTCCCCAAAAATTTGAAGAGCCTTGGTCTATATGAATTGGATAGACAGTCGCAGACACGTCGACGAGGGTGTCACTGTTGGGAACTGCAGGGTGAACCGTTTGTTTTTTGCGGACGAATTGGTACTGCATGTGTGGATCTTCTCAACAAGATCTTCAGCACGCATTTGATCGGTTTTCTGCTGCGTGCGACCACGAAGGAACGAAAATCAGCTCTAAAAAGATTGAGGTATTATGTCTCGCCCAAGGCAGTGTATGCTGCAAGTGAGCGGCAATACACTGCAGCAGGTGGCGATGTCCAAGTACCTTGGGGTGGTATTCACGAGTGACGAAAGTGGGAACCAAGGGATTGATACACGGATTACTGAAGCAAACGCAGTTCTGCGTGAGCTTATTGCTCCGTGCTGACAAAACGGGGGCTTTCAAAGAACGCAAAGTTTTCAGTTTTTAAATCGGTCTTTGTTCTTATCCTCACCTGCGATTGTGAATGTTAGGTGACGACTGAAAGAATACTGTCAAAAGAACAAACGGCAGAGATGGGATATTTGGGAAGAGCTCTCGGTGGTACACTTCGTGACAAAGAGCACAGGTTTGAAATTTGAAAAGTCCAGGATGTCAAGTCAGTTCTTCGAATCGAGAGATCCCAGGTATGTTAATTCCGCCATGTGTCCAAAATGTCCCAGGAAAGAATGACGAACTAAGTCCCTCAGGTTACAGTCTCCACCCACGGGAAAGCGGCCCAAAGTTTGCCAAGGACCACGTGACGTGACTACATGTCCGACCTTGCTTGGTCCCGTCTTGGTGTGGAGCCAGCAGAACTGTCTGAGATTGCTGTTGAATGTGAGGTATATTGGGTCCTCCAAAGACACGAAGCTACAAAGAAGCTTTTCTGCATTTTGGTTTTACAAGTGTTACTGACTAGGTTTGACCGCTTGATGGCAAAAAAGCAGTATCAGCTCCCCGGCATTGGTATATTTTTAATGGACATTTGAATCCAAATTATGACGTCATTTTTGCGTTGTTGTATTTTTGATTGATTGCAAGTTGCAATTTGTTACATTTTGAAATGGGGGTAATTGAATTCCATCAAGTTCTTCTCAATGGTAACGATATTAAAACGGTAAAGAACCACTGCCTCAGCTGAACCGCGAAATGTACATTTTGCTTCATTATGAAAACTAACAAAACTTTTTTTTTTATTACAGTACCTCACATTTAAATGCTAGTGAGATAACAATATTTAAAAAACGGAGCCTGCTGCCGCTGTTGATGAAAAGAGCTTATTACTGCTTTTAACAGCAAGTGTAGTGACATAAACAGTAATTATGCCAGATTCCCGTATTTTGTAGGTTGACAGTGACACCACAATGCAAGTTTCAACCAGTTCCTCGTGTTGAGTAGGTGGGGTTGACAATGGGAGTTATAGCCCGCTGTTCGTGATTAGTTGGCCTTTTGTCGAATTTTTCATTTGCTAGCATTCGTCCCATCGCTACGAGGGGCGTTGGTAGGTTTAGAACCCCCAAATAATCCTCCAAGTCACCCCAAATTGAACTACGAAACCCCATACAGTAAATTAGTAGAATTTTCAAATTTTAGCATGCCAAGCCCCCTACACAAACATAAAGCCGTAAACCACTATTGAAGACGTTCTGGCGACGGTTCTGGCTAACATAATCAGCAAACAGCAAAGTCGGGGTATAGCGCAGTTTAGGCCTAGTAAGTAACTAGTAAATCTACGACATACCGCAGTTGTTATGGAGAAGAAGAGAACATATCTTGAGTCCTACGTGGACTTTGGCTTTGACGTTACAATAGAAGGCGATGGTCAAAATCGCCAGTGAACCTTGTTCTAAAGCGCTTATGAATGGTTCTACGAAATCAATTACTTCACGTCATGTTACACACATGCATGACGATCATTAGTCTTTGTTCTCCAAACGGCCTCTTTGGTGCTGCTGGAACACTACCTGCTCTAGGATTCTTGACAGAGGTCTAATCAGGTTTGGAAGCATTGTATCTAGTCGCTTTTAGAACAGCCAAGGAAATAAGCGGCATATATTTAGCGAACGACTTCATCAAATTTTAAGCAATAGATATGACTTGAACTTTTGCTTGAAAAGGAAGGAAAAAAGAAAATTCAGAAGATATCTTTATCGAATGATACAATATGCTGCCGTATACGTTTTATGCCAAAGGACATTTTAAATAAGGAAGAGGACGAAATTCGAGACAATCCCGCAAAAATATTAAGCTAGACGAATTAAATTATGTGCCTCACTGTGCACAGTTGTTGCTTTCTGTCGATATGTTACCATACGTTCACCTCTTTGAGAGCATGTTTTCCTTTTGAAAGAAACCTAAAATGTCTTCCGATGACAATAAAAATGACAAATGTCCTCCGTTTGCCATTTGAAAATTTTCTTGAATACAAGCTACAGTTTTTCAGCATGATTTTAGTGGAATACATTCTGTTATGACTCATATTCAAGAAATTACGCCAGTGTGCTTATTAAAGCACCTTGCTAAAAATGTGCCCGACTTTTAGGTGATAGAAGTACAGTAAACCTACGATATGTGCATACTGGTGAGTTCAGTGAAGAGTTCTTAGTGTGCGATAGATCAACGACGACAACAAAAACAGTTGATCGCCTGAAACAAACAGGTAATTATTGAGCAAGAAAGCCACGCCCGCATTGTGTTTCAGAAATTATAATTTCTTCGAATGGAATAATCTCTTATGGAATTGCATGGGCTCGCTTTGCAAAAAGGGGGCTGCCGCCCATGATCGGAACTAAGCCAGACTTTGTGCTTCTGAAAAATCGCCCTCGCTATGTCCTACCTAAAAACATTTTTGAGGCAATTAGCCTAATCGGTGTATTATAACAAGTCGTGTGTTCTTAAATCCTCGCATTTTCAAAAGGTTGTGCAATGAAAAGGACCATACTCAGTCATACTACATTGTTCCCATTCTTCACACTGAAGTGAGATGTCTTTCCCCAGGCCTTGTTTTGTCTACAGTTTTCGAATTACACGCAGAAATCGAGATTTTTCTTCGAGAACACATATCCCATCTCAGCAAGCAGTTTAGCGCCAGGAACTTCAATGAGCTAAACATGCAAATGCGAGGGAGGAGTGTCACCGTTGTTGATGCACGTGATCAAATTCAGAGCTTTCAATTAATTTTCTGATCTCGAAGTTGAGATATGTTATCAAATGACTGCTTTGAAAAACAGCGCGGATGAATATTTTCGTAGTGCAATTATTAACAGAAGTGTTACATGTATTATTCCTCCTCTCAAAGCCGAGTTATAGAAATTTGTTTTTGATGGTCAGCGCAAAGATGAACTTATTTAGTTTCAATCTTCAACAGTGGTTTGTGGATTGATCGAAGGGTATGGTTTGTCGACGAAGCGCGCATTAGAAGTTATTTTATTTTTTTCGACCATTTATTTATGTGAGTTCTAGATGCGCAGCTGCGCTGTACTACCAGATCATTAGCTCAGTGAAATCTCATTCTCGCACACTTGTAACATTCCATAACATTGGAGAAGCGCGAAAACAAGAGAATATTTGAATTAAATGTGTACTTCGTACTTTGATAAGATTTCATACTTTTTCTAATAATTCGCTAAGTTTATGATTCATTTAGTTATCTGCTAACACAGCGTAAAAATGTTCATGCTCACCAAAACAAGCATTTCCTCAGTGTAAACGTTTCTTGGAGAGAACATGGGGGGTATTCTCAACCGGTGGCATCTGAGAAAACTTTCCCTAAAGCTGGCAGTATTCCTTCTTCATTGGTCCTTCGCAGCCTCCCATCCCTTCATGCATTTTAAACATCGATGTACTTGGAAGTCATCGCAGTTCTACATTATAATAGGCATGGCTGGCGTCATTCATGCGTGTGTCTTAAATAGCTTGTATTTCATCAAAGTGCAGTAAATGCATTAGCGCCATAAAGCGTATTCTCTCTACTACCGCCATGTATATGTCCTCGTCTTCTTTCTCGTATTTTTGTATTTCTCTTTACTGCGATGCATGTTTAAAATCTAGCGCCTTGCGTGTGGGAGTGAAGACCTTACACAATACAACGCACGTGCACATGCTCCATGTCATCTCTGGGAAGACCCGAACCGTGATTATATTTTCCGCTTTGTCCGGAACCCAGGCGGTTGAAAAAACTTCCCAACCCGCCATCCACGTGGTTTAATTCCCCCCCAGCGCAAGTCTACAATTTTCACTAAAATCTCTTCACAAGCTTGAAGCAATCAGCAACATTAGCACAAGACTTTATTCCCGTTAGGAACTATACAAATACATACGTCCATTTTCCTAAAAATTATGAATGCTTGTTATGCACTCGGCTACATCACCGTTGCTTGCGGAATTTTTTGCAGCCGAACTATGGCGCGTTATCGCTTCATCAGAGAAGGCGACACGATACGTGCCATATCTCCGAAATGACGCTACTTGCACGCTTCCGTTGCTGACGCCTGAATCATCCATCATCAGGGCCACGTTAAGATAATTGCGTCGGCTCTTGTTTATGGAGCAGACGCACGTCAGCATCGCGCTGTCATGAAACAAAGCATCAGTTTAAGGCGAATTCGATTCTTGGTTGTTTTGCGCGAAGCTTGAAAAGCGTACTTCGTCGGTTCTTGCCAAATTAATTTTAGCTGTGCTGTTCCCCAAAAAATCCGGAGACAGATGCTGTTTGAGAAAATGCTTCTGACGTCAGCTATTGTTGCACTTGCAGGAGGTAAGCGCATTTTAACGCAAGTGTTTGTGTAGGCCAGGAGCGTAAATTCATTTATTGTTTCGTTTTTCTTAATTTCAAAAGATAACCAACGTAAATATGTCGGTTAACTCACTATTTGTAATGTTACGGAAAATTGTGTTATTTTCCAAACTTCAGAAAATGGGGATTACTTACTTCAGGCTCCTCATCCGTTAGAGTGTTTGCGCTCTCACCAAGCCGTTGATATGTGAAAAGTTCTTTTCCGCATTTGGAAAAAGTCGTTACGATAATCTCTCCCAACTGTTGGAGATTTGTAGAACAAGTCAGGTGAAAATCTCAGGCATGGTTGTGGGAAAAAACGCTTCACAGTACATAAAGACAGTGTTGGTGAAGGAGTAAATCTGTGAAAGACAAGCATATCCGCTGAAGAAAGAATTCATTTGGTCAGTACATTACACATTGCCTGGAGCGCAGGAAAACCAAGCAATGCACCAACTTCGATGTCAGTAACGATTTGTTCGTTTCTACAAATTTCTTAGCCTTGTTTGCGTAGGCTGCTGACATGCTTTTTTGTTCCGTAGCAAGGTTACATAAAATGAAGGCAGTCAGTGAAACACTTTGTTGCAAAGTTCATCCGAAACTTTATTTCTTTAATAAAAAGTGCATGTCCTGTTTTGATGAGAGTTCTTCGCGGCAGTTTTCGAGATGTCATGTGCAGGTCACTTCAACAAATATTCAAACACTCTACATAAAAACACAAGGCGTCTGTCGGTGTCATGCATTCATGCAAGATTTTCAAAACGTTGATTTATTTTATTTGTAAAAGAAGAACTTTGTCATCATGAGAGAAATATCAAACTTGTTTATACTTTAATCACTGGTAACTGAGATTTTGTGTTAAGTCTGGGCATTTGCTTTGTATACTTCACAGTTGATGCTCTCTGTATTTTCCTTCCAATAAAGACAACCATACAAACATAACATCCAGTGTATGCGTTAATAATAAGACTAAGCAAACGACCTCCATTGCGCTTTGACTGAAGGTCAAACAGATAAATGTATCCTAAAATCTAAGGCAGGAGTAGCGTACTGAGATGAGCAAAACGTATTTATGTCATTATTATGCTGTGTCATGTCGTGCACATGATCCAGGTTTTTGGTTTCCAACCAACTTTCGGTGAAAGCTGATTAGGAGGTCGGCGAACTGAAGATTCGTCTTGCACAATGACACTGTTCAAAATATTTTGGAATTCACGGAAGCAATTGCTTTGCCGGAATGATTTCAACAGGCTCTTTCCGAGTCTGAATTCATTGTTTTTTACCACGCCAAGGTTTCAAGATATTACAGTTTTTAGACTGAACCATTATGAGCGCTTTGGTGTCGATGAGGAAACAATTATGTACTCGGGGATCCTAAGGTAGTAAAAGTTTGGCAGCGACCGTTCCATGCTATGGCCCGCTTGCCCTTTTGCACCATATTAAGGTTTGGTTGTATTTTAAAAAATCACTTCAAATAGATCTTTTCAAATATAAATTTTGTGAAGAAGAAGGTTTCGCCTTCCGCAAGATCTTATTTCACAAACAGTGTTTCATTTTTGAAAAAAATCCTTTCACTGGCTAATTTCTTGAAATGGAAAAAATTGTATTTTCTCAAAAACTTTTATGATGATTTTTTACTAAGTGAGGGTAACTCCGCCAACGAAGTATTTTCCATTGAAGTTTGCGAGTAAACCATGTTGCAAATTGACATGTTCCACGTTCCATTTCAGGGCATTTTTTAACATATAATTTATCACAATATATAATTGCTAACATTGTTGCTTCTACACTGTATTGCTTTGAATTCTCTCAATGAAGCCTAATGCTTTTTTCTTTGTTGAAGTCAAATTCAAATGATGACTGTTGTCATGGTAAGCGAAAGTTACAATTGCAAGCCAGGAATTGAAAGATGTAGTAAGACCAAAAAGATGTAGTATCTTTGCGGTTCCCACGTTGTAGTTAGATTAGTAAAGAACACTGGCTATATGTCATACATGTATCGTCGAACACTATACCTCAAGCATTAGGAAAGGTCATTATGCATGCGTGTAATAACGCTTGTGGCAAACCTTTTGTACAGTTTTGTAGGGTTTTCAACTTGCATCAGAATGATGGTTGTTCCTAAAATCAAATATAACATAAATGTGTCAGTCGTAACACTGGATAACTCTGACATGACTAAATGAAGGATTGCTCCCATAGGCGTCCGCAGGGAGAAAAGGCGTAGCCAGGGGGGCATGGCACCCCAACATTTTTAGCATATCTGGTCATTTTGTGCTTTAAGAAACGGCGTTCCAAACAAAAATGCAGTTGATAGCCTAAATTTTGGCTCCCCCAAATTCATGGGTTGGTCATACCACTGGCAGGGGGGAGAAAACGGGCATTATCCCCTGGGAATGAGGAATAAGAACCAAAAAAATCTAAAAAACCTGAAGTTAGCAGCTTAATTCCGATTAACCGATTTACTTCTTTCAACGACAGTTTATTTGCCGGTATGACACTCACACTGCACAAAAGCCAGGTTCACTGCTGTGATGTCATGCAGTGATGAGCATCAATTCACTCATGTCCGCTCGTTTATCTGCAGAGGTAGACTGTAATACTTGCGAGCGGATTGTTGTACTGTTGGTCTTTATTGCGTAACAATTACACGGCAACAAATCTTCAAAGGATCATTTGAAGTTACGGGCGCATAGGCATTTTTCCGCATGTGACTGTTGAACGCAGACAATTTGGCAGGTAATGCAGCGAGATAATGACTGCAGATAGCAGTAAGCCAAGTAGTTTTATACTGTGTGAAAATAAACATGAGTGAAAAAGAAGCAATACTGCCAACCAAGTGCATTTTGTGTGACTGTTTGCAATAACGTTACATTGGTATGTTCTTTGTGGAGTAGAAAGGGTAAGCGCTTTGTGAACATCAAGGATCATTTGCACTGCATCGTTAGCAACATGAAAATCATATCAAAATGCCGACCTTACCCCCATTGAAAAATTATTGCGGACGGCCATAATTTCTTCCCGTTTTCTAGTACCAGACAGACGTAGGTAAGTAGATGATTGTGAAGACATTAGACTTTGTTGAGATAATGCAAAGCAACGTACCCTAGAAGAAACAAGGTTAACGATGATTTAATACATAATACCCTGTCGTAATGCAGGACGATGCAGCATATGGATTTACACCATGGTTTATTTGCAAATTTCACTGGGAAACACAAACATTTCTTTGGCGGAGTTGGGCACAATAAAGGATGAAATCGTCATGAGAGATTTTTCTTCATGGAAAATGTTTTTCACTTTCAAAGAATTTGCCAATTGAAGTAATCTTTTTAAAGTAAAATTTGAAAAAATATTTTTTCAAAAATCACAACTTTTTATAAAAGAAAAGTATGTTGAGGGACTGCTGAAACGTAACTAATTTTTTACGTGGCGGAAACGGACCACCAAACTGCTGCAGAGAAACAGTCACACCCATTAACCTCTTTCATTACGGCCTTAAAGTAAATTTTTATTGACGCCAAGTTGACTTGCCATTTGGGCAGTGCGACCAAATTAATATCACTTTTGAATCACTTTTCCATATTTGTTCCTTTTTTGCAGGATTTCTTGCTAAAATGGTAACTGCTCAACTACCCGATCAGACATGGAATATTTCTTACACGTCGAAGCAAGTAAAGACTTTGTTTCACGCATCGTAGTTGTCATCTGCGCGAAACGTGCACAATATGTGCACTGCACATACATGTTAAGTTGTACAAAGTGTTGTTAATGTGTGTGTTTATAATAAAGCAAATGTTTACAGTTCGCGATCGCCAGATCGCAGAAATGCGACGTTGCCAAAACTAATGACAATATCTATTTCGTTATGAGTGTTAATGCACCATCTCGGCTAAAACACAAGTTTGAATGATGCAGTGGCGTGCAGAGGTCTGGTGATGCCCGGGGCGACTGCTTGCTTGGATGCCCCCCTATCGAATTCTAGTACTGAGCAGTGGCCTATGGTGGTCATTGTTACTGGATATAGGCTGTTTGTGATGTCACAACACGACGTCATATTCACGTTTGCAAACTAACGTTTTGGCGAAGTTTGTTCATACCACATACATATTCAGGGACACCGGAGCAGCGGTAGGGAAGAAGTCCCGTCGCCACCCCAAACAAAGCTCCAAGACCCAACAAACTGAATTATAAAGCACTATAAATCGATGAAGTTTTTATCAAATTTCAGAATACCAAGCCTCCCTGAACAGACGTAAAGCTTATTGAAAACTTTCTGGCGACGGTTCTGCAGGAAAGGGGGAGCAACAAAACAGTTGAGGGCAATGGAAACTTATTTAAAAAATCGTTACCAATTATGTTTGTTTCTTTTCTTCAACAATGTTGACCTCAAAAATAATGACAGACATGTTAGAAAATCATTCTGAATTTTCTTGGTGCTGGAATAGCTGCAATAAATTTGTTTCAAGCCGGTCTTGATAAGCCATGAAATTACTTAAGATACTGTTATGAAAAGCAGTGGTGTTTGAACTGGTGGTGCAGGGATTGCAAGCGCACCCACAAAATTTTGGAGTTGCTAAAAATCTGGGCAGAAACCCTGAAAATCGGTGTAAAAATAGCGCCCAAGGTTGTTTGACTTCAAGAAACGGCGCCCAAGGTTTGCATAAAAACAGATAAAAACCTTTTTTTGGAGGCTTCACCAAAAAGAGGTCTTCATGATCTTTGTGAGAGAAAATTTGTAGGTAAAAGTTGTACAAAAAACTTTTCGGGCAAGATCGGGGAAATTCGGGAAGAATCCTTCGCACCCAAAAATTTGCCTGCTCCTGCACCTATGATGAAAAGGCACCTCCGCCCCCCTTGCCCCCCTTTTGAAAGGGCAGAAGGGGAAATGCCCTCGACCTTCCCGGCGTCCCTGTGCATATTATTCTGCACACTCTCTTTACTCGTTGTTGTAAGCTAGAATGCGTCACTGCAATGAATATAAATTATCAGCGGTCTCCTAAGACACAGCAGTTCATAACTGCAAAAATATCCGGCAACACGTTGAAACAGGGGAGTAAAACACACTCAATGCTACGTCAGCGCAATTCACAACTGCAAAAATACAAGGCTGCACGAATATCTCGTCGAATAGTAGTCGATCAGCAGGTTTGTGACTGGGATTGCGGACATCCAGGGTTGACATTTTGAAACTTGCTAAACTACACAAGAATTGAGAATGCGCATGAAATACGCAAGAAAATTTTCGTTTTTTATTATCTGGCTGTTATAAGTACAATTACTAAAGGGAGAAAAGATATGCGCTTGTGTGAGGCGTTATGATCAATCTGCTTGAAATGCGAATTAATGACGAAATTCGAAAAGAAGAACATATTGCAAACACAGGTGTGCGACTGTATTAGCACAAAAAACGAAACAGGAAACTAGTGATGCATCATAAAATCAAATAGGACAATTTTGAAATTTGGCTCAGAAATTCAATTAAACGTCCACAATTATCTTCAGTGTTGATGTAATTTGACCCAATAAAAACAACAGTTTTTTTAAAACGTCAACTTAAAAAAATAATAAAATCCACCACAAATCCCACCCTTTACTTATCTTTTGAAGAATGTGCTGTGAAGTAAAAAATAAAATAAGCAGCACACTTGTACAGTTAATTGTACATTTTTTATGAAACAAAACAAACAGCAACGACATTTCAAGGACTTCAAAAAAAGAGAAGAATATATCGAACAGTTTGAGTAATATCTACTGGTTATCTTCTTCAACTCTGTAAAATCGGTATATTTTTAATCAAATTTTCTGCCTTCTCTGCATAAAGCTGTTTCTGATGTTGGACCATACCTAATCAAATGTTGCAAAAACGCACCATATAGATGCTGAACTAGCAAGGCATGTACATACATAAACTTGACGTGAAACTGCAGAGTTTGTGTGGGAGTGGCTTCTCTCTGTTTGCTGTGTGCGTTTTTGCCAAGCCTTATCACTTTGGAGTGAATTGACCAACAACACTTTGCGAAGACAAAGATGGAGTGCATTTCTTTACCCTCAAATATGAATGCCATATAATAGGTATATCAAATTAGTATTGTTTAATTCTGAAAATGGTGATATTGTATGATGCAATAAAAACTCTTCAGAATGGGGCTTTTGCGTTTTTTTTTAAAGAACAAAAACCTGTTTCTTTCCAAGAAAACAAAAAAAATTTGGAATAAAAAAACAGGTGGGTTGTTTTTTTTACAGCGCTTTTTCTCAACCCTGATTGTCTTCCAAAACTTTCTGTGATTTTCCCTTGATCGCACGATCTGGAACTAGTCACGTCACTATCACTTTGATTTGGTGTGCGCCGCACACTTAGAGTATAGGTCCCTGGTAATGAAGAATGTGAGAATTACTGGCATTTGAATACGTAAAAATTAGTGTTGACAACAAAACAAGTTTCGAAAAATTAAATCCATGCAGCATGTATTAGTAGACTTAGAATAGAAAAAATCATCTAGTTACAGCATTTTTTTGTAATTTCACTCTTTGGATTCCCCCCTGCTTTGGATGTCCGGGGCCTGCGCCCCGTTTACCCCACCTATGCAAGCCACTGGAATGATGGCTATCAACGCCTTGTAATGTTAACGCGTATTTATGATGAGGTGGGTTGCAGCAGAATGAGAACCGGTTTCTTCCACAGATCAAGGACGGCTTTGCAGTTCAATACCGCGATGGTGACATTTTAATTGGGGTAATGATTCCCCAGCACGTTGCGACAGTGCAAAAAACGTGTGGTGAGGTTGAACCATTTGGCGTGCAATATTTGGAAGCTGTCAACATGCTTATAGAGAAAGTCAGTACCGGTTTATATTTCGCTATTTTTGCTCACTTGCCTGTTACAAGCAGTAGTTTATGAATTTCCTGTAAAGTTTGTGGAAGTTTATAAAAATAGTCATTGTTTGAAGAAAATGCGTCTTAAGTTTCAACTTGCGGTTGTAAAGGTCGCTTTTGCCCTTGTTTTACAGATTAACGCGAATGATACAATTCTCCCTGGAATAAAGCTAGGAACTTTGGCTCTGGACACCTGCACCAGTGACACGCATACAGTGCGGATGGTGAGGATGTTGTGCTCAGGTGTGCACTTTACATGCTGGCAGTTGGCAGGAGTTGATATCTACCAAAAATGGTCATCTTGCATGCTCCGTCAGACGAGAATTGACAAAGCATATAGAACAGAATCATGTACAGGCTACGCACTAGAGCTGAATCGTGCGAACGCAGCGTGAGCGCCAGGGTTGATTAAAACAATGCTGATAAAAGCTACCAAGCTGCTTTCGCCCTACCACGTCTCTTCTGAGAATTTCCTGACTCCGCGAAGGTTAGCAAATCGTCTTGGAGGACGTTATGTTGTCTCCTGACGAACGTTTCAGCATGCTAGTCCTACTACCGGAAGATCATGTGAAAATATTCTCATCTCAGGAAATGACATCAGTTAATTTACTCACAGCACGATATTGTGCATGATGCCGTTTGCTGTCGCGATCAGACATAATGTTCAGCGTTGTGAATCAACCGGTTTTGATTTCAGAGTTCTCAAAAGGATGCCATTCCTATAAATTCTTATTCACTTTTCGTACAAATGGGACCTTATAGCAATATTTTAGTTGAACGTCAAAAGTCGGTCTTTAACATCGACACTATTTGCAGCCACTTCGCATTTCATCTTATCCTATCATTTCTAACATTTTTTTCGTAGATAGTTCCTAACTTATGCTCATGTTTATTGCTGATTTCTATATAATGTATGATTTTTCTTCTTCTACATCATTCTCAATCGTACGGTTTAAGCTGTAAATTTTTTGCAGCTTCTGCCACGATGTATTTGCAGGTTTGACACCAACCACTGCTCTGCAGCCAAGGTAGAGAAATATTGCTTCTATTGCTTGCAATTACATCGAGTAACATGAAGCATTTAAAAACCGTTTGACAAAACATCCATTCTATTCTAATATTTCATTTAGTTTAAAAATGAGCAACTCACAACTAAAATACATAAAAAAACACAACGTTTTCAAGTTGGCATTTCTACATCTACGTTATGAGGTTAAACTACCTGGCAGAGTAAAAAATAGATGGAACTGAAATGTTTATTGCCTGATTTTCAGGGTTAACCATTTCAAGTTTCAAAAGGGTTGGTTGTAGGGCTGGGTTCAAGTAACAAAAATTGCTTAAATAATAAGTGGGGCAACCAAAAGTCACTAAATTCAATTTTTTTCTGCCGTTTTAACGTTTATGAAACGTCCACAAACCAAGTATCACGCTGATACCATGACCAATTCCAAAGTTATTAGGTCAAAAAATGTCAAAATTTATCATTAGGTCTAAATTTATCATTAGGTCAAAATTTGTTGCATCGCGTTTTTTTTCGTTTGATCGACATTTTATTAAAGCTGCAACAACAGATGTTGACATGGTTTTGCAAGTTTAGTTGAAATTCTGACATAATATTGGATTTTTTTGCGGATGTCCCTCTTGTGCGTTGGAGTGATTTTCGTCAAAGGTTTTTTGCTTTTGTTTTCGCTGGATGTTTCACACTTTTAATTTTTGTTTCCTTTCAACAGCAAAAAATATTTTACCTATCAATACTATTTCTTATATACAATTTGTATTCTGCGTTTCAATTGCAAACGCAGGAAATTGATAGGTCAAAATAAAGTCAAAATTTGTAAATTATAAAGTCAAAATTTTTGGTTTTTAGGTCAAAAAATTGGTTGCCTTAGTATTAAGTAATTTCTACCAGATTACTTAAGTAATCGAAGTACAGTATAGCAAATCAGGAAAGTCGACATTTAGACTAAAAAACATTTAAACATATCAAAATCATTGCAATATTTAAGTCAGATAATGGGCGATTCAGACAAAATTCGCACCTGTTGGCCACGATTCAATTTAAGGAACGAGCTTTTAGCTCCAAATCATAATCACAATAACAATCAACAATTGTGACTCACAAAGCGCTCTGCACAGGCAAGGAAATCATTCGCCTCAATGGCTTATTTTACGTGTGATGATGCATGTCATGTATAATATTGCGTTTACCGCAACAGGCGTGGCTTCTGAAACGTAGCTTCATAACTTTTCTAAAAGAAAATTACTTGAAATACCAAGAAATGGCAGAATTACTTAATCAAGTAGTAAGTAAAGGTTTTCAAGTAAGTAATTAAGTAATATTCAATTAAGTAATTACTTAAGTAATTAAGTAATTACTTAATTGAACCCAGCGCTAGTTGGTTGACTAGATCACCTGCATGGTTTTGACCAATCCTATGTGGCAAAGTGACAACCTTTGTTTACATTGATCAGTTGTGTTGTCATTGTGTTTTCATTTATTCTAATTTCCACTGACGGTTGGTTACTTTTTAGCATGATGGCTTTCTGCTTTGTTTCTGCTTATCAGCTGAATCACATGAAACAATAAATCTCTCTCCAACCTCCCAAAACCATTTCAAAATGCACCGTTGGTTGCAGCAAAGAATTCAGCAAAACGTTAACGCGATCTGTTGTCGTTTAATCGCAATTGTCATGGAAATCTTTTGCAAACCAAGTCTTATGAACTTCCAGTAACTTTTTGCCCTATTAATCGAATTGGAGAAAAATACAAGCGAACAAATGCGACTTATGGACTTAACATTAATCTTATATAAAGAAGTAGTGAAACCTTGGCATTTTTATTCGAGGAAAACAATTTGTTATTCACCGGCAATGGAGCGTTTGCCTTTAATTTTTATTCTGTTTCGAGCAGAACAGTATCTTGCAATGGAGCACTTTCGAATATCGTGCTCAGTGCCGGATTAACAACATTAGCAAATGTAGCAATAGCTATGGGCCCTGCGCTTTTGGGGGCTCCGCGATCCTTTGTGGCAAATTCGTTCTTTATTATCCGCAAGAGTGAATATAAGAGTTTAGGCAAGCTCTCAGAGATGAGGACCTATATTTTACTCATGCGATACAGAAACTTTATTCACTGAAATATTTCAAGTTAAATTTTTTTTCAAGTTAAAAAGCAAGTTAAATTTTTCATTTTGTCCCGGAATTCGCTTCTGCGTGAAAGTCAATTTCACATTGTAAATGTTTGCATTCATTTCATTTTAAACTGTTCTTTGACAACACAGTTGTTGAGGGGCCTCTTTTAGCACATTTGCACAGGCTTTTTTATTTTTGACAAATATATGGCGTGCTTCAGAGCTGAAATGTGGCTCTAGAGTCAGTTTCAAAGCTTTTTGAATAAACAATGCAAATACTAAGTGCGAAACTCTCACAAAGGAGGCCCTCACGGCATCCCTAAAACAGGGGAACCGGACGCGACCGCCTCGTTCGCCCCCTCTAACATCTACCCTGATTATATGTATAGAGGTTTGAGTCCAAGAAGTCACTATTTTGTTGAAATTTTCATAAGCAATTACCGTATTTATTCGATTGTAAGTCGCGGCTTATAAAGATTTTTTTTCATCATTTCGTGCGTCTTATAATCAAGGGCGGCTTACATTTCTTATTTCTTTACCTTGCAGAAAGGTATAGATGACGCTCAGCCTTTCCTTGGTTACGTGTTGTCGACTAAACTCTTTTCGTATTCTATTCACTTCAGCATTGCCAATTAAACGCGAAACGTGCTAGTACGCGAAAGTGTCTCAGACACTTATGTAACCTGCGTTAAAGCGCGACTCACAATCAAGGGCGGCTAACAATGGAATAAATACTGCAAGCGAATTTTTGCAATTGAATACTTTCAAATTAGGCTACTGTGATTTAAAAATAAAAGTATTTTACATTTATTTGCAACATTAAGGGATCAATGGACTACTCAAGCAATGAGGCCAAGTTGCAGCAATTTCCAGATATTGCTTGACTGCATTGCTTTGAATAGCATTTTTAGAAAATATTATTACATCACATCGACCCGTGCTATAAGTTGCGTTACATTTTGTACTTTCAAAAGGATTACCTGGGGTTTTGCCCCTAGATCTGTGGTTTTGAATGCTTTTCTGGGTTTCTGAGTTTTCTTCTGAAGATCTGGGATTTTCAGGAAGTAACTGCGTACAGCGGTGATTTACAATAGGGGAGGATTGATTAAACTTTATTTCTAGTCACATCTTTTTTTATCTTGTTTTATCGAAGTACCTTAGTCTTCGGCATAACTGATGAAAAAGCAACTGACATCGTATAAGCTGTAAATATTAGCTAGGTGTAATGCGTTGAAGTGGCATAGATACTAGTCCATGGTCCTAAATTTCCACCAGTTGCTATTTAGGACTGGGCTTTTCATATTTACGAAATTCAGTATGCATAACGGAAGTCAAATGGATGTCCACAGAATTTATGATTTAACAGTGATTCACTTATGCAAGTGTATTTTTAACTTAGGGCCTGCGGCTGTTTGTATACATAAGCTCAGCGCCTCCTTAATCCGGCACTGATCGCGCTATCAATCAACTCCAAGTTCAAGCGGCGTCACCAAACTGCATCAAACGCTCATCTGCATCCTGGCAAGTTGCGGCTGCAATTAAGCTGCAGGAAAGTACAGGACATAATCTGTAAAGAGCAGCAGCGCTCACTGCAAAAAATCTTATGTTAGTAAGAATAAAACTTTTGACAACGATATTCAACCTGTGACCAATAAATGCAAACTTTGGTATAAGAGTCGTACTCAGTTTTGTTATTTGCGATACTGCCTGCTGACTCCACTTTTTCAAGATTTGTTGATAACAATGGAACTGATTCTGATCTTGATTTAGTTCTTACTCAACAAAATTTGCTAGCAAAGTAAAGTTTTTTGATCTCTTTTGGAATTGTCTCGATTGCATTACTCTGTCATTACGAATAACGCACCAACATGGGGGAAAATTAATTACGATATTCGAAAATAACAACAATCTTTGTGGTGTTTCATAAAACAAATTGGCGTCTACAATATTTTCTACGAAAGAAAGGATAATAATTTAATGCTTTAACTGCTTGAACGTCTGGCCACTGTTCATATAGTTTCCCTCTTCACGTACCACATTGCACGGAACAGCCAAGGAATGCACGTGACCTTTTGAAATTACTTGTGAACGTTTAAAAAAAGAAACGGAATTTCTTGTCTTTCTTGTCAGATCGTCCGCGAAACATTCGAGTACTACACAGGCGCCTCGGATGGCTGTAGCGCCAAAGAGATAAACAGAACCAGGACAGGAAAACGCGGGAAACACTTTGCAGGTTTTGTTGGAGCAAGCGAAAGTTCTGTCACCATTCTCTCCTCGAAGATACTGCGCGTGTTCAGCATGCCACAGGTGCTCTTGCTTCACTGAGCAAAATAGACGCTTTTCTGGTTTTATGTAATTTTAGATTTGTGCGTTTGAACCCAACCTTGTCTGTTTGTTGTTTTTTTCGAAGAGGTTCAAGAATTTTTGAGTAAAGTTTTGCAATAAATACTACGGCCAAAGCAAACGATACAACTGACATCTTGCAAACGTTTCGATAACAACTGTTATCATCTTCAGTGCATAGCTATCATCTTCAGTGCATTGGCTATGCACTGAAGATGATAACAGTTGTTATCGAAACGTTTGCAAGATGTCAGTTGTAAAGTTTTGCAAAATCAAGAAAATTGAAGCTACTTTTGAAACCCCCAGGTCAGTTACTTGTCCACCAATCACGAACTCAGCAACAAGAAAATTTACCCTTACGTCTTTCGCACCGTGCCGTCCGACAAGCATCAGGCTGAAGCGATGGTGAAATTCGTCGAGCGAAACGGATGGAATTTCATATCCGTTGTCTACTCCGACACGCTGTACGGCTCTCGAGCATTTTCGCGTACGTTTGTGTGTTTCCACAAATCGCTTTCAACTTCTAACAATTCATTTTGTCGAATTAGTGTAATTTGATTCTTACCAGCAAGGTTTTTTTCTGGCTGTGAAGTCCAACTAAATTGAGCTGCAGCTGAAAACTATGATTTCCCGTTTGCTTTTTTGTTGAAAAAAGCTTCGCATTGAGAAACCATTACGAACTATACATGGAATTACTTTTCTAAAACAAACTTTTCACGATACTTATGGATATTTACGTCGTAGTGAAAAAACACGCTTTTGCTTCTTTAATTAGTTTCAACATTGCATACAATTTGCTGTTAAATAAATAGCGCGAGAACGGCCAGCAGCAAGACTGGAAATAGCAAATGAGTTTCGCCGAGAGGAGTAGCCAGCCAGCAAGGGAGGAAAACTGCTTTACCTGCCATGTTTCCCAGAACATAGCACAATTTCCAAGCAAGTAATATTTCCAAGCAAGCAACAGTGAACTAGGAAAATTTGCAAAATATTTTTTGCTTCGTATTTATTGTCACTATTTCGTGTCACATTTTTGCCTAAATAATTTGCTGCTCCACAGATTGCCCTTAATTTTGCTGTTGCGTTTTTACGTCTACTTAATGTCATAGTCAATAAATAGCTTTAACACCTCCCCTTATCTTGCAAAAATAGGAAATTTGTCGATGCAATGTGAAGTCATATGTCTTACTCGGAAGGTTTGCCGGACCAATGGAAATTTAATAAGCGACTGTGTGACGTACAACACTTTGTTAAAAATGTTACCATAAAAAGAGATTTTCCCTTAAATATTTCGGTATATTTTTAATTGTGTTTAGTGAATGAAGCCTCATCGTTTTTCTAACTTTTTTTGTGCAGAGATCAAGGCGCAAGCATCGAGTAAGGGAATTTGCATCGATGCCCAAGTGGCAATACCTTTATCGTCAGCTGATGAAGTCTACATACGTGCTGTGGAAAAGCTTTCCGAGCAGCCATTTGCAAGAGGTCGTTAACCGAGTAAAAGCAGCTGTTTATATGAAAAACAGGACTCTTTCTTGCGCGTTGAAACGCATATATCGCATTCGGCTGTAGCTTCAAGAATTCAAATGTCTTACACAAAGAAGTTGAAAATTTACTTTGAAAAAATGTATTTGCAATTTTCAGTTCATTGCCGGTGATTACGCTTAGTACTGAAAACTATCCTGTTTTCACTTCTTACTGATGTGGTTTTTTATTGACCACCTTTTCACAAGGTCATAAATTTTATCACTTGACTACTCAGAGCTTACATGATTGAAAATGTAGAAATTGTCCCCGTGAATAAAACATTTTGTTGTTTTTTCTGCTTTTTTTGGAAAATTGAAAGAGAAAGGTGCAACAGTTGCTGCAGCAGTTGTAGTCAAATATTTTCAACATCCATTCATCACAAATATTTGATTCGAATTATTTACGACAGTGGTCATCGTCTTTGCTGTAATAAAAGAAGCAGAAAAGCTGCTGCTGGCGGCCGAAAACTCATCAATAACGAGGGACCAATTCCTGTGGATTGCATCGGACGGGTGGACGAGTCAGCTTCCAGTGGAAAAAAATGATTATTCCTACGTTCGACAGCTGCGCAGTAAGTTTGTTGGAGTTGATGCAAGAATTCTAAAAATAAAAAATTGTTTGCCCTTACAAGGTTATATCTGCTGGCATGCTGCGGTGATTTGCTTAAAACATAAACTAAATTAAGTTCTAGAGTTTTTGAGTATGTTGTTTGGTGTGATATCTATCACGCCAACTTATACGATGTTTTTAACTCTGACGTTTTAACGTTTTCGGCAATGCTATTAGGAACCATTGGCTTCATGCCGGAAGCTCTACCGACACCTCAATTGGACACGTATTTCAGAAACCTTCAACTAAAGGACAGAAGCGGTTCAAACAGAATCCTGAATCCTTGGTTCATTCCTTATTTCACGAAGCACCGTGGATGCAGCCTTACAGGTATTTTTTATATTTGGGAAGTGTAGCGCAGTTGAGACCCAATAAAACTATATCTTAAGAATTCGTTCATTCATTCTTTCATTTTATTCGGGAAGGAGACACACAAAAAAACTCACAAAAACAAACACGATAAGATAAACAAGCAAAAGTACAGAAAAGCACAATCAAAATTATGTTTGCATCTTCCCGTGGTACCTGATATAACCAGGTGGTTTTCGAGTTAGGTGCCCCACTAGCCTAATGGTGAGATAGTGTTATATTAGTAAGGTTTGATAAGGTTTTTGCCATGAGAAAGGGTTACATTAATTATGAATACTAAAGGTAACATGTAGTTCATAAGGGTAAATATTGGTTTAGGAGGTATAATTTGTATTTCTTTTTGAAAGCATAGAAAGGTTGTACTTTAAAATTTGGATTCAAAGACTCCCAATTCTTACCTCCTATATAAGCAAGAGATTTTTGCCCAGTAGCCAATCTTTTCCTGGGAACTATATACTCTTGAAATGTTTTGAATACTGTAGTATTATATGAATGTATACTGTCCAACTTTGTAAATAAATTGTCAAAACAGATGGTAAACAGCGAGTTTTTAATTGATGAATCAGTTTAGCTATTTGCAACTTCTAAATGTCATTAAAATTCAAAATTTTAATGAATCTTGTAATTTTATTCTGTATTGTTTTTATTTGTTTGAGTAAGATTGGTGAAACTAAACCCCAACTAGATATTGCATACTGAAGATGAGAGTAGACTAGACTATAATAAACCATTATTAAGGAATTAACGGGAAGGTAACGTCGAAGCTTTGAGCTCCACAGGCTTTGGATATTTGTTTATTTGCTTGAGCTTTATGCGAGCGTCAGAATAGCTTGTTAACTAATACTATACTCGGAAGTATTTAACATTCTCAATTTTTGATATAACATGATTATTAAAGTCATTGTTCATGTAAAAGTCCAGACGTATTTTTTGTTTTATAATCAACATGCAATGGGTTTTGTTGTAATTTAGATATAGTTTGTTATGTTTCAACCATTTGTAAATATTATTTAGTTCCTCGTTAACCTTTTTTAGATCGATGACCGATTTTGCTGAAAAATAAAGAAATTTGTCATGTGCAAATAAAGTTGTTTCAAATTTTGAGACATGTGTAATATCATTACATAGAGCAAGAAAAGTAAAGGCCCTAGATTTGAGCCTTGTGACACAACACATGTTATAATAGCTTTTTGTGATGGAATATTTTCCATACTTACAAAATGTGCTCGATTAGCTAAGTACTTTTCAAATAATTTAAAATGCCATCTTCTAATACCATATTGTTTTTCTAGTTTTTCGAAAAGGTTTTGGTCGTTCACAGTGTCAAATGCTTTGGAGAGTTCTAAAAACATCGAACAAGTTGCTCATCCCTGATCTAAAATATGAATAGAGCAGTTATATATTTCATCAATAGCTAATTGTTACTAATATTGATCCTGAATAGCTAACTGTTACTAAAACAGGTTACTATCCTGATAATAGCTAATCGTTACTAAATCAAGTTACTAATCCCTGATCTATATTATGGAAACAGCAGTGGTATATTTCACTAATAGGTAATTCGGTAAATCTCCTTTCTCGAAATCCAGAGATAATAGCTCATTTGTCTCGATATAAGAATACAGTTTAGAATAAAGAAGTTTTTCAAACACTTTATTGATTGCAGGTAATGTAGATATCGCTCGACAATTTGAGCGGCGTTATTTTGATCTTGATTTGTGAATGGAAATAATTTGTGAAATCTTTAAATCGTCAGGGTAATCACTTTCAAGGATACGTGTATCAAAATGATCTGATAAGAACTTGGAAATATTTGTACCAGTCAGTGTAAGGAATTTGATCGGTATGTCATTTACAGGCACTGCTTTTTTGCATCCAAATTACTTATTATTTTAGCATTTCTTGTTGGCAAGTGCGACATAAGAAAAAGGATATCTGAAGGTTTGATGATTAAGAAGAAGCGTTTGGTAGGGATAGAGTTGTTTTTTTATCTATTTGGTTATCAAATTTTTCCGCAATGGATGAAAAACGTTTAGTTAATGTGTTAGCAATATCAAATAATTTCTACTAGTGTTTCAGCGAAATCACTGAATCAACGTCACTGCGGTCACAGTTTATCGCGTTTTTCGTTCATTTTTACCAATCTCTCCAATTTATGTGGCTAAAAATATAGGAGCAAACTTAATCCAGTTCATATTTCACAATACTAATGGTGGCAACAAACAGTTTTACAAAAGCGTTTACAAAATATCGTTTGCTTCGTTTGCTTTGGCCGTTATGTTTATCGATTGGCTGTTCAGCAATCTTCTTTGGCAAATTCCGTGGTTGAAATTTTTTATCGAAACACCCATCATGATTTGTTTTAAATCATGGTATATGCTTTTTCTTATTCTGATTAATTGCACAACACTTTGAAGCTGTAATCGTGTTCCACAGCTTCAATAAGGAATGGTATACTGTAGTGGCGAGTTACACTCATTCTCGGAAAAGGTCCTTGATTCAGCTTCCAACATGCTTTGCTTGTGTGATACTAGCCGAAATGGAATTTAGAAATACAATTTTGTTTCAGTCATTATTGCATACGTTACCAGGGCATTTCGTGGATCACGAAAATTGGCTGTCACCACAGTCTACGAATGGTAATATGTTGAAGAAGCCCCATCCCTAAATTTATAAGACCATCTCTGTTAAGCTTTAATGTTTAAGCACTAATGAATGTGTCCGTTAAAAGCTAGACATGGCCTTAAGGAATTAAACACTTATTCTTTGACCTTTATTGATAACTTGGAATTGAAAGATAGTGAACAAAACTTACGACAAATGAAATTACAGCAAGGTGATATATGGAATTACAGCAAAACAATCTTTGACAGGAAAATTTTTGTGCCAATTGCAAAACTGTTTCTAATATAACAGGTGTTTCGATTTATTTTTTGAGTGTTAAAATTCATGTTATTGAAAGACAGTTATTCACACATTTCAACATTTTGTGCAGTCATACAACCACAAGTTCAACACAACGCTTAGCGATTTGGTTGTTTCAGGTGACCTACTCTCTGTAGCATTTGCAAATCGTTATTTTTCATACAGGTAACGGAACAAAAAACATTTCCTGTTCTCCTGAAGATCGATTAGAAGCAAAAGACTACCATGTTGCTCCATTTGCGCATGTAAGAAACCATCTGTATTACAGCAAAAGTTGATTTTTTAATCGTTAGCTTTTTATATTTGCTTTTATCCAATCTTTCAAACAGCAATTCTGAGCCCAGGATCTGCGAACTCTGTTGAGTCCATGAGGACAGCGTAGTGAGTTCACAAACTTACTGCCTAGGATAGCAAATTAATATATATTAATGCCAAAACAGATTCTGAACTGAAACCACTCGTGAAAAAATTTACTAACTTTAGTAAAATATAAGTGTACGAGGAAATGTGCTTGTAGGAAAGTTGATTCACGGCCTGAAAAGGTTCGAAACTACTGCTTGAAAAGCTGTAATAGTAGAGCAATTTCTCAATTTCAGAATCTGTGAGAATTCTATAAAGACTTTTTTTTTATCTATCCAAGTCTATAGCAATGTTGCCATTAAATCTTGCTAACCTCAGATTTATCATTTGCGTTAACGTTTAACTTCGGACTACACTCAAAGGCTGAACTATTTGATGGAAAAAGAAAAAAATTGATAGCGATTGTTTTGTTGTGCACTCATGTCCTGTTGTTGTTAGAAACATAGCAGAAATTGAGCATCCCTGTGCCAGCGGTGCTGTAAAGCCTTCCACACGAGCAAGAAAAGGGTATGCTTCATTCTCTGGAACATCTATACCCCATGCTCTCGCTTGCCAGCTGCTTTGGTTCGACTTCCTGTCTTGCATTATAAGAAATTACTTTAGTTGAGGTATTTCCATTGGGTAGGACATTTTATAAAAATTTGTAACTTCTTTCCTTTTGATAAAGAAGTACTGCCCCAAGAAACAGTAAGCATACACTGTAGCTTTAAGCGTCGGATCCACGTCTGGACAGGTTTAATACAAATGCTTGCCTTCCGGTTCACCCTCAACTTATAATGATAACAAACGTTAGTTCACATTTACTTTATCTTGAAATATATCGTCCCTATCTGTTATTGTGAATGTGCAAGCATGTGCATCCCACTGTTGCAACACGAACGCCAGTCGTCTGAGTTCTCGTTGTCCGTTTTCATTCATGTCTCTTCATTCGTAATTTCAAACACATGATGTCCAGTATCGGCAACATCGTGCCTGTTTCAATTGACGAATATGAGCACTTCGGGATGTCTCTTCCAGTTTGCGTCGATTGCGGTTGTACTATTTATCACACAATGATCTTTTCATATGATTTACCATGTAGTACTTTATGACGTCAATAAATCACATTTTGTTCATTCATAACACGCGTTCTGCAGTTTTTCCTGAAACATTTTCATTTCATCCCTAATGTTCAATGCATGTAAACCCCTCGGTGAGAAAAGTTGATTAAAAAAGAATTTTGAAACGTCGTGTAAAAGTAATTGACGGGGATTCATTTTGCATTCGCACAGAAACTTAACTTTGCTGAGTGGTTTACTGCTGCAATGCGCTGTTTTGCGTAAAGTTTCCCATAACAACCAGCAAGCCTCAACTTCGGTATATACTAGTGCTCTTTAATCTGCTTGTCATCGTGGAACCTCTGATACTTTTTCGCGTTTGTCATGGGCCCCCATTAACAAAAAAACAACAACACGAATTGCTTGCAAGAAAATCAAATATTTCGTTATTAGACACTTCAATAAATAAACAGTAAATACAGAAGTTAAAAAGCAAGAAATCTAATTGTTTAAATTTGGTCGGTCCGCTTTGGAAGAGGTGTCTCTTTTACATTTGAACTACATTGTCATTACAGTCCACAAATTCGCTGTTGTTATTATTTTGTTTCACGTAAGAAAATATGTTATTTTGTATAATCTGGATTGACAAAATAATAACAAGTTGTGTTTCACACAGCAGCGCTAGTCTACAGCACTCTCTACTCCGTCTACTGTGAACTACACATCGGCAGCATCGTGTAACTGTGATGCAACAATAACGTTCTTCGCAATTGTACAAGTAACGCAACAACTATCAATATTTCTTTTTCTTTTTTTCGAGGTTGTTCTCAACCTCCTGTATAACTAACTGGCCTACTTGGAGTCTGAATGCGGCACGGTGATCTAAAATCTTTCGTAATGACACATCAATACACTGAAGCAAGAAATCATTTTCCCTAAATAAAACGAGAAATCCTCACGGAACCCTTAAACCACGGAACCCCACTAGTGTTTTGCGGAACTTGCGGAAGGGTTCCGCGGAACCACTGTTGAAGAACACTGGTTTATAACTAAGACACAGTTTTGTGACTAGCATGTCATGGAGCCAAACCTTTTAATGCAGTGGTTCTTAAACCTTTCTACCACGCCTTCCTTATTGTCCTTGTTTCAAGGCCCCTGACTTTAAACAAGCTGTCAAAACAAATGTATTTATTGGTAAATTGATTGATCAAACTTACCATGTAGTAGTGTGCGTAAAGGCTCCCGCCTCCCTGGAAATTTTTGACGTCACTTGGGGGGCGCGCCCACCTAGTTAAGTGCCACTGTTCTAATGCATCATTCACATAGCAAAGACGGTTAGCTTGCAAAGTTTCAGATTTCGGCGTAAAACATCAAGATGTAAACAACCATTGAATTTTCTTGAGTGATTTCTTTGAGTGTTTGTAGGTAACTTACAGGAAGAGACCATGGGATCATTGCTCTATTGAAGGAGACAGTACTTCAGCTTTAATTTTTTCTGTAATGCATTGACGTCAGTCCCTGACTGTACCGCATTGGTTGATGCCTATTCACATAAAAACCATCATACTGGTTGCATTTAGACGAGTCAGATATCCTATCCACGAACTTCTGCGTGGACTGATCTCAGCAGTCTGTCGCTCAAGTAACTACTTTAAAAACTCTAGTTGAAAAGAAACCTGAAGTGAATATTTTTTATTTTTTGTCTGTTTCAAAAATAGTTTCGTCATTCTGACGTAAAAACCAAACAAATTGCCTCTCTTTGAGAGCTGAAACGAAAGCGTAAGCAAAAACAAAAGAATGTACGAACACAGAGCAAATTAAAATGAGCGACTTTTGTAGGAGCCGGAAAAAAATTAAAAATCCCACTTATGGGTGAGCTTCTGCCACTGTGCGTGGTACGAATCGTACGACATTCTATTTCAGTATTTGTTTGATGCCGTGCAAGTCTTTGCGCAAGCGCTGCACAGACTGCACAAAGATTTCTGCCGTGGAATGAGGGGCCTCTGTCCAGATCTTAAATGCGGTGCTGGAACTAACAAACTTGCAACCGAAATCCTTCCCTACCTTCGAAACGTCTCCATCGTCGGTGAGTGGTGATGAAAATAACAACTTTATTCTTCGTATGCGATTTAGCTTTGTACACACAGCATGTAATTACCATCACACGAGCATTAACGCGAAGCATTGTCCGACGCCAGGCTTGGAAATGAGCGGGAAGTGGCCGGCACAGCATGTAGCAGTAAAATATTTTTACTTTGAGCGCTGCGCACCAGTAATATCAAATAGTGGCTGTTTGTAGAAAGTCAGGGGTTTTGAATTCCTTGCAATACATCGCTTTCATTTGCTCCTTACTTTGTTCAAAAAATATTATAAATCCGTCAAATTATCACGCAATGCCCAATCTCTACTTGGCACAACACGGCAACTGCGCACAACTAGTACATTCGTTTGTTGCGAAAGATGAGAAGTTAGCTAGACATTAAAGGAGACATCCATTCTTACCGCTATTGATTTAATGTTATTTTTATTAAATACTTAACTTAGCCATGTGTTTGCAAGTTATGCGGCTTGGGTGAATTTGTACATCATTATACTGTGTCGAATCCTTATATTTGAAAATGTGACTTTGAAAGAGTCGATGCTTCTCCAGCCATGAACCTCACCCCTATGTACAGGCGCTGACTTCCTCTTTGTAGCATGGCGACTTGATGAGAGCGTTTTGCAAGCATGCAATAAGAAATTTTGTAATGATGTGTTTTACAAAAACTGGACTTGAGTTGGTAAATAGTTAAATACGGTGCAGGTCCAAAGACTAGATTCAGACATTTTTTAACTGCAAAGTTTTTTGCATTACAAGGAAAACAATATTGTTAAGAGATTAAACTTCGTAGAAAATCTGTCGTGTTTACTACGATACGTTTCAGAAGCTGAAGGCGGACACTTCAAGTTTGATAAAAATCAAGACGGAAAGGCGACGTACGAGGTGCAAACCTACGGCCGCATCTATCCGGACCATGTTGATAGATGGCATAGAGTGGGTCTTTTCGATAAACATGGTATGGTCACACGAATACGTTGTAAATTCTTGCACGACCATCAGAACACAAAACTGTAAAACTTATTCTGAAATCACACATCTCAGACTTTGTGTCAATTCAAGGATATGTTTGAAGCCACACAACCATACAGATGTTTTTTTTCAGCTGAAGAGATTTTTTAGAAACCACGATGTCAGTGTGGTCGAAACATGATCGTGATACCCGAAAAAAAGATGTTTTTTCGTAATTATCAACACTTTTTTGTTGCTGAAACATTGTATATAGCGTGGTATCAAACGTGACTCAGAGCAAAGATGGTATAAAAACCGTTTTTACACATCTGTTACGTTTCAAAAACCATATATAGCATCGTTATTCACCCTGTTTCAGGCCATATACCTTGAAGCATCAAAGCAGAAGTAGACATGAGGAGTCGTGGGTCAGAAACCAATTGATGAAGAATAGATTACGCGTTTTTGTTTACGACATAGAACTCTAGGTCTTTAAAAAAGGACTAATAGCAAACTTCAACAATTTTTGCAGAATTCAAGCTAAACCAATCGCTTCTGAAAGAAAAACTGAAAAATCTACAATCCGTTTGTTCGAAGCCTTGCCGTTTGGGTGAAAGGAAACACACTTCAGACAATAAGGTAAGGGAAACTAAGCTTGCAGTATATGAATAGTAAATGCTCAATAGTAAACTTTGTAATAAACGCTTTCTGCTCATTCACTGGCACAAGCGAAACTGAAATAGATTTTGTTACTGGTGTTTATTTACCCAAACGCAGAGTTTCTTATCAAACCAAATGTTTCAAGCCTGAAATTTCTAGCGTTTCAAAATATCGGTCAACTTGTATTGTTATATACTCCGTGATGTATGTCTAAAAAAGAAGCAGATAATAAAGACCGTACTAAAGATGAAGCGTGCTTTCTAAACGTCAGTCTTTGAACTTTATTGGTTCTATAGTTGCATAAAATGACAACATCAGCGTCGTTTGTTTGGTGCCACATCAAAAACAAGTAACACCGTTCCCCTTTCAAAAGCAGTCTAACGATGGTTTTTTCAATTGTTCTAGTCTCTAATTACACCTCAGTAGAATACAGTGCAGAAAACTTCTGTACAATCAAATATTCGATTGAAGCGTTGCATAGGTCTCAATTTTTGTTTAGCAGTTCTGAAACATACGAATTCCCAAGTTTTCATATGTACAATAACTTAAAACAAGTGTCTGTTTTAATAAATAATTGTTACTTCGTTATAGCAATTGATAGCCGCTGTTTCGCGTGGTTGCAATGCGTAAAAGAAACTTGACTTTTGTATGTTGTTTCTATTCTAGATCAAAGATGTGTTTTAACGCACTTGTAGATACACGCGATCTTGCTTTCTCAGGTTTGCTGTTGGACGTGTATACCATGTAAAAGTGATGAGATTGTACGCAATGAAACCCAATGCATCAAATGTTTGATCACGGAAATGCCAAATAATTTCAGAAATGAGTGTGTAACACTTGAGCAAATGTAAGTTAAGTGGTTGTTTTTCAAACATGGATGTACTTTGCTGTTTCCGACAATCCTATCAGATAGAAAACTTTTGGCACTTAATCTAGGAAACTGTTCATGGAAGAAACGTTTGATTTTGTGTAAAACCACCTTAAACCTAACCTTTACTCGAACTGACTTGTAGCCTCTCTATAACGTTAAAGGACTGAGACGTGGCATAAAACGGGTAAATGCCTGAAGAACATCTGTTCCTCCTCACCGCATGCTATTTACAGCCTATTTTTACTATCAAAAGCAACCTTTTTATTCTCTGAAACGAACTCATTTTTCCAAAAGTGTTCCTTGCAACGAAACGACATTTGGGCAAGATTTTTCTGTGCATTCTGCACCAACTGAAATTAGCACTTCCTTGTACAACAAAAAACAAGCTCTGAAATCTCAAACTTGTGCTGTGAAAGGGGCAAAAAAGCTGAGCTGTGACCCTCTTGTTTACCCGCGGAGATTGCAGGCACAATTCAGTTTGACTACTGTGTTAAAGCAATATTTGTAAAGCCACAACAGTGACCCACACCAAGCGAATCTATCGCAATTTATTGCGTAAGGAAACTAGTTTCGTGTATTACACATCTTCAGTCCTGCGCAAAAGTCGACATATGAAACAAA
>Ga0210059_1001393_pt1 | contig 36182 bp, 22 predicted proteins | sample Ectturendosymbi2_FD_188042 | JGI IMG/M metagenome (GOLD analysis project Ga0210059, IMG submission 188042) | Ecteinascidia turbinata endosymbiont from Florida, USA - Sample 2 (SPAdes) (version 2) | ecosystem: Host-associated > Tunicates > Ascidians > Unclassified | place: Key West, Florida... | reverse complement strand
ATTTTGTGACGTCACAAACAGCGCACACCAAATACAAATGACTACCCTATGCCGCTGAATGAAACCCCCCCATGAAAAGTTTCTGCGTACGCCACTGCTGCTGATAGCGATAAGCCAGGTATAATTTTGTACTGTGTGAAAAGAAGCATGGGTAAATCTGTAGCAGTGCTTCCAAAAGTTTGAAAAATCAATTGTTAGTTTGAGACTGTGATCAACGTGCCCAAGCGAATAGCTTGACCAAACGACTCTTATGCAGGCTTCTTTCCGCACAGTATATAAACACGTGGCTTGTTAGAGTTCGTCTATACAGACTTGTGGGAATACGTCTTTATCGTTAAGGCCTAGTTCTGACATCTTAGTGAGCACAAAGGGCAAAGTTATATTTGCTGTGTTAAGTTTTCGTAACTCATCCGCCCAGTTTTTTAAGCCTGCGTGTTGTTCTAGCTTTAGTAAGTTGTCCGGTAGTCTTGTCAGCATACAGTCATGCTTCTCATTGCTAGAAACAGTCACCGCTCATGTTGTTCTGGCCGTTGATTCTTCTTAAATTATGACTTATTTGTAGAAAGTGCTCGAAAAATGGATATTAGGCAGTTTATGATAAGAAAAAGCATTTCTGTTACACAAAAAAATTCAAACAAAAGATTGAGAATTGAGGTTCAACCAGCACAGACTAATGGGGTATAAAGGGTGAATTATTTTGAGAACGTCCGATTGCATTGCATCGTCAGCAGTTTCTGTAAGTTCTACTTCCCAGAAGCGCACTTGGTGGTTTGCAACAGCACATACACAAGCAAATAAAACTGCGCGACGCATGTTCGCTTTGGTGTGCATACTTTTTTGCGGTTATCCATTATCACGCAGAGAAACATCTGGGTTGGGTACTAATGCCGATTGAGCAATGACGCGAAAACCGGTTGTGATTAGGGGTAACTGTGTAAACACTAAGCAACGCGAACTGTTCCTTAAAAGAAAGCGTTCTTCCTACAATGCTGGGTCTAGCCGAATTTTGTAGCAACTAACAATCAATGGAAATTGTGGTGTACGGCAAGAATTATCTGTTTCAGTACAAGTTTCCAAAGAAATTGTACCATTTCAACAGGAATTACCAACTTAGGAATGTGATGTAAAAATGATTCAATTAGACCTCCGGAGTCGGATAAGTAAATCCGACTTCAAGGGTTCTTAGGAATCCAACTCCGACTCCACCCAAAAACCTCAGACTCCGTGCGACTCCGCAGCCCTGATCACTAGGGAAACCAATTTTTTGACCTAAAAACTGAATTTTTTGACTTTCTAATTTGCAAATTTTGACTTTATTTTGACCCAGGGGCGCATCTAGGGGGTCTGTTTGGCTGTCATGACAGACCCCTTTGAACCGCAGGTACTAAGCATGAAAAGCGATAAAATATTAAACGCTGTCACTGCAGGTCTCAAATGCAGGTGTTTTGGAACAGGCAACAGCCTGCACTTCCCTTCTAACGGTGCATAGCAGTGCTATTACGAAACAACAACCTCCCTGCTTTGTCTAAATGACGCCTGCGCAATGACATGAAACAATCCACGCTTTTGAACATTCGAAATTGATATTGCGTCGAACGCACGTGTTTCTGAATTTCCTCCTCGGGTAGTTACGGCTCTAATGCTGTCAGAATCTCATACACTGCCACGCACACGCAGGAGCTGTTTTGTAATATTTCGCTTCATGGCGAGAGGACAGTCTCCAATCACGATCGTTTCGTTTTGCAGTTTCGGGCTAATTTTGTCTGCTGTTTACACCTACTAGGTTATGACAAAATTAAGTAAGTTTAGGTTTTCCTCAGCGTCACGCCAAGTAACGTGGGATCGTTTTCACTGAAACTATTTTTATAAGCATCTTCTCATATTGAAAGGCGCGAGAGGTAGCCTCAGAAATAGTGGCCACATTATCTGAACAAAATATCAGTCAAGCGTCGTATTTGAAAAATAGCCTTTTTAGAATTAAGCAGTTGACGATGTTGTTTGCTGCACAAGAAGTCCTATATTGATTTCGAGTAATTCACTTTTACATTGCGACAGTCCCTTCGCCACGGAAGGGCTTTGGTGGGCTTAGCCCCCCCAAACAAAGCTCCAAGCCCCCCCAAATTAAAACGTGAAACACTATAAATAAGTGGAATTTTGGCTAATTTTATAATGTCAAGCCCCCCCGAAGAACTGCAAAACCCCCCTATTGAAAATTTTCTGGCGAGGGTTTTGCATTGCGATGCAAAGTGATCAGAGCAATTGCAATTCAATCGTTCTTCTCCGCAGTAATTTTGCAAGTATATTTATAACACCACCATCTTGATAGACAGCGCGCTTCACAGACGCAGTTGTGCAGCTGGTTGTCAGCATCGATTTCATAAGTTTATGTACGTTCGGATAAACAGCTCTCATTGCTGTACGATTGACATTTGCAGAATGTTCGACAAGCTAAGTATCTTTTCAGCACCACATTCGTAGGAACAAACAACGATTGTGATGTAATAAATGCGCTGTGCCCAAAACCAGTGATAACTTGGAAATTTTCTTATGTGTTTTGACAATGAGATCAATACCACTTACAAATACAGCCAGACCTGTTTGTCTGAACTCCGATCAACCGGAATTCCAACTATCCGAAACAAATTGCTAGGAACAGATTTCCCCCAACGCATTTCACTCCTTATTCCGGAAACCTCGCTGTCCGACAATGATTCGGAAATTTAGGAACGGATATGCCAGCCATATCAACAGAAAAAAACGCTAAACCGGATTACGCCAACTGTTACTTAGTTGTTTATTAAATCGCAATGGAAGGGTGAATGTCAATTTTCTATTCACAATGAATGTAACAGTGGCAGACCCTGCACGACGCAGTTATAGGTCTCCTGTACAGTTTTTATCGCGTTTTAAATCTCATTCTGAATGCATACTGTACTTGCTGATGTATACGGATCTGTTAATAAACAAAAACAACTATGACAGTTCCATTTTGTCGTGTTTCACATGCAGTCTGCATATTTGCTTAAGTTGACAGTTCGTCTGAGAATACAGTTTGTTTCTGTTTCCCCTGTGAACGTTCGCTGAGGCCAGACCCGTAGCCTAGGTCTAAGGTTTGGGGAACACAAAACATTTAGGGGGTCAAGACTTCTGTTTTCATTATACTTTTTAATAAAAAAATTTCCTTGGCAAAACAAAATTTGGAGTGGCTTAAATAAATTTAGGGGGATTGCCCCCGAATGCCCCCGTGGCTACAGGCCTGATTCCGATTTTCCGGATACCTCGCTAAACCGACATTATTTGATGAAACAAAGTAGTTCGGATGAACGAGGTCTGACTACATTTACCGTTATTTTCGGGACCATAGGGCACAGTATCAAAAATTGAATGCTAGCTGTTTTTTTTTCATACATAAAGCGCACCGGATTATAAGGCGCATTAAATGGACCAAAACTTAGGTAAGTCAAACTGTATTCAACTCTTTCCCAATAACGCGCGAGTGCCAGAGTCGCCCGGCTGCCTGGGTCGCCACTGGGAGTTTAATCTGTCGTTACATACGAGGGAGTTTAATCTGTCACACATGCCTAATCCGCTAGACACGAATAGAATAAAATAAAAGCAGTACGCGTGTTTGATTCGGTGTGCGGCAATGTAGTCAGGAGCCTCGCCGAGTTATACTATTTGTGGTATGTGCTAGCTACTCTCGTGTGCTGCTCATTGCAATTGCTGTTGGTTTATTACGTCTGTTTACAAAAAATCGTAAATAGGAATTAAATAAATGATAGCGTTTACCACATAAACCTGGTTCTAGATGGGAAACCACAACCAGATTTATACATTAGACCGCATTATAAGGCACCGCATTATAAGGCACACTTTCGATTTTTGAGAAAATTAAAGGATTTTAAATGTGCCTTATGGTCCAAAAAATACGGTAGTTGCCCTGATTTATTCGCAGGCAATCATCTGCTTACCGCACACGCAAAAACCTGTGAGCGAATGTTACGTCATAGAGCGGTTTATGGGGACAATTGTGGAGTGGTATGAGTACTGCGCATTTGCGCACTTCTTGATGCAATCGGAGGGCTGCGCATCTTAAGGAAGAGTACAGAGAATTTGCGTTAATTAATCAGAGACGAAGCAGCAACTTGGGTTTCCAAAATTTGGCAAAATTGTAAAATTCATCGGTCGATTTATAGTCTTTGGAGAAAATGTGGTTTTATGATCAAAAGCTGCCCTTCCGCGACAGACCCCTTTTTTCCAGGCTAGATGCGCCACTGTTTTGACCTGTAAATTTTCTGCGTTTGCAACTGCGAAACAATTCAGCCTTAGGTGTTTAGGTTAACCCAGAAGCATATTCAGGCACATAAGCTTCGAACTTTAAAAAAAATTTGGTTGTTTAACTTTGGGGACGATATATTGATAAGTAGCCTACATTAATAACTACAGTAGCGTCAAACCCGAGAACATCATAAAGTTGAAACACTATGTGCATAATGAATCAAGTATTTACCAAAACAATTATTATAAGACCACTTCTTGCCCTACCACGCCTTTTCTACATAATATTCAATCGTCTAGTAGTCGGCAAAACAATGTCATGACGTCAGAAATTGCAACAAACGCATTAGTATTGCAGAATTGCAACTAAATTTGCAAAATTACATCAATATCTGTTGTTGCAGTTTCAATAAAATACCGATAAAGAGAAAAGAAAACTGTGCTGCAAGAAAAGTTGACCCCAACGATAAATTTTGACCTAATACTAAATTTTGACTTTTTTTGACCTAATAACTTGAGATTCCCTCATGGTATGAGTGTGAAATTTGGTTTGTGGACGTTTCATAAACTTTAGAAATGGCAGAAAAATTTTGACTTTTGACTTTTGGTTGCCCTACTGATCACAACACATTTTTTCGCAATGTGCATGTTCGATATTAGTGTATTACGCAATAGCTGCGGATCCACTCACTAGCTGCAGACTCCGAACGAGACTACAGATTTTGCTTCAACTCCCCGTACCCATTTTCACCAAATTCCCAGACACTGATGAGGGCAAGTTTACTTCTTTTAAGTCTCCATCCACTTCCGATGATGAAGAAGAGGATAAACTGCATAACAAATGGGATTCTGATCGACTTTTGCTGTATAGCCAGACCGAATTAAACAATCTGATTCGAGGTTAAATTTACCAAAGCAATCTGCTGAACTGTTTGCTTCCAGGCTACAGGAAAAACGTCCTAAAACTGATGTAGGAGCTTCATTTTATAGGAACAGAGAAGCAAAATTGAGAATGTATTTCTACTCTGATGGCCAACGTGTGTACTGTGCAGATGTTGAGGATCTTCCTGCTATGGGTTTTGCCTATATATCATTCAAGTGACTGTAGAATTTTTATTGATAGCTCAAAAGGAACCTAAAATTTGTCGTACTCCATAATGTTAACATGCATGGTTCCAACCCTAGAAGTAACTCTGTCAGCCTGAAGGTGAACTACGCAAACATCATGATTATGCTTGAAAGATTGAAATATTCCGACCACCAGTGGTTGATCTGCGCAGATTTGAAAATGGTGAATGTCGTATTGGGTCAGTAAGTAAGCCTCACCAAATATATCCTTGTTTTTGTGCCACTGGGACAGGAAAGCCAACAACGAGGAATGGTTAAGCAAAGAATGGCCACCAAGAAATACAATGAAACTTAGACAAGAAATAACAAGCAGTCCTGGTTGATCGGCAAAACATCACTTTACCACCGCTACATACCAAAATTTGACCAATTGAGCAGCTTGTCAAAGCACTTGATCGTTCTTGAAACTGTTTTGGTGACATTTGCTTAAATAGATAGTTGATGGACCTTAAACCAGAACAATGTTGAAGAAACACAACGTCGTGACTGCAATGATCGCCGTTGAAGCTCGAGCTTGGAAAGCGTTTTCCAGTGTTGTTAATAACTTCTTTGGCAATAATAATGCTGACAATTACAGAAATATGATGGAAAAGCTTCTCAGTCAGAAAGGAGCAGGGAGGGGTTGAGCATAAAATTGAACTACTTTATCTTTCACAGCCACTTCAGCGAGTTTCCCGAAAACCTTGTTGGCGTGAGGAGCAAGGCGACCGTTTCCATCAGGATATCAAAGTGGTAGAAGAACGTAACGAAGGTCGATGGAACGGCATGGTGGCAGATTACTGCTGGAGTTTAAATGAGAGATGTCCCGAATACAGTTCATAAGATCAGCGACATAAAGAAAATTTACGATGTCATAAAGTGAATGTCTCTGTGCCGAGATATGATTTTTATTGGATTGTTGGAACACTATATTGATTGTTTCAAAGTGACAGTGTTACCTTTGCATGCATTTTCGCGTTTTTCTGGCTTAAGTCTGTAAATTTAGTTTTGTGAGAGAGTAAAAAGCTTGTAAATTTAGTTTTGTGAGAGAGTAAAAAGCTAAAAAGTTTGCGTTGCCTGTGATAAGCATAATGCTTCAGATGGTATTTTTTCTATTTTTCACTTGTTTAGTGTTTGTATTCTGTAGTCAGTAATGCTGAAAAAGGGTGCACGTATAAAAGTAGGTTTGGAAATACGTTCTTGCTAGGGTAGCTACTTCCCATTTCTAAAGTTATTCCATACATGGGTGTCAAGGTAAATTTTTTTACTGCTTTTTAACCGACACAGAGTGATCTCGTGGTTGTTGCTTGCTGCCACAGTGTAAAGCTTTGCGCACTTGCCGCTAGTGTCTCCATTCGTAACAATATGGTGCTGTGACCAGGATGTGAAGGCAATGCCAGATGCAAACTTCAAAAATAGAACCAATGATCAGTGCGGTTCGTTGTATAAAGGAAGGGATGTTGTTGACGTCGCTCGGTCGGCCCAGCGTTATATGAGCGATGCACCACGAACGGAATGTGCGCAAAGAATGGCACCTATATGTTAGTGACGCGAACAATCAGTCAAAGAGGGATATCGTCACAATGTCAGGTGATCTCAACTGTTGTTTGCTGCCTTAGTGTGTAAAGCTTTGCGCGCTAACCACTCGGGCTCTTCGATTGCAACAAAATCAGAAGATAGTTTATCGTGTGTAAACGATTGCTGATGAAGGGAAGACAAAGAGGTTTCAACTTGAAAAACTTAAAAAGAGCCCTTTTTCATTTTTCTGTTTTCACTTACCTGAAAGAGCGAAAGAAGATTTTTGACACACAGATGCTTCTTTCGGTGAATTTCCACCTTTGGGAGAAGCAGAACAAACAAAACCCTCGGGACAATGGTTTGAAGAACATTGGTCGAATCCCATTTCCTATCAAAACGAGTTAAGTGTTGGTACCAGGAGCGGCCAAATTTACTTAAAGAGCTGCATGCGACAACTCAATATGCTTCTGGTGACACTGGGATGTGCCCTTCTCTTTTCCTGATGACTTGTTCATTCGACAGTAATTGGGACGCAACAACACGTCACATCAAGTGAATGGATGGGAAAGCGCCACACATCACACACACATTGTTGAGAGCCTCAAATCGTCTTCGGCTTCTTGGTTGCTACTGGTTTGTATACAACAGCTAAACGCTTTTTTACAAAGTATTACGAGTGCACTTAACAAAGCATTTCTCGTTTTACGTTATGTGCCAAAGTCATCATTTTAATTAATCGCCACGCTATTTGATCAGACTAAACATCTCCAACAACCCACGAGATGTCGAAACAGAAAGAATAGCAGCAAACGTTATTTTGGCTTGACTTTCATGCACCAAATGCTGCGTGCTAAAATTTGTCTATGTTGAGTTCATTCCTTTTGTGCATCTGTTTTTCTCGAACATTTGCAGCCGATTGTATCACAAATTACCCTAAGTTCTGTAAACACTTACCCATCACGTTAGAAAATGCATACAGTTATAATTGCAGAGATTGATAGTGAAAAATGGCGAAAAATAATCTCACAAAATGGTGTGGTTAACTAAACACTGCACTAATATTTCAGACAATGTAATTTAACACTTTTGAAAACGCTTATCATAACAGAAACCACCACATACCTTTCATCCGGCAACAAAATATTCTTATATACTTTAATACACGTAACTCATACAAAGCACAGTTTCAAAACGAATGTTGAGGTAGAGGAAGCTATTTGTGAAATGTATTCTGAGGTACAGGAAGCTATTCTTTGGCAGCAAGTTAACATTAAGTTGCAGCAAAAAGGAGCTCTCTGGTGATGAGTTGTAGCAAGATGAAAAGTGCATTTTTTGTTGCGTGTATTTCTATTTTTATGCACCTTCTGGAGATAGAAATTTATAAATTCCTCTTGATTTTGAGTTATTCTGGTGGTTACTGTTGCCACACAACAAGACTAACACCTATTGTAAGCAACAGCGTATAACATGAGTTATGGGCTTGAACAATAAACGTGCAAGCGAAACACAGATCAAAGCTTGAGTATGATTTGCCTTACCTTTTTTATATATGACAATGAATATCTTGAATGATACTGGGATCCTGAAAACCTGATTAATTTGTTGAAGGTAGGAAACCATTTTCCTCGATGCTGAATCCATTCGTCATCTGAAGCTACCGCATTTCTTTCCACCAGATTGAGTTCGCAAGTTTCTTCGACGCTCAAGTAATTGTACGATGCACATCTTGACATTCAAAAGGTCAAAGCAGTTTGTATAGTTTCCTTTGAGTCTTTTTCCAATATGGAGTTCACACTGCACCACGAGCTAAAAATAGCTTCAAATTACAGCCCAAGAATATGTCACACTTTTCATTCTATCAAATAACCGTAACAAAATTTTAAGCACAGTGTGTGAACTGTGAATTCCACAGTAAGCCACACTACTGTAAGCTTTGTGGTTCCGCTTTGTTAGATGAAGCAAAAAATGTTCAAGGCTACACCTCCTTCCGTTCACGATGGCGCTACCCTTTTTTGTTTGTTAATTTGTTTTTCAAGCCACTTATTTTTTTCTTACGTACACCAAGCTCTTCGCATTGGCTGTAGGCTACAACTAGATGGCACCATTTGGTAGAGTTGTGCTTTCTGCAAAAAAGTAGAAATTTAGTCTATAGATGCTAAAAACAGATATTCCACTTGTTACGATCGAAAAACGCGCCAAACTAATATATTAAAAAAAACAAATTGTTTGATCCTCATGAAGTTTTCAAAATTTTTTGAAAATTTATGCCTGTAGTACAATTAAGTAACGATTTTGGTGTGTTTTGTTTATTTTCTATTCATGCGTCTTATCTCTTTTATGAATTGCGAACGTACACTGTTAAAATAACATTGCTATGAATTCAATTCATCATCACGTTCTTGAAAGATTTCAAACATTCTGAAAAATGATTCGAGTATATCAAGTGGCACATAACACAGCTGACCTTTCGACGGTAGTCAAAAATGCAACATTTTTGACGAATTTCTTTGCCTGTCAGTGTTCAAACGGCTCTATAAAAATATTAAAGTCTTCCTTTTCCAACTTTTGATTTGCCACCTCATTCTTGATATCGTGGGACAAACCGTTTTAAGTTTATGTAAGTTTCTTGTGACAAAAGATTAAAAGACTCGATAACCTTACTTCAAACACACGTCATGCTTTTAACGTATTTTTGAACAACGCGCTTTACAGTGCATTTTGTTGTTCTTTTACAGTTTCCACAAGAATTCCAAGGAATATAAATAATGAGATTCCAAGAAGAAAAATATAAAAAAATGAGACCACGATTTTTGAACGAGCCAAAACCTGAATGCGTCTCAACCTGCAACCCTGAGATCGTTTACCAAGGGCAACTGTTATTTTATTACATCTACAATACATCGAAATGCACAGTTGAAACTGCCACACTCAAACAAGGGCGTACGCAAGGGGTTGGAGTTAAAACCCCCCTTTAGCTTGATATTTTACAAAACTTTATTACTTGAACAAAGGAGATTAATTGTTTTTGCATACCTTTTGCTTGCTAATTTGTCGACTTAATGCAAATACCACGGAATAAGTTCGCATGCAAATTTCAAGGAACATTGTAAATGGGCCAAAAAGTAATAATTATGTTTTGGTGGGAATTTGGGCTATCGTCTGCGTCAAGAAACCACTTCACCACTTTTTGCAGACCCTCCATTCACTACGCATGCTCAAGATCTTAGTTTCTTAGTTGAATAAATTGTCACAACAGAACCTAGCGACGAAGGAAACCTTTCACTAGGCTTTATTCAACTAAGAACACATCAACATCTGCAGCGCAATACAACAAACGCCTGGTACGGAGCAAGCAACCATCTGACATCGACGTGCGATACGAACGACCAAGCGAAGCAATGCAATTCCACGCGGCACGTAATCAAGCAATGCAATGCAATTCTGCGCGGCACGTAATCAGACTAATCAGTGGAGGCATCGAAACGAAACCGTCACATGTCATTGCACTGAATATACACTAAGGGGAGGGGATGTAGAAAAATATGCATATTATGTCAACAAACTTCGCCAAAATGTTTGTTTGGAAACATAGAAATGACGTCAAATTGTGACGTCACAAACAGCGCAAACCAACACAAATGACCACCATATGACCATCAACCAATCCCCCCCCATGAAAATTTTCTGCGTACGCCACTGCACTCAAAGATACATGCAGTGCAGGATTAAGGTAGCGCTGGGCATGTAGCATACTAAGAGCGCCGGGCCCTAAGTTAAAAAACACTTCAACAAGTGAACCACTGTTTAAAACCCTTTGACCCCCGAGCCTGGCAAAATTTTGGCGAAAGGATTTTCTCCAACCCTTTCAACCATAACTCGCCAGCCGATTGAGCTAGACCGGGCCGTCCCTTGCAGATGCGGGGCCCAATGCAAGACGTGGGCGCGGGGCCCCTCTGAGCCGTGGTCCATAAAGAGTGGGACATGGTGGAACGCAGACATAAAGTCCTAGCAATAGAACTGAGCACGTTTGACAGCGTTCGATGATTAGAGGAAATTCATCATTTGTTCAAACGAGGTAATTATTTACTAATAATGAGATTTATAAGCTGTTTATACAATTCTGGAGCGCAAGAAGTATCTAGCAAAAATGAAAAATCTGCCCAAACAGCATGGCGCGGGGTCCCCATAAACGCGGGGCCCAATGCAGCTGCATCGGTTACATCGGCTTAAGGCCGGCCCTGGAGCTAGAGAGCTGTGGAAAGTCTCAAGAAATCCAGTTAGACTAGTACCTTCGATTAAAAAAAATTGGAGGTTTTGGATTTGAGATTGTTTGGGGGGTGACATATTAAGTGATAGGATAGGTTTAGGCCTGTTTGGCCAAGGTTACCTGACTCAGGGCTCCCACCCCAAGGAGTAAGTCTTTGTTTGTTTTTATAATGAAACTAGGCTAACATCCGCATCTTTTGAGCCCTTGATTGGCTTTCTAGCGTTTGTGGTTGGCGAGTCATGACAAAAATCTTTAATTAAACAATTCACTTCTTTAGGAGATTATATTTCTTTATTTGTTTTTTTAAGGCCAAAATTTCCTATTTTAAGGCCAACAATTCATACGGCCCGCGATAGTAAATAGGTTTGCCACCCCTGCTCTAGAGCCACATTTAATAAGTTCTGAAGCAAGTCATGTGTTTGCCAACATACAGCAAAGATTATGTACCCCTCAACAACCTGAATGTGTAGACCAGCTATGTCCAACCCGCGGACCACATGCGACCCAGTCGAAGGTTTTGTGCGGCCCGTTTAGGTGTTCGTTGTAGTATAAGTAGCCTACATACTGTCAACCTGCTCTTGTTTTGATAAGCTTGAACTTGACATTTTTGATGCAGATGGTCTTCAGTGCCACTTTATCACGTTTGTTACCACTGCAGTTAGGATTCGAACATTTTCAGTATATTTGTTTAAACTAAATTTAGTTTGCGAAGACCAAAGTCTGCCATTCAATACGCGGTCCTCAATAATATGTGATTCAACGTGCGGCCCTGGTCAAGATAGTGACATACTTTTTGACTCAGTAAGCCATTTGGGTTGGACATAGCTGGTGTAGACAAAGAACAATTTAAAATCAAATTACTTCAAAAAATGTACAGTGTTGAATGGACTTTCACGCAGAAGCAAATTCCTAGACAAAATGAAAAACTTTTCTTGGTTTCAGTGAATTTTAACGCAAAGGACCGCGGGGCCTCCAAAAGCACGAGGTCCGTAGCAATTGCTACATTTGTTACTGTTGTTAATTGGGCACTGGTTACATGATCGTTGACAGTGAGGTAGTTGAACGCTATCCACCAAATTACATGGCTAAAATTCAATAAAACATGCAAGATTATCAAGCCTGCATGCAATTGTAATCAGGTTACTTTCCCGAAATCCCGTTTCGTGATCACTTTCAAATGAACTTTTTAGTAAATGCCGAATTCGATCTCCTACTTCTCAGCAGTTTTTGGATTTGTCTCACATGTTGTACAAAACACTGTCTAAACGCGATTTCTTGCATCACATTTTCATTGTACCTACCCAGTGTTGCATTTTACCTTCCATCCTTCAAGCATTCTTGAGCACAATGATAAACGCTGAAAGCTTTTGCTGCACGGAAGTCTTGAAGAAACAATCGAAAGCCCACATCACTGCGATCAGCTGATGCATTCCATTTCCAGGAAGAAACAGCTTGGCGGTATTCTGGAGGTTTGCAAGGCACTTGTATTGCGGCAGCTTTTATCCTTAGCAAAGATAGTAGGCATAACCAGATCGCCATGTTAGATATGTTTTACGTTTCAAACCTAAAACTTCAGCTGAATGCCACAACGAACTGTTCATAGACGCAGATCACTTGTACTCTCGACAGATGACGCTCCAGGGCAACAGCGAAAAATTAGGAGTCCACCATTTTCTATAAATTAATAAATCCCCCTCCAAAACAAATTTTCTGAGCTGTATAAGACATGGCATTTGCAAATCAACAATTTGTAGGTTGAACAATACACAGCTCAAGGAACGTAAAACCAAAATTGCGCTAACCCACATCGAGAATCATCAATAATTGATGAGTTTACTTTGGCGTGAAAGCTTAAGCTCAGCTTATACAAACGAATTAGTAAAAACTGACCTTTCATACAATAATCTTAGAATCGCTGTGTATAGCTGACGAAATATTGAACTTTTGAACACATAAACCCCGCCCACCATCGGTCTCAAGATAAAGTACCGCTTTAAGGAGCTCAGCCCTTTGTGTGGGACTTATTTTGGTGATGTTTACCACATTTGCCGCAGTCATAAAGATGTGTGAAAAATTACTTAGCGAAAGCAGTCATCACTTCATTAACGTCTCAACGTATCTATATTTAGCAAAGATAAATTTGTAAAAGGATTAATATTTATATCAAAAACCAACGACGGTGGCATTCACGATCACGAGATGGACTTTCTCACTATGCCTGCCACTGTGTAATCCTCAAACTACAACTGACCACAAAAATATCTCCTACCGGTATAGTCATATTGTTAGTGTTGAAGTTTGGTTTAAGACGAGAAATTTTCTGCAAGGTTTCATGTGGGACTCTAAGTTGGGTGTTGAAAAAGTGTTTCCTCCATCAAAATTGATGTTAAACTCAATGAATAATTCTGAACAACGTTTACAAAAGTTGATAAATTTCCTTCCGTTCCCACCAACTTTTCAAGGCAAACGTATCCCATCCAGAGCGTTTTTCAGCAAAAAATTGAAGAACGCCAAGTACGAAACGTAAGTCAGCATCATGATTTAAAACAAGGTAAACAGCAAATTGCGTCAAGATTTAAAAATCTGATTTGTACCAAACTTTTACCTCAAACTTCTCACGTTTTGCGCCTTTTCTTTTTATTAAAGCTAATAAATGAGATTTAATCACAGCAGTGCTGAATTTAAAACTTGAAATAGTCCAAAAAGGAAGCGCAAAATACTGTGCACCAAGTATGAACCTTCCTAATTCCACTGTAGTAGTAGTTCTTATTTACTCTTCGAAACGACTTCGACTTGAGTGACTTGCCAGTGAACCACAACATTTTCCTACTTCAGAAATTTTCAGTTGCAATGCAAAACAAAGCAGGCCTGGCCAACCCGCATGCGGCTCTCATTTAAATATCGTATTTATTCGTGTTATAAGTCGCAAAATTTGGTACCAATTGTTCACCTTTGAAGTCTGGGTACGCCTTACAAACGCACTGCATAGAAACGTGCTTGGTGGCAATGTCGGCGTGTGATATTTACAATAAATCTAGCTGAGCAAAGGTATGTGTGTGAGTGAGGAAGAGATGGGGTGATGTACAGGTGTGCCCATGTGTATGATGTGGCTCTTTGCGGTAACACGGTAAGAAATGTGGCTCTTGGTCTCTAACTGCTTGGCCACACCTGGCCTAAAGCATCATCCGACGAAAACCTCAAACAGTTTATTGTTACGTCACACACATGCGGCACGCCGTTTCCTGGCTTATGATAGATGACAAACTGTCGCAAGATACATATTCGCGCAGATCATGTCGAAGACAAACGATTGCACACCTCAAAAAAGCTAAAATGTCATCGATGATGAGAGCAACTGCCATTGCTAAAACACGATCAAAAAATACGGCGCTGACATCAACCCAACGTTAGTGCACGAGTTCATGTTAAGTATTGACGCAATCACTACTCATAGGACAAGTCATTTAAGCACATTCGCCCTAAAGCTCACTTTAACACTGTCAAGCAGTTGAACTCTTGAACAACACAATTAGTTCATGACAAAAGTGTTCCATGGTTACGCAAAACAGAGCTTAAAATTCAAAACGCAGAAAACAGCTTTCCTCCGAAGTCTACAAGCAGATTTCCAATAAAAACAGGCGTGCAGCGGTGACAAGTCACCCTGTGTCTATTTTGTCTCGACCGTTGGTTTAAAAAATAGAAACAAATTCGCAGCTTCCGTAATTTTGAATGCAATGCCCACATATCTGTTTCACACCTTCATCATTCATTGGCACACAAGAAACTAGTCTACTGCACCTCGCTGAATATATATCAAAGAATAAGGCTTAGGCACTTTGAGTAATGATAAAAAATCGTCACTTGTGAATTCAGTTACGTATAATTTTAACGCCTCCTTGTAGCGTTCAACAAGGTTGGCATTGCGTCACAAAAAATCCAATTCATAACAGTTTGCTATGGAGTGGTCGGTGCATCCTTCAAAAACAAACTACTTAAAAGTTGAAATATGGTGTCGGGTGAAAACATGTCACGTACAGTTCACAAAGGCAGCAAGCAGCGATTCAGCTAGAAAGATGACAGGAATGAAATTTTGTTATCTTGAATAGCAGGCACAAATTTGAAAACATGGTGGTTGGATTTTAATGCATTCGACATGGTGTTGAACATGATGCAAAATTGCATTCGGTGATGGGGTTGCAATTCGACTGTTTCTGGGAACGTGGAAAAAGCTGTAGCCATCAATATTACCAGCTCCACTGAGGCCCGGAGTATTGACGCTGACAGGGCTCCAACTATGGATCAAACAGTTTCTTTCAAGGGTAGATTGAAACTCTTTCGCCAGGGAAGGCAGTCGATCAAATTATGGCGAACCGATAAACAGGTGAGAATATTTCTTCACTCTGGCAACCCTTCGAGCTGACACTGGCACCAATGTATTGGTCACAACTTCTTTTAGGGCTCACGATGGGATGCATAGTGTGGTCCACTGATGATGGGACAACTCGGTGACCCTGACCCGAGCTCGCTTTGAAAATTCTCAAAGCGATCATCTGACTCTTGTGGAAGTTGTGCCGCACACAACAGCACGAACAAGACAGAGTTGATTGTTCGAACCCGAGGAAACACTGCATTGAACATAGCAGGGCAAACGTGACGCGAGCAAACAACGAAAAATCAAGGTTTGATTACAGATTCGCCAATCAACGAAGCAAATCGAGCGTGACCTCGCTACCTCCCTGTGACAGTCACAACCCACGAAATCTGATGTAATTCATCAGCTTCTGGCCGCGCAAAAAGGTGAGAATGCATGCCATGTTTTTGAGTTCCGAGTTCCAGACATTTTTCTCGCAGTCGAGAAAACGCAGTACCCGTCAAGAAACTATTTGGAGTTAAGCTGCGCAAACAAAACAGCTGGTTGCTTGCAAGGCACGCATGCTCAGCGCGCAAGCTCGCTTTCTTGGCCGTTGTACGCAAAACCCAAATGAAGAAATAAGCTTCAAGCAAATAACCCCGGGTTTAAATCTTGAAAACTACATTTTATCAGGATTAAACGTTAGTTGCCTCCGCAAGTGTGAAGCTTTTAGTAAACACAAGGCAGCGAGGTTAAAATAATAATCGCCAAACGTAAGTTTCTTTTGCATCCAGGCGCCACGTGAACTGGCATTATCCAATCACGATGATTTCGCCGACTCTAAGGTCTTCATGTTTGGAACACTGAGCTTTGCACCGACGCCGTTCTGTAACACAACCGCGGTTTGCGTGAACGGCACCATTGTCACAGTGACGTAAAACTCATTCAACGGTCAGGGAAGAAACACCTTCCCATGTCACTTGAGTTAAAACACATCAACCAATAATTTCTTCAAGTGGTAACTGAATGTACTATTGTCAACAAACATTTCTCATCAGTAAAGTTGCTCTTTGCGTATAAACACCAGTAAATCAAGGTTGATTTTACGCAGCGCAGCTTGACACGACGCAAGAGTACTTCGAACGGCGCTGCGTGCTTTACCATGTACTCAACGACGTTGCGCGGGTATGGTATTCCGCCAAGCTCCTCGCACTTCTTGATGTGGTTGCGTTCTGGATCTCCGGCGACCACAACAGGCTTGTCCGGCTCGGTGGGGTTAAGGGCGCGTTGCGTGTCTATCAGGTCCTGCATTCTGGCCTCAAAACCGGGACAAAACGCGCCAGGGGAAAGCGCGATGAAGCACTGACCCTGAAAGAAGGCTTGACAGTTGAATTCGCAATTACGCGCATCCGAAGATGACCAACGGTTGTTTACCACTTGTTTTCGTGCATTACTTAGTGTTTGGATCGTCCACGGAAGGAAAATACCTTCATTGCGGTAATAACGCAGATACATGTGCATGAAGCAAAAGGACGCGTGCTTGAACTGCGCATCAAAAGCATGCAATACCATGATTGCCCGACTTGCTATTTTAAAGAAGAGTTGCACAGACTGACGAAACACCATAAAAGTGTGAAGTCAGTTGAACGTGAAGTTGATAGCATCGAAAACAACTCGCAAAAATGCAACACTTCATAAAAGCATAGCGAACGAGGGTTACGGTAAGGGCATACAGTATAACTATCGCGCACAAGCTAAAAGCTACCTCACGTTTGCACACAATCTCAGTACAGTTTCGATACTTTTCGTCACAGACTCGCAGCAACCTACTATTTTGGTTGTGCAATAACAATATCGAAAAAACGAGTAGATTCATGATAAAACACTTCAACTCTCGCTCGGTCACATTGCGCTCACCAGGTCGGCTATTCTTTCAGTGTTGCCCCATTTTCTTATATTGGGCCCGTACTGAGCGCCAGCTAAAATTCCGCACAGCACTTCGACCATCATCGCAAGTCCGTAACCTGCCGAACGCAACTAAATGATAAATCATTCCTGAAGCTTTTCAGCTTTAGTAATAAAAGCACGCACGCGTTGTTTATTGCATGATGAGTCGTGAATGATAGTGATGATTGCATTTAAGTCTGCCGCAGGTAAAAAAACAAAAACGGCAGCTTTGGCAAACGCGTTGTGCATCGATCAGAGCAGGATCTACACTCGATTGACTGACTCTTGTACAAACTGACCTATGTTCCGGCAAACAAATCAGCAGCGTCGACAGTTTCCACAAAAATCTCTTTTCGTCGTCAGCAAGAGTAAATGCATAAATGGCTTGGCCACAAAACATGATGGGAGTATACATTAAAAGGAGGCAACAACTGCATGTCAAGCATCAACGATAACTGTAGTGAAGAAAATCGCAAGCGGTAGAGGCTACGAAGAGCGGCTGACTAGGTTGTTCCCAGCCTTTTTTTGCCCATGCCCCACCTAATCACCCCTAAAATCGTGATTGCCCCCATTCGGTGATATATAAATCTTTTGATTCAAAAAGTGAACTCGGTTTCAGCTAAGAAGATTAAACACCAATACCTTAGTTTAAATAAGCTTTGGAATCAGACCTCGTCAGTCGATCCCAATGCCCCCTTTAGAAAATAAAATACCTCCTGTAGGGCGTACCCCCCACGTAGGGAACCACTGGGCTGACTGAAACTATATTGCTGCATAAACAAACCGTTCGAAAAGTCTTACATGATTTCATTCCAATTTCCAATCATCGCTTTTTGCGTTGCCGTTTCTAATACGACTTTCTAGACTTTTGTTGGTACGCTCCGGTCTCAATTGTCAAGTTAAAATATTGTGAACAACCTAACTGACAAACAGACGCGAACACACGGTGCGTATCAAACCAATGAGCGTTCTAACTCCAGTCCACAAACAAGCAGAACCTGCCTTTGTATCCTCCGCTCTGCTCAGAACCGCCAAGAGGCAGCAAACCACCGCCATTCAATACTTCGCAGGGATCGTTGGTTTCTCTGCCAGATTGGTCAGCACCCCAACCGTTCGGTATGGGCTCGTTCTTTCTAAAGTTTTGAAAAAAAAAACGTTATGTAACATCTTTGAATGTTTTGTACAGCTGTTAAAGAAATACAACAGACGGTTGACTATTATGCGCTCATTGTTTTACGAGCAAAGATTCCTCAAAGAACGGTACTTAATACAAGAATCTACATATGATAAATATACAGCGGGCTCCCCCGTTAACAGCAGGCGGAAAATCCAGGAAAGCACAGCAGCGTTAGTCCAACCGACAACCGCTACCTTGCTCACTTCACACTGAGACAGGAGAAGCCGTACCTATCAGCAAGCTCAACCTTCCCGGAAGACACCGTGGTGGTAGCCATGTCGAGAACGAACGGATCACCTCCGGCAGCAGGAGCCGCGCAGCATATCGGATTCGTGCCCAGCGTGCAAGTTCTAGCTCGGCACGGGTAAACGATGGGTGTCGTGTTTGTGAAGGAAAACCCCTATATAGAAACACGCCTTCCCGACATGTAACAAGCGGACAGCAAACGCACGTGAAAAGTTGCGCTCCATTATTTCGGCAATGCGTAATTTCTAACCCGCTTCAGGTCGGGGTCGACATCCAAGACATTGCTGCCGATTTTCACGCCTATTGAGCTTGCACACTTGCGACGCCCAAATACGCAAGTGCAGGAATTACATTCGCGTGTCAAGGATATCTACGGTCGACTCAGTCGACTCACTGCCGGCATCGAAACTTGCAAGGCATCGAGAATTTCCTCTTTCGTTTTACGATTGGTTTCTTTCACAGCCAAAACAAAGCAAACCGTTAAACTTCGCTTCCGAGTATTTGCCAAACAAACGACTTTTGTTAACTGCAAGCCGTACCAGCACGTGCACTGCGGGAGCATTTGAAATGATGCGAAGTACAATTTGATCTCAGTTAGATGGAACTTATAAGCATGCACAGCAATTGATAAAATTTCTTACTTTAATTTCGAAATGCCTGCATGCACTACAAAGCATTGCTGGCTGACTAATATTGCGTTTGGCCTAAATACACTGTTTATTTTCTGCACGTAAATCGCGATCAGTGAATTAAAAAGTAGCTTTCCTGGTTCGAAGTTACACCTTGCTTCTTTTTTTTGTCATGGTTGTTTCCTTATACCACCAACTCCACCTCGTGCGGGATGCCAAATGCTACATGAACTTTTGTGAACCGATGGCGCATCGCAGTTCATCTTTGGCCCCAACATGAACTGACATAACTTCACGGTCGTCTAAGAAAAACTGTGAAGCACAGAACACGCAGTTTTATCGTATACGAGCTATTGAAACTTAACAACTCGTTTTACTTCCAGTGGAGGTCTACTTGCATCGTTCGACCGACGTGGCACGAGTACTACAGCTACATGCACACCACAGAAGATTGAAACAATACAGCGCTTTCTGTAATGCTCACGTGAGGAGGATTACCACATTTCCCTGCCATATGCCTGTAGCATCGCTCAAATTACATGTAATGCGACAACCAACGGAGCCGTAGCATTATCGCAACAAGCATCAACGATTATTAATTTAGACTGTCTTGTTCAGCAATGTGCGACGATGCAGAACAGAAACCGTTAGGGTCGTTAATCAGAAAGCGCGGGAACAAATATCACCGCACAGTTAACGATTAACGCGGCTACCAACATCGTACTGGCATCAGCGCAAGCAACAAAAACCATTCCATCCTTTACCGACCGGTTAATTACACGGTGGTCCGCGGCACAGCCAATCACAACAGACTTCATCAGAAAATACGTATCATTCCCACTGAATTGGAGTCAGAAATACTGTTCCTATTATTCAATCACACCCACCTTCTTACATCGACAGAGACACTTAGCCATGAGGGGTATGCGAAGAACCGTAAATCACAGTTGTTCAAAAACAGCTGCTCATAAACCATCGCTACAACCACAGCACCCGTCGCTACAGCCAGAGCGAATCTCCAGAGAAACAGATTTTAAACGAGTAACTTGAATTATTCGACAGTTCGACTATACTATTATCCGAAAATATTTATACACTGTTATCCGAAATTATTTTATACCTTCGCAGCGTCACCAAATACGTCTTGTCAAACAGCACATTTTGCACTAAAACCATTTGTTACCAAATACGATTCAAATGAATGTATTAGCTTCGGAGTCGAAAACACCTTTGAGAAATGCAAAAAATAAATTTCCATACACCACCGAACTACGGAAACTACCACCGGAACTAATTGTCTTATTCAGCTTCATTTCAATATTTCTTGCCAGGTCAAATGTAGGAAATGAAGTTGTCGCCATCACGATTTCGCAACTACGGTAGCTGCATTTCCGAAAGCTTTCGCATATAGTGCATTTTAAATATTTGCAAAAAAAAACTTTTCCCCGATTTTTCGATGACATGCAAACGAAAACTGCAAACCGACACTTTCAGTGTAGGAAAAGGCTGATACGTTTTGCAGAATATGGTCCTGTTAGTGAACTACATGATCATTCTTTGAAAATTAGTTCTACACCGCACAACTCAAAACTACTGCTTTTTGCATGAATTCCGTTATTTAAGTATTTTGATAGATCTAAGATGATTTGACTTCGTATCAAACAATGCACCAAACCTTTAGAACTGGATTGCGTTTTCATTCCACAAAACAAGCAAAAACAGGAGCATAATAAAATAATTTTCCAAGAAATGGATAGTTCCCATTAAGTTGCATATATTCACGACATGGCAACCTCCACAGTGCTAAAAAATCACACAAGCAGATTATACGCCACTCATCGTAAGTATCCGCCACATGCGACAAGAAATTGTTTTTTGCCAAACTTTTCAACAAAACAGTACGCGTTCGCTGTGAGGTACTGTCGAATTTTTCTTGAAAAAGATGACTTTTTATTCAAATCAAACAAGCGCATGATGCTGCACTCGTAACGTCCACCACACCTTTGACTGGAAACGTGTTTCACGCAAAAAAAGGTGGTTTGAAGCATGCAACGTCTCTTCCGGTTCATCATAACCACATTCAAAGCATGCATATACCACACTCACCGAAACTGAAGCCATTCTAAGCTAAACAGAACAGCTTAGAGAGCGCCACCATCAGGCAGAACACCGTGACAACCTCACCGTTTCTGCAATTCAATTTTTCCGACTGCGACTGTGGAAGTTGCCATGTCAAGCGCAAAAGGTTCGCCCGAGGTCGCTGGCGCGCAGAAAGCGATGGGATTCGTGCCCAGTGTGCAATCTCTAGCTCTTGTTGCGAGTTGCAAAGGCGACGTGTTGGTGAAAGACATTCCCTTGACGAAAGCAAACGCAACCACTGCAAAAATCAAGTCACCGGAAACAAACAAGGACCGTATTAGGCGAGATTCTGTCTTGACGAGAAATGTCATGCCAATAAAAAGAGATTTTTCGTCTTTTCTCACACGTGAAATCCTTAAGGTTTACGTTGGTTGTCGTCAGAACGAAACATCCTTGCACGGACGATGTATTTTTCCGAACATATGGCCGATTTACTGTTAAGCTTCCATATGCTGATGGATTCTACTGCAACGCCAATCGAAGACATTTGACAGTGCGTTGGACGTGGAGTGGTGGAATCGCTACCACTTCATAATGGCATTTAGGGTATGCGGTTAATTAGTGAAAAGCTACCAGTAAAATTCTCAAGTTTAAACGCGTGTTATTAATGGCGCGTTCGTTTTGGACAGCGGTTTTATCTATTTCGCTTGATTGGCTTCCTCCAGCATTGTCGAGTGCTAACATAAATTTGCAAGTGATTGCAACACACGCAACCCGATTAAAACCAGCAAAAATAAAGTTATCCGCGAACCTCGCGCAAGCGTCACAGAGGCTGGCACACACACATTACTTGCGCAATCAAGTTTTCTAAACATTGCAGTCGCCACTTGCAAAAAAAAGTCTTTGCCTCGAAAACATTGACTTTCCAAAAAGTACGCCAAACCATGGGCGCCGGAAGGATTTTTTCCAGGGGGGAAATAGTGGATCTTACCAGGAGTTGCCAAAAGGATATTTTCCAGGGGGACGCAACAGTGGTGAAATTTCATTTTACCAACTCCGAAACAAAGAGAAAAACATTTTTCCACTAAAACGTTAATAGCAAAATATCAAATTTCAAAACCTAGGGGCCTTGGCCCCCTGCCTCTCCCTTCCGACGCCCATGTGCCAAACAGTGAATAAAATTAAACAATGACAGTTCATTTTGCAATCTGGCTGCAATTTTAATAATAAATGATGAAGAACGTGTGTAAATAAGTGCGTATTACCAGCCGTCAGGGATTGTGTTCTTCGCTCACCAAGGTCAGGCAGAGCAAAGGTTACTGAATTATCACAAGTACTCACGCATCTGCTGCTTGACAAAACTCGCATGATGGTATTCGTCAGTCGTTCCCCAGCTTAATTTGCTAATGCTTTTTACCAACAAAACTCAATTGCTTGCGCACCAGGTCTTGTGACGACACATGCGCTAATTTCTTCGATTCCCTTTGTTTTCACGTTTTCTAAACGATATCCTATCGAACAGCCCGAAACCCTCATTTCCTGTTTAGAATGCCATTATTCTGGCCCGCACATCTGCCGCCACACTGACAAAAGTGGCACATTTTACACAAACCCACAGATAGTATCTGGCCCAGACCCGCCCGGTACAACTCTGAACGACCTTGACTACTTATGTTGCCCCGGTCCAAGAAGCAACACACCAGCAAATATGCTTACGATAAGACCCTCTTTCGCCGCCATCAATCCGTAGTAGCCAGCGATGCTGTAGTGATTCGATCGCCTTGCAGCAACCCAACCAACGCCGACTTCTTTAGCTTTCTGCAAAATCATACAAGGATTCTGTTAGTTTCAAGATATATTTTAGAAGAAAACGACTAGCATGTCTTCCAATTTCGCGTTTCTTTCCAAATAATGACTACCTTTAGTATCGTGAATCTCTTGCTTACTCCTCGAACATATAGAAATATTCACCGCAAAAAGACGACAGAACAACTGCAAAACGTGATTAGCAGCATGGTATTTGCACGCTTGAATTCTGAAAAGTTTGAACTCCAATGCGAAGCAGAAACTTCGCCAGAAAAAAATGATTGTGATTCAATCACGACAAAATTCGTGAGCTTTAGCCACAGTTGAACATGCACATCATAAAGACATGGCCTGTAACTTGTTGCATGAAGTCACATTTAACGTGCCGACTGCACGTCTGAAATTCAAGCTCTTTTAAAAACGATCAACGCACTTCCACTTGATGCCAAAGCAAGGTTCGAGAAAGTGATTCTTGCAAAATACAAACAAACAAATACCTATAAAATGCTAATGAAAAAATGACTCGACAAAAACCACGTCATGACAAGAAGCAATACACCCACTTCTCATCGATAGCAGTGCTGCACACTCGTACAACAGGTAGAAATGACAAATTTCCGCAAACCAGATAGCTGAAGATATTGGATAGTGAAAAGACCAAAATCGCTAGGACTTTTATAAGTAAAGGTCGTATGATCACAGAAAAAGCAACTTATTTGATTAGAAATAATGAATTGTTGTGAACTTTTGGTAAATGAATTGTTCGATATAAAAATGTTCAGAATGATCTTGTGAAAAAAATCCTGAGTCTTTGGGTAAAAACTTTGAGGAGCCTATGCTACAGTGTGAAACGCTTGAAACTATATCGTAATACGACGGATAATAACTTACGCAGGTAATTAATACATCATTTATACGCACTTGATCAGACAACTTTACCGCAATCAGGTCAACGTCGTGTCAGCAATCGGCTGGGATGCACAAAGGCTGAACCAAAGCAAGCATTGCTTGTCTCAGATGCATGCATTTTATTTTGTCCACCGTTGGTCACTTTAAAAGTCCTCTTTTTGACACCCACACCGGGAAAACGGAGTTTGAATAATATCAGAAAACGCGTTTTTTTCATTCTGGTTGCCTTCCTTTTTTCAAAGACAGCATCCTCTGCTAGGTTTGCAATCAACTGTACCAGACGACCACACCATCAGCGAAAATAGAACGAGCTGTTTCATGGCTATTACAAAATTTCTTTCATGCTGTCATTCAACATACCTTAATAGCCAAGTTCATACAAAATTTTCCAACCGCAGGACCAAGCAAATTATTTCCATCAACCAAAGCTGTAGCGGGCGTTTCATTGATCACTTTCGGTTCTCCTTCAGCTGATGTGTTTTTCGTTTGCAGATCGGTGACGTACATCTCTAAAAAAAAACTGTGATACATGCTTATCAAAACCAACTCTAACCACCGTTTTATCGCCAACAGCACTATGGAAGCAAAAAAATCCAGTCGCCTACAACTTCGTCTGCGAAACTACGCATCCATGTGTAAAAGAGGGTATACGCTTTCAAGCATAATGTGCATACTACGTTTGATAGTCACTCCCGCAAATACGCACAATCCAAAAACCTAAATATATGAAAACCATGCGTACCACATAATTGATTAGAAACCACAGATCGTAACAGAAAACCTGTCATGGAAATGGAAACGGATCATGTTACGTACGCCGGAAACAAGCGAATAATTTGCGATATCGATCTTCAGAACAAACTTTTTGATAAGCCAAGTGACCTTCGTGATGAAAAGTAGCACTAGCTAGATGCTACATTGCTGCAAGATCTCCCGGGAGCTAAGCTGAAACATAAATCCGTTGTGAATCAAGCTTCTCAAAAATTGAACTCGCGCATATAAAAGCAATACCTAGTCTGTTCAGCCCATGACTGAAATGGCCCCGATTATCAGCTGCAACCAGGACTTCAGCTAGATCATCAGCGTGAGACTCAGAAGCTCCAGCTGCAGTAATGCAACTTTTAATGAAGTGTTTCGCTGCATCGAGCGGCACGCACACCGTTGGACTGTAGCAACAACAAAAGATCGTTGGCGCGAGAAAACGCACAATTGATGACACTAAAAATAAGCGAAAACATCGTTTGCAACTGCAAATCACAAGCACTATATGGCACATAGTGGGCATAAAAAATGAATGTTGTCGACTTCTCTGTAGTCGACTACATTCTTTTTTTATACACAAACGAAAGTCACACGCTGATTGATAATAACACGGCTGTCTGGTTTTCTGATGAACCAAACGCTACTAAGCGCTCAAGAGGCAACCATAAGCATTATCCGTGATAGTCATCCCAACATGATATTGATATAAAGAAAAAAACAAAAATGCCACAGATTCCGTATGGCAGTACATTTAAAATCGTACTAAAATGAAAATGTCACATAGTCAACAAACAAATAATGCTTCAAAACCGTCTAACCTTTTGTTAACAGCCATATGTGCACAGGAAAATTTTCCAATTTGCAAAAAAATTCTGGCAGTTTCCCTAGAAATCTGCAATGGACCAAGCATTATTTCATATGAATTATACCTACCATTCTATTCCAACCTGCACATAAAATCTAAAATTTTTTCACCAATCATCACAATGCAGCATATAATAATGCAACCAACAACATATTTGAAAGTCATCCACAATACAGCACAAATCAATCAGACTGATCCACACAATTAAAGTCATTTTATTTTAAAATAAGAAAAGCATAAGTCTGTCAATAAACGCGACAGCTTGATCAGTCTGTTCACATTTCTTGACACAGCTTGCAACAACCCAGTGGCAGATAATAACTTCAGTTTGGTTTCATTTCAAAAATATTCCGTTTAATATAAACAACGCAATGTTGGAAGTGTGCATTTTACTATTCAGGGAATCAACACACTAGCAGCTACCGAAGTCATACTGGCTGTCACTAAATTTGCTAGATAATCATACCGAAACGAAAAGTTGCATTCGAAATGCAATGTAGCACGTAACGGAGGTTTAATTGTTTATATTGCCTAGCTTCAATGTGATAGGCCTATACTCTCTACCAAGTTATATATACAATACGTGCTAGTTTCCGATTTATATAAATTCCTCATCCTTTCCAGTCAGCTTCGTATCACGCCAACTCGATAACCCTCATGTTCAATAGTGCGCATAAGTAATTTTTAAAATTTTTGTTGCTCTTGAATTGAAAGTCTGCTAAAATACATATGAGAGACCTTGAAAACCAAACGTCCCTTTCACAAAATCCATTGCTTCAATACTATTTTTGCTGATTAGGTTGTGATATTAGGATAAACGCATTGTAGAGCTGATATAAGGTCCATACCTTTTTGCTAACATTGCAATCTTTGTTTAGTTGATGGTAAATAATAATGGTTGTCTAAGTTTATTTTTTTCTGGTTACCCACACCCAACCCATTCACGCCTAACATGGAACACTTAAATTGTTTGTCTAGCTGCTAGTTATGCATCCTGTGCTAATCATACTCTCAGGTATCTGGCTGTTGATTAAAATGGTCTGTAGATGTGTTAAATGGAGCAAATCACAACCTTAATAATGAGCACCTAGACTAGACAGTAGTTCTAAGCTTTGTTTGAAGTAATCGATGCAAAGTTTCATCTGTGCATTCACCAAACTCTTCGTAACTAGAATAGTAAAGCGATGAACATACTCATACACATTTTAATAGTGCATAACATGAACCACGCACCAGACCTCCACACCTCTTTGGCTGACTAACCGAACCACGGGAGTTTACAGCTGGGATAAGAACCACTAACTTGGCATAAAAATAACTTTGTAATGGAATTAAGCCACTTCTACTATGCTCCACTTTCTAGTGACAAACGACAAACATTATCATCTAAAAAGCATCTCTAATTTACTGATGTCTAGTGTCAACTGATAACTCCAATCTGCATACATTGTAAGGGCTTCATTAAAAAAAGCATCAATACAGACATGCGGGCATGAGATCATCTTGCAGCATTTTGAAGACAAATGTGCTCTACCATTCAACCTTGTTTGGGTTGTCATCAGCACAAACAAAAGAAACAAAAACAGCTTCTGCAGGTATAATAAGTAAACACACAAACTGCTTTTATGGTCAAAAAGGTATATGAGAAATGTGTTTACAAATGAACAAATTGGAGTCAAAAACTTTTTCAAATTCATACACCTTATACATTAAAAGACAGATTAACAAGAACTTTCAAACCATACAGTAAGTGCAAAAAAACTGTAGAAATTATATAGTGCAATAATTTTTACAAACTGCAGTAAATTAAGAAACAACACAAAAACTAGCGATTTACACAAAATCAGTGAGTTAGATGAAATCATATTGTTGTTTGCACTCCTGTTTCTTATGGCTTTGCAGGACTTTTAAGCTTCACTTAGTAACAATACATATAAACACTTTTTGAAAAATGTAGAAAAAAATAGCAACAACTATCTCCAAATTCTGGAATCTTTTGTATTGCGTCTAGATTGCTTAATAATTATCTTAACCATCTGATATTTCGATTTCTGAGGTCATCAAACTAGTATGAGAGCTACAACCGTTTGTTTGCACTGCTTAAAATAACTTCAAGATGTACATTTGCAATAAAACTTGCAGTAAATTGAAATGAACATTTTTTACAAATTTGTCATTTTTATGCATGAGAGAGTAGTTTATCCAAACAAAATCCATGCAAGCTTTTAATCTCAAGTAAAGTGGATGAAGATGTCCAGCTGTCCCATTCAGCAGCCCTTTGTGATTAGTCAACAGCAGGAGTGACGAACATGCGGCTCACAAAAGAAGTTTGTGTGGCCGCGAAGCATTCAGGCAAGATCAGCAGTTATTACTTTCGTTTGTTGTTTGTTTCTGTTGATGAAAAAATGTTTTCATTTTCAACAGGTTTCATAGTATGACTAAAAAGTTGTGCGGCCTGCTTACTCAGCGGTTACTGACAAAGTGGCCCACGATAGCAAATAGGTTCGTCATCCCTGTCTACAGTAAGGGTCACCAACGTGGTTCCCGCGGGCACCAGGTCGCCTGCAAGGACCAAGTAGGTTGCCCACAGGCCTGTTCTGATAAATAACATTAGCATGATCAATGTCTTCACATTAGCAAACATCAATACTAAAATAATCAAAGGTAAATTGATCAAGACGTTTATTTCAGAAGTGTGCATCAAACTAGTAGCCCTTCGCATTAATCGGTACACAAGAAGTAGCTCGCAGCTTCAAAAAGGTTGGGGACCCCTGCTCTACAGTATATCTCCTACAAGATTAATATAAAACTTTGCTTCTTGATAAGGACTGTGGTTGTTCAGAACATAATTCTTGGCATTTAATGCTAGTTCCAGGCCCAGCTGTGGCGAATCCAGCAGTCTCTGAGCATTTGAAATAAACTCCTCAGGACTAGAAAAAAGCAGTCCGTTCCATTTGTCCTTTACAACTGCTCTATTTCCAGGGATATCTCGAACAATAACAGGTACTCCCATGCCCATAGCTTCCAAAATTGATGAAGCCATTCCTTCACTTTTTGATGTGTTCACCAATGCATAAAACAATCCTCTGCTACAATATTCCAAAAACTGAGGTTGAGACACAGCTGGTATAAACTGCACAGTAGCGCCACCAGGATCATTTATCCAACTAACAACCAAATCAGCATCAATGTCACATGCAACAGGAGGACAAGCTTTAGTCATGTTTGGTGCAAGTGCAACTAAAACTTGTGACACAGGGCCATCACAGCAAAGAGTGGAAGTGGTGCTTTCATCACTCAACTTCTGAAACAGCAACAACTTTCGAAAAAATTCCACTGCAAATACTGGATCAGCAACAGCACCCAAAATAAGAAGTCTGACATCTTTCTTTGGATGCAGAGTGCATTTCCATTTTAAAAAATTCTGAGCAACATACAGTGGGTCTTTTACATTACGCAAACTGCTGGCAACAACAAATATTAAGGGTTTTGAAAACATCACATCAACAGCCTGTTTTGACTTAGGAGTCAACTCTTCTACTTTGCACTGCTTGAACAAATTATAGTCTAAACACTGAGGATGAACCAACACCTTAGAATTAGGGCAAATACTTTTGACAATTTGCTGCATATCTTCTGTGAAAGCAACAGTGAAATGGGCATTCATGATTGCTTCCTTGATGACAGCTCTGTTCTTAACATTATTCACATCTATATTGAGATCAGTGCCACCATAAACAATTCCATACTTTACAGCAGTACGACAGTTGTTACCACATGAGCATACAACAAATATCCCACTCTTGTATGCATGCAAAATAATAATTTGAGATACAGACAACTCAACAATTAATGAATTTACCTTTTTAACTAAGCAGCTAAACTCACATTGACTAAGTTTTGAAATGTCGTAGACAACAGCATCGATATTATTCATGTAAAAGTGGTTGTGCAAACGACTAATGGTGGAAGTGTTGCCTGTTGCTGGAATAGTAGGCGACAACAGAAGTATCTTTGGAAAACGAGACATTTAAAAATTGACACAAATATTAGTTCCATCAATGACTGCACTGAACTTTCAAAACCACACATTACACACATTAACATAACACCAACGGTTACAGAAATGCTACATATCTAGAAAGAAACAACTGAAAAACAATAAAGAACATACTATTAACACAACAAATCAAGTTTTTTGAAACTGCGTCACAAACAAGATTTTTATCTTGTTTAAATATAAATGAAGTTATTCATTCAATCCCCTTGTCTTTACAAGTGGTGGGATGCCATCAGAATGCACCATAGTCAACAAAACACTGGCCGAAAAGATAGCTGAAAAACGCACAGAGTCATACACATGTGTCATGACTTACAAAATACATAAGAACAAAGCTCAGATTTGCACTTTTCAGGAGCACCCTTGCTGCAATACAAGGATTGAGGCAAATGAAGCAATGTTTGTTCACCTCCAGGATCTCACAGACATTGACTTTGGTTTAATTCCTAGGCTCACAATCATGTAAAGCTGAAGTACAGTGTCAGTTACATGACACCAGTTACATTTGTGCAATAGGTAGACAAATATCATAAGTCACGACATCATGAGTGAAATATTACCTTTTCTAGAACTAAATATTCCTCTCATTAACAACCCATTTTTTGTTTCATGTACCCAAAACTTTTTGGATTAATGTTTGCTTATTTATTATCTTGTTGTAGTCTGTTTCTGCCCTTGTCTCTTCAACATCATTTGGTGACACCATGTATCTGGTAGGACATACATTCATCCATGACCGTGGTACTCACTCCATTATGGTCCTTGGGTAATTGTGCTAAATGATTCATATGATAAGAATTGTTTTCTGTCCTTGTTGCTTACTTTTGTAACGAAAGTTTCACCGCATTGCACTCTGCCTCATAACCCTTTGGAAATAGCTACAGCCCTATTGCGCATGACAGTGTTCGAATAAAACGCTGAGTTTTTCACTCAAGTAGTATCGTCTAGGTAGCATAGTGAATGCGTTTACATCTGCTGTGTCAATGGTTTTTGGTTCAGCTCTCACCTTGATGACTTTCGCTTTGGAAGTATTGGTTGCACATTTTAATTTGTGGGACCAGTTTTTCTTTACTTTTTTCAAAAGTTTTAAACTTTTCTCTTCAGATTTACAGTTTAGGTTTACAGTTTATGTTTGGGGTTTTGGTTTAGGGGTTAGGTTTAGAGTTATGGTTTACTGTAGGTTTAGGGTTTAAGTTTACAGTTTAGGTTCAGGGTTTAAGTTTTTGGTTTACGATGTCTCTACCAAGCCTGCTGCACTCTCACCGTGGATTATTGTCACGTTACAGATGGCATGAAGGTCCACAGGCAGACCTGTGGCCATTGCCTAACCCTTATATTTGCTGACTTCCTTCGCCTATGTGCTTGCTTCGCCTGCACATCTGTACATGCCTCGGCACTTCACCCACTGCTTGCCCACCATCATCCATGTTACATTGATGTCTATTGTTATTGTTTATGTACATAGGTCCGGAAAAAAATTCTGTTATGAGCATTTTTATGGATTAGATGTTTGTTGATTGGCCACCTGTTCTTACGTGCAGCAGCAATTTTCTTGTAATCTGACAAATCTGTCACATAACAAAAATGAAATGCTGGAGAAAACAGTAAAAAACAAGTTCTCAAAAATGATTCAAAAATCCTAATTGGTCTTTTGAAATTAGTGAATATGCATCTGAACTACGCAGATAGAAATTTCTGCTTTTCTTAAGTGCAAAGGACTAAATGGCATCTTAACACTTTGGCGTCCACTAGGATTTGGGGATTTTCGGAAAAAAAACGCCTAAACGCACATGGCTTTGCGTGGGAATTTCTCCGGTATGCTCTACAGACCCGGTATAAGTCTCAAAAGACGCGACAAGTCTTGCACTCGAAAAAAATTTTTTTGCTTAGGGTACGCGGAATTTTTGTGAGTGACGTCGTAAGTGGAGGTCTTTTAGGCCACCTTGGCTAACTTTGCCTGGCCCTGGGCACCAACTGTTAGGTGGTAGTATTTCGCTGAAGTTTTTACTGGAAACTAGGCTACAATCTGGGTCTTTTACTACTTTGGATGACCTGCTAGGGTTTCAGGTTCAAAACTTTTGATGTAAGTTAGTAAAAATATTTGACTAATTAGCTAATTAGATAATTTATTAATTTGTTTATTTTAGATCATAACTTTTGAAACAGAAACGCTAGAAAGTCGATCAAAGGCTCAAAAGACTCGAGCCTAGTTTCCAATGAAAACTTCAGCGAAACACTTTGGCCTAGTGGTTGGGCCCTAGGCCAGGCAACATGACCAAAAATGACCCTAAAACTACTTCACCTATGACGTCAGTCACAAAAAATCCACACCCCCAACCAAAAAATTTTTTAGAGTGCAATCTATTAGACTGGCCGATCCGTTTGAGCCCTTGAACAGCTCTCTAGCGCAATCGAAATAGGAGCTAGGGCATTGGTAAGGCAACCGAAAACTGCTGTTTTTTAGGCCGAAATCGAAGTACAAATATATCGTAGACCGGCTCTCAAAGTGTTAAAGCTCAGGATTATTCCCCAGAGTAATTTTATAAGCCTTTCATCAGCTCAGCCTGCACTATGTGGATTATATAACAGCTTTGGGCTGGGCTTCGCTACACCCTGAAATTGGAGTAACTGATAGCAGCATACATTAAAAAAGAAACTCACACAATGCTGTGCACAAAATATAACCTTTACAGAAATTGCCAATTGGACGTTATTGATGTTTTCACTATATAAATACTAAACCTAATTTACTTTCACATGGGAAGTTAAGTCTTTTTTCTGAAAGCTACTAAACAGAAACTTTTGTAATTTAATGGTATGTTTTGAAATAGTTGTGCATGCAATGTTTCAACACTAAACTAATAGACGATAAACCAATGCAAAACAATACAAGGCACATGAAGACAAATTTGACCACAAAGTTTTTTGTAGCAAAAAGCTTTGAAGAAAAACATAAAGACACAAAAAGAATGACTTACACACAATAGACATCAACATAACACAGATGATCATGATGGTGGGCAAGCAACGGGTGAAGAGTTGATACATGTTCAGATGAGCAGTTGAAACAAGCACACAGGTGAAGGAAGCAAGCAGCAATGAGGGTTATGAGGCAGAGAGCAATGCATTTTAACACAACATTGATTGCATTACAAAACCAAGTAGCAAGGGCAGAAAACAATGTTTATACATACAAATTGTCAAGAAATAGAAATTTACCCATAGACCATAGTGTGGGGGGTGGGTTGCATCGTTGAGTTGCTCCCAACCAGATGCATTGTATCACCAAATGAAGTTGAAGAGACAAGGGTATGGACAGGTGAGGCTATGGTAGCAAACATTATTCCGAAAGTGTTGGCTACATGGAAACAAAATATGTTTAGTAAGTAAAAGAAGTATTTAGTTCTAAGGTAGAGTTTCACAAAAAGTCACGACTTATGTGAACTAACCACTTATTTCACAGATATAACTGGTGTCATGTCATTGACACCATCGTTCAGCTTTATATGATTGTGCCTGTGGGCCTAGGAATTAAGCTGAAGTCAATGTCTGTGAGGTCCTGAAGGTGGACATCACTTCATTTGCCTCAAAATCCTCGTATTGCAGCGAGGGTGTTCCTCAAAAGGGAAAATATTAAATATGAGTTTTGTCCTTATGTATGTTATGACAGATGCATATGGAGAGATGTATTTTAAGTTCTAAATAGCATTTCACAAAAGAAAAGTCACGACTTATGTGAACTAACCACTTATTTAACAGATATAACTGGTGTCATGTCACTGACACCATCGTTCAGCTTTATATGATTGTAGGCCTAGGAATCAAAATAGGCCTAGGAATTAAGCCAAGGTCCGGGAGGTCCGGAGGTGAACATCACATCCTTTGCCTCGAGAAATTTGTAGCGAAAAGCTTTTCTTTCAAGGAGGGTAGCCGGATTATACCTAGTTGAGGAAAATAACAATAAGAAAATCTTCTGACATAACTACCTTTGTTATTTATTTATTGAGGCACATTTGATTATAAAGTTTTCGTTTAAAAGATGCTAACAAGTATAGTACAGTATCTATGACCAAGGTAAGGTGAAGTGAGCAGTGTGAGTGTTGCCAACTCTTCTTACAATGAATATACCAAATTTAGTCTAAAAATATACCAAATTTACACCAAATTCATCGTAGCAGAAAACTTTAAGCTCACTGCTATTTTTCTATCCTTTTTTACGATTTCACAACTTGCTGTTGAGCAATGTCATCATAGAGAAGCTGCAAGCTCAATTTCTACTTTTTAACTTCAGCAGAAACAGATTTATTAGCCCCTGGAAAATTCAACCTTCCAACACCTGCAACTGCATTTTCACTGAACTTTTGTGGTTCATTGATTCATATTCTATGTAAATAGCAATTTTCTTTTTGCACAGTTTGCAGAAGGGATAGGCATGCAATCACCATTAGAAGCTTGTTTTGCAAGTCATGCAAACTTTATTAACGTAGTTACTCTTCTATAAATCTTCTGCTACACTCATACACAGCTTTCCAAATATTGGATAGATGCATTGGCTGACTAAAAACACATATTGCTTACCCAGAGCTAAGTTCAGTTTTTTCAGAACTTCTCAGCTCTCTTCCATCCTCACTTTTCGCTTAAACCCAAAGTGCACACTTACTCCCATGTTAGGCAAAATCATTAAACTTTTCACATACAGAGCCTATAGCTTTAAAACACCACTACTATGATTTCTCTGTTCATGCTTTGCAATGAAATAAATAATTTGGTGTAAAGTCTCAATTAAACCCTCCAACAAAAATATACCAAATATATACCAAATCAAAATTTTATATGCCAAGCACTTTAGAAATATACCAAAATTTTGAAATTTGGTACATATATATATATACCAGTTAGCAACACTGGAAGTCAGTAGTCAGCCATTATGTTATCAGCAGAGATGGACGGAGTCTCATTTTTTGGACTCCGCGTCTGCTCCAACTCCAAAAAGTTTGGCTCCACATCCGCTCCTCCTCAGCAAATCATAGAAATATTCAACTCTGACTCCGCCTTGACTCCGCAAAACTGCAGATTCTACACTAACATCTACGCATGTTGCTTGAAGGTTCTGCTTAATGTAAGATAATACCTATTTTGCTTCATGAGGCAAAACAGTGCCCGAGTTATTTTGCCTTTGGATGAACATGATTGGTTCAAGTGGTCACATGACAAGTTCGGAATGCATGACCTACTTAGTTGACCGTGACATTTGCAATGGCTCAGTTTGAGATGCATGAATGAATTTTGTCATGGTTTCTGTACTGGCAAGCTGTTGGCAGCTTCTTTTCTGTATTGTGTGAACTGTAGGCTAAATGTAAACCCTAACCACAAATCATGAGCCCTTCCACTAAACTCTTAAACAGAGGTTGTGAACCTGCAGCCCACCAGCCAGATGCGGTCCGCATGATCATTTGATATGGCCTACATCGGAATTTTTGTTACCCAATTTAGAGCACAAAATCGGGTCAAAACGAAGCTCCATGACAAGCACATACTTAGTGTGTCAAGAGAATCCCTCATATGTAAAGGTTTAATTTTTGACTAAAATCAGTTTTTCTTGCGGCTCACCAGTGATAATACACCATTTATGCGGCCCGTGATAGTAAATAGGTTCCTCAACCATGCTCTAAATTGTTGTCTCGCCATATTGCACTTACCACATAAACACTTTGAAGTAATTGTGTTAGACCAAGGTAAAATAACCCCAGCATGCTTTTGCCTCACGAGGCAAAACAAGCACAACCATATATAGTATACTGCATATCGCATAATGTTTTTCTGTCGAAAGACAACTCTTTATCTGCTTGAAACAAACAACTTCATTCAGCATGCAGTTAAGAGTATCATAAAACTGATTTTTCATCAGTTCAATCCCTGACAGCTAGGCACCGTAATGCTAACAACGTACTGTCAAAATATATCTGAAATACTATGACTTCAAAAAATAATCGCACTACATATTGAACTACCACTCGCCTCATACTTCAACACTGTTTGAACATTAGATAACTCTATAGTCTACACCAGGGGTCTCCAAACTTTTTTGTCCAAGGGCCACATAAGCTATTACACAACAGTTCGAGGGCCGGACATCTTGCGTAATTTGATTGCTTCAGGATATGTTAAATTATATATGTTG
>Ga0210059_1001392_pt1 | contig 36200 bp, 24 predicted proteins | sample Ectturendosymbi2_FD_188042 | JGI IMG/M metagenome (GOLD analysis project Ga0210059, IMG submission 188042) | Ecteinascidia turbinata endosymbiont from Florida, USA - Sample 2 (SPAdes) (version 2) | ecosystem: Host-associated > Tunicates > Ascidians > Unclassified | place: Key West, Florida... | reverse complement strand
TAAAGGACTTTGGTGTGGGTAGAGTATTTTTAGCAATACAAAGAAATTAAAATAATGGTAATATAAAAAGTAAAAAAGTTACAAAAACTTATTAGTGAGGTACGAAAGAAAACAAGGCAAAATAGACTAAACGCAGTCATCAAAAAGCTCTACAATTTTGATGCATGTGGAACAGCCTAAAAACATGAAAAACCAGAAAAAGAAGTGTATTGATATTCAAGCGCGAGGCCCCCGAAAGCGCGAGGCCGCGGGCATTTGCCCGGTTTGCCAAATGGTTAATTCGGCCCTGATCTGGCAGTGTTAGCTAAAACGTCGCGACTGAAACGATTTCGTTCAACAAAGCTTTTAAGCAGCAATGTTCAAGCAGTAGCTACACTGGTTCGGCCATGTGTCCAGAATGCTCCGCGAAAGATTGGCGAGGCAAGTCCTGCTGGTTATACCCACGGTGAAGCCACCCAGAGGTCGTCCAAGGACCAGGTGTAGTGACTACATCCCCGACCTCGCCTGGCCCCATCCCAATGGGCACTATCAGAACTGTCTGAGATCGCTCTTGATCGTGAGGTATTTTGAGTCCACCTAGGGCTGCTGCCCCGCGACCTTCACAGAGCAAAAGCGGGCATGAAGATTACTGACTGAATGAATAAGTAAATTTCTAAACGAGTTCTTATGACCCCGGAGTAGAGTTTGGACCTTGGATTCACAGCAATATAATAATAAACGCTTCCTACGTTACCTGGAATCAGCATCACGTGCACATCAGTTACAGGAGGGATATATATATGATAAACAGAAGGCAGTTGTAGTGGTGTAAGCAGTGGTGTGTTTAGGGTTGGGGGGGCCCGAGGCAAGACTAAAAAGGGGGCCCTTTGATGACGTCATCATGCTCAGCCAACCATGATAATCACTTTTGATCAGGCCTAAGATACGACCACCCAAGAATTCGTTTTTGAGATTACGGCATGACTGACATAGCAGAAGGAGAAAATGCAGAAGGGCGTTCATTATACACAACTTTAAAAACACTGAAAGTTTGGAAGACAATGCTGGCAGCACATAAAAGTTAGGCGATAGCAAGTTGGCATCGCCCCCACTTTTTTATTTTCGCGCCCCATTTGTCTGCGTTCATCATGAATAAACCACAAAGTTTCCCCCTTTGAAAGTTTCACACTTTCCCCCATTGAGAAAATGCTTGGTAGCTGGTATCCTGAATTGGTTCAGTCATGTCTTTACGGGAATCCATGAAAGCATAAACAACAACCAAGTAGATTTAAAGCACTAAATTTGTTTTAAATTTCATCCTTTTAACCACAAGAACATAGCATACAAAAGCATGCAACCTGAGGTTTGTTTTGGAAAGCTTTGAGGCTGGATGAGTCAAGGCTACACTCCTCTTGTATTGACACTAGTTGTTTGAAAAATGTGCAAAAGTAGGAAATAAATCATCATATACCCTATCGCAAACATTTCTTCTGCAGCAAGTAGCCTACACAATTGATTAAATCTGTGCTGAAAAACAATGGTTCAAGTTATAACGGCTAAGAGCTGGCAAAAAAACTTTAACATCACCAAGCAAGTTTACCTCAAACCAACCATTTACTAGTCAAGCTTCAAATAATCTGCAACTTCAAGCATGGTCTAAATTCAAATAAAACCACATGAAACACCTGAAATATCTGTAGAAAAAATGAGTATTCATAATACTCAAAAAATGCCATTTCTGCTGTGTGATAAGAAGCATAAATCTAGCCTTGCTTATTATTCTTTCTTCCTTTTTCCTTCTTTTGCTGCTTGGCTAGGATACTTACTGTTCAATTGTGGTACTTTCTGTTCAATTGTGGTATTTTCATAAAATTAATTATCAATAAACCAAATAGGCCTACTTCAATCTCTAAAAATCATCATTTGGTATAAAAAATTATCATGGCATAAAAAGTTATCATTTGGTATAAATATTTACTCTTATTTGACAGGGTCTTTTCAGAACTTTTTGGAAGACGTTTTAACCCACAATTTTTTTAGTTATAGAAGTTGGTTTGAAGATTTTCTTCATTTGCACATTGGAGATGATAGTGGGGCTCCGTTGAAAGTATAGTATACTTACACATTACAGTTGCTGTTGTGGATCCCTTCGAAAGCTAGGTACTTACACATTAGAGTTGCTGTTGGGGGCCCCTTTGAAAGCAAGGTACTTGCAGTTTAAAGTTGAAGTTGGGCACCTCTGAAAGCAGATTACCTTCAAATTGCAGTTGCTGCTGGGGGCCCATGTGAAAGCAAGGTACTTACACATTGAAGTTCCTGTGGGGGCCCCAGTGAAACCAAGGTGCTCACACATTACAATTGCTGTTGGGAGCCCCTTTGAAAACAAAGTACTTACACACTACAGTTTCTTAGTTTCTTTTGAGGCTTTTTTGAAAGCAGATTACCTTCGAATTGCAGTTGCTGTTGGGTCCCCTTTGAAAGTAAAGTACCTGCACATTACAGTTTCTTTTGGGGGCCCTTTGAAAGGAGAGTACTTACTTATGATCTGCTTTGTAGTACTTTATATGAATAGATGATAAGTTTTTCACCAAAAATAAGGATAATTTACGCGCGTAACACCTCAAGGGGGGACCCAAAAAGGGGGGGCCGAGGCAAGTGCCTCGCTCGCCTCCCCTTAAACACACCACTGGGTGTAAGCATCATTAATACGGGAAACGCACAAGTATGTGAATAGCGCGAATACATCTCAGAGGCTTAGGTAACCTATGTTCACTTGCGGTTTACAATCAAGGACAGCTTACATTCATTTAACACCATTTCGTGCGGCTTAACAATCAAAGGCGGCTAACAATCGAGTTCATACGGCAGGCTAGAGACGAATTTAAATTTTCGGGGCACTAGGCTATTTTAAATTGGGAGACCTTCTGGAAGGTTTGCGACGACTGATGTCATACAAATTAGCACTACACGTGCTCGTCACTTTCATTGAACAAGTTGTTCCAATTCATAAACATATTACTTATTCTCAATTCCCTCGATATCTGGAACGAAAACAGTTACAATCACATTAACAAAAAGGCAGCGTTGAAGTTATCTGACCACAGTCCCTTTACAGATTTATTGAGTACCTCGCTGGTCTCGTGTAATCTGAAAAATGGATTCAGGCGTTTTTTTCCACACATTATATAAGCAATATACCAATTTTCCAATCTCAACCTAATAAAAAGAAAATGCTCATCGTCATTCACTTCAGACCTTCGCGCTCATTCTTCTATGCACTATAGAGCAGGGGTTGGCAAATTGCAACCCGCGAGCCACATGTGCCCAGCCACAGCGTTTTCAGTGGTCTGCGGAAGCATTCAGGAATATCTTCAAATCTGAACCATCCTCCAACTCGTCACAGAAAACGTTAGCGTTGAGGCTAACTTGAACTGAGACTTGCTTCAAACTATACGCGACCTTCTCAAAGTTGCTTCCGAGCCAAATTAATTGCCCCACTCCTGCTCAGGCTAGCAACCAGGGGGAGCGAAGACCCCTGCAAAATCTCCCCACTCTGGAAAATGTTTTGGACATAATTTAAAAATTTCGGCCACTCTCACAAAACTCTTCGCTCTCTTGTGTCCTATGCTGGTTACGGGCCTGCTCCTGCTATAAATGGTGGGCAAACGTCGGCTCGCCGACATGTTTTGTGTGGCTCTTCTAGCTGAATAGCAGTATTTCAAATTGATAGCGAGTTGTCGCCTCATATGTGATGTTTGTTTCATTTGTCAACGTATTTACATGAATTCGGAAGGTTACAGTTAGTTGCCACGGACATTACGCGATTTGTTGTACGTCGTTTTATGCAAAACCTGCATTGTTTATTGAACTGCATTTGACACTACAAAACTGATTTTGCGACTCTCTGTTGTTTTTTTTTCTGCCAATGACTCTTCTATTGAACAAATTTGCCCATCACCCCTTCTACACAGAGATCTTTTGTCAGCGGCATAGTAAAAAAACATGCGTTTAACCAAAACAAAAATAGAAACATAATTGCCAACAGAAATGCTGGAAATTGTCCTTACTCCCAAAATTTTGGGCCCCCCTGAAATCGGGGCCCTAGGCCTAAGCCTTTTTAGCCTAGTGGTAAATCCGCCCCTGCAGCAGGCGCATAATCGACTATGGGAAAAAGCAAACGAGAACGTTGCGAATCAGCGAAAACATAATTGACAAACGATGACGTCATGAAATACGTTGTAGGGGTCCTCCAGTGAAAATTGCCCTGGGCTCCCCTATCCTTTAATCCGGCTCTGGCCAGAGATATGTTTCGTGTCCTTGGAAAGGCCAACAATCCGTGTATGATATAACCACGATTACCCTCAACTGCTGTGCGCGATACGTTTGGCCTTAAGCACGAAACTTGGCCGTTTCTGAGAGTTCTCCTGGCCATGGCGCTGATCAAGTATTTACCAACCTTGGTTTTCTATAGATATAGATCCTATAGATAATGTAGAGCCTTATTCGCATCAACATTGTGGTTACATTATAGATTTACTATCGTGCAGTGCACAGAGTTGCCACGAGAGGCCATATCAATTGTTGTTAGAAGTAACCCCGAACATGTCATTTTCCGGGTCACAAAAATTTTGCGTATGCTCTGCTTTTCGATATGCTCTGCTTTTCGATGCAATACACCAAGTAAGACCACTTCTATTGAGAATTTCGACAATGCTGACATAGAGGGGATGTAAAATCAGAAGCGTTAGTCACATACTGCGAATACAATTCTACAGGCGCTAAAATGTTCGAATACATAGGAAAATGACAGTGGGACAAACCTCCATATCCATTGACGCAGGCCAAAGTAATCCATGCCACGCCTACACACCACGTCGTTCGTGATACTGCGTTGTAAAATGCTGCTGTGTTCACGTCAAGAAACTTCCCTTGGCTGGCTTCCGGATAGAGACCGTATATGATGGAGCAAATGATTCCAGCTGTAACCAGCCAACCGGCGACAGCAACAAACTGAAAAAAAGGAATATGTCAGTACTGGACACGCAACACGCATAGCGGTATCGTATTTCAGGTGGCGATCTGCTGATTTTCAACCTGTGCATAACCGTAAAAAGCTGGCTAATTAAAATAAAACACTTTCTTTGTTAGTTCGCATCAGGCAAATTCATATTTCTTGGGGAGGATGACAGGTGCCTCCAAGTGGCCCTCCCTGTTGCGGCATTTTCTAAATCAGTGGTTCTCAACCTTTCTTCTACCACGCCTTCGTAATTGTTCTTTGTTTCAAGCCCACTTGACATTAAGTAAGTTGTAAAAACAATTGATGGTAAATGCATTGATCAAACTTCCTACGTTGAAAGGGATCGCTCCCCCTGGAAATTTATTGGCTCCTCCCTGTGAAGGCCTGGATTCCAGGTTAACCACTGTTCTAAATGCTTACCATACCTGTCGACACGAGAGCAATCACTGCTACGAGTGCTGGATGTGCTCGGCGCGGGGTGGGTGGGAATACTTGGCGCGGGCGCGGCAGCATACTTGCTGCCGAAGATGACCGAAGATCCAGCATACTGCAGCTGAACACCGAGGGGCTCACCGAAAGCAAGATCAGCGTCAACAAGCAGCTAGTCTACAAGCACAAGGCACTCGTCATCATCCTTCAGGAGACCCATTGCACTACCGCAGACAAGATAGTGATTCCCAACTTCTCATTAGTTGGGTCAGTCCTGAGCAGGAAGCACGGTCTAGCCACGTTTGTTCACAAGCGATTGGAATGGACACTGGTCGACCAGCCTCCAGAGCAATCAGAGACTGAGTGGTTGTGTGTCGTCTTTCACCGATGGAACGTCGGCACCAACCCAGACCTGACCTTCGCGAGTGTCGGCCATGACGACCGACTGCCTGACGGACATGTTCTAGGAAAGTTCCCGCGGTCGCAACCCCTACCCTCTCTCATAACGCCACTGAGGCTCAAAGTTCCTGCCCAAGCGATCCGGTGAAACGTTGGATCTTTCGCAAGGCTAATTGGAGTCGCTGTTGCCTTCTTACAGGTGAATCCGTTGAAAGATTGCCACCTCCGGACACAACAAAAATCGAGAAGGCATGCCACAAACTATGTGAGAGCTGTTATTTGCGACTGAACAATCCAGCAAGAACTATGTGCCACGTCGTGACAAAGAGTACGAGACCCTCTATCGCTCCTTTCTCGGAGCCCTAGTGGGGACTGACTCTGACAGGGTCCCTTCTTACATACTTTCACGGCTCGACCAGAAGCAGGAGCGATGAGAAGCTGTCAATTCCATCGACTTCTCGCACTCCTGCCTCAAGGCGTAGAGCACCATCAACAAACTTACATCAGGTCCGTACACTCCTCCCATATGTGACCCGTTTCAGCAAACTCCATCGCCTCACAATTCGTGAAGAACGGGGAACATAGACGGGGACCTCGGGTCAACTAGGCTCGCCAAGAGAGAAGTGTTTAACTTATGGAATGTCCCAACACCTGGGGAAATAGCATCTTTGGCTCCTTCACACCAGACGAGCTTGCTAACGCCCTCATCCACCTGGAGCCAGGAAAATCTCCGGGACTAGATTGTATTTCCCTGGAGTTTATACTCCAAGCCTTGTCAGATCTCAAATCCTGGCCATGCGGTTTCCTCACTTCATGCACAGGCTAAGTCAAAATTCCCAAGGTCTGGGTAAGAGCACTACAAGTTGCGACACCACGCCAAATAAGCCATTGGGGGACCCAACGAGTTATCGTCCTACATCTCTGCTGTGTGTCTCCTTCAAGATCCACGAGAGATCCGTCACGCTCGTGTCGAACCAATCATCTATCCATTACTCCCGCGGGAACAAGCGGGCTTTCGACACGGGAGGTAGAGCGAGGATAGCTTTACGGTTAAGAAGGCTGTAGCTGTGCTTATCATTTTCACGGCAGCCTACGACACTGTGTGGCATCACAGTCTCACCTGCAAGCTACTGCGATTGTTACCGGAAAGGCATATGGTACGCATGATCAACGAGCTGGTTGGCAATCGCAGCTTAACCCTCACCACCGGTATCAACAAACGAAGCAGGTTACGACGCCTCAAGAATGGCGTAGCGCTCCTTTTGACTGGCCAATCACCGTCTGACTTGCCAATCACCGTCTCCAGAAAGTATGCATACGCTCAATGTCTAGCAATCGTGTATGCCGATGGAGACTGGCAAGCAGTGGAAGGAGTGCTCAGCAAAGACATGGCGACTATAGGTTAGTACCTCCAGATCTGGAAGATAAAGCTCAGCACTTCAAAAATGTTGTCGGCCGTCTTCCGGCTCAACAACAAGGAAGCCAAACGTGAACTAAAAGTCAACTTTAACGATGAAACCCTGCCCTTTTGTTCCGAGCCCAAATACTTCGGTGTGAAGTTGAACGGGACGCTCACGTATCGCCGACACCTCGAGCCACTTCGCAAAAAACTGACATCACTCGTCGCACTCTTGCGGCAGCTTGTTGGCTCGGGTTAGGGTGCTGGGGCAACAACGTTGCGAACAGTCACCTTAACCCTGGTCCATTCAACAGCAGAGTACTGCGCTCCTGCCTGGTGCCGTAGTGCTCGCACTCGCCTCATTGATCCTGTCATCAACGATGCCTTGCGAACTGTGACTGGATGCCTGGATCCTACACCAGTGGACAATCTTCTCATCCTCGTGCGCATCCAACTTGCTGAACTTCGGCACAAAAGGAGCGACACTGTCTATAGCACACCGTGCCGTGTGATGCAGAGGAACAGACCGTTGACCATGTTATCCTTCATTGTCCAATCCATCGACCTCCTCATGGAGCGCATGGCCTGCCGGTTCTGGATGACGATACAATCGAATGCCCAAGATCTCAATACCTGCCTTCGTATCAATCGCTCAGAAAGCAGTCTTATAGTAGCAAAGCCACGTATAGTGTATAGACTTACGTATTGACGCAAGGCAACTTTAAATAATACGTTGTGTGGAGAGAATGCTGTGCATAAGGAATTGATGGCCACGCAAAAAACGAGACGCCCCTGCTCTAAAACGCATTTCACGAATTGTCTAATAGAGCGACATAGTTTGTTCTTTCACTGCTGCGTAAGACATAGCGGGTGTTTGCTTGGTTTGGCTGTTCGGTTCTTCATCGCAATGCTAATCTTCATGCAACCAGTTGAGCAGACCCAGTTGGCTGCGCAAAGAAACCTTGGAGAGTTTGGCAGACTTCTAACCCACAAGGGCGATTAGACATAATTTGACAAGATAAAGTTTTGAAAGGATGTCATATATGTAGTTTTACACCCGGCACGCTTTCGTTGTACGACCTGAGTCCGCTGAATTCTTTCCGTGAGAGAAATCAGTCCGCATCCTGATTAAGTGGAGAACCGCCGTTCTACACTGTGTTTCGCAGTTGTATTTATCGATTGACCATGATTTAAAAACTATGCTGATAAGCTGCAGAAGAAAATTGCACATAAACGTTGAACATCAGTCACTGAATGCTATACCAAGGCAAAGCGGGTTGTCTAAGAAATAATTGATGGTGTAGACAACTTTAGATCAAGCTAAAAAAGTTGAGTAGAAGTGGTCCAGAAAGGTTTTGCAGGATTGCACTTACCTGTATTATTTCCAGACAAACAGGAAAAGAAGCAAAGCAGATGAAAATGGTTTGATTCGCAAACAATTTCGCTCCTCAACGACTATACAAACATGGCTTGCGACAGAGGTAGAAGTTTGGAATTCATAACCAGAAAAGTGCACAATGCAAAAAATTAATAAAATATCAAACGAGCCAGATTTTCATGAAAAATTTATTTCTGTTGCTGCTATTATGCATGATGTGTATTTCTTCAGTGTCAGAGGTTTTTTGAAAACAGTTTTTAAATTTTTTTATTTTTAATGACACGAACAAAGCAAACTGCTCTCTTAATTGATGCAGCCGAGCACAAAGTTTCGACATTGCAAACTCGTCTGCTATGCGTTGCAGTAACAAGATCTTATAAAACCATATAGCAATCAATGCTTTAGGCAAAATAAAATAACGGAAAAAACGACGCAACCTTGTTCATCTTGAGCTGATCTTTTGCTTTGTACAAAATGTAGCCTGTCAACGCACCAACCAAGTAAGCACCGATTCTGCACCAAGGCTTGCCATACAAGTCGGTAATATATCGTCCGTACTGAGGCGGTGCCGTACCATTTGCAGCTCGCAACGCACCCGCTTGTGGTTGTGGTGGAGAAATGAGGGAACTGAAAATCAAGAGATACAAAAATAGTTACTTCGCTGGAAAGGCAAGATTTACTTCAATAAATAGAAGCTCGTTTCTGCCACGTAAATATCGAGCAACTATAACGAATATACCACAGCGCTACACAAAATAAAACAACCAGCAAATGCAATGCTTCAATGTTCTTGCTAATGATGTTGACCGCACTGGGAAGACGATTGTGCGACTTGGTGTGAACGTGTTAACGCATAAGCCATCAGCATTCAGAACGTAACATTGTACGATGTGATGTGTTTCTCGCTGTAGCAGGAAATTTTTTTCCTGCACCTCCAAAAAATTTTGTTTTGTCGTCGCACTCCCTTCAATTTATAACCAAAAACTAGCTTCCAAACGGTTCGAAAGGAATTTAAATTTTACATGTTAAGAAAATCAAATTTGTAGCAAGAAAGGATGACACAGATTAACATTTGAATATGCTCTACAAAAAATGATCACTTGCTTGAAATATGTACAAAATAATATAACCAAAAGGTTGACTTCCAAAAGCGTGCTGATATATTTTGAGTTCAGTGACTCTTTACTTTCCGTTTCTTGCTTATGAGTTTTTCAAAACATGGAACTGTGTTGCTGATAGAAACACGCATATCTGCTTGTGCATTCAAGCAATTTCTAGATTTTGTCTTAATTGTCAAAAGAGTGCTAAATCTTGACTGGCAAAGGTACTGTATGTTATTGCAAATGGAATGAGTACAGCTAGTTTCACAAAACCGTGGAAACATGACCATAGCCGGGTACCAATACTCTTCCAATGTCTTATTCTCCAATTGCATTTCAAGAGCACCATTTGAACGCAGTTCTTATAAGATCTTGTTTCAGCTCTTCATCACCTGACACTTTACCCAAATTGAAGGCATATGGATTCATAATCCATTCTTCAAAAGTTTTCACCTTACCTATGTCGAAATATCTATCAAATGGCGTTGACAGCACTTCCAAATGAGCCACAATTTCTTCACAAACATCAGGAATCGAACTCGAAGATTCATTTTCATTGACAATTTCTTCAAGTGATGGAAATTTCGAACAATTCTTTTTTCGTTCGCCGACATCACAGAGACCACTTATCTTTGAACGCATTGAGATTTTCATAGCAATTCAAAACGTGCGTAATTTTGCCTTGAAGTGATAAACACAGATCATTCACACGAGTGAATTTGTGACTCAAATCAGCTAAGATTTGCGATTGTAACTCTACAAAGCAGATCATAGTGACGTTTCTCGGGAAAGACCGGCTCTTTTCGCAATTCGAAGAAGCGGGTTAAAACTCTCCAGCGTGAGAGCCAGCGGACTTCTATTTGGAAAAGTGACACTGTACGTTTACTTCCAAGATCTTCACAAAGTGACTTGAAAAAGCGGTGAGTTAGGACACGACCCCTAATCCATTTGATGGTCTTTGCGGAAACATCAAGAAGTTCCTTCAATTTCGTAGGTAAGGCTTTTGATGCGAAAGCATAACGATGAAGGAAACAGTGAGTACTTTGCACGTGTGGAATCTTGTTTCATCACTGCAGAAAACCCATATTTATTTCCCAGAATGGCAGATGCGCCTTCAGCGCACACAGAGCCCGTACTTTGAATATCCCATTCATGTTTCGAAAAGAAACCTTTTACAAACTGAAACACATCTTTTGCTTTGGTGGTTGTTTTCAGTTCTTCACAGAAACGCAAATTATGTTCTCCTTTATCGTAGCATATTGGACAGGCCTCATCACTGCAATAAGCTGACTGCAATTCGAAACATCGGTTGTCTTGTCTAACCGGGGGGAATTTTTCAAGAGACTAGCCTTCATATGTGAGATAATTTGTTCCAAAATATTTACAGTTAACTCCACTTAGAAAATTCTTCTCTAAAAACATTATTTGATAGCGGCACTGATACATACCGTTTTCTTGCTTCATTTCCGAGAATAGTTGTGACTTCCATTATTATTTCCACTCGCAATTGTGTAAAGCAGGCCTTTACGTCTCTCCAAATTAACAAAACATTTTCACAAAAACAACAAATCACTTCAATATGAACAGCAGTGCACACGGCTACTTTCCTCTACGATCGATTCACCTAAGAACTATTTACTAAGAATGATGAAATGCGAAATCAACTCGTACAGTAAATACACTACGCCCCGACTATCCTAGACTTGTCCAGAGAAGTAGTTTAGATAAATGTTTTTCACCTGTTTGTAAAACAGTACCCTTATCACTAGACTGAGCATGTATATAGTATACCACAGCAAAATTTCCTCTTAAACAGTTTCTGCATCTTTAGCCTTACCTTCATACTGTTGCATGAAAGATGCATCCTTGCAACAATGCTCAAGTCAATGATAAGGCTAGATTGCTATAAAATCCCCAATCGATTGCTGTCAATAACTTCCTTCTGATGGTACTTACACAATATAAACACAAAGAAAGCGTGGCAGGCTTACGTTACATTGCAGAATCCTGAACATAACTATCAATCCAAGGTAAAGAAGCAAAAAATGCAACTAAGTTTCAGAAATGAAGGCCATTGCCCAACAAACGGGAGTTCTGTTCAGGTTTACAGCTTGCGTAACTGAAACGTTGAACTGATATCAAACCCACATGTACAAATGATGGGTTGCAGCCGCTTGATTTCGCAAGTCAGTCATATCGTGTTTACGCTTCACAGATGAAAAACTTGATCACTGGCCTAAGTAATGCTCAGCAATGCCGTTTCACCAATGAGTATTTCAAGTAACTCCATAAATGCTTTTCAAAAACACAAAACTTGGTTATCACAAACTGACGAAAAATTCACACTCCCCTCTGCATCAAAAAAGTTTGAGACTGAACCTTAGCTAGATACTCATTCTGCTTTTATCTTTCTCTGGCACACACGGCCTCACTAATCAAACATCAACGATGCTGTGTGAATTGTGGCTAGAATCTAGCCGCTAGATGATTCCGGCTTACACCATCGAACAATCTTTTCGTAACGGCAGACACATAATATCTTTCTCTGGCACACACGGCCTCACTAATCAAACATCAACGATGCTGTGTGAATTGTGGCTAGAATCTAGCCGCTAGATGATTCCGGCTTACACCATCGAACAATCTTCTCGTAACGGCAGACACATAATCTGTTGTGTGGTAGTGCGTTTAAGGGGAGGCGAGCAGCAGGGACCCCCTTGAGGTGTTTCGCGAGTAAATTTTCCTCAAATTTGGCGAAAAAGTTATTATCCACTCATATAATACTCTGAAGCAGATCATAATTAAGCACATTGCTTTCAAAAGGACTCCCAACAGCATCTGTAAAGTGCAAATACTCTGCTTTCAAAGAGCCACCAGCATATCTATTGTGCAAAATAAGGAAAAGCTACAAACCAACTTCAATACCTTGAAAAAACTCTGGGTTAAAATTTGTTCTAAAAAGTTCTGAAAGGACCCTATCAAGTAAAAGCAAAAATTTATACCAAATGATAAGTTTTCTTCACTGTTAGGGAATGAAGCTTCTCATAATTTATAGGCGCAGCCAGGGGGACCTAGGAGGCCATGTCATCCCTCACATTTTCAGCATATATAGTCATTTTGTGCTTTGAGAGGCGGTATCCCACACAAAATAGTGTTATTCGCCTAAATTCAAACATTTTGGTCCAAAAATTTTTTTTTGGCTGGCTGCGCCACTGGTAGCAGTATTTGCATAAAGGGATATGATGAATGTATTGCTGCTTTTGCACATTTTTCACCCAACTAGTGTCAATGCAAGATGAAGGCAGTTGTGACTCATCCAGCCTCAAAGCTTTTCAAAACAAGACTCAGGTTGGATGAAAGGATGAAATTTTAAAAAAATTAGGAGTTTTGAATCTGCTTGGTTGTTGCCTGTGGTTTCATGGAGTCCCTCAAAGACGTGGGTGCGAATAAATTCAGGAAACTAAGCATTTTTCAGGGGTAGTGTTTTGTAAACTTTCTAGTTTATTGATGGTGAATGCAGAGAAATGGGACGTAAAACTAGAGAAGTGGGGGGCGATGCCAACTTTCTATCTTTAAATTTTATGTGTCGCTAGCTTTGTCTTTCCAGCTTTCAGTGTTTTCAAAGTAGTGTATCATGAATACCTTTCAGCATTTTCTGTTATGTCAGTCATGTCGTAGTCTCAGGAACGTATCCTTGGGTCGCCTGCATATCAGTTCAGTTTATTTCTGCATCCCGACTAAGCACAAAATACTTTATCAGGGATACAGGGACAGGAAGCGACGACCGTAGCTGTCATTTAGGTCACTGCCCCCACAAGTTCACGCAAAACAACAAAATACAAATGAAACATCATAGAAAAAAAACAACAAAAAACATACGTAGTAAAGACAGTTATTCGGCTGTCAACAATCCTCACATAAACACATTTTGGAAACATTTCCTCTGCCAAAAAATCTATTCCAAATTGTGTTTGGAAACACTGCTTCCACACAGGCAAGCCTTGCAAGGCCTTGACAACATGAGCTGACACAGTACCTACGCCTGGCCAACCCATTTCAGTAACCCAAAGTCAACAATCAAACAAACAAATAAACAACCGAAAAATGAGACACACGTCCATTAAGCTTACTGGACGTTATCATTCAGACATAACTAAAAACAAAAATGTAAATATCAAAGCAATCAGACAATAATTATTATTAGTCAATTACCTACTTCAAAACCTATCCAGCACATTTACACAGTATTTTGTTTTCAACCAGTTTCCTAAGCCAATGTCATTGCCTGTTTGAGAATAAAACTAAGTATAATTTTCTAATAGATAATAATAGTAAAGCTTTTGAAATTGGATAAATGTTTTGTTTTTAATAGTTATTGGTATGGAGTTCCAAACTTTAGGTCCTAAGTACATGAAACTGTTTTGATCTTGTTTTCGGTGTCTTAAAGGAATTACGTAATTATCTTTTGCTGAGTGCCTTGTATTATAACTATGCCTATCACGAACAAGTTGGTAATTTCCAATCAGTAAAAGAGGAGTTTCATTGTTGTGCAGCTTAAACATATCCTTTCCAAGTTCATAATGTTGTAGTTCATTTAGTTTTAATATTTTGTGTTTTTTATATCAGGTGTTTAAATTTGTATGTCTATTTGCAAATGTTATACAACGAACTGCGCGGTCATTTCAGACATTGAGTTTATGTGATTCACTTTTATAGGCTGAGGCCCAGAGAGTTATTGCATATGATAGTTTTGATTTAATGAGAGCATTATGTAGTATTTTCAGAAGAGTTTTTGAAAGGAAATGTCTGATTTTATATAGGACACCAACACTTTGTGCAACTGATGATGTTAGATGTAAAATATGGGCTTTCCAGTTCAATTTTGCATCAATAAAAACTCCCAAATACTTTGATTCATTTGTGTGCATTAACATGTTACCATCAAAATTTAGCAGAAAATGATGACTTTGTTTTTCTTTGGCTGGATGGAATAACAAATAGTTTTATTTAAGTTAAGTGTTAATTTGTTCTGTATGAGCCATTTTTTAACATTTTTAAGTTCATCATTAATGGTGTTTTGTAAATCAAGTATATTTGGACCTGACATAAGTAGGGCTGTATCATCAGCAAATAAGAGCGTTTGCATTGCATGACAATCTGGAAGGTCATTTATATAAATTAGGAAAAGAGTAGGCCCTAAAACACTCCCCTGAGGTATCCCACAAGTTATACATTCTTTATCGGATTTACATGTATAAGTTGTCACAAACTGTTTACGATTTGATAAATAGCTTGCGAAAAGATTTTGTGCATTACCCCTAATTCCAAAATGATGTAGTTTTTTCATAAGGATGCTGTGATCCACTGTATCAAATGCTTTCTTCAGATCTAAAAAAATGGCACATGTATAAAGGTTTTCTTCTCTTTTTGAGGTAATTATGTCATTTAGTGACATCAAAGCATGAACAGTGGAAAACCCTTCCTGAAACCAAATTGATTTGGGCACAAGATTTTGTTTTTATCCAGAAATGATTGCAAGTCCATTAACAAAATTTTTTCAAAAATTTTTGAGAAATGTGGAAGTATGGAAATGGGTCTATAATTAGATGGATTTGAAGTGTCACCACTTCTATGTGTCACCACTTTTATATAGGGATAACTTTAGTTACTTTTAGAGCATCTGGGTATATTCCTTCAGCAATACAATTATTGAAAATGGTTGTCAAAACAGGGGCTATCATATCTCCTTCCTAGGCTTGACCACAAGGTCTTATCACGGTTGGCTGAGTATGATGACGTCATCAGGGGGCCCTTTTTCAGCCTTGCCTCCAGCCCCCAACCCCAAGTCCACCACTGCTGCTGAGTTTCGGCGCAAAACTGCCAGATTGTCTTCTGCACGCCGCGCTTTGGAGTCTGCGCACCTGCTCCACTCCACACTCACCAGTCCACCTGAGGAGAAGCAGTGGCTAACAGCTAGACACCCATTTGTGATTGCTTCGCAGTAACTGCTGAATTCCAATGACACTCGGCAGCAGCGCTGTACACTGGGCGTACCAAACGCCAACGCTAGAGTCCACACATGACGCCGTACTGATACTGTTAAATTTGGATGTCCCTTCCAAGACCAGCATGGGTCGGGCTTAACCGCCTTCGTACTGGGGTCCGATGATTCCATTTCAACATTCACAAATGGGGTCTGGCTCTATCAACGACCTGGAAGTGTGGCGCTGATCATTAAAATACAGAACATATTGTCCTAGAGTGTCTCAAAACTGACCTGGGAATCGGGCATGTGGCCTGGCGGTTTTAGACGATGAAACGCAAAACTGCTTGCTCAATGGATACCTCGTAATCCAACCTGGCAATGATACGAAATGACAAAATCGACTAAAACGGCACGACGGCGATCCTGTCTTGTCCAATGAGATAAAAGTTGTGCAGAATTGCATTGTTATCAACAATAAAGTGAAAAAATTACTGTATCTTACTTCTCGTAATAGCCAACGTCAATAATTGTAGGTTGCTGTTTGGTGATGGACGAAAACACTCCGGTTGTGAGAATACTGACGAAAGTCACGAAGGACGTGAACGATATTCCGATGATGGGATACCTGGAAAGCACCAGACAAGAATAAACACCCCGAAAAGTTAAAAAAAAAAACAGCAAAAACCTGGGTGATTGCAGAGTGTTTTCACAAAAAATAGGCACGTTGGAATTTTTTACGGGACACATTAAAAAAAACGAAAGGTCCAATTCACGTAACAACAGCCAAAATGGCGTGATTAACTTAGCATACGCATTAAGCAACACGATATAGAGACAAAGCTACTTTGGTTCGTCGATCTCAATTCCTCATTTTGTACCAAAAATGCCAAAAGCCTGTTTAGTAAGAACATCTTGATCATTATGGTAAGGACCAGGCCCGTAACCAGCTTGGGACACCAGGAGGGGTGAAGAGTTTTCCCAGAGGGGCCCAAATTTTTTGAGCTATGCCCAGTATTTTTAAATTATGTCCAACACATTTTTCCAGGGGGTGAAAAATTTTCTAGGGGGCCTTTGCCCCCCTGTTTACGGGCCTGGTGAGGACTAAAGTGTTTGATGATTACTGCCAGGGCCGTACCTCGGTTAGATGGCACGCGGAGCAAGAAACACGTTTAGCGTCCCCATGTTCGAGCCCATGGTCTTTCGGGAGCAGATACACTGTATTGAAGAAAGTACTTTGCGACATTGCTGGGATATTTCTGCGCCCCCCAGTAATTCGGCACAAGGGAAATCTTTATCACCCTCGGTATGCGCTTGATTACTGCACACATGTCACCTTCTACGCTCTCGACATGTAATGATAAACGTCAGCATCGCAGGTCCGGCGGTTTAGGAACGACACAATAAGCAATGGTTCAAGTTTACGTCAACCACGTAAATCTTTGAAAAGAATGCTACACGAGGAAAAATTTCTACCGGAGCATATCACACAGCACATGCTCATGCAACGAACGTTTGATCAACAACGTCTAGATTATTTAACTAAAAGCAAGCAATTTAAAAAGAAAAGCAGCTTCATCAAGAGACCTTTTGCTTTGGCATCGTTGAGGAAAAGCGTCAAACTAACATGTTGAATCCTTGAATGGACCTTGAATGACACTGGATGAGTCATATCGCATGTTATTCTTTGCACATTCCACGATTAAGTTCAACAAATCCTTTATGAGGTTACTTCGCACCCTCACATGCTCAAGCCAAGAACATTTATTCAACAACGTCAGTTCATTTCAGTTTCGTTTATATTCGGTGTCCTTTTCGTAGTGTCACTACGAGTCGTCGGCGGCACCCATCCACGCTTTATTGCGCATTAAATGCTGCACTGATAGCGAGTCATTGGCAGCATAGCGCGTTAAACCGCTTCACTGCACCCACCCATTTGACGCTGAGCACGCGGCTGGACAGGCCGCAAGTACCGTTTCTTTAAACCCTTTAGGGGGCGCACAGCTGATATACTGACACTGCTGCAAGATTTTTGCGATAACTCGAGAACTGCTAAAGTTACGTCCACACGTAAGGTATTGTAAGAAAGTTTTTGTCACCGCGCATCTTCTGAGGTGTTGGCCATGAGTTTCTAACGTTATTTGTGACCTCACACCGGGGAAAAAACAAAAACGGTCCAAAAAAGCAGTGATTATGTTCAAAAACTTGTAGAAAAAGATACAAAAACGTTAGAAAAATTTATTCTACATGAAAAATGTCGACCAAGATCCAAAAATTATAGAAAAATTTACAAAACCATTGTGCAATTTTTTGGGGGATACAGAGAGGAATTTGTTAATTTTTAGGGGTGTTTATGTCATTTTTCGCACAAAAAATTCATATCTCCGGTTCCGAACACAAAAAAATCTTAAAGTTTCAGAACATGTTCACATCCACGTCCTACAACATCCTACCAAATTTGAAGTAGAAATAATAAGAAAAAAAGTTATGGCAATTTAAAATCTAAAAAATTGCTGAAAAGTTGACAAATAGATTTAGACTTAATTTTTGTGGCTGTATTTTTCGCGTTCTTTCCAATGGTGCACTCCAAAATCCGGTATCGGCAACGCTTTTAGCGTAAAACCGAAAAAATCGCATTTTTTCAAATTTTTCGGAAATGCGTTGTTTCGCCGAAAACAATGGGAAGTGAGTTTTTTGGGGAGTAGTGGTTAGTCATAGTCCTTGCAAGCAGTCAAAGCTAAAAAACGCTTCAAAAAAGCTGAAACGTAGGCGTGAAACTTTTTCCTAAAAATGGCCAAAAAGTTGCCGCCCGTTAACAAAAAAAGTTGATTTTCTCAAACATTTCGAAGGCAAACACACTTTTTTGTTGGACTCATCTGAAAGACGTCGCGAAAACCTTTCTTGCAATATTTACTTGTCGACGTACTTTCAATGTTTCGCGAGTTATTGCCGAAAAAGACGATACATTGACTTCTACGGTCCCTAAATTGTCTTGAATTTGACCTGACCCAGAATCTATGCCCTTCTACCAGCTTTGGCGGCGTATGCTCAAACAATTGTAATATGTTTAATCTGCAATAAGCGATTGCAAAAAATGTAGCTTCTAGACAACAAGAAAGCTTTTGATAAGCATAATTAAGGAAAATCGTTAAACTGAGCTGTTGCACTGCAAAGGTTCTGGAACGTATCTTAAATGGTTGATTTTCGAAAACCGACATTATTTTATGAGTGGCCATCTTCTGATTCCAATTCACGTAGAAAAACTTTCCAACACATACATAGTAATTTACTGGCAAATGTTGACGTCATTTTCGCGTGTGACAACAAACTAGAAGTTCAAACGATCACTCATTAAAATATAATTCAACAACCATGCAGATAACTGCACACACGTCGTGCAGACGAAGCAATACCTGTACAATAGGAAAAGCAACAAAGGAATTATCAAGTAGAATTGCATATCGTTTGCCAAGTACCATCCCCATAGGAAGCACTAAACAAAACAAATGAAAAAGTTAACATGGTTAATTAAAGAAACTAATTAGCATATAAGGATCTCTTCTGTCGCTACCATAAGAAAAACATTATACACACAATGGCTGCAATTTAATGTGTGATGACTTCATACAATATTGGCTGTGTAACGCCCAGAATCTAGACCCAACACAAGATGGAAAAAATTCTTCAAAAAGGTAGGATATGCACCAACACAACAAATTCTGAGAAATGGGTTCGTTTCACGAGTATTTCAAGCTCAACCTTCTGCCACACTGATATCTTGACATTAAGTAGCGCACTGCATAGTTGGTGCGTTCTTAACGTTTGATTTTAAATCCATTTATGGATAGCACGCTTGCTGTCTTACTAACTTCTGGCTACATTGCAACGTATATTCATCACTGTATCGAAAACGAAAGGATTCGCAACCATGCCGTTTGCTGCTGCTTGCCACAAGCAATAGATTTTTTTGCAACATACGAAGCAATGCTGCGGTGTTAACCTGTTACGTGATGAAACAACCTTCATCTCATTTTGTACTATTACCCCGAACGTTGCCAAAAATAGCATAAAACGTTATTAAAAATGAACACTGAATTACGAGTAGAAAAATCCCAGCCCCTAAATCTAATTAAATTTTTCCATGTACAAGTTTCATCTATAAGTATTAAGGCCAATCTACACTGAGAAGTTGCCAGGAGTAGCCGCGCACGATCCTTTGTTTGTTTTATTGCGCCCAGGAGTTGCCGTGCCGAGCCGTGCACGAGCGCAGAATTACCCGATGCAACAAAACAAACAAAGGATTACGCCTGGCAACTCCTGGTACGTCCTCAGTGTAGATTGGCCTTTAGTGTATACCTAAAATCGACCTAATTAGAACAACAGAATACTAGCTCCTTAGATAATTCGTTTCCTTAATCGTTGTCCGTCTACTCCACGCATTTTCCGTTTCAAGAAGAGCTGTTGCCCAAATGACCTTAGATCTCCGGCAGCAAGCCATACTCAAACCCGTTACAACCAGTAATTTTTAGCGAACTTGATCACAGCAGAGTAGACCACTACTCGCTATATCTTGCGTGCTATAGTGTTGGCATCACTATACCATGGTTTCCCAAAGTGTGTGCCTCGAAAGAGCTTGAAGTGCGCCACGAAAGCTTCATGCTTTGACAAAAAACTTATAACGTTTGTGTTGAGTGGGTTTTTGCCTGCATGAAGTAGGTGTGCCGCGGTCAGTTCCAGAAGTTGTTCGTGCGCTGTAATGAAAAATGTTTGAAAAGCATGTTCTTTCGTATGAGCAGCGACACTCAAGCGATCCCTAGAAGTCGGGCCAACCAACGGACACTCTCTGGACCGGGAGACGCCAGGTCATCAAGGGCGTTTGGTGGTCGGAAGGCTTGGCAGTGATATATAATGTGCTGTGCTGTTTGATTCTCCTTCTCGCATATGTACGAGGCTGTCTCTCTCGGACAGGCTGTCTCCCTCCACTGACACATATTAGAGGCGAAACGTCCGACTCCTGTGCTGAAAACCACTGAACGATGCGCACGTTTTTTTTAAAGATCAGACAACAAAGATTATTAAAATCGTCGTTTACTAACTTTGGAATATTCTTACGTTACTTGCCAATGATAAGCGAAACTCCGCGCAACTGCGACCGCCTTTGCAGTGGAGTTGGACAAGAAGGAACTACTATAAAATTTGCTCAGACGTTTTTTTCCTTAATGTCAGGAAAACAGGCCGGCGGCCAGAGCATTTGGAGGCAGTTCCCCCTAAATTTATTTTGTTCCCCCACATTCATTCATTCGTTTTATTCGGGAAACACACAAAAATAAGCAAGATGAGATAAAGAAGCAAACGCACAGAACAGAAACACAATCAAAATCATATTTGCATCTTCACGAGGTACCTAATATTTATATACAAGCTTTGCCATAGAGCTCGACCGATAAAGATTTTTTGGGCGGATACCGACGTTTGTCATTTTTATTGCCGATAACCGATGACGATACAGATATTTTTGCGTTACTCAAACAAACCACAGTTGAAAGGCTACTTTTTCGTCAGTATATTAGTCACATAAACAAACGGAATAATTACACAAGTTACAAATGAAAGAGCAGATTGTGATAAGATTGGAATATATTGCAAATAAATAATAAAATATACAAATGACACAAGCATGAGAGCAAAGAGTAATTATGAAGATGATATTATGTAAATGTCATTACAGAAATGATATTAAAATGAAGGTAACTTGGCGTGGCGTGTCTATGCAAGCTGGCGCCCACGGAAATGTTGAAATGTGCGCCCTTTTGAATAATAAAATATTAGATATAGGCCCAATTTTTGCTAAAGACAAACCATGAAGAAAAAGAATGTTTCAATACAGAAAATATGTTTCTTTTTGCTTTAAACGTTTCAGCAAATAAAATTGTAAATTATACAAATGAACTATAACTTACTCCTATACTGGTTTATTTTTATTACAGTATAAAGAATATCAAAGCACTCAAATAACGTTATCATAATTCATATGTAGTATTGGCTGACCAAATTGCAAATCTTTCAAAAAAATCACACACAACATATTGCAACTACAAACGACAATTACTCTTAAACTAAAACACATTTAATGTGGATGGTACAATACGTTACATGTGCAAGAACAAACCACGTTTAAACGTGCTACAGCCAAACCACTGGACAGAAAAAGCTACCTCTACACAGGATTAACAAATCTCCTGTTTCATGAGTTAACATTTTTTGCTCAACTGGTACGGTAACGATACTCACTGCTGATTTTTCGAGAACTAACTAATGTTCTTTTCCTTAGTCTCTGGACTGGGGCCTTGTGTCTAGCTTATTTAGCGGATAATAGAGGCCATCGAAAAAGTTTCGTGAAGTCGGAGTGGGCCGAAGCACTTTTAAGCAATTTGTAAATCTGTGGAAGCTTGACAGCGGTTGTTTGCGTAACAGTCAGATTCTCATAGCCACAGACTTAAACTCAGCTCAACCAGATTCTGACTAATATCCTCTTGCCTGAAACTCAGTAGCACGGACTTACTGAGCCTTTCTTACAGCGTAGTGGTTCCAACCTTTCTCTGACCATGTTCCACTTCAGGATTTCGACAGACGAGCATGTGGCCCTAAAATTTCTTGTGACAAAAATCTGAATAAAATAACAAAAATCCACTGAATTGACAATATAACTTTTAGATTTTTAGAACTATAAAAGTAGACTCCGGTGTTACGTGTCAAAGATAATACATTGAACAATAAGCATATGATGTTTTTTTAAAATAACATTCACTGGTATATGTAAAATTATTTGAAAATAAATACCGGTAATATTTATATTTTTTTCCCTTTACTGTTAACCTTAAATGTACCCTTTCTGATAGACAAATGTACCCTTAGGGGTACATGCACCCCAGGTTGGGAACCCATGTTATAGCGTGGGAAGGATGAGGTCTTGTTGATATGGCAAGCGAGCGTGCTTGTTGCCATAATGACTGACCGTTTTGCTATGTCACAATACCACAGTTTTATCATAATGCTTGGTTGTGCTGGTACAACACGCCCGACTTAATGCCTTAGATAAGGGCGGTGTGTTGATGCAGCTCTGCAGTTAACGATTGTAAGTCACAAATTTTAATTTTTGTCGAGCAATTTTGCACCCACGTTATTTGGCGCCCATGTCACCAGCCATGCCTGCCATACCCTCAAGGAGGTAACGAAGGCTCAAGGGGGGCACAATGCCCCGGCATCGAATCACCAGGGCGCGCCGGAAAGTCCCAACATAGTCGCACGTACTTTCTTTGATACATTACATTTACTCCCAAATGACCTTAGGTTCGAACATGGGGGCGCCAAACTTGCTTCTTGCCCCGGGCGCCATCTAACCTCGGTACGCCCCTACATACCCTAGATACGCCACTGGACTTATTATACAAACAACATTTACGAAATCCATCCAAACATGTAGTCCAATAGGCTGAAGATAAAACAGGCTTGCAGCATGTCAGTTAACAATATTTGTGCAACAAATTAACATAAGCGCTCAAAACAGAAAGGAGAACAGTATTGTTATTAATTGAGGCATTGTTATGAGCACCTCCCAAAATTTTTTTATAACACTGCCTCAGCATTATCGTAGAGTAGTGAACATCAAACACAATAACACATTACAATTCATATTAAACCGACTCACAAGATGTTTTCACGTATTGTTACAGGATGTTTTCATCCAACGTGGCAACTGCAGTTACAAGACAAAACTCTAAAGCAGGGGTCTCAAACACGCCACCCGCGAGGTCATTTTGTGCAGCCCACGATGCTTTTGGGCAATTTTCAAATAATTAACATTAACGTCTTTAGTTTTTCCACCGGTGTTTAAAAGTGCTCGGCCAGCGAGTGAACAAGTTCCTTTCAAAGGATCGTAGAGACGGCCAGTATTGTATTGTCTATAACTCACGAACCTTTCGCAAGAAATCAAGATACAAAAGCTGTTTCTTATAGTAGGGTTCAGGTACCGCCGCAATGTTGCGTCAGCGTCAGAATGCGGTCCTTGGGTTATTTTGTAAGTCCTCAGATGGCCCTCGGAGCAATTTGAGTTTGAGACCCTGCTCTAAATTGAGTGTGCAAGCGAATCCATCAACAGGCAACTATGTGTTGCGTAAAACAACTGTTTGTGTAGGTAGGCCTATGTGCCTGCACTCAAATCTCACGAGTGGGTAAACAATAACGCGCGACTCATTACAAACAGTGATGAAACCATCACTTCACTGCGATGATGAACCGTACAACATCCAATTCTCAGCAAACGTAGGTCACTAAAGCAGTCAACCTAACATCACTACACGTACCGTAACCAGGGCCGGATTAAATGAACGCGAGGCCCCGGGAAAAGTCTTGACCGTGAGGCCCCTTAAACGCCGAGCGCAACTGCGCAGCTTTTCAAGTACCCTCGTTTCAACTTTGCAAAAGTACCGGTCAAAAACGTCAAAACTGATTGAAAACCTGAAGTTAGCACAGTGGCGTAGCCAGCCCAGAAATTTTGGGGGGTCAAAATGTTTGGTTTTAGGCGAATAACACTATTTTGTTTGAAAAAACGCCTTTCAAAGCACAAAATGACCATATTTTCCAAAAATTTTGGGGAGCCATGACTCTTTGTCCCCCCCTGGCTACACCTATGAGTTAGCAGCTAAGTTCCGATTAAATAATTTAGTTGTTGCAATGACGCTTTATTTGCCGTCATGACACCGACACTGCACAAGAACCAGGTTCACTGATGTGGTGTCATGCAATGATGAGATTGCAGTTCGCTCATGTCCTCGCCTGCAGAGGCAGGTTGCGGAACTTGCTAGCGGATTGTTGAACTGTTGCGGTCTTTATTGCGTGACAATAACACGGCAATAAATCTTCAAACGTTTACTTCAAGTCGGGTAGTCGGTGTTTTTCCGCGCGTGACCAAGGCTCCCTTATTGCGTTTTTTTTCACCCAGAACTGATTTTTTAGACGACCTGCGTGTCTAGGTTTAATTACGAAAAAACGCGTTAAATCTGGATTTTTGAAGTGATAGTTTCATCAGCAACTTCAATGCGTTCAATAATATAAAGATAATTTTGCATTACAGTGTTTACACGCGCACATCAGGTGAGAAAGTATGCATATCGGATGAAGCAGAACGCGTTCAAACGGTTTCATATCCATATTTAAGAACATTGTCGGGGTTATATACAATGTTATTGTCTCTAATGCCAATTGAAGAAACTGGTAAAACAAGGGTTAGGACTCATTGTTTGAATTTCGATGTTTCCCTGTGCATACAAATTAAAAAACGAATTTCAATTAGAGGAAGAAGGCATTGGGATTATATTTTTGCGGGATTTTAGATCCCGGTGCAGTTCAAGATTGCATAAAATTTCCTAGTTTAATAACAAATGTACTCGTACAATTAGTGAAAGATATCACCAACGGAGTATGTTACCAGCGTTATGAAAAACGTCTTAAGCAACAAAAAGGTTGTCCAAACGTTGAGGTTTGCCCTCCAGAATAAAATTTGGAAGAGAGACTATAATTAAATCAGTATTCGATTATGGTTTCAAATCAAATAAGCACACTCATATGCAGTGGTGATTCCAGGGGGGGGGCAGTTTGGGGAAACTGCCCCCCAAAGCTCTGTGGCGCCAGCTTGAATGGCGCTCCTTTGCCATAAATGCGCCCCTTTTTGGTGCCCATGGAAGTAGAAACAGATTTAAAAATACTCTAAAATAAACAATGTTTTCTGCTTAGTTAAACGTCAGGGTTTACGTGCAGGACTTTACCCAACCTCATCGTATAGCGTGAACGACGCTGTTGTTTCGTAATACTACGCCTACCCACTACTTAATGTAGTAGGAGGTCTGTATAATACTACGCCTACCCACTACTTAATGTAGTAGGAGGGCTGCGCGCTGTAAGGAACAGGACAGAGAATTTACGTTAATCAGTCAAAAGACGAAGTACCAACTTGGGTGCCGAATACACTGTGTGGAACAACAACGTAGCGGCTTTTTTGAGAAAATATTGCCGATATACAGCATATCGGCGGAATTTTGGCGATATGATATACGGCATCATCGCCATGTCGGCCAATATATATCGACATGCCGATGCATCGGTCGAGCTCTTATATGAAGGATGAAATGTAAACAATTAAAGAAAATATACAATTTATTTAATAATAGTACTCTAAGAATAATATCACACTGAGAATTATCAGCTAGGCACTGCTACGTCGCTGCAAATCCCGTTCGCGCACTCCAAGTTTTTGGTCGCGCGGCGGGAGTGTAACCAAAAAGTCCAAAGGTTCAAAAATCCTACTGAAGTCAAAGAAAAAAAAGTTCAAAATTCAAAAACGTTAGGACCAAAAAACTCCTGTCTGAACCCAATACGATCCAGCTTTGATTGAAACACGAAGAAAAGGTCAAATTTCCAGAAGATCATGGTAAGCAGCGGCCGCCGGTACCATTCAATGACATGTGTATTACATCACTGCCTAGCGTTGGTAACAATCTGAGGATTGCACACCTCATGCTTTCTCGAAGTTCTCAACTCCCGTATGTGAAAAGTGAGGGCAAGTAGCAGCAAGTTGTGGGTAGGATACGTTTTCCTATATATTACGTATTTTACGTAATCACCTGCTCAGCCTCCGTGCTTGGGTAAAAGTTATTAATGTACAAAAGGCTGCTCCACCAGTATTTTCGGCAATTTTCCGACAGTGGGTGCACAACTTCCGGCCACAAGGGTCCTTTTCCAAACTTTGGCCAAAGGGTCACGCTCAACAGGATGCAGAAAGCATACGTTGGAGTAAGTCTGGAAAATATGATCACTGTGACGAGCTGTTCCGCATATAATTTGTGTCCACACAAAACATGCAATATGCGCTTAATTCTAGAATGGCCACTGAACAGGCAGGCTTTCGACACGTGAAGTCGACCGTAGATCAGGTCACCTTGCTGTAGCAATACATCGAGGATAGCTTTTCGTCTAAGTAGAAGGCCGGAGCTATGTTTGTCGATCTCACAACAGCCTAATATGCTGTATGGCATGGTGGCCTCACCTGAAGGTTACTGCGATTGCTACCTGACAGACACATGGTCCGCATGATGAAGGAGATGGTTGGCAATCGCAGCTTCACCCTCACGTCACCACCGGTAACAACAAACGAAGCAGGTCACGACGCCTCAAAAATGGCGTCCCACAGGGATCCGTCTTGGCACCCCTTCTCTTCAGCATCTACACCTCTGACTTGCCAATCACCGTCTTCAGTAAGTATACATACGCCGACGATCTAGCGATCATGCATGCTTATGGAGACTGGCAAGCAGTGGAAGGAGTGCTCAGCAAAGACATGTCTACTGTTGGTGAATACCTCCAGACCTGGAAACTAAAGATCAGCACTACGTAAACAATGTCGGCAATCTTTCATATCAATGACAAGGAAGCTAAACGTGAACCCTTTTGCTCCGAGCACAAATACCTCAAGTAGCGTTGGACAGGACGGTCACGTATCGCCGAAACCTCGACTCACTTCACAAAAAGCTGACATCACGCGACGTACTCTTGAGGCGGCTTGCTGGTTCGGGCTGGGGTGCTGGGACGACAACGTTGCGAACAGCCACCTTAGCCCTGGTATATTCAATAGCAGAGTACTGCACTCCTGCCTGGTGCTCATACACTCCTCATTGATCCTGTCATCAACGACGCCTTACAAACTGTGACTGGACGCTTGCGTCCAGCGGACAATCTTCGTCCTCGTGGGCATCCAATCCGCTGAGCTTCGTTACACTGTCTCTATCACGCCGTGCCAAGGAACCTGGACATCTGCTCCATTCAGCGCTCACCTGTCATCGAGTGGGAAGGCACCGCATCTCAAATCGAGACATTTGTACCCGCTGCACCGCACAACAACTCAGCAAGTCATCTGATGAGAGCAACAGAAGAGCGGCGGTCTGGGCGGATCGCCGATGGAATGCGGAGTTGTTGGAAAGCACTACGAGACTCCATACTTTCATCACTGACATCGGCACCCACCCTCCTGGAATGGCCCTGCCAAGAACAGCGCGGGTCTGGCTAAATACCTCCACAGCGGTGTTGGACGTTTCCGCTCCTGCTTACACAAATAGGGCATGGTCCCCTCTGCGGCTTGTGAGTTTGGCGCAGAACAGACCATCGACCATGTCCTTCACTATCCAATCCATCCACCTCCCCATGGAGCGCATGGCTCGAATAGGTAACTCGAAGCGCACGAACACCTATATTCTTGAGGATGCAGTGCAAAATTCGATCGGCATTTTAGGGACTACGGAGATGTTTGTTGCCAGACTGCGTGTACTAGGTCCTGCGTGGGGCGGTTACAGGAACATGCATAGCTATTCGAGCGGGCGCGGGTTGAACTTGGTGCGGGTCGGGCGCAGGATAAGAAATTCTTTGTGTGGGTAAATTAATTTCGATCCGGTGACACAGTGGCATTTCCAGGGTGGCGATCGCCCCCCTTAAAACCTACGAAAGTAGCTTTATTCACCATAATTTTGCGCAAATCGCAATATCAAAACTTAAGTCTTTCGTCATGTTAGAAATGTCTCATTGCCGCGACATAGGGCCATTCTGTCGTCCATTGGTTTGCCACATCAGTGTTGTAAAGTATACTTCATCTCTCTCACAGTAGCGAAGCCGTTATGAGACTTGACTACCAGCTATTACTGAAATCGCCCCCAACGTTGCTAGTTGGATCCGCCATTGAAGTGACATCAGCAAGAAAATCAACGCTACAGAGTGCTTGCGGTTCACCGCAAGGGTGCAGTGAGTGACATTCTCCAATGGTGGCGAGACCACATATTGGAGTTTCTAGGTCTTAGTGATCTTGCAAGAAATCCGTTCTGCGTGATGGCAGCTAGCGCTGCTAGTGAACGGTGTTTAGTATGGCTGGGCATGTCGTGAATAGTAGAAAAAACAAATTTAAGGAGTTAGTCAGCGAACGACATCCTTTTTATGAACAGTGCTCGTAAAGCTAAGAAAGAAGCGCTCAAGTTGGGCTAACAGCTTTCACAGTTTAATTTGCAAGGTTTAAGAGCTTCTGACGCCTGTCAAATGAACCACTGAGTAAGTAGCCACTAGTGATGATACACCTTCCATGAGTTTTTAGTGGCTTTCAGACACACAGACACGTGCGGGGTGGAGCGGGCGCGGTTTGGGAGGGTTTGTGGAGTGGATGCGGATTTACGGATGCAGGGCGGGTTTAATTTTTCGGGGCGGAAGTGGGCAAAAACTTTAATTTGTCGGCATTGAAAAGTCACTAAGAACAGTATTCTTTCCTCTGAAATTAGCATTGACCAAAGGTGCCTAAGCTTGTTGCACAATACAACGGTTTCGCTTGTCTCTGAATATCATTGTCATTTTTCAGTGGAAGCACAATAAAATCTTTAGATTTTCAAACTGTTATTCAACATTGTGTCTGAGGTTAGAAAGGGAATAAATTAATCAGATAATCGGAGCCCACCATTTCTGAAAAAAATTATCATTCATTTATTTTTATTCTCGCTTTTGCTCTGGGGAGGGTCGCGTGGCAGCTGCCCTACGACTCGAAATACCCCACGGTCGACACCAATCTCAGATAGTTCTGCTGGCTCCACACCATGAGAGGATCAAGCCAGGTCGGAGATGTAATCACTCCGCCTTGTGCTTGGTCTATGGAATGGCCAATGTTCTTGTGGGTGTAGCCAGGAGGAATTACCTCGCCAATCGCTCGTGGGCATTGTGATCATGTGGCCGAACCATCGTATTTGGGATCTCGCGATTTGGAGTGGCCCAAAATTCACGGCTTTACGAATTTCTCAGTTACGCACTTTGTTGCGAAGTGTCAAACGGTTAACTCTTCATAAAAACTTCCCATCTCTGCGGCTTGCACTCGGAATAGCAGTCATTACCGAAGATTCATGACATTTATGAGGATCGGAATACAGACCACCGATTTAAACACTGACAGCTTCGCGGTGTTTGAAAGCTCCCGTTTGGCGAATGCAGAGCAATAAGGCACACGCAGAACTGCCTCATCGAATACGTGTACCAATCTACTTGTTCTAACTTCCGTCACTCGAGAATACGACCCCAAGTTACTTGAACTTCTCGACCTACTGCTATGTATTGCCATTTTCTTGCAAAAGCGCACTGGCTTTGGTTTCTGGAGAGACATGATAACTTGGTCTTTTCAGTGCTAGTTGTGCTATTTAAGTGCTAGCGGCTTGGTCGATGCAGCTGATAATAATCGACGCAGTGCATGTTGAAGACCCTGCTCAGAGGGCACAAGCAGTACCAAAGAGTCAGTGAAAAGCAAACGGGTGAAGCTTCACATGGTGGTGCCCTCGTCGATTTGACTGTGACTGGCTATCCGCTACATATAAGCTATGGTTAAGTGTGGTGACAGTACACACCCTTTTTGGAATCTAACACCCACCATGAACAGCTGTGATTTAACTCGGTGGACATGGACAGAAACTTTTGAGCAGGATACTGTGCAATGACTCGACGGCCATTGACAGCCGGCCGTCAACACTATTCTCTCGCAGCACCCCCCAAGCTTTTTTCGTGAGAGCTTTTTTCTCTCGCAGCACCCCCAACCTGGTCGTATTTATTCTCAAAGTCGACTAAAAATATTCTCTAATTTTGAAACACACAAGCACCATATAAACCCAACACCCATATAATGCCCAACGCGGAATAACCGTGGTGAAACGACGCAGGCGTACCTTAGGTACCGATACAAGTATTTGAGCGGAACATTCATGCGCCCGTCAGATTTAGAGAGCTCCATCAATCCCAGATAGACAGCAAGTAGTCCACTCAGATAGAAAAATGTATCAACAAAGAAGGTTCCATTCCAGTTTATTTGAAGCTCCCAATGATCAACAAAATATCGTGCAAGAAAGTAAGGATTTTCTGTGCAGTATAAAAGAAAAACTTATCACAGTAAAATTCGAAGTGTCATGAACGCAGCGCATTTTTCGAATAGCGTTTGACAAAGTCAACGTTTTCCCACTGTAGCCTGTAGCTGCCTTTAAACAGGCGGTATTAATTTGAGGGTACAAGAACAAAAACCAAATTTGTGGAAAGTGCTGAGTGCATGTCGGATAACAAGGCACCGGTCATTTTGCAACTGTACCATTGAAACAAGCATTTTTCCGAATTTTCCGAGACATTACAGTGGTTTCAGCAACTTAACTTTTTGAGTTCTACGAGCAGTTGGTACCGGAATTGAATCAATTACATCATGTCAGTTCAATTGCAATTATAATTACTCCTACATTTTCCATTACATTGCTATTGCTATGTGCTAAAATCGTATTATAATTACTCTCAAATTTGGATACAAGCAGTACCAAAGGGTCAGTAAAAAGCAAACATTTTTTCGATTTGTAATTGATTACAAATCGAAATTGCAAATTTAAATTGAATAACAAAATGAAAACAGTACATGCAGATATGGTAGATGATTCAAGAGGTGATGTCAGAACAAGTTTTTCATTAGTTATCACTTACAATTTGAACGTTTTCGTTTTTACATTTAAAAGCGATCGAATGAAGGGCGTACGCAAGAAACAACAATAGGAAAAATGTTAGATAGTGATGACTAGATATAGATAGTGACGACCGGATGACCAGTACGCAAGAAACAGAAAACAGAAGAAAATGTTAGATAGTGATGACCAGATACAGTTAATGATGACAAGACGGCCAGCATAAGAGTTACAAAATAAGGAAAACGAACAAAAAAAACAAAATATGTTGAAGAGGAAAGAAGAGAACACAAAAAGATACAGCAGAACAGAAGCAAACTCAAGGAAAGGCATACGAGTTGCTCAGTACTGAAATAGTTGCTTAATTACAATGTGATTTTTTCAAATACGGTTGAATTACATTTGAGGAACATTAGGCTGCGCAAGTATCTGCACGCAGTAAATTTCATTCAGAGGGCTTGGTGTTGCTGTGGGTCCCAGTTAGTCCTTAACTATAGCATTAAGTGTAGGAAATTCATTTGACTTTTTCTTCCAATACTCTAGTTGGTCTTCAGCAAAGTTTATGATTTCTTCCTCCAAGTAACTCTCCACGTCCGTTGCTGAATTAACAGTGCTTTTCTTTGTTGAACCTGATGCCATAAAGCAAAATAACTTTGGCGTTTTTGCAAAATTTTATTTTTTATCAGCTGAGCTGGTGGTGCTACTATCTTCTTCATACTGACTAAGGCTACTTGCCACATGAGTTATCAGCACTTGCGTAGCTTGATTTTGAACATCATCTGCGACCTACTTGAGTTAAAACCTTAGCTAAAGAAATCATGCAAGTCTGTTGTCTATAGAAATAAGAAATGGCGTTAACTGACAACAAGGCTTAGTGGCAACTGGTCACAAGCAATTGATTAAAGTAGAGTTTTGGTCAACGCTTTTCGAGTGACATCACTGGAAGCAAATTGGTGGAAAGTGGAAGCTTGATAAAATGACTTGATCATGAGTAGATATATACTGGGAAAACGTTTCTTTAAATGTGGGATCAAATAAGATGTTGCTTTAGTTGAAAATTTGAATTATTTTGCAGTTGTTGTAGCAGGCGACAGTACCAGGTAAAAACTTTAAAAAATTTGAACAATGGCGTTGGAAGTGATTCAACAATGGTCTAGAGATGGTTTTGTGTCATTTATTTTGAAAATGCCATAATTTCTGCAGTGTATCGTAATTCCAACGATTGCTGCTTGTTGTGGATGAATATTGATTGGACGCAAAAAATTTACCATGTCGTACTTTACGTCGACTTACCTAAATTGTCGTACTAAAAATTAACTAAGCACTCCCACCCAAAAAGCAAACACTGCTTTAAACGTAAACAGTTACAGACGGCTATAAAGTATGGACAAAGCGAAAATACTAATCTTGCATAACACGCACTATATTGAGGACACGACACATCGCTGAATGTTCTTTAAACTTGCCTACATCACGTTAGATACTTCTATACTGGAGCGATTTGAAATCTTTGGGCGTTGCAGTCAGTCGTTAGCTCATGTTGACCTATAACAGATAGTAGTTTGTTAGTGACAATAGGGGACTTTTCCAGGGTTGCAAACAGTGGTGAAAATTCATTTTACCAACTCGAAATTAAGAGAAAAATATTTTCTGCTCAAAAGTTAATAGGATAATATCAAATTTCATGATCCACGGGACCAAGGACCACCCACCCTACTTGCGACTTCCATGGCCGTGGAACTCTGTAACGAACGCTCTCGTCCTCCATACAAGCGTTTTGTGCTTCTCTTACATCGCAAGGATTCCTGATAACTCTTGCATTAACTGTCGAACCAATTCGTCATGTAAAAGCCACGCACGCTGTTTCCGCTCTTCATCGATAAGACTGGCTACCGTGTGTTCGGTTGTACTGTGCACCTATCAAGCTTTGTGCACTGTGCAGTGTGCATCCATCTTGCGATCAGATCTGTAGTAGGTCACATGGCAGACACATCTAATTAGACTTTAGCCTGCAGCCAACTGCTAAATATGGTAAATACAAATATCACTCATATAACCCATATTACGTGAAATAGGTTTGGAAAAACTGTTACCTGTGTGTTGCGAAAGTAGTAGAAATGAGTGGAAGAGCACTACCCACGACATGCTGATGAATCTCATTCCATGAAGGCAATGAATATCAGTTGGTATTCGTTTTGTGCTTAAGAGCTTGGTTGCATTTCCGATGGCAGAGAAAGACAAGAGCACTCTTCTACCTGTAAATACTGCCGAAACTACATAAAGTTTTCCTTGCGAAGACTGGATTCTGATGAAACAAAACAGCAACCATTTTTCTTGTTTAAGGTGTTGTCATTTTGTATTTTAGTTGCACTAACGGCGACCAACGGTTGGTTTGGAAATCCACCACTGTCGCGGAAGTTGAAGTTCATCCTCTCACTAAAGGAGCTCGATCTCTGGTCACAATGTTGGCATTGGTTCATATCCCAAATCCTAAATTACGCACAGGTCCCTGTAACACTTCGCTATTGCGCAGTGGTGGCTTTATGTAGAAGTGAATAAGACAGTTGTATCGGGCCTCTCTATTTTGGAGCCCCCTTGGGTTACAGAGCTTTTCAGTTTTGGATTTATTCAATTTATTCGTTAACAGGAATGTTGCTCTCTTGAATAAAGTTTCAGTAGATGGCATTTTTGTTTTTTGAAACAAAAAAGGATATTCGATTGCTCGTGATTGTTAACCGCACGAAATTGCCAAGCCTGTTTCCGCCACCATCTTGGCGGCATGTAGACACTGCCTTTTTGTAATAGTGACTGCTTGCACGTTTCAATTCGAGGGACCAGCTCTGTGCTAAAAAGTCATTGTAATCTGTTCTTGTTTGTAAATCGCCTTGATTGCAAGCTGCATGAAACGATTACAAAAAAAGCCTTGACACGATGAGAGAGCAATATTTTTCTACTGTGAAAGTTATAAGTTTTTGAATATGTTCACAGGTTTCATTCAAATGGTGATGGAGCAAATGCACCAGAAAGGAATATAATCTCGAAATAAATCATGTCACATGCCTTTCTTTTATGTTCTGTTATTTCACACAAGATGTTGTTTCAGGTTAATCGCATTCAAGCTAGTACAAATGAAGTCAGTGCTGGAATTTGTGGATGAGGAAGGCAGTGCCTACTTTAGCAGTCGTTGCGAAATGAAGGCAAGGAAGGTAGATCCGCAGGGACCTGGGAATGACAGAGAAAGTGCAAATGTTGGGACCCAATTATTACCCCCAGCATCACACATCTTGGAACTAGTGCATCAACATTTACTATAACACTCTTTACGAGAAATGAACAGTACAAAAACGAGCCAGAAGTGTTTATAAGACAACGTTAAACAGCAAAGAACCAATCAATCTGAGTCAAAAACTGATGATAAACATAAATCCTTCAAAAACCCATTAAATTTTCACGTGCAGCGATAATAATCCATTGCAGGAACGAGTATGCATTGATTTCAAGCGACGTTGAGCAAACTTTATATAGCTTTTTTATTTAAAGCAGGGGTGCAAAAACGCAACCTTTGGCCATTTCCGGTGGTAAGGGTAAAGCTGCGATTGCTAATCATCTCCATGATCATGTGGACCATGTGTCTGTCAGGCAGCAATCGCAGCAGCTTGCAGATGAGGCCGCGGTGCCATACGGTGTCGTAGGCTGCTGTGAGGTCGACAAACACAGATCCGGCCTTCTTTTTAGCTGAAAAGCTATCCTCGATGTCTTGTGTCAATAGCGTGACCTGATGTACGACCGACCTCCCGTGTTGGAAGCCCGCCTGCTCCTTTGGGAGCAGTGGGTCGGTGAGTGTTTCGACACGAGCGTAGATGAGTCTGTAGAGGATTTTAAAGGGTACACACAGCAGAGATATAGGACGATAGCTCTTTGGGTCCCCCAATGGCTTCTCTGGCTTAAGGATCACAACTACTAGTGCTCTTCTCCAGATCTTTGAAATTTTGAGTTGGTGCATGCAGGAATTGAGGAAGTCGTGGAACTAAGATTTGAATACCGACCTGGTGTGGAGTGTAAACTCCGGGAAGATGGAGTCCAATCCCGGAGATTTTCCTGGCTTCAGGCGTCTGAGGCAGCAGCAAACTCTTCCAGCCTGAAAAGTTCAGAGATACTGTGACTCTCAGGTGTTGGAATCTTCCATAGGTCGGACAGCTCCTTGTTGACGAGCCTGATGGGCTCGCGGTCGCTAGTCTTGTGTGCCCCATTCTTCGCCAATTGCGAGGCGATGGAAATTGCCGAGACGGGTCACACGCGGGAGGAGTGTCCAGACCTGTCAGTAGGTTTGTTAATGGTTCTCCACGCCTTGCAGCTGGAGTGCGAGAAGTCGATGGAGTTGACAGCTTCCTCCCATCGCTCCTGCTTCTTTTTTTGTAGTTGAGAGAGTAGGGACGAGGAGGCTCTGTCAGAGGCAGTTCCCACTGGGGCTCGGATAAAGGAGCGATAGAGGTTCTCGCACTCTTTGTCCCAGCATGGCACATTGTTCTTTCGGCGGCCACGTGGGATACATTGTTTAGCAGCAGAAAGTAGGCTCTTGCAGAAATCCTGGTATGCCCTCTCAATATCTGGTGTGTCCGGATGTGGCAATCTCTCTACGGATTCACCTGTGAGAAGGCAAAGTGCTTCCAATCAGCCTTGCGAAAGTTCCAACGCTTCACCGGATCGCTGTCGGCAGGAACCTTGAATCTTGGTGGCGTTATGAGGGAGGGCCGATGTTGTGACTGCAGGAACTTTCCTAGGACACGTCTGTCCGGCAGTCGGCTGTCCTGGCCGAGGCTCGCGAAGGTCAGGTCTGGGTTGGTGCCGACGTTCCAACGGCGAGAGAAGAAACTGGCTGTTTCCTTTGGGTTGTACAACAGTCCAAGGTTGTTGGATGTTGCCCAGTAGTCCAGGCTCTCACCGTCCGGGGATGTTGTGTTG
>Ga0210059_1001391_pt1 | contig 36214 bp, 25 predicted proteins | sample Ectturendosymbi2_FD_188042 | JGI IMG/M metagenome (GOLD analysis project Ga0210059, IMG submission 188042) | Ecteinascidia turbinata endosymbiont from Florida, USA - Sample 2 (SPAdes) (version 2) | ecosystem: Host-associated > Tunicates > Ascidians > Unclassified | place: Key West, Florida... | reverse complement strand
GAAGATACTTTTGGCTCCGCTGGTTTGCAAAGAGCATTTGCTTTAATACTTCATAACAGCGTCCGAATTAATATTCTATTGCGTTTCCATGACAGTATGCCAACGTCAATACAAATGTACGGCAGGTTTTCTCGTACCATGGACAGGCAAAGTTTTCCTTGATCACTGTTTGGCGAGGTAATAATTTAGGAATGAAAACCATAGCGAAAAGATCAGTTCCTCATGTGATTCCACGCAACATTGGTCATGCGTTGAATATTAGCGAGTAAACAATAATTTGCGATAGTTGCTCAGACGTACAAGACAATTTATCTTAAGCAATCGTAGTTGCTTGAATTCCGATAAAAACCCTTGTTATACATTGTTTACAGCGAAAGTCTTGGTTGAGGCAGGGAAATGTTACGTGGCTGCAAGGTCTACTTCAGCTGTGCGCAACCATGCGATTAGTGGTGCGGTTCAACTTAAGTTCGCAATTTGTAGGGGGCTTTCCACGTGAACTTAGCCAAATGTTTGAGATTAACAGAGTTGTGGAATGGTGCACTTTCATTTATAAACCTGTTTGGTGGGCGAAAAACACTTTAATCAACGTTTGGGAAAACACAAAACAAAAAATGCGGTTTCAACGCTCCAAGCAAATCTTTATTTGTTTCCTACACTTCGCTGAAATTCTGTTTTGCAAGAATGGAGTGCTATCACTAACGCATAAAGCGCGAAGTAGTTTATAGCAGTTATGGTCTGTAGCCTTCCCGACCACCGATATAGTCGTTGGATGAGTGTGGTCAATTGAATCAAACTATCCCAACAAAAGTGTCAGGCATTTTGGAAAAATATGAGCTAAAGCCATTTTTTGATCTTTTCAATTTTACGGAAAATTTTAAACCCATGATTTTAACTGCTCTGAGCTGCAGATATTGAGAATAAAAAATTATTGAAGCACCACATGAAAAAGTTCGTTTAAGTCTGCGAATCTACCACCGAAAGTGTTGCCTGATGCCACTGAAACGTTTTTCAAAGTATCTACTCTTTGTGTGATGTCAAGCGGCTTGGATCTCGTCAGTGGCTATGCTTAATTGTCTCCACCATGAAACACAACACTATCGAGAGATTAACGTTGGCATGCAACATATTAGACATGCAAAGAAAAGGGAACAGGTGGTTCAAGAAAGTCATAACGGAGGTGGGTCAAAACTGCTTTTCTGGAAGCGAGCACCTCTACATGTGATGGCAAACACATCACTATGAATTTTTGCAAACGTTGAATATGGTATCGCTTGTTTGCACAATTTTGCACAATCAAGTTGGCCATATTAGGTGTGAAATAAATGGAAGTCGTTTGATCTAATGATAACCACAGGGATGACCGCAGCTACTTTAGGTTTGTTTTCAGCGCCATCGGGTGCGGGAAGCGTTTGCATTATAGAGCTGAATGTTGAAATTCCCTTCCGAATACCTGCCCTAGAATCGCTCCAGCGATTTCAAAAAACACCAGAAAAATGCCGTGCTTTTCTATTCCAAGGGTACAGTTGAGCTCTTTCAAAATCGGACTTAATCACAGCATTGTCGGTCAGTTTTTTAAAGCTTTTTGGCAGCAAGCGAGCAACACTAATTTTACCCTTGCCCAATCACTAACCAAACTCACAGTAAATCCTCTAATGACTAGTCGTGGTTTGGTCAGCCATTCGTTTCTCCGAGCTAAAAGGTTGTTACAATCGCTCCTTCCGGCAGTGATGAAAAGTGTGCCGAAACTACTTCGCAATCTATTGCTGCAAGTGAAAAAACTTGCGGATATTTTGCAAACAATGTATTCATTAGAGTTAGACCAAATGTCAGCTGCTTGTCAGTTACAGCAGAGTAAACGCGTCAACCCAGAAGGCTGCAGTTGGGCGCTACGGAAAACCATCCAGTCTCTGGGTTTGATGAGTATACGAGTGCATTGTAGCGTTTAGTCGACGTCATCTATTCGTGCAAGCGATTCTACGCTTCTTACAGCTGTGAACCCAGCTCGCGTGCAGATCCAAGCTTAGACGCCACAGGTGGCCTGGATGTTTGCATGGTTTTGGCATCGATATTGGTAGTGGTGAAGGTTGTTGTGGACACGTTCTGAAGACTATTACGTAAGCAATTGAGGAAGATGTTTCTCATAGGTAAAGTCAAAGTGAAGATGACTTTTCCGAGAGTGACAGGACAGCGAGCTATACGTTCTATCGTGAAAACACAACCAACCCGCGATGTAAATGTTGTAATGGAGTGGCACCAAGTGTGATCTATGTGCCGTTTGTCTTTCAACAACTTTCAAGGAGCCCAAACCTCTTCGATCTGATTTTGCGCTCAGTTCTTCAGCGTTGTGCTTGGATTCGAGGCAAAAGCGAGGAATGTATCATTGTTGCACTTAAATCGTGCGTACATGCAGGCCTCAGAAACTGTTAGCGTAGATTTTGTGCCTAACGATTCTACATCCCTGATGATCTTTTCTCAAACGCTTCATCGCAAACATTTATGTCCACCTTAACTGCGTTCTTAGTCCAGGTATTTGTTTTTAACAATAACTTTTTGAATGTTGATTTCGGATGCGGCCGACGGAGGCGCTTGTGATCCTTCAGCGTTTTCTTGTAATACCAAAAGTGGCAAGTGCAAGCAATATTACGCACAATGAAACAGGCACCTTAACCAAACGCATGTTCTCAATCCTGCAAAACTCTTGCCACCTTCACTCACGGTTCACCGACAATGTAATGAAGTCGAAAAGCAGTATCCTCTTTTTCCTGATGTTATATGTGAAGTTCTGTTTGATTTTGAAGTTTAACTTTAAAAACACAGTGTAGATGGCCAGTGGCCACAGCTTGGGGGAAAAATTAAGAAAGCAAAGACTCAAGAGAATATGACTGAACATTGGTGAAACACTACCGTGCGTTATAATTTGTCAGTTTCATTATTAAGTTTTGAAATAAATCTATAAGAAAGGAAATCAAAACTACACTCGATCACAGAAACTTGTGTGATACGAGTTTGAGATATGAATTCTAATTTAGGTGAACAGGCTATTACGCGTGTAATGACGCAGATCTTCTAACGTGTAAAGGTGTAAATGTTTATTATTGAGAATGTTCATAACTGTATCTTTGGGTAAATTTCTTTATTAATGACCCAAATTGCAGCGGAAAAACACTCTTTATGATCACAGGCGTCTCTGGTTGGAAGCAGAAGCGCAGTTTCTCACGCTCTCCTTACAGTGCGTGAGCGACGGTCGAAAATTGCTCGGCAATTCCATGCTTGTAGCAGGGGCTTACTGAGGGAGACACGTTGACTGTAAATCTGGCTTCTGAAGACCATTTACAACCTTAGCAGGCATACTTCCGCGCACCGCAGATCACATAACTGACTTGCACAGTCCGGTTGGTTGATGCGGCCTCGCTTCATCATTTCGCGTCACGAACCGGCAACAAAACCTTCGTAATCTAATGTGTGTAAGACGGCGAAGCTGAAACTATTTTGCCGCGCATTTACGAGGAATTTGCCGTTTTTAAAGGAGTGCGCCGCATATTATTTTGGCGCGATACGAATCAAAATGCAGATCGATATGTTGCGCAGCACCTGTTACGAACAACTGTAACACGATCACCGCTGGACTGTAGTGATAAAATCGGGGGCCTAGAAAAGACCCCGCAAATATTTCTACTGCTTGGAAAAAAACAATCGAACCACTGCGTTTTGTCAAACACGTCTCAACACTCATTGCACTTGTTCTCTTCACTTCAAACAAATTATTGTGCTCTTTAACAAAATATGAAATGCACTGCAAAGACAGACAAACGGTGTGGCTGCACAAAGGTAGACAGAGCGGACAACAAGAATGCGTCCTCGGTTTAGCGTGACAGAAAGAGTGGTGCTGCAAGAAAAATGTGCAATTACCTTAACCTGCTTGTGAGGACAAAACAGTTGTTTTCAAGCTAAGAAGTCTGTTGAAATCAGCAGTTTGACAAAGAAAACTTGTGCAATTTCTTACTTTAGAGGTTCAGAAGATAATGTCAATTCAGTACCATTGAATCTGATTGTTAGTTCCTGCGTTGGTATGGTACACTTATCGGCTTACTCCAGTTGCTTGTTTGTGGGTATTTTAAAGAATAGTTGCTACAATATCGAAAATACACTTCAGCTTATCGTTAGAACTACAAGTCTCAGAAGAGTTTTCAATTACTCAAGTCATATGCCATTGCGTTCAAGAGTTCTATTTTTTCACAGCATGTTAGGCGGACGTGAATCAGTTGCACTTGCAATATCATTTGCATAAAGTAAATTTGAGCAGCATGTCTTCACCCATGTATTATCAGTTTCCTTAGGAGACCAAACAAATAAACGAACAATCAAACACAATATATGGAAAACTTCAATGATGCAACCTTCAAGACATACGGACTAATCCAAAATGTAGATAATTTCAATAGTTTGTTAATCGTTATAGAATTTAATCCGGATGGATAAGCCGCGTAAAAACACAAGAATAACAAAACTGTACATGGGAGTAATTTGCCGGGATGTTCCAATGTTCCAAAAGACTTATGAAGCAACAGGAACTCAGCCATCTCCTGCTTGTTTCGGTATAGTATGTAATTATGTTTTTCAGATGCTTCTCTTGTGTAGCTGCCAACTTTTCCTAACCACGAGCACGTTTAAGGCACGTCGAGTGCGCGCTCTTTGGTTCCGATGCGAATTACACGGGTTTAGGACGATTTCTGAAGGGCCTAGAAGAGCATCGATATTTGGGGGTGAATAATGAAGTGGGTTCGCTGCGCTCGGCTGGCGGCGAGACGTAGAGAAAGCTTCAGCATTTAGATTCTATCGTGCTAGAGACTGCAGAACTATACAAATTCGTGTACGCAAGGGCTAAATATTCCTCTAGATAGGAACATGCAGATAGATTCCTGTCAAGACAACAGAAATCTTCGTATCATAACTTGGTAAACACTTTTACTAAATGGTGTTAGATAAACAAAATGAGTCAAATGGGAAAGCTAGTCGTAAGCACACCGAGAAAACTGTAAATGCAAGGTAACTACTGGCGCTACCAGGGTGTTCTGCGTGAACTACTGTTTATGAAGTTTTAGAATAGGAGCTGTGGAAAAAGTTTTGTAAACCATTAGTGAAAGCTGAAACCAACGTTAAAAAAATAATTAAAATGGGGTTTAGCTCAAGTCAACTCCAATGACGTGTGTGTATTTTCTATTCAAACAATGGCTAAACAATTTTGTGAAAGATAGCCTTTCGCTTTGCATAGTTTGACATTATAATGCGATTCTGTTTTTTCGGCTATAGTATCAGTTGCCGACACAGCTAGGATATCTTCGAGCAGCCACTAACAGTGAAGTACAGGATTTCGTTAACAAACGGAGCAAAATCACGTGATTCTAAGCTATACGACAGTTACCAGACAAAGCCCTTTAACTTTTGAGCAAGTGAAGCGCTGTAACCGCAGAGACCAGCAAAAATCATGCCACATCATTCAAAACATTTGTCTAAATGCGATAAAAGTAGGGATAACGATGCAGACGTCATGACGAAGTAAGGGGGCGGCTACAGGGTTTTGTTGTAGCATGTGCTGCAGTACGACTCTTAGCTGGATTAGAACGGAGCATTGACTGTCTAACTTCATTCTGGTGTTGCGTGGACGTGATGTTCGTAGCAATTTCCACACTTTCGTGTGCGTCGGTTAGCATCAAATTCTCACCAGGTAATAACACTGTCTAACCTTTGATGTCGACAGTCAAAGAATGTCAGGTCATGCTGAATGAATCATGACATCACGCTAACAGCTCACCTCGCCACATCAAAAGCGGTGGCTATGACAACTTTCAAGCTTTATCTGGGGTTATAAGAACTACCCTGACAGCGTTTCAAGTGCTTTTCCGTCGCAGAAAATGCTACCGTAGAATAAGTTGGTCGGTAAACGCATTTGCGATTTCGCAACGTCCGAAATTAGACCTGAATGTGACGCATGATCCAAGATATAGTATAGCCAACTTGAAAATATAGAAAAATGTCAAAGTCCGAATTGTGATTTTTCTGCGAGACGATCTACGTTTGTGAAATGAAATAAGGCACTTAATTCGTCATAATCTCTATAGTGGTACCGTGACTACCTCTCGATGAGAATATTTTTACTTCATTTTACGAGAAAAGTGTACCGATAGGTTATCGGAAAGTGAATAACTGTATAAAACTGAACAGTTCGGTCACAGACAGATCAGCAAAAGTCCCATTACCAAACCAAGTATTGCGATGTTTATCGGCGATCACTTCGAGATAAACTGGGTGTCAAACTTTGCCCGTGCTCGCACTAGGGAGTCTAGGGCGAGGCACTGACCCATGCTACTCCTCGAGAGTTCTATATTTTAATCAATGCGTGTTTTTCGATTTTTCGCTTAAGAGACGAGCCATTAACGTTGATCCCCTCTTATCGACCACCTAAATTAGCCACAGGTTGCGCCACAGACATTTATTTCTATAACTTTGCAAAAACAGCTAACTCAATTCTGCACAAACAGCATATTGTTTTAGAGTATTTTGCTGGTCGCGTTGCCCTTGCCATTCAGGCTTGAGTCGCTGTCAACATACAGACAGCCATCTGCATCGAATCCTTGGCTAAATTTTGGCATACGTTCAGCAGACAAATGAGCGCGCGGCGCCGCGACGTTGTACGTGGTCTCCAAACGGCGCTGCCATGACACCCATTATCGTGTTCAGTTTCCAGACAAACAATTTCTCCTTCTTAGTTATTACGACCGTATATTATTACTTTTAACCCGTTTCCATGGCGTCTCGGATCAAAATTTTTGTCGATGCAACCGAAAAAGTCTGTATAGTCCGCCTCTGCAAGCTGACGATCATGAAACATGACACAGCGGAAGAAAAAGTTGAAAGCAAAGTCGAGAAGATAAACGTACTTAAAGTATTTAGCTCTACGGGACCACCGTAGCTCTGTTGCCACACGCGATCGTACCATTTGCAACAAATGGAGTGGTCGAGGCATAAGAAAAGAAACGGCCATTCTGTGGAGAGATAATTGTCTATGCGGTGATTAACTTCACCTTTTCACAAATGAGTCAAATCCGAACTGATCCTGAAAAAGCAAAACGTAAATGTGTTAGGTAGCCGTAAGCACACCTCATTGACCACCGTATTGTGGTTACCCAGAGCTAGTGACAAGGAGTCTAATGTGGTAACGTTCGTATGACGGTTTAATGCGTGTGTATTTTTCATAAACGGCAGAAAAGCCTTGCAGAAAGAACAAGAAAGGTATAATTGAGACGGAATTTGCTGTTCTGAAACATCAGCTCAAGACAAAAACGAGCGGCATAATATCCTTTATACTGTAAAGACGGCAAATGTCACTTTTTCTTCAGGACAACATCTTTGTCTAAGTTTTAGCGGAGAATTGACATCTACGTGACATTATTTTTATGGATTGGTATGGACCAGGTGCATAAGTTTCCCATAACCAGTAATAGATTGGAAATTTACATTGCCAGTAAGAAAAATAAGCACAGTGATCCTTGCCTGTTAGTTTCGGCAAAGAACGCCTGGACATGCATAACGAATGGTTACAGCAAGTTCAATGCAAAATATAGCGATGTTACGTATTTCAAAAAAATGCAGGTGTAGGCGGTTGGTCCTCATAGTTAAAGTCAGTTTTTCTTTTAGGGGCCGAATAAAACTTCCGTGTACATTTTTCAATCTTTGCAAGATTTCTTTTATAAAGGATCAAGAGCCTTATACGCTCGATCCTTCAGAAGCTAAAATTTTTTGGTCGTCAATGTTGAAAGTTTGGTCTGTTGCACGGTAGTTGGTTTCGGGCGAATTCAGATGAAACAGATAGCTGCAGCCTCGAATGCGTGCTCATTTTGTTACGCCGTAACCACAATATCCACAATTCATCTACGTTGCGGAGCGACGCCAAAAAAACAATGGCAAAGCGATGCGTCCCGCCGTGCCCTGCTCGCCGGCGGGTTTCTGTCGGATCAGTGATTCAAGTTCCAAAAGATCTTCGAATTCCTGCGAAATGGCAGTCAGCTAAAGAGCCGGAATATTTACTCGTTTGCAACGTTCAGGGTAGTAGAGGTGAGATGAATAGATTGTTACAAATGGTATCCAGCCTTTGCAAAACGCCACAGAGATGTTGTGTGTGACCTTACTACGTGTCAACTTCCGACACATGGTTACAATACGGTCAACTCTGCCCGATTTCTGCTTTTTTGTTATGAAGGTGCTTCACAAATCATAGAAGTTACAAAAGCAGTTTAACTCAAAATTTCTCTCATAATTTGCCGCTCATCTGCGTTTTTATCCTGATCAGTACTGTTTATGCAGTGTTTCAATATCTTTTGTTGAAATGCATTTTTCAACTTATAACAAATTTTTCAGATAAATGGTGCTTTTCTGTTGATTCTAAATGTTGTTGGATATCGTAACATATTGAGAATGTTTTCTGGCATAGATTGGTCAGCACAGGAAGCTCCGTACATTCCAGACAGCGAAACAGAAAGTTCGTGAAAATGCTTTTTCGTTTCAAACGCCAAGGCATGAAAGGTTTCCGGATTTCTCTGTTCGATTTAATCGACTGCCAGTATTGTAATTCAGGTTTGATGTTCATGGTATCTTTGCAATCAAATACGCGCTCGCTTCACTTGTCATGATGGGATGTAATGCGATGTAATTGGGCGACTGACTAGACCCGCAAACACTTCCCACGCACAAAGCTCGGTAGGGACCTTTGCTTGTTTATTCAGTTTATTTAAGCAGAATGATGGTAGCGGCAGGGGCTCCGCGTTTAGACAAGTGGAACGTGTAGCTACCTTCGATGTCAATAAAATGTCTGGTTAAAAAAGGTCAGTTTTGTTTCCTCATTTTGATTCACAGTGCTGTGCGTTGCAACTAATTACCGAAGGTTTATCAGATATCTGGCATGTATTTCTACAGGCAAGTTACACTTTGCAGTTGCTAGCATGCGCGAAGGGTGACAGTGATTGAGGGAAAAGTTGACGGCAAATGTATGGTCAAGTATTAACCACCAAGCGCTTACTGCCAAATGAGTCTATCATGCTAACTGGTTTGTATTTTCTTTTTGCAAGTTCATGAGTGGGACAAAGTGTGTCAATGGTCGAGGAAGTTTGGGAAGTGAATTTGAAACAGTTATATTTTTTATCGTTTAAAAGTGGTTTTCAATCGAAATTTTCTGTTAGAATCAATCGACTGAGAACTTCTTTGAATAGGAAATCCTTGGGTGACATCAGGTTGGTTCTATGTTTGCGACGATGCTCCAGAATAACAAGAATTTTCACTTGTAGTTCCATGTATCTGCGAAATTTTAAAAAATTTTTTATCAGTCTTGCCCTTTTCAATTTTCAATTTTTTGACGTAACACTCAAAATATTCTGTGAAAGTCTTAACTCGTTTGTTGTTTGTATTCTAATGGAACAGACGATACAAATAAAATTCAGATTTACAGTTCTGACTTGCAGTAAATTTAGTAGAACTGAGTCTGGATATTAACATAAGGTTCTTGTTGATTGCAGTTCAAGGAGTTATGGATGACACCAGAAACAAGCATAAAAACTGTTAAACTCATCCAAAGTTTTTGCAGAAAATTTATTTCATAAACTTTGTGAACTTTGTTAAAGCAAAATTTCTGTGGTGCGTTTTGCAGAGAGCAGGGAAGATTTATGCCAGTTGGGAAGATACAATGAAAAGTGGTCATTTTAGGCTGCGAAGCAAAACGCCGACTAACCTCCACCGTGACGAAGGCGCTTGTGTGCCGAGAAAAATTTGTACTCAGAGTTTAATTTCGCAAGCAGCAGTGATTAGCTGCGCAGAACAGGGTCTATCGCTGAGCGGAATGTGGAAATGCATATGCCACTGTGGGCAGGCTTGCTTACGAAAAGTCGACGTAATAAAATATCCGATTAGACCTGTGGACACAGAGGTTTGCGAATGTGCAAAAGCATCTTCTGCGCGATGTCAAGGTCGAATACCTCTATTGCACACCGAAATACTCGACAAATTGTGCGACGAACGCCAGCCCTTGCCTCGGTCAACTTTCGAACTTCCGCATCACAAGGCTTTTAAGAGGAATGGCATGGAGCAACAGAAGTGTGGCGTTGAAAAGAACGATACAAAACGCTGTCAGTGTGCAAGTGTGGATGCACACGATGCATGCCCGCATATAGGTGCTGCGCGACTATCCTCCACGTTCCCCAGCTCTTCGCTTGAAGCGACAGTTGCAGCTACAAATCCGGAAAGGAAGGTTTCGCTATCGCCTAATCATCGTTCTCTCCACCACAAACGACTTAAGCAGTTTTGCAACTTGTGGATTTACTTTCTTCTATGGCAAGAGATGTGAGTATATTCAAGTAGACATATATTGTGTTTCACGGACTTGCTAGTTAACTGGTGTAACGTTTCGGTGATACATCTTACTGGGAAAAAACTCAATCGAGCATAGCTGTTTTTAGGCGTTGTTTGGTATGTGATCAAGAGGTGAAGAATGCTACTATTGATCGAATGCATCATGGCAGTTAACGCACAGAACCATACCGATATAGTGGTTCTTCATCCAAAGCAGAGGTTCCCAAATGGGTCGTCGCGACGTATTGCGTCGTTTTGAGATTGCATGGGTGTCGCAAGCTTATTTTCGCAACCGCGATCCTAGGATTTTAGAAAAACCTGCACAAACCTAATCGACGTACGCGTGGAATGAGTCTGCAAGAGGTTTTAAACGCATTGTGTGCGTAGTGACATATTTAGCGAAACGCGCAAAATTAAGTAGCAATCTGTGAATATTTTTTATTCAGTGCGTCATTTGATTTTATGCATAGGGTTAGTACGTCGTGAGTTCATACAAGTTGAGAACCACTGATCTAAAGCATTTGTAGAGTTTATTGCTAAAATCTGAACAGACTCCTGAGACATACGTCTTGTGAATAGACATTTTTGAGAATACAAACATTTTTGCATAGCAATTCCCTTAAGAACATGTTGCATTAAAATGCCAGACGCACAAAACCAGCATTAGATATTTGTGAGCTGCCTAGGGAGGACCGTCTCCAACAATGTATGTGATCAGATCTATTCTCACTTCACAACAAACACTCCCTATTTCCTACGGAAATCAATATCGCCGGAGGGCGTCTTGCAATGGGTCAATACAAACCAGAAATGAAATGAACCTTGACCTGTTGGTTTTTGAAGGATGTTTCGTCTTGCGCTGCAATACCGTGGCTATGGCTGGCATTTGACTTTGGTTGCGCTTTCCTATTTGTGTTGTTGTAACGGAAAATGACCGAAAGGAGGTCGCGTCGAAGCAATAGCAGAAGCCCGCTGAGAAATTCGCTGCTGTTAACTGATCACAGGGAAGTTCAAGAGCGAATCACAATCATAGCTGCTTCACCACTCTCGCTATGGCTCCATTCAAACGGCAGACGTGCTAGAAGATGGTTGTTTCTGCGTACTGCGTTTACAAAATCTAGGTCAGGGGTCGGCAGCCTTTCCCTAGTCGCGGGCCAAAAACAAACTCTACAAGGTATGGCGGGCCGTGCTAATTTTCCAACAACAATTCGGTTCCATTTGCTGTTTGTGATGTTGTTAAAATTTAGGAATGTATGGAGTTTTAATCAGGTTTACTCCTGATTTTCACAGTTCGTGACGAACAGTGGCGTAGCCAGCCCAAAAATTTGGGAGGGGCCAAAATGCTTGATTTTAGGCGAATAACACTATTTTGTTTGGAAAAACGCCTCTCAAAGCACAACATGACTACATTTTCTAAAAATTTGGGGGGCTATGGCCCCTATGGCCCCTTCCTGGCTACGCCTATGGTGACGAAAGCCCAAAATACGACATACAATACATTTACAACACTGCGGTTTCACACAAGTATTTCCTCAGAAATACGCAACACAAGAAGTTGCAAGGAGGGCAGATTCATAAAATATAATAACACTAGGCGGGCCATAGAGTTACTGCAATTTGTAAAAGGGCTGCGGTCCGGATGATTTTGCTTGGGGGGCCGTAGGTTGCCGACCCCTGATCTAGGTCATACTAACCCAGGTCCGTAACCAGGGGGGTGCAGGGGGAGAAGCGCCCCCACAGAATTGTTCGTCCCCCCAAGAAAAATGTGTTGGACATAGTTCAAAACTATTGGACATAGTTTAAAAAATTTGGGCCCCTCTCAGAAAACTCTTTGCCCCACCTGGTGTCCCAAGCTGGTTACGGGCATGAACTAACCACTGTTTTACCATTATTTCGTGCACACTTTTAATAAGACGCCCGTCATTTAGCCCAGAAAAGCGTGCGTGCCTTTAAACGCGGTCGAACAAGTGTTATACCCTGCCTTCTAGGGTTGGTTGCTTTACTTCCTTACCTAAAAATTGTCTTGAATTTGCAGATTTTATAAAGCAAAGGGAGCTCTGCTCTGGTGCAGTATTTAACTAAAGAGCTGCAAAACGTTCAATTACAATTTAAATGTTTTTTTTCCTGAGAGTGAGTTTGTTTTACGTTTTTGCCATAATTTCATGACAAGCAACTTGTGATTTTCACGAAATGCCAGATTTCTTTTCTGTTGGGGCTTGGTAACCCTTAAGATAAATACAGTATAACCTGAAATAAAAAGTAAATTGTGTATAGATATTAAGAATCCATCCGAAAGTAAACGGTTGGAGAAGAGCGTTTTCAATTTTACTAGCGGTTTGCCATTTCCCTTTTTGATCATTTTATGTCCTCTGCTTGCTAATAATGCAAACCGTTTTTGCGAATCTTTGATTACATTACCACTGTGGACAATACACCAAAATCCTCGTGAATGCCCTGACGTTTTGTAAATTCGCATCAACTAAATGTGGTATTCATGCTACAAGAAGTTACAGCAACACGTTACATGATCAAAGCTGAATCGTTTCATCTTAATGGAGAGAAATGAAAGTGAGCTGTTCTCTGTTGAGAACCGTGGCGCAAGGGAAAATATTGTGCAGTATAGTTTTTATGTTAGAGTTTATTTTGAAACACGATTTCGCTAGGAGCATAGAGCCCAAATCAAAGATGGATATAGACGCTGAAAGCTTGGAACAGTTGTAGAAAGACAAGTCCTAGACATTTAAATCAACCAATTTGCGGGTTTTACGCCTAAAAACATGCTGCTTTTTTAGGGAGTGCCAACCTTTTTTGGCATCTTGTAAATTTTCTCAAGGTTTACGAGGGTGATGAGTTCATGATTTGTGTAACTCTGACACTTTTATGCTCTTGAATTTTTTTGTAAAAACCATCCGACTTTTTTACAGAAAATGTTGAGAGGCGAGGCTCCTCAAGGGGTCATCGGGTGTGAGAAAAGGTGTAGCTCAGCAGCAGAGTGCAACTCTACACTGCGGTAGCGCTGTGCTTGTTTCGTGTTTCTGCTTTCAGCTTCAAGTTTATTCTGATGACAGCCTGCATCGCCAGTGATGCAAACTGAGATAGAGTACTGTACCTATGCGTCAACAGCACTCGAGTGATTATAACCCCAAACAAGAGTGTCTCCCTGGACTAAGCCAACAAACCCCCTTCTGGCAGCTCGACGCGAGCCTCAAGTTAGGAGCATCAAATGGTGGCAAATCCTTGATACGCTAAACATTAGCTTGGAAACCACGGCACGCCCATTTGGACGCGGGAGCGACCTGGTCGCTCGTGTGCCAGTTACGTCGCGTGGCGAAGCGAATGACAAAGTGGCACCAACATCTACTCCAGTTTGTTTTGTCAGATGCCGTTTTCGTTCCGCGCGAATTTCGCCTTTGTTCCACTTGAGTAAGAATGAATGCGGTTCGACTGCATATGGCTGGCAAATCCGGGCAGCGCAGGCTTTGTGCGTCGCCGCACTTTATTTCAGCCACTTTTCGTGGCTCTGCTGCCAACGACTCCGCAACACAAGCGACCTGCAATATCCTATTATTACGAACCGATTTGGCGTCTGAGGATGCGTGGTGTTAACGTGAAATCGATGTCCTATTAAAAAAATTGCTGACCGATTCAAGCTAGTTGCCTGTTACGAACCTTGCTGGAAAAAGGAAAAATGGGTTTGTGGTTAACATTAATCCAATTGCTTCTAAACTGTAGGAGACGAACAAAGGTTGTACGAAGACGTAATTAAATGGAAAAGTAATGATCACTAGTTTTAAACAAAGTATATCATTTTACAACGAACAGAAACGTGCGAGCTGTCGATTGTGACTGTACGTAGTAAACCTTGTTTCAAGCAATAGGTCTACATTGCAGCTTTTACTCCATCTACATGCTCCAGACTGAATAACTTGTGCGAAAAGAAGTTTTACAAACCCATAAACATTGTTCAACGACACAAAAGTGCACATCTTGGTATAGTATCCAGCATACTACAAAAATTGAAGAACTATGAGTAGAGGGACTCCTTGGAAAATTATCCTATTGTACTGTGCTACGCGTGTTTTACTGTAGTGGAATTTCTTCCATTGCCTTGTCCCTGTGGACGCCACACGTCGTGTGGCTTTAATTAAATATGTCCGATGTAAACAGCGCCGTGTGGCGTGAAGTGAATCTGAGCAAAACCTAGTGTTATGAAGTTGTGCTTGCTGCTTTTGATAAAGCAAGATTTCAATTACGTTTTTTCCCAAGCTCTGATGAATAGAGTTGAGTTTAATAAGCGGCCTTCTCCTACACTCTTTTCCTGCGCGTGGGAACTGGCGCTTATGACTTTCATAATTCGTGTCAGAAGTCATACTGATTTGGCTTTAAATACAATCAAAACCAAACGTCAATGGAAAGATCACATTTAACTTTCAGTATTTGAAACTCTGCAGCTTGTTAGTTAGATCATGCTTTACTGGCTTCATCCAGTGTGGCAACAAACGAATGTGTGAGTGGAGGATTTGTGGAAGGCGAGTCCGCGACGGCGACGGGCAACTTTCCCACAAAAACAGTGGCTGTGTTCAAATCAACAAATCTTACAAGGACGAGCAACAGTAGCCAACGCGAATCATCGGCCGGCGCTATGGCGCATGTTTCGCAACTACGTAATGATTGAATATATCAACGCAAATAGACGTGTGCGATTCTGCTACGATGGTCGGGCGCGTCCGGGCGGCAACGTCACACGACGTTTCGCATAAGTTTGCTCTGGTGATTTACAGCGAAGCATGCTTTTAATTACACGTGTCTACTGCGGAAGCTCGGAGAACTCTGGGCTTGATTGACGGCTTCTGACGATCAGGTTCCGAGACTACAAAGAATCTGCGTTTCTCGGCGCCTGTGTGCCTGTCGCACAGCAAGCTCACACGCAGGACCATGGCCAGACCCGATGCACCTAAACCCAAACTATGTTTATTTTCGTCCGCATTTAGGTTCACTTTCCTGCTCGTGATTTTCAAAAATGTTTTGTAGTGTTTCCTTTGCTGCTAGCAGGCGCTGTTGCTCCTTGGCCGTGTAAAGTTCAGTTAACGTTGCATATTTTCAGACAGCTAGGCGTAGACAGGTATTAATCAGTCATTCCTATTGCTACTTGTAAGATAAATGTTCGCAGTCTTTGCAAAACGTAAATCTTGAATTTCTACAATAAACGGCAAAACCTTGGTTTATTCGTGCATATTACGTCACTCGCAGTGATGCACTCTGGCGTCGGCCGCTCGCGTAGAATCATCTTTTCGATGATACGACGGACACACTGAACTTTTTTTGAAAATAAGGCTATATGCTGGAAAGGAAACTGATCAGATCATTTCGGCAACTATTGTCACGCATCGATGACACGCTTTAAAGTTATAAAATCATTTCGCAGGTTTAGAGAAGGGTCACGAGAAGATCCTACCTTCTTATTTTGTTATTTAGCGATTCTGATTGTGTCAGGTTTTTTCATGTATAAGTTTGTGAAAGGAGAGCTGCGATAAAAAGTTTGTGATGATAAGCTAAGATATCGTAGCATGTTTTTTGACATCATTTTCGAGCCATTTAAGTGTGGCAAAGCTACAGACAATTTTTGCACAACTTGGAAATGAAAAAGAATAACAATTAAATCATCCAACCAGTACCAAACGAAACTGACCACACAACTCATGTTATATCCCATGCGGAGCATATTTTCAACGTGGCGTGAAGTGTAGACTTCCTTAAAATAAAGACGGGTCGACCGGTGAAAAACAACCAAATTCGATTGCACCCCGGCTTGTGCCATCCGTGAAAACCAACCTAAGCTAATTCCTTCGGGTGATTGCACAAATTTTGAAGTGAGGAATGGAAAATTTGAGCTTGTCAGATGCTTTCACATGCACTTGTACAACCAGAATTTTCACGCTTCACTATTTGGTTCCGCTGGCATTAAGCAAATGTGCAATTACCCAATCATTCTGAGAGAATTTTTGAAATTACTCTGAAGTTGCTTGAAGTCGTACGAAACAACAGTATATTTCAAGAGTAAGGCTGGTCACTTCAAAACGGTCCGAACTTGACATCAGATGCGGTTGAGTTTGCCGACACCACTTACGGCAGAACCGAACGCTAAAGTCGCGAAAAACGTTTAAGCGGTTGATTTGCGTACGCTCGGCGTAGATGTCGATGGTCGTGGCCAAATTTAAAGCGCGCAGCAAATCTATTATTCTGTCGGGATCCTCGGCTTTCAGCACCTAGTCAAGCGGGGAATTGCGAAGGAAAAGCCCGCCTTGATGCCGGCCTTAACATGGAAATAGCAACTGGAAGACAGGGGTACGTTCGAGCAGCAGGTAGATGAGTGCCAAGAAGTGATCTTGCTTGGAAAAGAAGTAATATTACGGGGAAAAGTTGTAACGCGCAGCTCCAGCAAGAAAATTTTGTTGAAAGAGTATGCTTTTTTAATTTGTACAGATACAGCAAGCGAGACCTCAGTCGCAAATCTAGAAGTGCGTTTCGTCGTTGCGTTGCTTTATTTTTGGAAGCAAATATACAAAATGCACCTAATTTGGGGATTGAAGTTGTTAGTAGAACAACATATGTTACTTCACTTCAAGGTGGTTTTTGTGACGTGTGTAAATTTTCTTTGGGAAGATTGCGGCCTGCCTTGTGACAATACGTATTCAGAAGCAAACTCAAATCTCCTGCAAGTTCGTGTAACTAACCAATCGAAGTGCAGTTGAACGCCAGCTTCAGTGCATTTAAATATCTAACGAGACCTAAAAATGAGTACATTTTGCAATGAGAAGTAAAACAGGGCAATGCCTGTTGTTGGCTAATTTAAAGCTGTAAGCCTTGATTGACCACAAAATGATTGCTTTACCACAAAATGCTTGCTTTTATTCTTTTCATTGTGCATATTTTTTCAACAGAATATTGTGCAAATGCAGGCTCAATGAAATCTGTGTTCCTACTCAATGCAGACAAAACTAAAAGGATAACCTTGGTTAAGAGTAGAAAGCAGATTTTGTTTGTAAAGAGCTAGCAGGGCTTCAGGACTTGGTGGGAGCAAAGGTGGTTTGCAGAACGCTTTCACATGTTTTTTAACGCCATGTCTCAATTGATATGGCTGTGAAAATATGAACGTTTTCTTTTCAAGAAAGCAAAGCAGTTGGTCATTCTGTTACCGAGTCATAGCTCAAGCGTCAGATCTATAAACTATCACCAAATTCATCGCATAGCTGACCCTCGTTTGGACGGTACATGAATTTCATTAACGTTAGTTTAGTGCAATGATTCTCAACGTGGTCGAGGTGGACCACCGGTGGTCTTGTGGTCCACAGGACTTTTCTTAGGGAGATTGAACATGCCGTTGAGTTAACTGACCTATGTGCAATACAGTTTCGACTAGTTCATGACGGGGCAGCTTACCAAAGTAGTCCATCGGATACTTTTTAAACGATGATCCATGGGCCAAACCAGGTTGAGAACTACTAGTTTAGTGTGGATGCAATAAACGTCAGTGTTTTTCTCTCGCGTTTTTTCCTGCAACGATTGCAGATTACGTCACTGTGTTCTAAACTTCCAACGACGTCGATTGGTGAAAAAATAGTTCTGCATCACTGATTTGCATACGCTGGTTATCTTCCCTACAAAACTTGTGCGATCAGCGCAGTAATGACCACACCAGCTCAACTACTTTTTCAGCGAATGAGCCAACGTTATGGGACCGCACACTGGAGTTATGTCGTCAGGTAGCTTCTCAACTCAAACCGCAAGAGGTTGGCGATTGAATGCGCAGATTTGTCAAAGAGTGCATCAGTGTGAGTTTTTTCCGCTTGACAGCGAGCCCGTCACGACATGGTGAAGTGGTCGAAGGCAATTTTGAGATTCCAGTTGAAGGCGAGCACGCCAAAATCATAAGGAAGGTCGGAACAGTGTTTTCTATTTTCACAAGCTGAAGTCAAAGCCAGATAGCTTTGACAAAGAAGCGCATCTTTTTAACAAAAGCGTCGTCATCGCGCTGGTGTAATGTTACAAGTTGGTGACTTTAGTTAACGTCTTGCGGTTGGAGTAAAAGTCTAACTCACTATGGCAACGCTATGAAATGCCGGAAACCTGCGTCATGAAAGCCCAAGGCCGATACGTTATGAATCCGCAAGGTTGGTTTTGAAGCACTGCTATAGCAATGGGATTGTTGTGTAAACATTATTCCGAAATCGCAAAATAGACACACCGGCATCAAAGTTCTCAACCGTTATGCATTTTCAATGAACTGTTTTGATTGAACTGCTGGCGATGTTTTTTAAACAGGAAATGAAAGAATAAGATATCTAGCAAATAACTTTATCTCGAAGTAAAATACCTGGAGGATTCGTGGTCCATTGCTTAAGAGGACGCAAGTCGCAGCTCACTGTTTGGTGTCGGCTTGGATTGTCTCTTTGCCAGTTTTTGATCGCTAAGTGATGACCGGAACAGCTTGATCTTGCTGAACAGAACCCTCCGCCAGCGACCCTGGAAAATCTGAAGTGCAGCGCCTTTCATCGTATCAACAAACAGATCACGATCCGTGGTTCTTGGCCAGAAACAGAGCAATATTCCTATTCCAACCAGTAGACCGTATCTTTCAGGCGAAAGAACTTGCCTAGACGGGGCCACAACTTCCTTTTCAGACTGTTATGCAGTATAATGAGGACTGCCGCGCTTCCTACCAGCACTGCCCTTATTCTGTGTGTTCATCTCAGTTTGCTTATTGCCCCGGCAAACTTCGCGTGAGTGCTTATTTTAATTTTCAGTCCGAATAACTGTTATCATTTGGTTGTTTTAAAGCTGTCTTACAAAAGTTCCACGATGGTGTAACTTTTTATGCACTTGCGTGGCAAAAATGGAAATTTCATTTCAAAACCTTTTATTTGAGCACAATCACCGCAGTCTAAAAAAAGCATTGAAGGAAACAACTTTTGTCTGTTTAGGTGACTGTTTTATGAACACCCACGCAAGTTTTCATGTCACGATGCAGAGCCGAGACTTGTGCGTGAGCAGGTGGCCTGGCGAAATCGCCAATCCAGATGTCCTTTGGCAAAAGTTTACATTAAAAAAGGCATATCTCAGTAAACAGCACGCCCGAGTTCAGCAGATTTGAACAACTGAACCGTTCCTTGGCCTCAATCCAGAATAAGTGAGCCAAACTCATTTTCAGCGTTCGTTTGACTGGAACAATGTGTACAGTAGTCGAATTCGCGAAATACCGCTGTTATACTTCTTTACCACCCGTTAAACATTTGTTTACGCAGCCGAGCAGGTTGAAAAATTGGCTCTGGCAATAACTCGAGTCCTTCACTAGCAAGTCAGCAGCTTTATCGTTCTCGCATGCCTTAATATTGCAGACGGATTTCGGCTGAATACACGCGTAAACCCCACCAGAATAAATAACTGCTAACAGCTTACAAATTCTTTCGTTGTCTGTGGCGTTATTCCAGCTAATAACAAGCGCGTCGCAAGTGGTAAGAATTCCTTTCTCTAGACTCTTTTGCTCGGAGTCATTCACCGCGAGCAGCAGTTCGGTATTAATTTCTGTTGGCACATTTTCAAGAGAAAATCGCTGATGGGAACACTTGTGGCAAGTAAATTGCTTGACCGCACGATGCTCTTGGTTTAAGTCGGGTTGTGTGTATATATTTGCCCGGTGGTTTTGCCGATCTTTCCAACGTTAGACCCTGCGGCATTCCTTTGGCAATAAAAGCACGCGCTTGTCGTGCGACACTGATGTCCTTGGTCGAGACAGTAGCGAAGGACAGCGGTATGCTCTTCATCGAAGTGCTGCCACTTCGTCGAATTGCAATTAACTTTTGTCGCCGGTGAGTAAGCGGTTGGCTTGGGAAGAGTAATATTGTGTAATGTTCGTGTAAACGTGGTATCCAAACTGATGATTAGTGGTCCAGCTACTATATTTGGCTTGTTCTTCTTTCTCGAAGGCATCTCAATTTTCATTTATTGGAGAATATGCTGCGGGGTTCATTTGGAAGATGTCGCTAGATTTACGTAAAATAGCATAATCTAGTGACTTGTTGCGTTTTCAAGGTTTAACTAACTTCTTATATGTACACAACGTTGAAAGCGGCTTTAATTGGGAATAAGTAGTTGCTGTGCGAATGAAAAAAAAAATTAATAGCTTTGTCAGAGTGTAGATACTGGCGTTAGTTGGCTGTTTTCTTCCAAATCAATCACCCTGAAACGGGTAATTTTTTAATGAACCGTTAGTACCAAGCGGAACTGGAACAGCGCTGTCCATAATGACGAAAATCGTATCACAGCGACGGCATATCTGAATTGTTTATGGCAGCGCTTCTCAACTTTTTTTGCGACGACCCAAATATTAACGGTAACGTATGATACGTATAGCTAGCGGCCCACTTTACCAAACCAAAGAAGTCACAGAGACGGTTGCCAGCTACAGAATAACAAAAATGTTCAAATTCGAGATCCACATTTTTTCTAAAAAGTCCAAAGCAGGAATCACAACCACTAATTATATCTAGCACATCGCCGGCCAAGACCAACACAGATGAGGATTGTGATGCCACAATGACAATGGTCATTGTAGTAATTGGTTGCTACAAGACTTTTTGTATTAGAAATATAATTATGCAATAGAGCAGGGATGGCAACTATTTTTGCTTGGGAGCCACTTTGACAAGGCCGCGTTTAGCGGAGGGCCGTACCTTCTTATGGGAGTAGAAGAAAGTCCCGATTTATAGCCTCAGCAGTAATATTTACTATGAGAAGTTGGAGGAAATTTCAGATTTGAAGATTATCCTAAATGCTTCTGCAGGCCACTGAAAACGCTGTGGCAGGCCACATTTGGCCCACGGGCCGTTAGTTGCCCACCCCGGCAATAGAATACTTAGTATCAACAGGACCTCATGGAATTTTTACAAAATGAATAACAATATTACTGCGACCCACTTGTGGGGGCGCGACCCAAGGGTTGAGAAGTACTGGTTTCCACTGATCTTCAAACTTTTTCCCGGCGTTGACATTATAAAATACTTAGAATACGTTTTCGACACTATCTCCATCTTATGGGTTGTCAAGAAAGGCTTGCATAAGAATGAGGAAGCTTCATGTAAACATTGCTTGTGTGTAATTGCGATATTGCGGTAGTTAAACTGCATTGTAACATCACTGATTCAAGATGCTGGGGTTCACGAAAGAGCAAGCAGGGTATAGTAGCTGCGCAAAAAAGGTAAATGCTGTTATGTAGAATTTCGAGGGGCGCGTTTCTTGCATTTTATCATAATTCGTGTTATGAGATTGTTTTATCAAATGTAAGATGTTCAAAGTTTTTTATTTTTGTGATAGATTTATTTTCTTAGACTTTCTATTTTAATTGCTGAAATTGTGAGTGACAAAATTATCCTTTCAATACATCATATGCAGTGAACGGGATCTCAAAAATGCTTACCAGTTTTTATGAACAATTTTCCAGAAGGTTGTTTTCAGACTTTCTTCGATTGTTGTGTCGTTAATGATTATGCTGTTAATGATTATGATGATTAATTTATAACGAAAATGTTGCTGATATTTGCAAAACGAATTCTTCTTAAAAGCTTTTGTCTCATGCACACCTGCTGACACAACACACAACAGGTCACGTATCATTATCATGCGAAGCCCGTAATGTTGAAGAAAGCGTAGGCATTCAGCGTCGGTGCTGTATATGTAGTAAAGTATACGCTTTGTACCGAGAAACAGGTGGAATTTACCTGTATGAGAAAAAGAGGTCTGGAACGAATTTTGGGATGAAGTGAATAAGAAAGTAACCAAAAATTTGTGGAATGCGGTTTATTTAACCTATAATCGCTATAGGTTTACTTTTGGCTAGTTGTTTTCACTACGGTTTCAGCAACAAGCTTACAAGCTTAGTCTTGCAACAGTGTAAGCTTTTGATTTTCTCCTACCGGATTATTTTTTAAAATAAATGTCTTCAGAAAACTACGCCACTTTATTGCGGAGGAAGTATTTTGTTTATCGATACTCTAAGCGCAACAAGCAAAACGCCGCAGAGCAGACACCCTTAACGTACAATCGTGCCCAAAACAAGTCAACCATCAACTCCAGCATTTGATTAATTATTTGATCTATTTCTGTCTCCGTATTTTTGTAGTGGAGTGTTATTCTCTTACCCAGTCTGGAAGACATCGATCAGTTTCCAAGGAGGTTAGCACTACCGAAAGTACAGCCGTTTTCGTAAATTGGTCGATTTATTTTTGCCTGGCATGTTTTGGACGCGTCTTTCCAAGCTGCCAGCTGTTAGAATAGCTTAAGCCTTCGTGTTTCACCGTTTGCTTATTCCTAGTATCAAGACCTGATATTTTTCTGCTGCCTCTGTTACTTTTCCCGCTGGTGCTATATCTATGTGCGATTGGGTATTGCTGCATCTATTCGATCGTTCTTGGCTGTTTTTGTTTTATAAAACCACGCCCGATGGGCTAGTTGCAATTGCTATGAATGGTGAATTCAAAATCGCGGATGAATTTGAATATGACCGTGATTTCAAATTACTTGCGTGTGCTATAGTTGCTCTCGTAGTGTTTCCACAATGTCAAACGTATTGTGGTAGATCTCTGCGATTGCGTTGCTACTTCTTAAAAGCGAGCGCGAACAATGTGTGCGACTGTCTTGTCCTGCAGGTGTTTTACCAGGGACGGAGCCAAACAGTTCCATTTGGTCCGGCCACAGTGGGGCACACGTGTTACCAAAACAAAGTAAAAATTTTCCTGGCGTCCAATGAAACTTCGGGAAGACACAGCGGACGTCAAGATATAGTTTAGGGGATATTCTTCCCCTGCTATCTCCTTAGCTCCGCCCATGCATCTTACACTTGGGGTTTTCCATCGTGGAGTACTCTGGTCTTGTTGAACTTGGTATCGGTGCCAGGTGTTGTATTGCTTTTGACTGCCTCGCACAGTCTTTTTCCTGCTCGGCGCACCGTTCGTGGTCGCCCGTTCACGGAAAGTTGTCTCGGTGACTTGTTTTCCATGTACACCCTTGTTCGCAGTGTCGGAGAATGTCGTTTTGTTGAAATGTTATTTACGGGAAACAGCAGCGGTGAGAGTGCATCAACCTGAAATATTCTAATGTTGACAAGGTGTTACCTAATTCACGTTAATATTAAAAAAGCACCAATAATTTGAATGAAAGGTTCGAGCTACTAAATAGGTCGTGTGGTGTTTTCATTGTCGTTTCTATTGCGTTTTTGCAAGACTTCGAACTTTTGGTATTTTTTCACAATTTCATTGATTGCTGGCTAAGCCTAATGCTTTTGTGATCAGGCTTCAGTAACAGCATGCTAATAATTGCTCAGGACTGTAGCCCCGCGTCAAACGTTTTCTTGTATTCTATTCACTCCATTGCCAGATCGGTGCGTTTTTCCCCAAGTATGTAGCAAGTAGCTTGTTCATTAGTATTTGGTCCCTCTGCATCTTGAACGACCTTCTCTGTGTGTGCTAACTTGTCTTCGCTTAAATGCTGCACAGCTGCGCGATTTGGTCAGCTAAGGTTCCAGAGAACATGTTGCAAGTAGGTTGTAGACATGGTATTTACATGTAGTTTCGGGTTAAGTACCTTGTTCTTGATAATTTTGTGTGGGTGCGATGTTTCCAGGGCCCCCGAGAGAAATTATACCTGGGGGTACGAAGACCTACACCGGGCCCCCTAGCTTCTGGATTTCTTGTTGAAACTTGTACAGCTTATTTCTATAGTAATTAGAATATAGATAAAACCGCTACCATTACAAGATTTATAAATATATTAAGTGTGATATTGGCAACTACAATGTACGCTAGTCATTTTGGGCTTGATTACAGAAAAACTTAGCCTGCGTACTTTCATCTTCCCCGGCCCCAGTGCCACTCGGGCCCGGGTACAATGTACCTCTCATGCCCCCCTCTCGTAGGCCCTAGATGCTTCCACTTGTGACTAATGCTGGTGCGTGTTGTGTTGAGTTTATTCAAGATATGTTAAAATTTCTTTATCCTCCGCTTGCGAAGTCTGCTTGGATGTGTCAGTCAGCATAGTTTAACTATCCTGGATACTGATCATACTGATGGAAAAACTGCTACTAATGGCAAACAGACATTTAAAAAAGTACCCACTTTTTTCACAAAAAAGCTAGGTTTACTCAATTCGAAACAACTACGTGATATAGCTATCATTTTTAAAAATTAAGTGCTCTATTGTGATTGACGTTATGGTCCGGCTTGGCCTACAACGTCCTTTCAGCTAATTCTATGGTGCAATAATTCTTATTAACGTGTTCCAGAAATGTTTACGGTAATCCTACATAACTTTTTGCGATTGTAGTAGAAAATGTGGGAGGAACGAAGTATGTTTGTTTGCAATGTTTTTCACTTTGCATAAGTAAGTTACCGTTAGCCTCAGCTTTTAATGTGTCCCCTGCCCTTCGACTGCTCTGGCGCTCCTGTTCACGAGGGTGCAACGACACCCGCACCCTCATATGGCCCAACCAACGTGGTTGCGCCATCTCGGTAACTCTGCGCTGGTGGGCAGAATTTATCAAGCGTTTCATCCTTTTGTTACTCAGGAATTTTGTTCACTACGGTTGATGGTTCTTGCATTAATAAAATCAGTGTTTTTTATTAATTTTTATGCGCAGTCAGTGTTAATCATGAAGCCACGGGGTATGATTTTAATAAGAAATGATCAAAATTAGTGACATTAAGCAGCCCTTCGATTTTGGAGCACGGTTGTGCATCATGAAAAAGACCTCCATGATGGTATTCAGTTGATTTCTTACGCATAGACCTGAAGGGGAACGTTTGGCAAAAGCAAACGAATTTTGCACATAGGAATGCTAACATTAGGTCGTTCATGTCAAGCGATGTACTCATCGTAAGCATCACCATTGGCAGTAATGAAACGCGTCTCGGGCGTTTAGTAAGAGCAGCTATTACGTGGACGCCTGGGCAACAGTTTTTGGTTGCTCTATTAGAATCAAAGTTTTTTCCGTTAAATGTTTTCTTTACACCTTCCCAAATAGAAAAAAATTTCAAAACTTATGGAGTGATAGGGCGAGAAGCAGCCTTGTCAACAAAGTTAGGCAATCTTGTTAATATATTTGAACGGGGTGGCTGCAGCTTTTGCAGCTGTTGACGCGCTCGGCCGAACGTAAGTTTAACATCGTGAAAATGCGCTTTATAGTCTACGGAGTCCACGCAAACTGATAGCAAACGTGTGTAAAATGACGAAAATGATTGGTTGAAAACTGCCTATTCGGTATCAGATCAAAAGATTTATCCTGCTATTAGCTGTGTTGTAAAATAGCGCCGCAAAACGCCCACCCGTCCCACTTGCCAGGGAAGGTTCAATTGTTGCTCTGCTTCCAATGGAGCTAGTTTTTCGAGCGCAGCTGTTGCGAGCTATATTTAACGATCACACCTAAGTTTTGCTTTGTTGTTAACCATCACCCAGAAGCGTATGAGACGCTATAGTCGCACGAGCTGCTGATGTGATCGAAAAAAGAACACAATGCTGTACACTTTAAGAAGTATGAAGCGTGTAGGGAGTTAGCTCAAACACATAAATATCGCTGAAAACCAAGAAACTGAAAGAAATGAAGAAAAACGTTTTAGTGCCGTGATACAATTCTACTCAAAAGCTTCTATGTTGAAACAGCACGAGAAAATAATTTTCAAAATTTGCGCAAAGTATGAACGAGTGACTGGAGTAAGAAGATTAGTTGTTTAACCAGTTAGTTGCTAAATCTTTGTATCATTCATGTCAAACATATTCCTTATCTTGTTTTCTTGTGCCGATCCACATACACTATTTTTGCAAGACTTGCAGGACTGTTGCTTATTGCAATATTATGGGTAAACTTTTTAATCCAAATGAGTAGCTATGCGCAAAAACTGTTTTCTTTGTCCCTTAGGTTTTGCTGACCTTTACGTTAATGGCCAAGAGTCGTTTGGACCATTCGTAATGAAAAGTGTCTCTGTTTTTCTCCTATCAAACGCAAAGGATAATCTGTGACTGAAAACGTCATAAAAACAATTAAAAATGGTGCTTTGGTTCCATCAGTCCTGCTGGTTGTGGACATTAGTGTAGTCGGTTCGTTCAGACACGGTCAGAAAGTTGGGGCCAGATACAAGTGAAATAACTTTTTTGTAATACGGACAAAGCGATAGTCGTGAACTCGGATTTTAAAGCTTAAACTTTCTTGCTTGTAAAGACGGTTGCATATTAGCTTGTGAAGGTATCGCTTTACGCACGCACACGAAACTTTACACCATGTTTGTGTCACCGTGCCTTATCTGGCATCTGCAAACGCTGCAGTCAAAAGTTTAATGCTTTCACTGATCTATTACAAAGGGTCCGGCTAAATTTCAGCAGGTGGTTCTCATGGTGGCATCCTGTGATCGGCTTTCCAAAAACTTGAACTTTATGTGAGATCTTCATGTTTGTTTTCAACTTATGCAGTGTGCAATCAAAGTTAGTATTTATTGCCACGGTGTATTTTTATGATATGAGGTCACCGTTCCAACCTGCGCTTACTATTTGTAATTAAAATACCCTTCCTTTGGTTTCGTTCATTTAAAGAAGCTTTAAGAATTGTCTTTTGGTGTGATCTATAAGACTTCATGTAAAAATTTTGCACTCAGGCGTCATTTTGAGGAAGCTCGCGAGGGGTATTTTCATGAAACCTTGCTGCGTTGATGTTCATAAGACGTTGATTTTAAATATGCAGAGTTTTGTTAGAAATATTTCATTCTGGAACACTGTGAGGGTTGAAGTTGCCTTGTTTCGTTGAAACTGATAAACTTATATATGTTGAATAACCAGTTTAACCACTGAAACCAAAATTTAAAACTTAACTAAATTTTCAAACAAGTTTTTCTAAAAGTGCTGTCCTATTTTTTAAAGAGTTTCATGGATGTAGTCAGGTTAAAGGCAATTGACAAGGTAAGTACCTAAAAAACTGTTTACCGAATCATCTGGAAATAGCGTAACCAGTATTTCCTCTAAGAAAATTTTACACTGAGCAAATGTTTGTTTTAGTGAGCATGAATATTTCAAGGCTGAGTTAGCAGAATTCCAAATGAGTTTTAACATTGTGAATTTGATTAGATTAAAAAATACTGTCCAAATACAAACAAAGTACACATTTAATTCAAGTAGCTCCTCCTTGTTTTCGTACTTTTCCAATGTAATGGAATGTTGCAAGTGCGCGAGAATTGGATTTCAATGCGCAAATGGTCTGGTGGTACTGAGCAGCTGCGCACCTACGGAACATTGAGCATAACGTGTGCAACGCTGGAAAAACTGTATCTACTTTATTGCACTGGATGATTTTCAAGCAGAGATCCAAAACCTATAGTCCTATACTTTGCAATAAATATGTAGCAAGTAACAATGGTCAATGTTTCAAAGCGAAAAGAGCAAGAGGATTTTTTTCTGAGAAAAACAAGCATGAAATGACAGATTCAATAATCTACGCGACATCGAAGAGTACATGACACATTGGAACTCTTGAAAAACGAGCAAAACTAACAAACGTGCTGTGTGCATTCGCTGTTTCACGTCGGCATTGCGTTGTATAAATCTCGTAACACCGTCTTGGAGTGCAGAAGCAATTCTAAGTTCAATACGCGAACGAGCTTCCCTTGCATCGTTGATCAACGCATTCTGTTCCATTTGAAAAAACAATGTTCATTTTCAAAGCCGGTTAAAGCAAGAATATATTATTGCAGGTTTTTTTAAGGAAAATGTTAGGTACCCGGTATGGATCTGTAGGGACCCGATTTCTCTGATTCTAGGGGACCCGATTTTCGCTGATTTTAGGGACCCGATGATAATTTTCTCTGATTCTAGGGACCCGATTTGAAATTCTAGGGACCCGAATCGGGTCCCTAAAACGCCTTAAAAAAACCTGTACTATTGTTTATCACTAAACTGTTGTTTATTTTAAAAGCCCGGCATTTACCGCACTTATTGAGCATCCTTGGAAACTAAGGCGCGCCATTAGAAATTACTTAATGTTGGTTCTCGGTAATCTTCCGAGTTGGCGGTTGCTGTTGATCAGTATCCAGAGGTCCGATTGACCTTTTCAGAAAGGTTCCAAACCATTCGGTGCAATTTTCACTATCAATAAAATGTTGAGGAGTACCTAGTCAAACACGAAATCAGTTGTTCTGCTAGGCACCACCGAGCTCATGAGTATCTTTCTCTTTATTTTTGTATTTCCTAGCCGTCCGCTTTTACAATGCATCGTTTTATTCTTGCAGTGGCGTAAAATAATTTGATGCTTGTTAAAAGTCGGTGACCCGTGGTCGTGACGTAGAGCGCCACTTCACGCGCGGTGCATTGAGCACCGCCTGTGTCAGTCGTGATGCTCGTCCTCCGCGAAAGTTGCCGATTTCGGGCAGCAGGCCAGTCGACGCGTGACTCGAGATGTGCTTTGCGCCGACACTCCATTGCATGTGTTGTAAACACGAATGCACTGGTTCGTCAAACTCAGAATATCGCCTCGATTGAATAATAGATGGCGAAGCAATTCGTGAGCCCGTGACTCTTCGGCGGAAGGCTGAGTAACAAGGATGGTGATGATGCATGGAAAGAGGAAACGTTTTTGAGAGCTTCGCTTGTTTTTCTCGAAAACTGATACGTCTCCACTTCAGAGCGTGCTCAGCGAAGTTGTATCGCTTTCGGCCTCACAAACTTAGCCTTGGATAATGTCAAGACTGCTATGTTGGATTCTTGATATCGAAGAGAAAGAATATCTTGTAAAAAGTATAAAAAGTATTTCGATGGCATTGTGTGTTAAGTAACCGTCGCTGCGTATATCTTCCTCTGCTCTGCGGCCTTCCCTTGAACTCTGGGATAGTTTACCATATCATCTCCGTACACAAAACTGCCATTCACACTCTTTGATCGTTAGCGTTGATTTATTGCATATACTGTACATAAAGCCTGAAAGAAAAGTTTGTGTTTTGAACCGTCGAAGGGAAGAATCTTGAATCACGAAAACTTGGCGTTCATTGCTTGCTGAGTTTTCCTGACAGCACAGGGCTGTCCATTCCGCAACCGTCGAGGCACGTGTGGTTGTTTGACCGATATGCTGACATATTTTAACGATTCTATGTTTATTTCAGTAAAGGGGTATTTTGGATGGTGCTGCTGGCAGTCGGTGTAGTGTGTGTGCATGTTAAGAACGATGCTTTGTTTTCCCTTCTACGTTTTCAGCTATAGCATCTGCTTTAACCTAGAAGGGCAAACTGGGCAATCGTCCCTCCCAGTCACTGAAATGTCTTGATGCTTGTTCGTATGTGTGGTTAGCATTGCATTCTGCGTCAGGGGCGGATCCAGCCAGAAAGTTTTTGGGGGGGCGATTTCAGTAATATCTGGCAGTCAAATCTCATTACGGGTTCTCTGCTGTGGGTGAGATTACGTGTATTTCACAGCTCTGCTGTGACAAAACAACGGATGGCAAAATGGCTTGACATCGCGAATGCTGTTTTCCGAATTGTACAAAATCATGGTGCAAAATGCTACTTTCGTAGGTTTTAGGGGGGATCGCCCCAATCACCCCCACTGGATCCGCCCCTGCTCTGTGTCATGATTGTTGTGTCATACCCATTAAACATCACATCAGAGGAGCTCCCCCAGTAAGTTCGAAATGATTTGCCGGTATCAGACTGAGTGAAAAACGTCAGACCACTTCTGCAGATCTGTGCATGCGCTAATTTGCGGGTCTTTTAGAAAACATCCGTGATTAGCCGGCTATCCGTTGGTTCTGGGTTAGGCACGCAAGCTCTAGCCCATGGATGCCAAACTCTGCCCCAGATTTGGCCGGCGAAGCAATGCCAAATGATAACTAGAGCTGGCCCGACTATATTACATGGCGCATGTGGTACCACTAAAACTTCAAATCCCAGAATGCCATGCTGGTGTTTAGGCAAGTCAAGCGGACAGGACCCTGTAGTGTTTGTGACTTCACACACTGACTTTTGGGTCCATGTGAAACGGTTCATTGTTATGTCTGATGGAAGATTTTCCAATAAATATCGATGTTCGTCAGCGGCTTTGCCCAAGTTTTAAAGTTTGGCTCCACTATGTATCTGAGTTTGATACCCCTGCTCTAGCCCATAAGAAACTAGACCATGAATAAATACTTCATAGTGCAGCGGTTTTCAACTTTTTCTTTACCCTGACACATTGTAGCAGTTCACTATAACTTAACTACCCCTATCTACGACTTTCGTCGTCCAATCGCAATGCGCACATATTAAGACTAGTTTCTATCAGGCGTAACTCAAGTGCTTGCCCATCTCTGATTCCTCTCCCTCCGAAATAGGCTTGCAACCCAGATTGAAAACCACTGTCATCGCGGGATGATGGTATCTCCAAAGTTGTGGGCGAAAACGATAAGCAGTGGAACATGCAGAATTCGGCTGATTTTTCACGGAAAGCAGTTTGCTAAACGAATTAATCTCGAACAAATTTCAGTTGCTAAGTATGGAGAGAAGAAGCTCACCATGCAGTGGTATGAACAGGACTTCTGGGACGCATTATCCCAGTTGCTTTGTTTACACAAAGACTTCATTACAAAAAGAAAACTCACATTATATTTGTGCTTGCTGACAGGCTATTTTAAGGAACAGATTTATTAAAATTCTGATATTTTCAATTGGGTTGCGTTTAGCGTAGGCTGTTGGTTGATGCCTTGACTAGACTACAATGGCTTTGTGAGGATTTTTTATTTCGGGGTGGGAGAAAAATTGTTTTAGTACTCCATTTGTGCTTATTGGTTACAGCGACCCAGGAATAGGTCTCCGGATTTGTGTGTGGGTGGTAGCAATTGACCGCGTGGATAAGTCTGTCCATGTGTAGGTGACTAGTGATAGGGTATATTCCAGTGGACTTATTTGTTCACGGTCGGTCAAGTTGATGTTGTTTATCTTACGCTCTGTTGTATATGTTTTCTGCTGCGCGGAGAAAACCGTTCCAACGTGAGTCTGCCTACTTCATTATTGCTGTTTCGCAAGAACGCGGTAGAATTAGTCAACAGCATGTCTTGGGCTTTAGTTTGGAAGTTGAGAGTTTCGCAGTGTTTGGTTCTGTTGTGCAGAAAATGACAGCGCATTTGTATCTCACTCGGCTTTTGCCGCATGGGTCTGACTCGTATGTGAGTTGTAAATGAAGAGAACTAATGTGTACAAGTGTTCAGCCAAGCGTTAAGAGTAATCGAGTAATAGCGTTTACGAGTTTAACGTTATCCCTTGCGCTTATCTCGAACGGTCTCCGAAATAATATTCTGCACCTGTTTCTTTGGCAAATTGCGTTACGCAGCTAGTGTGCCTGTCGTGCATGTCTTAAATTAACTTTCTGTCTGACTCATACAATAAACCAAAAATACCCATCTGTGGAAACCTTGTTTCTTCCGGGCTATAGTGTTGCCTTCTTGACCCCCTGAAGTGGCCTAGTAGTCTGAAAACGTTGCCGACCCCTGGTGCGTCCTTTACTGATAGCGACACACAGATATCTCTGGTAATTTTTGTTGTGGTCTCTTGTGCTGGTACTCTTTAGTGAACGTAACCCCGCTTACGAGAAATTGGTTGTTGTGAAGTTCAGAAGAATCTTTACCAAATATATTTGTAAAAACAGAACCGCTTTTGAATTCGGTCTTGTTTCAGAGACAAGAATTAGAAGATACTTTGAAGTTATCCCATTGGTTGACTCCGTCGATTTAATTCTTTTCAGTGTTTTGTCGTCCGTGGTCGCGCAAGGAACTATGGAAATTTGCAAAAAGGTGCTGGGTTTAACCCCCCATCAAATTTCCATGTGCCAATCCCGTCCCGATGCAATGATTCCGGTTAGCGAAGGAATTCAAATGGCAATTGGCGAATGCAGATGGCAGTTCCGGAACCACCGGTGGAACTGTACTTCGAGCGGCAGAAGAAGCATCTTTGGAACGGAGCTTCGAATAGGTATGTGACTTTTTTAGTTCGTATTAACTGGTAACGAATTCATGCCTCTACGTTTATCTAAGTAATCGATAAAATCACGTGATTAAAAGAAAAGTCACTTACCTCGATCACGTGATGGCATTACGAAAACTAGCTGCAGTGAATTAATAATCGAGGCCTTGATGGCAGAGCGAGTGCAACAGAATAGACCACCTATTAAATTTCTTAATGAAGTCTATCTTGACAAGTCCAAAGACGTTTTACCCACCAGTGAACTTCATGCTTCGAACAGCATCAGTGATAGCTCTTCTGTTCTTTAACGGGCGTTCGGCCGTCAAGGAAAGCTTCGCTACTTTTTTTAACTTTCATGACGCAGGTAGCGTATAGCGGACGGCGTGGCGATCGTGACCTTTTTTATCGTACCGGTTATGCTGTACGTAGTAATTGTGTGCAGGTTATTCAGAGAACCACTTTTTACGTCATTTCTATGTGCCGACAATATAACCGCTGAATGCGATGCGTATGCATACAAGCGCTAGATACCATAATTTCAAAGTGGCTCGGCTGTATTTTTTCAATGTTGCGACGTGTCGCTGGTCTGTGACTTGTTATTTCAGCAAAACGAAGGAACAGCTGAGCTTTTTTTAGCAAGCAAAGAAGAATTTTCCTTCTTGCTTTGTTGGGGGGAAAATTTACTTTGAAAGTGCAAAAGCCGTTTTTCATAAATTAATGCCATGTAAGACACAAACGCTTCCAAGTTTAAGCGAAGCTTGAAACGTGAGCTTAAATCATACCAATCCATAAAACAAAAAACTTCTTTTGACACTGTTAACTTGATTCGGCTTCAGGCCATTGACATTTTCAGTAGAAATGTGTTTATATCTCATTGGCACAAAATTTCATTGCTCAATCAGCCAAGTCAGATTAGACGTCTACCCCTAAAACTGCACAGAAAAACGCAGCATTCTTTGGTGCTGATAATGGCAGTTTTATCGGTTAGGCATGTCCTGTCTAATCAACAGTCAGATAAGTAGCTTTGAGCTGGTACATATTCCAGTTCCACACCACATTTACAAGTGCTTTTCAAGAAATAATTCCAAGGTTTAGGTTGTCTGCCGGGGCTATGTCAATTGTTAAAAAGAGAGTGCTTAGACGTGCTATGATCAAAAAGGAAACAAACTTTTTGGTTCGTATAGCCCCTAAACAAGAGTGGCTTGAACATCACCATTATTTTTCACTCGGTGTACATATCTCTAGTCTGTAGCCCATTAATTGCAGATTTTTAGTTAGTTATGTCTTTCCTTAAGCGAAAGTGGCCGAACGACATCGTGTCTTGGAGTGAGTACGATTTGAAAATTTGAGTAAACAAACGTACTCCGTTATCTTTGTAAAACGCGAGGTTTTCTAATTGTAGTATATTCTTGAAATTACCAAAACACTGAATCTAGCGCTTGTACCAACCAACCGGTAACAGCTTTTCGAAGAGCAGTCGTGGCTACGATAATGTGCCCGTGAAATCTCATCAGAAAAATCTATTGCCGGAGAATAGCGGTCAACGTGATGACTGAATTGCTCTTTTCTTCTGTTATTCGTGTCATTGATCTCGGAAGTTTACAGAAAGCTCTCTGAATATCTGTGCATGAGCTTCAAAAAAATCTTCGACTGCGCCCACATGGTACCTCCTTTCCAGTTCTTCAAAGCGTGAAACAGCACGTTTAACTTGACGTGTGGTGGTTATTTGCAGAACTTTTGCTTAGGACAAAGCGTGCCACGTTTTCGAGGAACAGAACCTGCTTACATTAAAGCTGAAACTGAAAAAGAATCCAGGTCCCTTTTCTCAAGCATATTTTCGATATACAGCGACATGTGTGCCGTAGGTGAAGCCACTTGTGGAAAATGATTGCCTTTATGTGGCGAGGCGAGTACAAAGAAACGAATTCCGTTCGAGATTCATGTTTTTTCGAAAAGTCACGGGTCGAATGCGAAATAGGCGTATCAAAGAAGAGGTCTCAATGGATAAACCCGATCTTTTGCCGCGGCGAAGCGCGCTAGATCGCTTTCGAATTCCCTTGAATGCGTTTCCTGTCCACAGTCATTTTGCTTTTTTCTATACACGGAGCAGCACGTATGTTTCCAAACAAAGTTGAAGAACCCGCTGGTATCGAACTCAAAGCGAAACATAAACAGGCTTTTAGTATTCCGTAAGGTTTTACTTCTTTCGCAGCCGGCTTCGTTTGACATAACCCGAAAAACTAGCAAAAGGCAATTCGTGTGGCGTGTGATCTCGAACAAGTTTTCCGGTTTGACTACATTTCGCGGGCAACACGCTGGCAAGGAATGGTTTTGAAAGCGTCTGTCCTTTGAGCACCGTAATCCAGGTGGCAAATTGAGTTGGAATACATTTCGCCTTTTGACGAGTACCTTCGAGGTATGTTCAAGTGCGATGAAAACAACACCTCTGAGACCAAAACACGCCGGCAAAAAATTAACATCAGAAATTGCAAGCAGTGGTCGACATTCCGAGACAAAGATTATCGCGGCCCCTTTCGTTGATATAGATGCCGCCGTTCCGCGATTATATTTGATGCATGATTGACAAGACTGTACTGCCGCGCTATCGAGGAAAACACGCGCGCAAACGGATTCAATCAGGTAGCACTTCGTGTATATCTCGCAAGCGTCGCCGCGCACGCCAAAACACGCCTAGGGTAAGCAGCTTGGTGACGCTGGTGACAGTCATCGGATTGGAATTGTCGAATTTGCCTTGAAATAAAAGTGTTGAAAATGAAATAGATGTGTGGCTGGACAGCTTGCGAGTGTATTTACAAATTGGTGCGTGTGAATTTTTTTTGTTTTCCGGTATTTAGCGCTATAGAGGCGATTCAATATTTTTCAAAAACAAAATTTGTTTGCACGGAATAGGAGAACAGCTGATTAAATATTGAAACAAACACCAGTTTTATAAAATGCCATTATATTTCAAAAAGAAAATGTTGCAGCCTTCGATCGTGTTTCAGTGTGACTCTTATTATAAAAAAAATTATGGTTCGAAAACACTTTGTTTTGCCCGCTTTATCCAATGTAGTCATTTCGATAAAGTCCAGTACAATTGTACCTGGAATATTTATATTGCGCCAGCAAAATCCGTCAAGAGGGCGAGAGAGGGGTTTTGAACCACGTGCGTTACGCTTGAAGTGAAATTTCCTGTCTACGTATTAGCCGTTGATAGACATTTGTTGGAAGCGTTTGCACAAAGAAGAACTTGTCGAATAGTATGAGCGCAAATGAACTAGGTCCATTTTAGCTGCTCCGATTTTGAAAAACGACAAATAAAATCAGCAATGCATAGCAACAACGCCGGGCCAGTCTCCTGAAAAATGCTGTTGTGGTTGCTGACATTTGGGTGCGGCTTGAAACTTTCAGCAAATAATGGCAATTTGCATGAGAGTTCTACTAACTCTCGCTGATATGTTTTACTTGGCACGTATACTACAGATCAAGGATATTTACAATTATGAATTAGCAAAACATATGTACAGAGTTTGGCATAATATCTTTCCAGATTACATCATAAACGGTTTCAATATTTCTGCTACTGCCAAAATCAGAGAAACTAGGCAAACTTCCAAATTAATATTTAAAATTCCCCTGGCTAAGAAGCTTACTGAGCGAATTCACTCCTCTTTCAGAGGACCGACAATATGGAATAATATCCCAAATGATTTTAAACTAGTCACATATTTCCGATTTTGTAAGTTACACAAAAACTATTTAATTGACCATCCTCACATATAATAAAAATTAAATTGTCCGCTTGGCTGCTG
>Ga0210059_1001390_pt1 | contig 36232 bp, 24 predicted proteins | sample Ectturendosymbi2_FD_188042 | JGI IMG/M metagenome (GOLD analysis project Ga0210059, IMG submission 188042) | Ecteinascidia turbinata endosymbiont from Florida, USA - Sample 2 (SPAdes) (version 2) | ecosystem: Host-associated > Tunicates > Ascidians > Unclassified | place: Key West, Florida... | reverse complement strand
CACAGATAATCAACATGCGACATCAATTGGCTCAATCACTTCCGGCAACCCTTGTGCAAGTGGAACCGCACCGGGGATCGTTCCGCTTCAATAGGACCATTTTGCCGTCCATTGTTTTGTCACAGCAGTATTGTGAAGTATACTTCATCTCTCTTACAGCAGTGAACCCGTCATGAGACTTGACTACCACATATTACTGAAATCGCTCCCCCTAAACTTACTGGTTGGATCCGCCCCTGCTATCAGTAGCTACGTTTTCATGTGAGGGATCGAATTTGGATGTATTCGATCATTTTCATTTATTGCAACAAAGACTTCCCATAATAACTTAAGCGCCGCGGGCTCCAGCATAAAATTATCGTTTTTAAACCTGACATGCCAATTTAAATCATGTATTCTGGCGGCAAACCTGTGAAACAGATTTTTTGCCTCATTTAAATAAAGCTGGACCTAGAAAACAGGATTAGCAGCCCAACACACTCGGCGTCTTCTATTCACTTCGTGGATGTTGCAGTTACAAGTTTTGTGGTAAATGTAGCTTCGGTGGCGTGAGCATTCATTACACTTCTAATATGACGTGGACTGCGCGAGGCGTGGCTGGTCATAACAAGTTCTTGCCTTACATGGCAGTAAACTCTTGCAAATTTTCGTAAGATCCATCCAGAATACTTGTTATATTGTAAGGTTGCGTTTACAAAAGGGTATACGGGGACATTTTGCTTGAAAATCCAATAGCAAGTAACAGCATCAGAACCTATAACATGCACGGATTAACTCAAGCAGAAGCAATGAATGCAAATCATTTTCAACAAAAACTATTTTGGATGTTGGGTCACGGGGACTGCCGAACTTATGACTCAGCATTTATCAACCAACTTTTTGGCTCATCCTGTAGGAACAATATCAGATCCTGCGCTTATCAAAATAATGAATGCAATGCTACCTCATCATTCACTGACGTGAATAAATCTTCACCTGGGCACCTGGATTAATATCGCAACCCCAGCAAAGAACTCAAACACTGAAATGCAAAACATTTCATAATAGCGAGTTGTATTTCATAAAATTGCAAAGAATTAAGCGCATTTCCATAAATGAATCAGTGCAGATAAAATTCCAGTTGCACGCGGTTGTCCGCCTTGCAAAATCTTGACGACGACGTTCTTTCACATCAAGCCGGACACGAGGATGAATTTGTTTTCTTGGCTAAACGTAGGATCGGTTAGTAGAAAAGACGAGGCGGGGTGAGATAAAGAGCATCGTGACCAATTATTTAATCCATGGAATAAGTTCAGGAGCAGCAGAATCAGCTGCTTGTGGAACTCTGGGGGACCGCGTTTTTTCCTGGAACGGCAACATCGCTCAAAACGGAATGTAAGCCGGCGGATATTTGATCGGCAGCCACTTCCTGCATTGGTGCACGATGTGGTCCCAGCCGAGCGACTCGCAAGCCTGTAACACAAGACGTTGGCGTGGAAAGTTAAAGAGATGGTGGCTGCTTTTTGCCCTGGCATTAGCTTTATGAACTGTAGAAGTCCAAGCGCAAAACTTCGTTGTTTCGCTATATGCCGCCAAACGTAGGGCATTTGAAACGATAGAGTATATGTCCTTGTTTCGCTTCACCCTAAATTTGCACATTTTTTGGGTAGAACCGGATTTAGAAGATTTTCGAACGCTGTTACAAAATTTCTGACGGAGCTTCATAACTTGGAAACCACTCGAGAATTGTCACCACTACTGACATCGGGAAGGTATGTTACGTTCGGAGAAGCTTCCAGTTAACTCTTACGAATGCAAAACAAAAAGACGTTCTTCACTGATCATTAGATTTATGTGGGCTTGCAACTCCGAGCGTTAACTTTCCTTAAAAAGAGTCTCCAATTTGTGACCATTGCTTACTGCTTAGTGCTTTTTTCATTCAGTACTGCACTTCTCAAAATTTCGCTTACTCAGCCCAAACCCGACAGTCTGCAAAAAGCTGGGCATGCATGACCGGTCACTACGCATGCGGAACGTTGTTCATCATCAAATCATGCTTCCCGATCACAACTCGATGGGTTGCCCAGAGGCGGTGGCGGAGAACCGCTGTACGGGGGTGGGGGTGAAGGTCACGGTACAAATATTTGTGCGCCGAGCCGGATCAGGTTAAAACCGTCAGGTTTTAAGTTCCGTGAAGTGACGATGCGGCGTTATTGACGTTTGTCCATGCGGGTCAGCGATCACCAACCACAATATGAAATGATCTATGACAAATGTAAAGATTCCAGTGGAAAATTCGGGGGTGGGCACAATTTGGTGCGATTGACTCTTCAAACGACTACAGCACCCCTAATGTGGTAATCTTTTTCTTGGCTTTTCACAATATGTTACATGCGAATAAGGGCATCGTTCGCGGAACTTCAGGACAAAAGAGCCAAGCAACACAGGTTAACAGCGCTGACGCTTTTAGTAACATTTCGCTTCGGAGAAAGTGAGCAACTTCCTTTTTCTGTTACTCAGCTTTTCTTCTTTCTCGACCCCCCCCCTAAACGCCAAATCTTGCTCCACCGCTGACAATGAAGCAAGCAACTCCAAACTGACCCAGATCGTTCGACTTTAGATGCGAAAATACTGCCCAAGTTTTTTTTGCAAAATCGGTATATCGCTTAAGATTGCTTGTAGTACGTAGTCGTTTACACAACACTTCTACTCGCATAAAATCCCGGTTTGATTTGAGATTACTTTGGTTAATTTCTTCGCGTTCTTTCACAGTATATTTCAGAAAAGTCAATGCCAGAAACTCAACATTTCGACCCTATCAGATATCGACTTCTGTTTGTATTTTACTCTGCAGTGACAGTTAACTCACAAATTTCATGATCTGTTAAATTCTTTTGGATCTAGCCAAATAACAAAAGCTTTATGCTTTTTTTGTTTTGTTTCAAGTCGGTTTTCCCACATAAGCTGAAAAATTCCAACGAAAATGCTGTTCTGTAACTTCATAAATTGGCAAACTGATGTTGCTTACCCGAAAAAATATATATTTATAAGAATTAGGAAGCAGAAGCATAACCGCAGCTAACGCGGAGGGATACGGAGATTTCAGTAAGTCATGGGCACGTATTCACTAGAATTTTCAAAACTTTTTTGAAAAAGAAACTTCATTACCAGGCATTTCAAACCGTCAAAGGTTTATTTTATTCTGTTTTTAAAGGTCCTTGTAACGCGAGTGCCCTTTTTCGTTACATTGGTGTTAGAACAAATTTTCGAGGTTAGTTCGTGACACGAAATTTCGACAACTGTGTCTGCACGCTATCACACCAGGGAGGTAATTCTCAACATGCATCTTCGTGCAAAACATGGGTTGTTTGAAGCAGGGGCGGATCCAGTCAGTAAGTTTCGGAGGGGGGTATTTCAGTAATATTTGGTAGTCAAGTCTCATGACAGCGTCGCTACCCTAAGAGAGATGAAGTTAACTTCACAACACTGCTGTGAAAATGGAAGACAAAATGGCCTTACATCGCGAACGCTGTTTTAAGAATTCTACAAAATCATGATGAATAAAGTTACTTTTTCAGGCTTTGGGGGGGGGGTCGTCCCAATCGCCTCCCCCGGTTTGAAGCACGCCCTGGGTTTCTTTTTGGGTCATACACCGCATTTTTTTTAATGACCGACCGCATTGTTTTTAATGACCGAACAAAATTAAGTTAATTCGGTCATAACGTCCGAAAAGGTAGGCTAGTGAATACTGTTGCGGCGAGTTTTAATACTATTATAGGACAAATGACCGAAATGTCTCAGCGAAAAAATCCCAGGGCACGCCTGCCAAAAGAAATCTGCACGCAAAGCTGACACGTGTAAATATTTGCTCGCGGGGGCGCCTCCAAGCCACCGCAACCTCAACTGAGGTATGCTTTGAGCGTACACAGTACTGCAGCAGACTGAGCACAGTTTCATGTCAAAAATACGACAACTCACAACGGACGAATCATCGAATGAAGTTGCAAGAGTTCTTGCAGAGAAGCCTGAGACGGGTGGGAACATGTTTTTTTCTCAAAAGGCGTTGCGTGAGCCATGCCAAGAAACGTTTGTTTAATATCCAGCACTACCTGAATGAACTTCATGTCGTGTTCCAGTGAATTTTTTTCCTCACCAAGCTTCAGTGCAACTTTAGCAGCGATTCCGTGTAGGTTATGGGCGAGGGCGTGCTTGTATACGAACGACAGCACCTGAAAGTAAATAAAAATACCCGTAAAATACCTTGCAAATAAACACAGGAGATCCGCAATACGTAAATCACTGAGTCAATCCCGTCATTAAGTTACGTCCACGATCGCTTTCCAACAATTTTTTCGTAAACCATCGAAGGTTAATGTTGAGGTCTTTTATGTCTGGGCAGTTAGCAGCCCACAGGACATCTTACGTAATGTGATTGTTTCGGAATATGTCACGTTCTACAAAATCAAGAAGTTTTTCGTAAATACTGTGTATCACTTTTTCATTATTGACAAAATATCTTCGCAGGCCGTAGTTTGGAGAACCCTGGTCTAGGTCAACGGTTCCCAACTTTATCTGCGGACGCTTGGGTACAGTGACCTTCTCTTTAGGACACACGACTCCAAATTGTTTAGGATACGAAAATGCAGCATCTCGAAAACTTGGTGATTCTGATTTCCGTTTCGGAATCAGCGATCTACATTTATCCTCGTAGTGCATTTGTTGCCTCATCCGATACCAAAACATTGTTGGCCAGTGTTACCATGTAAGAGGTTATTACTTTGAGGACGGACTACTTAAAACTTTCGGTCCCAGATTGTAAGCTACTGGTCTAAGGTAACCGACTCTACCCTACTTATGGTAAAAGTCGGTGGTTTCACTGCCGCAGACTGTTAATCAAATAAACATTTTTAAAGCACTCTCATCAATTTTTGAAAGGAATACTGGCACTTCTGAAAAAGGGTCAAAGTAGATGGCTTCGGTTAAAGTAAACGATAAAAAAACGATTTCATTATGGTCGGTCAGTCAGAAATAGCAATATAATAGTTTTCTTCGCGTGACAGCTTTTCAGGTCTTCTTCAAATGGGAACCTTTTCACTTAGTTCCTTCTATCCGGCTAAAAAGTGTTGCAAACAGCCGTTTAGAAGGAAACGATTCGCATCTGATACGAAGCACAGTGGCAAAGCAACACCCGCTTTTGTGGCAAGACTGTTGGTTGCGTCATTGACAACAGTTGGGTACAACGCCGCTTCTGCTCGTTGCAGCAGCAACAAACGACAAACCTCTGCAGCTTTTTGCCTGTGCAAAAACGTACGTGAAATGTTTCTGTGTTTTATCGAACTAGTTCCGCTCATTTTGAGGGTAACCAGGGCCCGTGTACATTTATTCGTCCAACTCACAGTCGTACCCCCATAACTAGTGCACTTAAAGTTGAAGTCGATTTGAGTTGAATTGTGTTTCACTGACTTATCATCTTTCAATGACTTTGCATGCAACCACGTTCTCAACAGCACGATCGGCAGCAGGTATGGTTAAAAGTTAATGTTCCAGTTGAGTCAAAATATAATGATCCTATCGGATGTACGCAATCTTGTAGGTCTGAACAAGACCAGCACGGGTTACCCTGGCATCAGCAGCGACAAGTAAGCTTGCGCTATACACCGATCGAAGTTGTCGGACCTAGTCGAGCAACGTTTCCATAACCTTGCTATAGAACGACGTTTCCACAGCCCTGTAAAAGTAGGGTTCTTCACGACATTTTTCAATGAACTGAACCAAATTATTTTTGCGAATGACACAACGAACAACAACACTTGCCATTTATGTCATTTTTCTCCAAATTCGATTGCTTGCGTTCCTGGATTGTAGTTTTGCCTGATTGTCGCATGATTTATATTAAGTACCTCATCCAGCAAAGATGCTGACGAGCGACACTCATTGATGAAAATAAGATAGTATTTCCAGTGCCGACTTCGATGCGATATTCACACTTTAAGCACGGCCATAAATATTTCTCATGTTGTAAGAAAATGCATGCATTAATAAGGTTTTACGCTTTCAACTCGCACGAACACGTAACCAACCAATCACAAACTTATACTTTGGGGCGCAAAATGCGGTTCAGCGCCTTTCCACTGACAAATAACTTCAGCAAAAGGTAAGTGGAGAAAATTAGGCATTCAGGAAAAGCGAAAACAACAGGTGCACTTTCGGATTTTGTTTATCATGCGAGGTTGCAGCGTAAATCCCTTGCGCCTGCCATTACTGTTCAACACAGCCCCAGGGTGGGTTACATGCAACGCAGTGCGGAAGATCAATGCTGACGAGTAGCCTTACAACAATAATTACCAGCGTCCTCGCGCGATTTCCACGGTAACAAATTTGGCAAACGCTTTCGAGGTTCGTCACGACTTGTAATTGTCCGTATCGATCAGACAAGAAGCGAAGTACCGGACAGCGATCGCTAGAAGTAGCGACGCCTTTCAACGCACCGCTTGTCGTCCGCAAGTGTTCGTACCTTTGCGTCACTCATGTCGATGAACATTTGCAATGTGTCATAGACCTCTTGCAGCTTGGAAAGGTCTTCCGACCACGCCTTTTCGCCGGTTGCGGCATGCTCCGTCAACTGCCCGTCTCCGCATTCTACGAAAAGCACGTTTAAAGTACGAATTCCGCGTATAATTATGTTGCTGGTATAGCACGTACGAGATCTGCTCTTTACTTTCGTCACACTGATTAAGGCCGCGACTGATCTGTCCGGAAATTTATTCAATTAAGAAAGAAACTTAAATAGAAGCTTCAAACTTCAAAACGCATCCGTCACTTGCAACTGAAGTCAACCGCGATGTCACGCACCGCATCAATTGAATAATTAAAAGCTTAGGTTTGTTGCAAGCTTTCGAGGAATCTCCCGACTGGGCTCTGTTTTCTTCACTTTGCGATGATCCAAACTTGCAAACATCTATATTCAAGTAACTTGTGTCCAACAAGGCGACGCGTTTGAATTAATCAGCAAATTTTTTCCAGCAGGAAAGCGATTTCACGTAACACTACGCATACTCAGTCCTGAAATCTTAATCAAATAGAAATATTATCAAATAGAATTTTATATAAAAACCGCATCAATCAGTTTATCTTTTGCTCATCATAACTTGCACCAGTATCACGTATAGCCCGGAATTCGTCAAAAACGAATCGAAGTGTATCGAAAACAAAAGTTTGACACAGATGAATGGTCTTTGGTAGCAACACGGCGAACAAAAAGGAACGTGTTTTTAAATAACGTTCGCAATTTCTTATGTCGCAAGCTGTCCAGTAGTGCGGTCGGTTTTTGCAACAGATGCGCTCCGTACTTGGCATCACCTGCGAAATGAAAAACTCGGCTTTGAACAAAATGCAGAACCAAGGCATAAGAAACCTTCGACTAATCGCATTGCTGCTGGATGGCTTGCAAAATACGTGAAGAAATTGTGAACGTTGCATAAAAAACATTGATAAACCGTTGTGTTAAGAAATAGAAAAAAAAACTGTCCAGAAACAAGTTCCACAAAAATCAGTTTTGTTTCGAGCGCTACCGAAGAGCCATGCCTCAGGAAGCGCAACATTCCACACAACACGTACGGCAAGAAATCGAAGCCACGAACGTTTCTAGGCAATGCAGGTGGACAGGAGTCAAAATCCTTAGCATCTTATAACAGCGGCACTTCCTTTGGTTGTTTAACGAAAACTCGTGCGGCAAGAAGAAACGCCCGTCACGAGGCGCGCTCGCCGAAAGCGCAGCAGCTCGCTTGGAAGCTGCTGCGGTTGCTGGTACGTTGTTGACGTGTCGCACGCCGATCGTTTGCAAGTCTCAATAGGGCGCAATCGGCGAATCCCGCGCCGTTCAGCGAAAAACATGCAGCGATTACGTCGAATGCGAACGACGCTGACGTCGCGAGCACTTGAGCGGCGCCGCAACGCAAGGACGAGAAGCGGCGGCTCGTAAACGACGGATCGGATTTTCGCAGAATCGTCGCCGACGAGCGTCAAGTGCAGCAGTTATCAACGGCTGAACGAGTGCTCGTAAGCGGCGATGGACAACTTTAATTACAAGTGACATAGACGCTATTTTTCAGACTGACGCAGCCAGGAGCGATTAAGTCGCTGAATGTCGAGGCTCGCGTCGATGAAATGCCATTAAAATGATCGACTCGTAAATCCGTGTTTTGTCAGATGAACGCGATCGTCAAGTGTCGGCAAAATATCGACATTCACAAATAAGAGTGTTGTCAAGCATCTCGCTTGTAATAAAGGTCAAAATACAAGGCATCCATTGGGCAAGCACAGACGTCAAATATTTCGGGCGCGGGTTGAAATTTTTGCACCAGCAAGCAAGTGCAAGATTTAACAAACTCACCGATGTCAGCATCCACTGACACTTGCGAAGACTGTGGATCGAATGTCGATCCTTTTTCTTGCTGAGAGCAGACCTGATCGGCCAGCGCACATCCTTTGCTCACCAACGCTGCGATCAGGTGACCTTTCTTTTTGTCCGTTTCACTGAGAACAATGAATTGGCTGTTTTCGCTATCTGTAAAAGACTTAAGCCCGCGGCTGTGCAATACGACGAACGTTCTAGTAGAAAATCAACGCTTCTACGCGAAACCTGCTCAGCAAAGGGCTCTAAAAAACTGCCGTGATTTGAAAAGCACTCCCTTCTCTTATTACACACTTTTTCTGCAAAAGCAAACGAAGCAAAAAAACTCTAACCGCTTCCTCCTGAACCAGGCTGCTGCCGTCAGTCTATAATGCGGTGTGTGTGTGGTAGAAGTACCGCGAGCTTGGTTTAACAGTCAAAAAGGTTTGTCCAGTCCTTAAATTTTTTTGGGTTTTACTTTTTTCCGGAAGTCATAATCAACAGTCACCCACGAACAGATTCACGATTTACACCATGGACTCCGAAACAGTGTGAGGTCCCTTGCTTAAACACATACATGCTTTTCATAATTGCGAAGATACTGTCGTAAATCAGCAAAGCCGTTACCCAGATGTGAGTAAAAACAACGGCCAAGGTGATCTGAACAACATCTTAGTGTCGGCTTCGTTGCTGTGAAAGGACTCACTTTCGATAAAGACAGTCGATGGGAACTTTCAAATATACCTCGATCAACTGCTGTGATCACGTCTGAAATCCGTTCGTTGCGCGCATTCGGTCACACTAACTCGGACTGGGAGGGGGGTAATCGCAATCAAACGAAATTACAATATTGGCCAGTAGAAATTTATACGGACATGTGGGAACAACTCCTGTTAAGAAATTGCCTATGATCATGATTTGAAAGGTAAGTTAACGAGCCAACATTGATGTATGCGGTGAGTTGTACGGAGTATGACAAGTACCGCAGATTGCACGGAAGCCAGTATTAAAGGTCAATTGAACGGCGTAGCGCCATTTCACCAATGATACAACGGATTCCCAACACAAGACGACCACAGTCAGTCAAATCTCACAGAAAAGGAACAACTTACGCTTTTATAGCAGCGGCGTCCGGACGAGGGTCGAACTTCAGGCCCAGGTTGGCCGACAGTTGGTGAGTGTCGATGCGTGATATTACTTCGTCAGCCGTACGAACGATCTCTTCCAGATTGTTATCACGTGACTGAAATTTTGCAAAGATGATTGGTTACAAGGAAAGATGACGCAGACTCGAAACATGAAATGAGAAACACACCTTGGAACCGTCGAGAAAATGCAACTTCGCTAAATACAACGGAACGTGATCTGGCCACTGATCCTGCAGTTTTTCGAACAGGTCCAACCTGTCGTGCCTGAGAGCAAATAGTCCAGTAAAACAAGTATAGTTTTGTTCGTTTAGACTAGTGGTTCCTAACCTGGGGTAAATTTCATCTTCGAAGGGGGTAAATTTACTGTATCATAAATGTAGCCAACGCAAATTTTTGTAAATCACTGCAAACTGCACGAGTTTGTTAATTTCGTATTTTCAGTAAATGAGCACCATTGAGTATAATGGGGGTAACTCTGGTAATCTTGTTCGATAAAAGGGTAAGATATGTAAAAAAGGTTAAGAACCACTGGTTTGGACCAAGTGGTTCTCAACCTTTTGTGTCCCATGGACCATCTTTTCAAAACAATATCCCATTAACCACCTTACTGACACCTCATAAATAGCTTGTACAAATTGTATTGCACATAAATTAGTGAATGTTTTATCAACGATTTATGAAACTCTGTGGACCACACCTGGGCCACGTTGAGAATCACTGATTTGGACCATCAAAAATGCTGGGGGTAGATGTTGCGTCAGATTAATTCACGATTTAAAAATGCATCAGTGAGAAATGCTTTACTTGTAATCACATTTTAAAAAAACAATAGAGAAAATCATCCTTAAGCGTTTTGACAAGCTGAGTCGTATGGTGCATGCGGTTGCGTTGCTCATAAAAAAATAGCACGCAGTGATCAGCTGTAGTAATGAGATCCTAACAAAAAGCTTGACTACGGATGAAACATACCAATAATGATTTGTTTAACAGCAACTACTGCTCAAAAATAAGACAATAGAAGTAGCATTTAATTGAAACATTTCGTAAATAATATCGTAATTTCTCGTGATTTTTGCAGTTTTTCGGTGTCAACACCACAGTTTCGAAAATTAACCTGCCCAAGTAGAAGTACTGACTCACCAACGCTTAAGCAGCAAACGAAACGCTTGCATAAGCCCTGAATAACCAGAAATGTGAACTTAACAGTGGGTGGACAACAGCAATAAATTTCAAAGCTGTCCTGTCTCATCGTGAACGAACGTTTGGCATGCAAAAGAACAAACAAAAAAAAAACGATACTATGTTCGTTTATGTTGTTTAGAACAAAACACAACCGCTTTTTGTTTACTTGGCAATCCAGGTGATCTGCAAATCCCTCATATCTTCATCTAACTTTTCAGACGTGCTCGTACTGCTCTTTGTCGACTTCTTGCTGCCGTTTTGTTTGCTCTTATTTTTCGCAGCTGGTTCCATCAGCATGTAGCGGAAGCGATGAACGTCCTGAGATTGAGCGAAGAAAAACTGTGCACGGGTTCATGAACCACTTGCTGGCATAGTTCGGGCAGTAGGATAACACCTGCGTCCAACAATTCTACGAATGCTCTGAAGCGATCTTTGTCACATTTTCAACGCCAAGACAAATCGCGCCCCGACCGAAAACCGAAAAATAATCTCTAAGTATCATTAACACTAAAAAAAGCTTTCAAAAAATATACATGTTTTATTTTGAGACGTTTCGGATTATTCTTAATCCATCTTCAGTCAAAAAATAAGTTTTATTTATTTATTTATTTGTTTGTTTTTTTGACTGAAGATGGATTTAAGAATAATCCGAAACATCTCAAAATAAAACATGCATAGTGTTTTGAAGGCTTTTACAGTGTTAATGAAACTGTTAAGTCTATCCCAATTTTATGCTCCAAAATCCCAGAGTAATTTAGAGTTCGCTCAGGTCACCGTTCCCGGAATTGCTAAAAAGCGTTTTAAAGATCTCCGCATTTTTGACGCGAATTACGTCCTAATTTGACTGTATCTGCGTTGTTTGCGGAATTCACTTGAAGTCAGTTCTAATTGTCATCCCATCCGAGCGAAACAAATTTCTAGTAAAGAAATGAAACCTCGTGATCTTTGCGAGAATTAACAAAAAAACAGCGGTCGGTTTGTTGCTTGCTGGCCGAGTTGCTGAATCGAAACGGTGACGCAACGGCGCCGAACGTACACGCACCGAGTAACTGACCGCACTGCACCTTTTCGCGTTTCTTGGCCCTTTTTCCGCAATACTCATTCTGCCAACAATACATGACATGCGTAAGACGTGGCCGGGGGTGCGGAGAGGGCTGACGCGACGAGAAATTGACTTACCGCACGTTTGCCTAACTCGCTCTTCGGGATCGAGATATACCCGGCCAGATAGTGGCCGGCAAGCGCATTCTTCGGTATTCTGTCGAATGCAAAAATAAACAATGGAGTTAGTGTGGCAAACGTGAAAAAAACAACACGTCAGCTGAAAAAAAAATTACGTGAAAAAAACAACAAAGATTAAAAAAGACATTGGCAGTCACCCAGCAAAAATCCTTCATAATGTAACGACCTACTTGTCTTCGGCTAAGGGGGCTATGTAGAGGGGGAGGCTGTACCCTGCTTTGATCGACGTCGACGTCATTTTGCTTCCACCAATCAAAGCGTCACGATGGTTGGCATAGACGTCGAGCGAGATCGGCGACGGGAGTTTGAGTTTTACCGAAAGAGGAGCGTCTTTCAGGCGCTGCAGGGCGTCTCTGGATTCGTGCGTTACTTGGAGGCGAACGGTGTAATCGCCTTTGTCGAGCTTTTGTTGATACTGAAAATATTTAAAAAGCAAACTACTTTGGGCGCAGTTTGATCGCTTGCTTCCGCAACAACACTGCTCGCGTAGCAAACTGGTTTACACCGGTTGTTTGCGTTTCGAACCTGCGATCAGTTCCAGCGCCTCGACCCAACTTTAACGTCGATCCAAAAACAAATTTTAAAAGATAACGAAGATTTCGTTATTCCGCAGTTACCTTATGTGTTTCTCTGCACATCACGCAGCCAACCATTTTTCCTTTGCTAATTGAGAAACATTTGAAAACCGGTTCAACTCTTGTTGCGTCGGCAGAACCAGGAGCTGTATTTGAAATATTAAACAAACGGAAGGCGTTCGCAGTCGTCGTTCAAGTAAAATTTGCATGTTCCGGAAGGGTCGAGTTGCTTCTTTGCCGTTGGTACTCAAGAGAAAGTTTGTTGTCCCCTGATTCATCAACTTAACTTGTCCAAAGGCACCTCACACACGGGGCACAGTCTCAGACGAGGGCACCCCTGCTTCGCCACAGCACCGGACTAAACTCTCTGCTACAGATTCCCCCTCACATGCAAACAAAACTCCGCAGAACCCAGCGTGTGACGTGTGCGGCGCTGTCAGCCATCGAGCAAAATAGTACCTCGTTCTCTTAATCGAGCTCCATTCGCTCTCTATCATCCGCCATGCAAAAAAGGCCTCAGCTTACCTGGTGAGGATACGCATCGCCCGCTCCGACAAAACGCTTGTTGGTATCGAAGAGCAACCAGATCTGACTGTTGTATTCGTTCTCGTACAGGAGATCGGACAAAAGTGGAAATGAAATCAACACTTCAAACGACTTGCACTGCAAGAGAAATATTGATCAACAAGCACTGCAGCTTTTACCAAGATCTATGCCCACTTGCCTGCTTCGCAAATAAGCAATTGACGAAAAACTTCAAAAATTCTTTTGAAGCACGTTACCTCTTGCAGAGCGCATTCTTAGCACTTTTTCGTGCTTGTATTTCAGGCATGTAGGGAGTTTCAAGGGGCCAAATGCATAAGTTGTTTCGGCGACAGAACAGAGCTTGGCGGGATTTTTGCAAAATCAGACAAAGAATGGCGCTTGGGTTCTTCTGCTGAGATATACAGCCCTACACTAATGCATAGGTTTCGAGGACTAGCAAATTACAGCTTTATAACACGACAAGTGTTTCGTCGAAGCATAAATATCTTCAATTTGCTAGATTGATTTGCAATCAGATACTCGTAGAAATTTACAATTGGACAAATAAGCTTTACTGTAACAAAAGCCACAAACGACGAACAACGCCTATCAGAGGCGACTCCGGGTTATCAACGTCACTCGGGCGTATCATATATTTCGCATGAGGTACATGTTTGGACAAAGTTCAAAGATGGAATTCACCTCGGAAAATTTCTGAATGTACTGATGAATTTTACAAGACAAAATGTATAGTTCGCTAGCACTATGTCTTTCTCCTTTTGTAAGATACGAGTAGAAATAACAAGAAAAGAAATCTGCAGAACACTACTGATATTTAACCGCTTTTAGGTTGACTGAATGCAACCGCTGAAAACTACAGGTGCTGGAAGGTCGATTTGCTCTCATTCTCACTGGCATAATCATTGTTCTGTGACGTACGGTAAGTGACAATTGATGAGTAGCTCTCGGGAGAAGTTATCCATTATCAGGCGGTGTACGTCACACAGCAATGACAATGCCAGCCAGTCTTCCACACTTACCAGGCACATTCTATGCGAATAAGAGCTGATGATGACTACCTAGTATGGGAAATATATACTATGATAAGATCGTAGCGTCTGATTCCTGGCTGTGAAAGGATTCCTTTCGATAGGCAGTGACCTACCAGGCTCATTCATATTAACCTGAGTTAATGGACAATTTTTTGTTCCGTTGAAATGACTGCAAAAGGGAAATCTTTCAAAGATTGTAATTCAAATGTTAAGCTGTATTGAAATCCATTGTTAAAAAAACATTGGGTTTGGATTGAATCATAATTTTTTTAAAATTCAGTTACAGAGAACTGCTCGGGCTCTGACTTTTGAATCCGAGTCAAGCTTGGATGAATACTGTCGAGACAACGCCTGCTACAAATGATGTATTTTGACACAAGTGACCTCGTCCTCTGAGATGACAGCCAGACACTGAACGAAAATATATGAACTGCAGCAAAGCTCGGCGGAAAGTGCCCAAGTACGTAACTGGAGTTAGTGAAGAAGTCGGTGTTTGAAGAAATTTACTAAGCAAGTACCCGTTTTGCAACGTAAAACGTAAACGAAGACTCGAGCTAAACCCGAGTGACCGAGTCGCCACTGAATGACTATAATGTACCCTGTGCGAAGGCCAATGGCGGAAGCTGAATGCACAAGAATAATAACAAGGTGGCATTCCGAAAATCTCACAAACGATCAATACAAGCTATCAAAGGTTACGATCTTTGCTTAACGACCAGCTCCCTGCCTGTGTTATTTTAGTACTCTTTCATGAATTGATGATTTCCATCATAAAAAATAAACCTTGCCTTATCACTGAAAACAATTGTCGTGACAAACCACGCATGCGATGAAATAACCCGATTGCTGCACCTATTCTTGACAACGAACACAAGCGAATGGAAAAGAAAACAGTTTCGGTTCTCAGGTGACCTGAACAACTGTTTGCAGAACGAGCCAGCTGGAGTAGTAAAAAATAAAGCGAACGTTTGCACAACTGCTGTATTTAAAAGCGACCCCACGTTCCGAACAACTATCCTGAAAACTCATCTTTCGCGATAAGCGCATTTACTATTCCAAATGTTGACGACAATGATAGTATGCTGCTGTTCGGATAATTCAGCACAGGCCATTTAACGCTGTGAGCTCACCAAGTGCAAATTGTACGTGTTGACCATCTCGTATATCGGCTGTTCCCCGTGAACGTGATCTCGACTGGTCAGAGGCCTGATTGTGTGGTCCGCGGGCCTGACTGGTTGCACAAGGTGCTTGAGCGAGAAGGAAGGTGCGATGTCCTCGTGAGAGAGCGCATGCACTTCCACTCTGTGAACGCCGTCCGCTGCGTGCTGATGTAAAACAATTGATGTACGTAATACTACGAACTTGGCACAGTGGTGTGTGAAATTATATAAACCGGCTTCTTTCTTAGTTTCTGAACCATTCCATGTCGAAGCTTCTTTCACACAGCCAGAGTTTCAAGCTAAAGAAGTAATCGCATGAGTAAAACCCTTTTAGAGCAGGAGATGCTTTGCATCATTGCGCAAGGCTCAAATTGGTTGACGGTGAGCAGACCCGAAATCAAGGGGGAGGCAACTGCCCCTTCCCAAAATTTTCAAAAACACGTTTAGTTGTTAGATACAACAAGTTACAGTCATTTTGCCACCGCCACCCGAAAATATCAGCTAGTTGGCCGTGACAGTGAGCATGCTTTGACAACCGTTACTGGCTGATGTTACCCGTAGTCTCGTCTTTTGTGACACCAGAAAGCCATATTTAAACAAAATACCGCGGTTAGCAGTCGCTTGTGAAACACGATCTTCTTCGCAAAACCACGCGTCGTTAACCACAATCAACAGACATCTGCAATCACGACTGCTTGCTTGTGGTGATCGTGAACAGCCGACATAGTCGCCTCATTTCCTTACCATTGTTACTGGATTGCTTAATATCCTGGCTCCGTGAAATTTGATGCGGTAAGACAACGACACTTCGCCGAGGTGCGCCCACCAACGAGCGATGCAAACTTCCATTGTCGCATTCCCCTGCATAGAAAGCCGTATCTCTACAAAATTACCGGAAGAGATTGGAAATTAGTGTCGTGTCAAAACATCAAACAGGTAACCTGCAATAATTTCGTATCAAAAATAAAATTTTAAAGCGAAATAACAGTAACAGCTACTGTGTGCAAAGAATACTTATATTATGCGGCAGGCATGTCATTCGATGTCGTTTAGCAATTATGCGATCAACGCGGGAAAAGACATGCTCGACAACTGCATGACAAAAAAAACGGACGCACTTGGACAGGAACACCGTGCTCAGCGCTGCCACCCTGCGGAAGTGTGATCAGCTTGTAAAATTCTTGCTCGCGGAAAGCACGCTGTGAACGGATCTGCATGCAGTGCACCACAAAGCGGGCAGACTGCTCCGTCGAGTGGTTCTTCACACGCAAGTCTGCGCGATAAATCGTTGTGTAGGAGCGTACACACAGATCGCAACGCGTAAATAACAGATCACAACTATCGCAACGTGTACCCCGTGAGCAATGTTGAAAGATTGTGATACACCCAACAAATCTCTCCCACGTTCACCGAGTGCACGCGGCAATACCTGCTGCGTTGCGCAAAAGTGTTTTGGTCAAAAATCTTATCTTCCAGTTACAATCTTGCCCGGACAATCACTGAACTATAACAGACGATTATTTATATTAAATAAAAGCAAAGATATTCCACTAACTTTTTGACCGCGACAAGCTGATTTTGAAAATGACAAAGCAACCAAATTTACTCAGCAAATTTTGCTGGTGACCATCTACCAAAGCAGCACCTCTTTTATCTGATCCGTGTATCATTCGTGAATATGACATCATCGATGGCAGCCGCAAATAATTGAAACTAATGAAAAAAGGCGTTACATCATACCCGCCCATGTGGCTCCTTCAGGAACGTGGAAGAAGCTTCTTGATATCTGGCCAGGCTTGAACACCGAAGGACCGATTTCTTTCGAGGATTCCGTGCACTCGTCCACTCTGACATCGACACAACATTGATGCAAGAAACGAGCCGTTGTTCAAAATATATCGTGAACGGTTAAAAATTCAGTAAAAGAACTTACTTTTCATGACAACTACACAATATAAAAGAAACAAAACGTTGACTACATGTTCGACGTAGAAATGATGTTTATCACAGATTTTTGTACGAAGCTATATTTGATTAGAAGGTGGTCGTGATAGCATACATTAACTCGAGTTTTGTTTAGCAGCGCGGGATGTATGTTGCAAGTGTATCACTAAATCATTCTGCACATTAACTGCCTTCACAGCAGTGTCGTGTCTTTCCTGACATCAGCAAACGTAGTGATTCTAAACGATGGCTGTTCAATTGACAGAGCAGACCTATCGATGAGTATAGTGGCAAAATCAGAACCAAAATACATATAACAACGCACCGTAGGGATTTTGCCTCCTTCAAAACCACTGTTCGAGCAACTTTTTTATACCGCGCTGTTTCAGGAGAAAATGAATCAAGCACAGGCTAACCTACTTTCAGCAACAACCACGCCAGTGGAAAACTTGAAATCAAATGTTGAGGGCAAACCCACACAGCAGGAGCTAGTTTCTGTTTTAGTCAGCAAGCATACGGGTTCAAACATGCGCAGACGACAGCATGCGATTCCAGCAAAAGCATTATAATGCGCGCAACAAACAAGTTATGCCAGTGAAATTGAAGCAACCTGCACAGGTCGCGCCTGCAGCATGATCCACGGTAACGCGGTGAAAGTTTACGATGCACCCACAACTTTTGCAAGACCACTCACAGTTCAGGTTTGACCACAGTGATCGGCAAAGTAAAAAGTGGTCCCAGGCCCACTTGTCTGACACTGAAGCCCTGGAGTTCAGCATAATGAACGCCGGAAGGAAGACCTCTGGGATCGACCTGTCGAAGGCAAGCACACAATCGAAAGCATTATCAACAGCGCTCAACTAAACTACTAGAAAATAAGGTTAAAAACACTTGACGTATAAACACATAAGCGGTAAAAGAAAGAAACACCGAGCCACTAGTGTTTCTGGTGAAAACAGTGAAGTCTAAAGATGGTGGTTCAGTTCTAAGAGTAAAACGAGCGAAAGATTATATAAAGCGGCGATTTCCTTCGCAGCAACGAACGTACTTTGATCGAAAAGGAGCGCGCCATGTTCATCACTTCGAAATGTGCAGGACAGGTTACCCACGGCTGCGAGGCGCACAAAGCCATGTGGCACGAGTAGTCGATCTTCTCCAAAGGATCTGCGCAAAGCAACCGGTCGGCTTTGACTTTGAAAAACAGGACGGTTGGGGAAAGTACAGCACAAAACCAAAGCTACAATCATGAGCGTGCAGCGAACAGCCTGAGCAGGAGGACTTGACTAAACGCAAGAGCATGCTTCCGTTGCCAATCGGCTGCAGCTGCTAAGCTGAAAAACGTTTTGCAGCTGGCATGAGTGACATTAGATGCTCATGGGGAAAGGCATATTGGAGCACGGCAGGAGGTATCCTACCTAAAACATGCAGCGGACTCACATGCACAGTGATGTACAGGCTTTATCAATCATGGAGTTACCTGCACTTAGATGATGTTTGGGTTCAACGGTCACAGTAACCATTTGTGCTAAGTGAGATTCTTTCAGGGAGCGCAAGTATACACCTGTGAGAAAAAGCAAGAAATAGAACAGGGTAGTGTTTCCGGACTAACATTTATAACGCACTCGCTAATATCAGCAGCAAACAAAGGCACAGTTCGGTTTTAATGCAACGCGTGCTGGCACTTAAAATTCAATGGAACAAACGTCAGCTGCGTTTCTCCTGACTGACAGATCAATGCAACACGACTCTGACCTTTCGTAGAGCCGGTGGCTGATGCGACGGAAACACTGAAATAAATCTTGTTTTCCGGCAAGTCATTGTGTTTGGTGAGGTAGTCGTAGCATTCATTTATCTAAAAATGAAGTGACGTAATTCATGAGCAACACCTTTAACATCGCTTGTACGGATGATGGTAGCAATGGTTGCCGAAACATCTACGACTTTATTCGCTTTGGCCGCGATTTTTATCATTCCCTTTAACATTTTAGTGGAAACGGTAGCTTGCCTGTTTCAAAAACATCTCCCGAAAGGGTTAATCTGCCACCCTTGTATCGATGGCTCCAATTTATCGTGGTGAAAATGACAACGTGGTGGAGTCAAGGAATTCAGGTAATGTTTCGTCAGGAGAGTTTTGCTATGCTAGGAACGAGTTAATTTTATTTATTTGAAAAAACTAAAAACTAAGCATGCATATTAAACATTGATAAGTGTTTCATAATTAACATTTACTGCCGCAAAGGGCCACCTTAAATTGGCCTCTGAGAAAAATGTTTGGCCATTCAAGGTGAAGTCGCACCCACCTGCACGAATCCTCGACCCTGCGCGAACCGTTCTATGCCGTCTTGCTTTTGTGCTGTGTTTTCTATAGCTCTTCTGATGCTGTAAGGGGTGTAACGAATCTCATCCGACTTCAACGCTGTAATCATCGTAGTTGGATTGAGTTCAGCAACAAGACGCCAGCAGCATTACACAGTTTCAAGTTTGAATTACTTAGGAAACTGATGGCATTTCAAATAAAAACATGAATTAATCTCGCGCCGCATGCGCACACAAGCCAGCAATTCTGCGCAGCCAGTCGGTCGTGTATTCAGAATATTACCTGATAAGACAAGCGCAATAGCACCGCAAGCGTTAGGCGACGACATGGACGTCCCGTTCATCAGCTGACTCCCGTGTAGAGTCCAGTTCGGAACCGAAGTGATAGCGCCACCCGGAGCCGAAATGCTGACCCCAAGGTCACCATTTGTGCTGAAAGCCAGCAAACATCACGGCAATAAACCGTAAGCCTATATCTACCCGAAAACCTTCAAGTTTCGTAGTTGAACGCTCAAACATCAATCCAAACAACTGGTTTCAGTCAGCAATAATGAAACTCGTCAGGACGCTTGTTTCAAATTGTGGTGTTGACGCACACTAACGCATGGTCATTTGTCAACAACGCAAACCGAATCTAGACGCTTTTAACAGATTTTGAGCTGAATGCTTCTCTAAGAAATGTCCGTATCTTGGCAACTACGCGTAACAGCAAGCTTTCACGACAATACACGTTAAAACGATACAAAACACACTTGCTTTGTTCCACAATTTCTAAATTCTTTTTTTGATTAAATATAAAAAATTGCCATGCAACGCTTTTTTTGCATGAATTCTTTGCATACAGATTATAAAAATAAATGTTTCCCGTAATCACCGCTGCAAAAAAAGTTCTTTATCACGGCCCTTTTTGCTTTATTGAAGTTGCCAGAGTTACAGCTCTTCGCAGTTAATGGTGATTGACAGACGCAAGCTTTTAATTCAAGATTATATTGCAAAGCGACTATAATCACATATTAAAATTGCTATTTGAATTCAAAGATTTCATTTGAACAAGAACTGATGACGCAGTAGGGGAAATGTATGCTGTGATAAAATCATAGTGTTTGGTTCTTGGCAGCGGAAGGATACCTTGCGATAGATAGTTATCGTATACAAACTTCAAATCTACATTGGAACTAAAATTCAGTGAAATCTGTAAACTCCAAAAAACAGATTACTGTTTACCTAACAAGTTCGACAGCATTGTTTTCCAAATACGAGTATTTCAACAGAAGCAACTTACCACGGACCACGAGAAGACCAAGTGTACTGGTTACATGGCAATTTCTCGGTCATTGAATATTCGGTAGCCATCATGTCTGGAGAGACCCAGGCCCCAACACCTGTACGCAACCGTACAAGATCAAAAAGATATGAAAACGAGCTTGACAGGTAACACGCACTTCGCCGGTTGTAACAACACCGATCGATTCGAACCATTCCTGGTCAAACTGTATATTTACCGATGATGTTTTCGGTGGTGCCACCCGGTGAACCGACTGTCGAAAGACACGGACCGTTGTTTCCGGCGCTGGACACGAAGATCAAGTTGTGCTTCGTCACCGCCTCCTCTATCGCCGAACATATTTTTCTGCAACAATGGTTCGTTCTTACAGTCAGATGCTTTTCACACACGTCAATGGTTTAACCTTTTTGTGTACCGCGACCCATTACAGCAACCCACTACAACCCGACGACCCCCATCTAAAACTCGAATAAAGCAAATGTAATACAACTGTGTACATAAAATATATACCCGTGACCAGGGTTGCGGAGTCGGAGGTTTTTGAGTCGCAGTCGGATTCCTAACAACACTGGGGGTCGGAGTCGGATTTTTTTGTCCGACTCCTACTCCGGATGTCTAATTGAATTATTTTTTACATCACGTTCCTAAATTTGGAATTCCTGTTGAAATGGTGCAATTTCTTTTGAAACTTTTGTTGAAACAGATTTCTCACTGTGTACCACGATATCCATCGATTTTAACAGCCAGATTTCATTCCCTTTATAGTAAGGAGTCGGAGTCGGAAAGTTAGGAAAGTCGGAATCGGAAGTCGGATATTTTACAACCGACTCCGTAACCCTGCCCGTGACCCCTATAAATGGTTCACAGCCCCTTTGGGCCAGGGCTCTCACAAATGCAACTCCAAAAATCCCCAAAACAGTATGAAGAAATCCCTAAATCTGTGCTGCTGCAGCATAAAATCGGAGTGCCATGATAAATGTTAAAAATAGAACCAAATATGGTTTACAAAATAAACTGAAATAGTTCATTTTACACATTTTCATACTTTTCCGAAAATCCCTAAAAATCCCCAAATCCCTAAAAAGGGTCAAAAGTTCCAATCTAGGGACAAAATCCCTAAGAGTGAGAGCACTGGTCGCGTTCCCAGGTTGCAAACTACTGTGTTAGGATGTCAATATTCAGCGGCCTAGTTTTCCTGCGACAATCCGGTGCCATTGAACTTTTCAAATACAAAGCAAATGTAAAAGCTCACATATTGCAAAAGTTGCACGACCTGCTGCAAGCCGAACATGGTCAGGTCAATAATAACCACTTAAGCAGCGACAAGTGATTCAATAATCATGATAAAACGTGTGTAAGCTGACATCCGCTTAATTCAAACGCCACTGTTCTCATGCAAACACATCAAAATCAATACAGTTGTGGAGAGCTGGTTTCCAGAGGAATCAGAAAGCCACTATGACTACCAGCGAACCACTAACCCTGTTCCCGGCCAATGACATGCTTCTCCGTAACTAAGGTTGGCGAGGTCACAATGGTGTCGTACGGCCTCCGTAACCTGCCAAAGAACAACAGCAAAGCAAACCATCAGCCGCCGTAAGGATCAAGCATATACACAATCACAATGTGCCGGCTTACCCCACGGATCAAACCCGTTCCCGTTTCCATAGTAGCAAGGCGAGAGTCACCGATCTTGATCGCAACGATCTGTGCACCAGGTGCGACGCCATTTTTATCTGGTTCGTCGGGGAAATACCCAGCAGCGATAGCCGCTACGTGAGTGCCGTGCGAGCCTGAATGGTGAGTGATCAAGTTATCATAGGGTCAAGAACATGGCCTACGCAAATCGAAGCCCTTTCTGATATAAAAACAAATTTGCCAAGGCTTTTTTCATGTAAAAATTGCTGAGCAAAAAATAACAATTCAAAGAAACACGTCATCGCAGACGTGTGAGATTAAAACCGCATAAACGCTACGCGAATACCTCCGTTTGCTACTATGCACAAAACTTTTCCTTCTTCGTAGACATTAACCGAATAATTAAGCATGGCCGCTCTGCTAAACGTGGCGTACTGTTGCGATTCGCTGTAGTTGGTCAGAAGAGGGCAGGACTGGAGGTCTCCGCACATGCTGATGTCTACGCAGGCTCTGCGAAAAAAACAACTGATTGCATGACGAGCCACATCCAGAAACCGAATAAGAACTGCGAGACAATGAACGTAATGTTGAAAGAAACACTGCTGAGCTTAACGTGGCAAATGATAAAGGGCATATACCGTTATACAACCGTTTTGGGAGCAGGTCGAACATTGAACGATATTGGGGTGGGAAACAAATTCCATTCGTGAAAAGCATCTCGTAAAATCATCAAAAATCCAACCAAAAAAAACGTTGGCAGCCCTTAATTTTACTTGTACTTTGCTGTTTGAAAATCTTGGTGAATGCGGCCAAGCATACAACTACACAGGCCTACTGGGCATGCCTCGAACCGGAATCTGCAACCGTTTGAGGACTAATGTGCCTAGAGGTAATAAGAACGGAATTGCAAAACCACCCATCCGTAAGGGCTTTAAAAAGCTTGCTGAAACTCAATCTGGTTAGGCTCCAATGTCACTCTGGGACTAAGTTCGTCTCGTTCAAAATAGGCATCTACCGAAATAGATCACATGTTGACATGTTAAATCAAATGGTTAAATTAATACATTTTGCTAAAAACATTTCGGCAAAGAAATTTTACACACACAGTTCAACAAAGAAAATAGATCCCTGGTGTACGCGAATAATTACATGAAGGCCCATCTACACTGAGGCTGAGACATGCGCCATTCTTTTTGTTTGTTTACTGCGTCAGGTAATTCTGCGCCATGCACGGCAACTCTTGGCAGCGCCGAAAAAAATTACGTTTTGTAGCGTTTCGCTCGGCAAGTGCGCCTGCTGTGTCCGGTGCGGGAAGTTTAATGTTGTGTAGTATTGAGAGAACCCACGAACTCAATTGAATGGCATTGGATAGTGGTTTTATTAAGCACGCCATGCAGAAAACATTTGAATTATAAAGTATACTGTTTTCTTACGTAAAATTCGCCGCGTTTCGTCACGTACAGCCTTGGATATTCTAGCCTAGTAGCTGATACAACCAGGCTATTTCTCTAACATGTCGGTGTAATTGTGAGGAAACGGCAATAATATGGTGATAGTCAGTACACTTCTGCGCCCATCGTCTCTGGCTACGACTGTAAATTTCGACAGTTCACCAGCACAACATCCCTTGGGTACAGACATAACCGATACCACTTGAAAGTTTTTAAACTGGTTTCTTATTCCATTGCATGTTCTTGTTTTAGATCTCCCTGATCGGCACAGAGCAACTAACCGATTCTCCTTTCATTCATTTCTATATTTACCCGGATGCAATTTTCCGCTGGTATCCTCGTAATTAGAGGTTTGCCTGCCAATGTATTGGACACCAACTTCCTTTCTCAGGAAGTTGTGCAACATCAATGCGGCTTTGACAATGACACCAGCGCTTTGTAGACTTATCATAAGTGGGTGGTGAAACACGCGGAACCGTGAAACCATAATGCCAAACGCATTTTCGACCACCCAAGAGGCCCTTGATAAGGTAGTTGAAGATTTTTTGTCCACTGAGAGGTGGTTTCCTGGATAGGGATGTAGCATGTTTTGTCTTAGCGGAAATGCTTCTATAAGATTTGCTCATGTTGTTCATGTACTGGGGTCTTCTGGCAAAGGTAACGCTGCCTGGTTTCGTAAATGACCAAAAGTAGAATGTGTAAAGACATTACCGTCGCTTTGTTTGAAAAGCTGTACTACTGTGCAATAACGATTCCAAACAGAAAAACGCTGTACCCTCTTTTCTAATTGAAACGTAGATCCACTATTCGGTGGTGCTTCAACAACAACCTGTTTTCAAACTATTGTACTAACACAGTGCGGATGTTACCAAAACTATTCAAAATCATCGGCAACGCGCTTCCACGTAGCTTTGGTGGATGCGGGCATCGCCAAGAAAACTGGAGCGAAACGTAACTATCCCATCACATGCGTTGCCATTCTACCCGAGTCAAGTGTAGACAAACATACCAGTGTAGACAGCATTTACGTCCATACAAGGGTGGTTACCCCTGACTCAGCCTCACAGTCGTGAACTGAACAATTTGGTAAAACCAAGCGAGGCTTCGCCAAGCCATAATCGAAGCGCAACTTCGTTTGGAAGTAATATAAATGTTTACCTTGTTTATAATAATATAACCTGTTTACTAACTAAAAACCCCTTTCACACGGACTTATCATCCATGTGGTATAAGAGACAAACTATACATTTTTTAAGGATCACGCGTCTCCTTCGCACACGTTTTCAACATCAGTGTTAGTTTACTCGAGAATCGCTATCAAAGGAATAACATTTTCACCAGGAAGATCGTTATCACATTTGTCACCAAAACGAAGCATCACAATCACGCTTCCGTGTGGCAATCATCAGACAATGGTGTCAACTTCTGCAGTCCACTGGTTGAGGCGCTGCACGATGCGATTTTTCCATACGATCGGGTAAAGGGCTAATTGTTTCAAAACTTACTGATACGATGATCCATCATGGAACACCACACAATCCACAACAGGACCAGGAATTTCGAGATTTTTGTCAAGCTTGTCCAAAACATCGATTTGTGCTTGCAGATTTTCCCTTTTCAATTTTAATTCCTACGAAGAAAAAAAAAATACGTCCTAAAGGGAGTAACTCACGAATGACAAAGTAAAACAGATATTCTGGAAATAACGTCTGCATGTAGTAGTACCACAAGTAACAGTGATTACACAGGCTTCGCAGGCAACCCATGTGCGATGCTTGTCACACTTGGAACAAGAAAATGACCAAAACAAACCGATTCCGATTCGTATCACCAACAGTTGTGAATTCTGTACCTTGAACATGTTAAACTTTTGCCAAGACATATTTCAGTGAAACAAAAAAAGGAACATTTTGGTCATACTATCCCGAGAACTACCTCAAATATGACGAATCAAGCCGAGCTATTAGCATTTTATTGCCAAATGCAACCAGTGGAACATTATTCGTAATATCCCTGTTACCTGCGATAGGCTTACACCTAGAGTATGTGATGCAAACGATAATACTTCATTTACACATGTACTGTTACAACGGCTATTTGCATCTAGAATATTAGATGGAAGTTGACAGTATTTTTTTGTTGAAGAAACAAATTCAAAGTCTGTTCAACATCATATCACAGAGTGTAACACATAAACACATGAGATTTCACGAATATGAGGTAATCTAGTGGCGACTCCGGCACTCGGGCTCAGCCCGATTCTTCCATTACGATTTATGTTGTAGAACGCGAGCTTGCTTTGTGTATTTTGCCACCACCCACTTTACTAATTAAGAGTTGTTAACTCGGGCTTTTTTCATTGGGCCTTGTCACATTTCATATATTTTCGTTCCATGCCTGGCCTTTCGCGTTCAGGTGACTTAAATAAAAAATATCGTTCGCAGTAGGCGTTCTCTCGACTTGGTTCGCTCGCGCTTTACTCGGGCTCATCCGTTACAGCCCGAGCTGCCATCTGCAATTCAGCATTTCAAAAATATAATTACTATCAGATTAAATGTTTCTTTTTGAAGCAATGGATTTGCACAGAGCAGGGGTGGGCAAACTTGTGCACTAGAAGAGTCATTTGCAGAACACCAAAACACCTAGCGAGCCGCAGAATCAGTTTGTAGTGTCAATATAAATACGGGAAAGAATGCAAGCTTTACATAAAATGACCTACAGTAATTGAAACACAATAAAAACATTTTTTATCAATAACAGCTATTTTTTATTTGCTAGTCTCCGATGGACGATATGTTATTGTGCGAATGAACTCTCCTAAGTGTTGATTTGAGAAGGTTGCACGATGTTTTGATTTTACGAACGTCATTACAGAGAATAATAATTCAGAGCAATATGTCGTGCTAGATACAGAAATGAGTCGTACTACGCTGGTCTTTTAACTTAATTTCTGGGTAGTTACGTTCTGGAACCTGTCACCCGAACTCAACTGAAGAGTGACATTGCCCAAAATTTTTTATATCCAAATCTTCCTGCATTTTGTCAGTTTCATTTCTACAGCAGACAAGTTTGTGGCAAACGGTTGGCGACCTGGACAGCCACCACTGACTACGTTATCGTTGAATTCATAGCATGGTATTACAAGGAAAGCATTGTTTTTAATCCTGCAAATAGTCAAATCTAGCTTGGATCTCCCCAATAGTCTTGCAATGTATTCTTGTATTCTTCCACTTAGTAGTCTGCAATTGCTTCTTCGCGAAAAGCATTCGTTCTCATTCTGACATTGAGAAAATGAGAGAATATCTTGGACAATACATTTCTTTGAAAAATTGTAATTTTGTTTTGGAAACTTATGTAGCTGAACTTGAGCTTCCGTTTCACAGTTTTTGCTATCAAATCGCGTAGACTCGCTGGTAACTCATTCTACGAAATCGTGTAAACATATTAACAAATGTAACAAACGTTAAATATGAGGCGAAAGCACGCTATCAATTTGAGATATTGCTATGCAACTAGAAGAGCCACATGAAACATCTCGGCGAGCGGCAGTTTGCCCACCATTGGCATTCAGAGCATTGTATTTGAACTTCAAACAAACGATAAATTGTCCAGTAACTCGAGCTAAATATGAATGAACCCAGTACGCAGAGGACTAACTGGCGTTATCATTACTCTGTGACGTAAGCTACGCAACAATGGACGAGTTCTCTTGAGAACTTCTGTTCATTGTTACGTAAATGACATCACAGAGCAGCGAAAGTGCCAGCCAGAATGAGAGCAAATGGAAATTTCAGTGACACAAGCCTTGAACGGTTGCATTCAGTCAGTATAATATAAATCGCGTGATGAGCCCGAGTGACGCTGTTGACCTGGAGTGGCCCCTGAGATAATCTACCTTAAAAATGACTGTATAAAGCTGATGGAAAGCAGTGCTTATCCAAGCAACAAAACACTGTTTACAAGTGCATTGCATTACACTAGTATAAGCGCATCGTACCAAAAGCAGTGCAAATAATAGACAACGTGCTACGCGCCAATGGGTTTTCATCACACGGAACAATTGCATGTCATCTTCGACGTAAATCTGAGTAGCAGTTTAGAATAAATATGCGCAAGTAAAATGTAAAGATTTAAATATTCCAATATTCGTTACTCAAATCGCGTGCTGCCCACTTCATTATCGCTGCACGTAACTGAGGGTACGCTAATTCAATATCGACAAGTATGCAGTAGCGCAGCCAAGAATTTTGTTCGGGAGGGGCCAGCCAATGACGTCGCCCTAAGTCCGACTGTTCCTTCCGTTTATTTTCTATTTTCTGACATTTGGAAATTTATATAAAGCACGAGTAAAAATCTTAGCGAATTCGTTTCGGAGGGGCATGGCCTTCGGCCTCTTTCCGGCTGTGCTACTGCAACTATGCATGTGAGAAATAGGAAGTGTGGAGGAGCAGCTCAGTACTGTGCTCGCTCGCCAATCACTGGGAAGAGACAAGGCGTACCTGTGAAACGTCTGTCTTGGACTTATTGTAATCGTCAAGCTTTGACAAAACGGACGCAACCGTTCTTTTATGATGAGCATCCCAAAAAGTTTCCTTGTTTTCTTTCTGCAGAAGAGCACTCACAGGTTACAACAGACAGGTTAACACAGCACAGATTCATGATTTCTATTCTAAAATTTCAGCCACAGCAGCGATCATTATGCTCTTGCAAACATGTCTAACAGTTTATGCACTGTAGGCTTTGTTTCATGCAAAAAAACTCAATAATTTTATGTGTTGGAAACAACTTTTCCCGCTGTCTGGGACTCACTCACTTGAAATGAAATCCGTTTTTAAAACCAAGGAATGCTAAACGCGTTGTACAAACGACGAAACCGAGCTCTTCTAACGTTTACTGACTAATAACTCAATGGAGGTTACGTCATACAAATTCGCGCAAAATTTTCACCCGCGATGTTAATCTCTTCTCAATTTGGATTAAAGGGCTGAACAGCTAAAATATTAAGGAAAGCTACAGAGAAAACACGGCTAGACAGTGCGCATATCGGATTCTATGCCGCTTTAAGGACATACATGTTGTCTCTGCTTTATACATGATATGTTGAAACCTACTATTTCTGTCGTGATTCTCCGTAAACCTACCAACTTGAAGCACTTCACCACGACCAGACATCGCATACTTTTCAACATACCTGCAGCCGCTCTTTCAGTGCTTTGGGGAAAATTAGAGAAAGATCTTTCAAACCAACATTATAATCCCCGGACGGGTTGTTCCAGCTCTTAGGAATCTGTAAAATGGCATATCTTACAAGCAAGTACATCTTGTCTGCAACGAATAATGTTTTGAAGAAACGGTATTAGAGACACAATTGTCGAAAAAACGTCTGGCACTCACGTCAAAAGAATGTCTGGTCTACGATGCACACGATATGTCATATGTAAGTCGAATAATCATATTACAACGGTTTCATATCTTCATTTTCCGATCACATTACTGATTCATTTTATGCTAAAGCCTAGAACATAATTTCATCTCAAAAGTGCATGAACAATTTTAACCAGGCATTTTTTCCTGTCAGAAACAAGCCAGGACTGCGATCTTTGTTCTCAGCACAAGCAGTAAAACTACTTTCTCCGTGCTTGCTGTCAATTTTTAAATCTACGTGTCTTGTTCTGAACGCCAGCACAAAGCTTATAAGTTGTAATTATATGTTATAAGTTATAACATTGCCTACTGAATTTTGCTTCGCATTCCCCAGAAGGTGGATGTCCATTAGAATCAGTTTACACACCACAGCTGCCATGCAATTGAAGCATGTCACAGTCACTTGAACCTAGAATCTTTGCGGCATAAAACTTAGTTGAAAAACACAAAAACTGTTAGACACCTGGCATCAGACACTTCCTACAACAAAAAATGAAAATAATCTACTTGGAACTCACTGTCAAAGTTCTTCCAGTTAGACCAATAATTTTTCCATCATTAGCTTTCACAACTGTGCTTGTGTCTACATCACCACTACCAGTTGTATCAATGATATCAATGATTTTTGGCTTTCCATCCGTTGTTACCTACACAGAAAACAAATATGAAATCATAACAACATGGAATTTTAAAGATATCCAAACAGGTTTCAAAAACCAATTTATAAAACAAAAAAATTTCGAAATTATTTAAATAAATACATTTGAACATTTGAAGGTTTTAAAAGTGTGTCCTAAATATTACACCGCATGTATAATATTTAAAAAAGTAATATTCTATTAAATTTTGGTACCATAATGTATGGAGGTGGTGTTATCCTCAAAATACAAGTACACTAGATGGCAAACAAGCTGTTGAAGCAATTCTTGCAATGAGCACCACGAATGCAAGCCCAAGTATGGAATACTGCATGAACCACGAAACCTCTGCACATTTTGATTTGGAATTCGCTACAAGTCTTGATTTGCAGGGCATGCTTCAAAAACCATGTTGTACATGCAGGGCCGGATTTAGCCGATGAGAGGCCCTACGCTAATCCACTTGCAAGGCACCCCTCTCCCACTGTTACAACAGAAAATTGGAAAGCGTTAAACAATTTGCGTAAAGATGAAAATGACGATAATGGAACACTCTCCAAGTATGCTCAATACAAAATTTGTAAATCTTTACTAGAGTTCCTCGCGATCACTGCATTTGTTGCTGCCTTCGATGCAAAAGCGATTAATGATGTGGAATTCGTGCTTGGCTGGTGTTCATCAGGATTTTTTTATCTCCACAGGCGAACCAAGCGAAAATGTTGAGGTGAAATAGTTGACCAAATACATTGCCTGCATATTTTATATACATTGCCTACATTCATATTTTATAAGTTCCACATCTATTTTTTCTTATCTGTGCTCAACAGTTGCATCCAAAATATACAATTTCCTAAAGCAAAACACGCTGCACACCTGTGTGGCAGCATAAATTAAGGCATTAAAGCATGAAGGAGTGAGGACCACGTTGCAACTTGCTTACCACAGCTGGGAAAATCACACACACGTGCCTTAATCATGAGCAAAAGTGGCTGCTCCTTGCAAAACACTTACAATATTACATGAAAGTAATTCTGTAACAGGAAAGTAATTCTAAAGTGCAGGTTCAACAACCTTCACTGATAAACAAATGCAACAAATTGAGGGGGCTGTAAATTGTTGTGACCAAAGTATGAGTTTCTACAGAATCTCTAGGAAGCAAGAAATGGTGGTTGGCTCTGTTCAGTGGGTTTCCTAACGTAGTAATGCAACCTGCATACTGGCTCCTCCGCCATCATCAAGCAGGAAGGGATTCACCATCTTACAATCTTCTGTTGTTTAGGAGAGAAGATGTGCAAGAGCTGAAGGTTGTCAACCACAAATTCACAACTTTTGTCTTCAGTCGTGAATTTTTATAGCCTGTGGTATGTGTCAAATAGTGGTGTAGCCAGCCCAAAACTATTTTTTCGGGACAAAATGTTTGATTTTAGGAGAGCAACAGCATTTTGTTTGTAATACTGCCTCTCAAAGCACAAAGTGACTAGATACGATAAAAATTTTGGGAGGACATGGTCCCCTAGGCCCTCCTGGCTACGCCTGTGATGTCAAAACTGTCTATGAGCAACAGGAACTTGTTTTGTGTTCAATTTCACACTTGACTATGAAGAATACACTAGCAATCAGTCTATAGTTGCAACATATGAAGATGTAGGCTTTCGTTTCTACTGCATCCTATTAGGGTGCATATGTGTCCTTGTCCATATTGAGATAAACGAACAAAAAATTGGAATTATTGGCATTTATGCACGATTTGCTGTAAAACAACAAAAAAATTGAAAACTCCACAAAATCAAAATTTGGGCTTTAATGTGTTAAGAAATAAAAAGCTACAATCATTTAATCTAGTAAGTCTCAACATAGTACAGTAAACAATTAAATCGGTTTTCTCCTGGCCTTCTTCATTGCAAAATCATTTAGCAATTCACCAAAATTCGTTTGCCAAGTTAGTTACTTTAAATGCACAGAATACTCAGTATTGACAACCTCTCCTGGGACATTGTGACCCATCAATTCATTTTTTGTTTTTCTGAATCATGAAAAGGACCTTTCTCCTGAGCAGTTAGTGACCATAAAGCCAAAACATAGGGGTCGTCGGGGTTGGAAATTAAAACCACTGACCTAAGGCATCAGACCAAAACACGGTTATATCATTTTCTTGTTGTTTCCTTCCTCTTTGTCACCTTGTGGCAGTGCTCTGTAGTCACCATTTGGCAAGATGGCTTTTGCTTGCTGCACAACTTCATCAAAATCTTCTTTGATTTTGCTCAACATGTCCTGAAGGGAGCAGGATAAACTTGCACATGTACTCAATAGCAAATCTGATTTCTGAATGACTTTAAGAATATGAGAATGGAAAAAAGCTCAACAAAAAATTTTAACCCTGCTCAGGGTTAGCTATTACATCATCAAAAAGTGCTAACAAAACTATTGCTTAGGTTCAGAAGCACTGTGATATTATAAATTGTTACACATTGATTTACGGTGATATCCTACTCTGGATCAAATTTCCCAAAAGAAACCAGTCTCTACAGATATTTTATTTTCAGGGTCAAGTATTCTTAACACTTTAAGAGCCGGTCTACGATATATTCACACTTCGATTTCGGCCTAAAAAACAGCAGTTTTCAGTTGCCTTACCAACGCCCTAGCTCCTCCGCCGATTGCGCTAGAGAGTTGTTTATAGGCTCAAACGGATCAGGCGGTCCAGCAGATCGCACTGGAAAAAAATTTTTTGGTTGCGGGTTGCAGATTTTTGTGACTGACATCATAAGTGAAGAAGTTTTGGGGTCATTTTGGCTCATGTTGCCTGGCCTAAGGCCCAACCGCTAGGCCAAAGTGTTTCGCTGAAGTTTCCATTGGAAACTAGGCTCGAGTCCGAGTCTTTTGAGCCTTTGATCAACTTTCTAGCGTTTCTGGTTCAAAAGTTATGATCTAAAATAAACAAATTAATTAATTATCTAATTAGTCAAATATTTTTGCTAACTTCCATCACAACGTTTGATCCCGAAACCCCAGCAGGTCATCCAAAGTATCAAAAGACTCGGATTGTAGCCTAGTTTCCAGTAAAACCTTCAGCGAAATACTACCACCTAAGGGTTGGCGCCCAAGCCCAGGCAAAGTGGGCCAAGGTGGCCTAAAAGTCCTCCACTTATGACGTCACTCGAAAAAAAAACCCGCAACCCCCAAGCAAAAAATTTTTTTTCGAGTGCAGACTAGAAGACTTGCCGCGTCTTTTGCGACTTTTACCGGGTCTGTAGAGCATACCAGACTGCAGAAATTCCCACGCAAAGCCACGTGCGTTTAAGCGTTTTTTTTCCGAAAATCCCCGAATCCTAGCAGACGCCAAAGTGTTAAATAAAGTCAGTATATTTAACCCTTTCAGTCCCGCGTGTGCCAGATTTCTTGCAGAGCTTTGCAATCCTATAACTCGCCAAGCGATTGAGCTAGAGAACTGTTCGAATCCTCTACGGATTCAGCAAGTCTTGAAGTCAAAATCGAAAAAAATTTTTTTCGTTTGGGGTTTGAGCTTTTCTGGGGGCAACATCACAAGTAGGGTTGTTTTTGGCTTATTTTGACCATCTTCGCCTGGCCCTGGGCGCCGTCCTAATGGGCCATTTTTGGACTCAAAGTTTAGTTGAAAACTAGGTCTAAATCTGTGTCTATAGAGCCTTTGATTGACATTCTAGCACATCGGGAGCAAAAATTATGGCTCATAAACCAATAATTGACTAAAATTTTGCTCCCTCAAAAGTAACTCTTGGGGGCATTTCACTGCAGGCAATAACTTGCCGTCAGATTGAGCTAGAGAGCTGTTCAAACCCTCTAAAGACTCGTGAAGGTATGTAGTTTTCAACAAGAAAAACGTTTCAGCTTAGGATGTCTGCTTTTTTTTAATAGTTATATAATGATAGGATGTTTATGTTATTTTTTGCTGACGTCAGCATTTTTGCCCGACCTCCCTTTAAGACCCGCAGGAGCCATTTAAATGACATAAAAATTTTTTAGTTTAGCTGTTTTTTGGTTACTATTCGGGACTTTGAAGGGTCCGAACGGGTTTTTAGTGTTCCTGGTTCCAAGATTAGGGCCAAAAACTTAAAATTAATTTGGGAAATCCCCCAAAAGTATTGAGAAAAGCCTCTTACCAAACAGCTGTTTTGTGGCCTAACCTTTGAACCAGAAACGCTAGACACTCAATCAAGGGCTCTAAAAATGCGTAGTCTGCCCTAGAATCCAAAAATACTGCGAGCCAAAATATTGGAGCGTGGGATCGGATGATGACGTCATATAATTAACCAAAAAACATGCCCCTGTCATGACCTATTGGCCCAAAACCCCCCAACCACATTTTAAAAAAATTGTTTTTATTCTAAACTACACAATGCCACTAGTCCTTACGGGGTTTGAACAGCTCTCTAGCTCAATCTGCTGCCGAGTTATGGCTGGCCAAAGTTTGCCCTGAAAGGGCAAATTATGCCTTTTCTGAAAAGTTTTGAATTAGGCCAAGAACTGGGTTTTTGGCCCATAATTTTGGCTACAGATATGCTAGCAAGTCAATCCAGGGCTCTATAGACGCGGATTCCACCTAGTTTTCAACAAACTTTGAGCCAAAAGAGTGGGTCAAAGGGTTGAGGCCCAGAGCCGGAAAAAGGAGGCCAAAATTTCCAAAACATGCCTTCTTTTTGATGTCATCTCCAGAAATCCCCCTACCGAAAACAAAAAACGTTTGTTTTCGATTTTGACTACAAGACTTGCTGAATCCGTGGATGGTTTGGATAGCTCTCTAGCTCAATCGCCTGGCGAGTTATAGGATTACAAATCTCTGCAAGATTTGGTTTTTTTGCGGGACTGAAAGGGTTAAGCCGGTTGTTCTCACTATTATTAGAAGATAGGTCAATATAGTGTTGCATTTTACTGTTTTTATATCAAGATACTGCTAACCTTGCACATACACCTTATCTTCAGTACAACCTTAACCTTTGGTCAGGTGCATATCAAGCATGAACAATTGCAGTCTTTCGCCTGAATCACACATAACAATCGGTACTGCTCAGTAAACACATCCAATGGAGCTGTGAGTATGACAACACTATAGCATAGGTGCTGCTGGACCAATGGATTATCCTAAAAAGATAGCATTTTGACTTTACAATTGATAATTTTTGACTTTAATTTGACCTATAAATTTTCTGTGTTTGCAATTGCAAAATAATTCAGCCTTGCGTGTTGAGGTTAACCCAGAAGCATATTCATTCATGCAGTAAACTTCACAATTCAAAAAAATTGTTTGTTTGGCTTTGGAGGTGATATATTGACAAGTTCCTTAATAACTACAGTAGAGTGAATGCTGAGAATATCACAGAAAGCCCGTACCCCCCAGACAAAAAAAATTTTTTCGAGTGCAATCTACTAGACTGGCCGATCCGTTTGAGCCGTTGAACAGCTCTCTAGCGCAATCGCCGGAGGAGCTAGGGCGTTGGTAAGGCAACTGAAAATTGCAGTTTTTTAGGCCGAAATCAAACTACGAATATCCTGTAGGCCAGCTCTATACGTGTTAAAGGGGTTAACACTTTCAGTCGAATCATCAAACGGGGCCATGACACTGAAACAGTTAGTAAACACTGCGTTAGTGATTTTATTATCAGTGTAGCTGAGTTTTCAGGCATGGCTTGCACAATGTAAACTAAAAAATGTTGGCCACTGCCTATACAATGCAGAAATACATGTGCCATTAAGATGAATGTTGCAATTAGCTTCAACTGAAAAATGTTAACACTTTGGCGTCCGGCCGCTTTTGGGGATTTTCGAAAAAACACTGAAACGCACGTGGTTTTGCACAGGAATTTCTCCTGTTCGGTAAGTGCTATGGACGTGGTCGAAGCGTCAAAAGATGTGGCAAGTCTTCTAGTCTGCACTCAAAAAAATTTTTTTGATTGGGGGTGTGGATTTTTTGTGAGTGACATCATAAGTGGAAGACTTTTAGGCCACCTTGGCACACTTTACCTGGCCCTGAACGCCAACCGTTAGATGGTAGTATTTCGCTGAAGTGTGTTGGAAACTAGGTTGCAATCTGAGTCTTTTGATACTTTGGATGACCTGCTGGGGTTTCAGGTTCAAAAGTTATGATCTAAAGTAGTAAAAATATTTGACTAATTTGCTAATTAGATAATTAATTAATTTGTTTATTTTAGATCATAACTTTTGAACCAGAAACGCTAGAAAGTCAATCAAAGGCTCAAAAGACTCGGACTCGAGCCTAGTTTCCAATGAAAACTTCAGCGAAACAC
>Ga0210059_1001389_pt1 | contig 36242 bp, 21 predicted proteins | sample Ectturendosymbi2_FD_188042 | JGI IMG/M metagenome (GOLD analysis project Ga0210059, IMG submission 188042) | Ecteinascidia turbinata endosymbiont from Florida, USA - Sample 2 (SPAdes) (version 2) | ecosystem: Host-associated > Tunicates > Ascidians > Unclassified | place: Key West, Florida... | reverse complement strand
TTTCACGCTTTTCACACAAACGGCCAAATAGGTCACACTTGCGTGGGGCCCCAAAAACTAAGATGGCCTAGGGCCCCGCGCTCCCTAAATCCGTCCCTGGGCCCCGGGACGGCGGCCCGGCTGCACCACTCTGTCGTGGGGCCTGGTATCTGCAGTGTTCTATAAAAAATTTTGAAGTCCGCGGTGGGTCTAAACCCGGGGTCTCCAACCTACGGCCCTCGGGCCAAAAGCGGCGCGCGAAGTCATTTCATCCGGCCCTCGAAGCCATTTTATCAATGATAAAAAAATAATGTATTTGCGAAATATTTGTTGATTTTGGAGAATGTAACATATCCCGAAACAAAAGACGCCCGACCCTCGAACTATTGTGCAATAGCTTATGTGACCCTCGGACAAATCAAGTTTGGAGACGCCTGGTCTCTAACTGCTTCTACAAACAAGAAAGATTTGATAAGAGCGATGAACTGATTGTCAGCAAAAGTGAGAGCGTCGTCATCAGCAAAAGTGAGAGCGTCGTCATGCGGGCACTGAACCTTCACTTTAAATTGGACCTTGGCACTTCACCTCTTGAGATATGCGATCACAAATGCACAAAATTTCTATACTAGTAGATAGGAAAATCGCATGAAACCTGCTTTGGTTTTCATGTCATAGACGCGATTTGGGAAACAATTGATGGTAAAGCTTTTCGTGTGTCACCAATCCAGGTATTTTCACTCGGCATAAAGTTCTTAGTTGTGCAAAGTAACTGAATCAGTGACTACTTGGGCTAAGCCCGAGTCTTTGATTACGATTTGTAATATAGAAAGTGAGCTTGCTTGCTTTGTATATTTGTGCCACCACATATTTTACTAATTAAGGTTGTGAACTCAGGCTCTTTTCGTCGGGCCTTGTAACTATTTATATGTTTCGTTCCATGGGCGCAACCAGCTCTTCATTTCGGGGGGGGGCAATTTTCATGAAATTTCATTCGATGACGTCATGGTGTTTATTCAACCGTGGTACAACTTTTTCGCAAACGGTCACATATAATAATAATGTATTTTTGCCCGCAGACGCGAAGTCTATAGTGTACAAACACACACATTCTGCACAACGCTGGTTAATAAAAACACAACGTTTTACAACAGCGTTGGAGGCTGGAATCACCAGTGTCAAGCGAAATTTCTGACTTCACGCCATATGCGCATGCATGCACAGAGCAACATTCTACGTATAAAATACGCGGAGAAAACTGATGATCAGGGATTAGGGTTTGGTGTTTAGGTAAGTGTGTCGGGTTAGGGTTTATGGTACAGTAAGAAAAAGAAAAATAATTGAAGTCTAAGATTAAGTCTAATATTTTTCACTGGTTTTACTTATTCCCGTAGTGTAGCTTGTTGTGGGTATCTGACATCTAACCAAAAAGTTTTAATTTACTCAACACACATCAAAAAGTAATCGCCAAACTTTATTCCTTTACTCTGAGAAACAACATAATTGACAAAATATAATAGGTCAGAAATTTCGCAAAGGTAAGAAATTTCGCTTAACACCGGGCCACAGAAACTTACTTAACCGAACGTTTTGTAACGGCGTTGGAGGCCGAGCCTCAGCTTTACAGACGCATTCTTAGTTCTATTTGTTCACTTGGCACAACACTACTGCAGAGCGGGACGCTAATTCCTAAACTGGTCAAGACCAGGTAAAGTACGAATGCGTTCCGTACTCAACTAGTGTGGTCATGTTTTAGTGTGACAGATGTATAGGCTACCAGAGTATAGTAATCCTACCTAATTTTCGTCTTGTTCAGTAAATTCGTTCTAGCCCTATTCTTCTGGCATGTGTTTGAATTTCGATCACAAATGAAGATCCCAAACTTGAGGAATAGCCTATGCCAAGGGTGAGGAGATCTTTGAATGCTACCATTTCGGGCAAAACGGATCAGGTGTCTTGTGTAATTGGTGCATAACGGATCAGGTGTGTTTGGGGCAAAACAGCTTTTTCTGGCATCCATGAGTTGTGTGAAAGTTTTTAGAAGCATGTTTAAGGCTATGAGCTTTCAAGGCTTCCACCGGTTGCGAAAGTTAGGGTCTTGTGAAGCGTCATTTGGAGCCAAAGTGGTCTCGTAGGTAGGTGCGTTCATCACTTGACTAGCACTCATATGACACTTTACTAAACCTTTTTCCTAAGCCGTGGTACTGGGATCAACCCAGAAAGACACTAAAACGTGAAACAGTCCTCACGCTAAATTTAGTTAAAAACTATTACGTTTCGAACGGAAAATGCAGCTAAACAACATTTTTTTCAGAATTGTACTACGTCCGGTTTGCCTCTAACAAATATAATCAAAAGGTTGTGGAAGAACAAGAGGTTTGACGAAGCACTAACTGTTATGTCAAGATTTCTCTTACCAATTTGAAAGTTTCAGCAATTTGCACGTTTCAACAGTACCCTAATGTTATAAAGTTTCATGAGGACAAATTGAGGCCTGTCTAATAAAAAATAGTACAGGAACAAACAGATAAAAAATGCCTTAGAAATAGGAGCATCTTAAACTATCTCCCACGTTTTGACACTTTCTGCATATTTGGGGTTAACTACCAATCATCTACGAAATTTTCGATCAGATAACCTTGCCTCAAGATAAATCATATAAGGAGATAATTTAACAGTAGGACAAAGATAAATTCCAATAAGACTTCTTAAAAATGATTAGAATATTAAATTTCATCTTTATTCTTTGAAAGTTTCTGCAAATGTCAAAATTGCTATGCAATGTTTTGAAAATTTCGGGGGACAAATGCCCCCCCTGGCTGCGCGCTTGCTTCGTTCCATGTCTGCCTTTTCGAGTTCATGTTGCAGGTGACCCGAATCAAAAACTACCGTTCATAGCAAGCGTTCTCTCGACTTCGTTCTCGCGTGCATTAGAGCAAATGGAAATTTCGATGAGCCCGAATGACGTGTTTGACCTGGAGTCGCCTCTGAACTGAATTTTTTAAGAAGACTGTTTTTGCGTTCGTGAACAACCTGCCATTTCACGAGCGTAAAGTTGGCTTTATGTGGATACGATGTAAGCTCAGTTTATAGTAAAGCAGTGCAGTAATAAGCGATTGGTTGCCTGCGAATGTGAAACTAGCTGGCGTATACGATTCTTGCCCTTTGAAACGATGTAATATTAGTGCTTTGACGCCAAAGTAACGTTCGGCCAATAAACTAGCTCAGTGTGGTCCAACTACAGGTCCGCGCGTCGCATATGGTCCGACACAGCGTTTTCAGTGGTCCACAGACGCATTCAGGAAAAATATTCAACTCTGAAATTTTTTGAAAAGCTTGTAAGGTTACATTTGTCTCACTAAATTGCTTGCGCTGGATAAAGTGCATTTGCACAAGAACAATGAATACCACCTCTTCTGTGTAACATTTTGTTTTATTTATTTATTTTAGGATCAAACTAGAAAGTACGACCCGCCGCTAATCCTCCGCTGGGGTACCTGACCAGAGATGAGCATTGGACTGGACTTGGATTGGACTGGATCCGGACTATGCCGAATTTTGTTGAACCTGGATTGGATCCGGACTGTAAATTGCTTCAGAAATTTAGGATCAGGACAGGATTTGGACTGGGTTAATGGAAAAGAATTGCGTGATATTTATTATTAAAATGCTGTATTTTGTTAATGTTTTGGACTTTGACTTTTAATTTCAAAGAAATTATTTGGACTGTGGTTGGACTTGGACTGAGTTTTGAAAATTCAGAACTGGATCTGGATCGCAAAATATGACAGTCCGCTCAGCTCTGCACCTGACTGGATAACCTCCGTGTTTTTTCGGTGCTCCGGCGTTCGTTGTCTTGAAGAGTACATCAGGCGCAATGAACTCTGTACCAACAAATAAATCTGTCTATCCGCTGAACGCGCCCATCTCAAAGTGGCCCGCGAGCCAAATTAATAGCCCGTCCCTGCAATCGGTAATTTTAGTTAGAACAAGCGTAACATCTTTTAATAAACATGTGAAATAACAACGGTGTTAGAGACTGCAAAGAGCTTCTGGAAGTTAGTCAGCAAAATGTGTGAGAGTACGTTTTCTATGATGAAGCAATCAAATCTAAAAACAGAAATCGAATGGGAAGCGTAACACTGTAAGATAGTGTCAGAGAAGCCTCGGCCACAGGCATCCCACTGTTAGAGATTTGTAATAATTTGCTATTGTTTCAATGACCCACTAACTTTCAATGACGCACTCACTTGTCTTCCCTTTTTTTAGTTTTAACTGTTGTGAATCTGTTGTTTTATAGGCTACATCATTTTATTGGAAGTGGCCCGCGAGTTGTCGGTATTTGTAAAATGGCCCGCATAGGTCAAAAGTAGTTGGACCATGCTGAACTAGCTCTTTTTGGGAAGATTGCGGCACCATGATGCAAGTTCGTGAACTCATTATCGAATGACATTAGTCCTTACTCGTTAATGCTACCATGACATGTATTGTATTTCATTCTATTTCTATTGCCTGCCATTGCGTTCTGTGTGGCAGAGTTGGTTGTCTTGATCACTCCTTGCCCTTTGTCTGCGTTCAACCATAATAGAGTGTAGGGTGTTTCAGACGTCGGCGCTGGCAAATAATACACTAGTAGTTTATTGCAGACTCGCGGTTCATACAGACGCGATCATAGACACAAGTGCACAAACAAGGTTAGCCACACAGTAGCGCATTACAGAATCGGTTTTGCACATGACCAGCATGGGGAGGAGCAAAACACTTTATCATCACCACAAATGTATTGTCATTCACAAGAGCACAAAGAGTGGTTAGTCATACAGTGGCGCATTGCAGAATCGATGTTTGCAAATGACCAACATCGTGAGGAGCAAAACACTTTTAACCGCATTTCTTACTTTCTGTATGCTTGGTGTGTATACATTGCCCACACATTTTTTTACTACACAAAAGCAATGCTGATGAGACGCGAACACCGAAACAATTCACCAACAACTACTGCATTTGGTCTCTATCATGCAGGAGCTTTGAATAATTGAGGAAAAAATGAAGATTTTTTCACTTCAAGCAAAAAGCAGCTTGAAATGAAAAACAAGGGAGGTGGATAAGAGCTTTATGGCAGCTGATGTATCGAGTCTCAAATGTTAATAATTTTTCCTTAGAAAGACAGCAACTTTAAAGGTGCAGCTCATATGCAAAACTTATACTAAAATTAAATAATAATTAAATGAATTTTTAGGTCTCGGTTTGGCACAGTCAGGTGTGGCGTGGTGACTACGCCACGTATAACGTTGAATTCGTAGCAACAATAGAAGAGTAAACACAGGTCTCCTTCCTGGCTTTGTTGACAAAGTCTCTGTATCGGAGGTAGCGGTCTCGATTACATCCCTGATACAATAGTCGTAGCAAATACTACTGTTGAAAAAAATCAACAAATAAAGCGAAGCAGTTCCAGTGGACGCACGCTACTGGCAGAAATCAGTTACGTTTAGAACGTTGTACAGTGATGAAGCATTTAAGCCGTAGTTACCGAACAAAACACATTTAAAAGGCAAAGGTGAATTGTACATTCATTTCTGAGTACGCCAAAAAAAACAAAGGCGACGGCTACAATACTGTAAATTTTTCATTGTGGTATGACCATTGCACAGGAAATATTTTACGTACCCAGTGTTGATGAAAATCACAGTTTTCAAATCGGATATTTTGGTATTTATTGATTATACTGCTACACCGCATGATCTAGAAATACCAGTCACATTTCTGAAGTCCTAATCATTTCTCAACAACCCTTGTCCTGCTTAATAAACAAATGTGTGAATAAAGCACTGGACTGAAGTTTAATGAAACATGTTAAATGAGGATAGCGTTTACTTACATTTTTTCAATAAATAAAATCTGGACATGCTGCACTTGGTTACGACTTTAATTTATGCTTAACATTAACATTTTGCCTTTATCGCCCATCTCGACACAAGTAAGTTGTCAGTTTGAACTTCAACAGCGCGAATGTGCTGCATTATTCACTTTCAAACCTTGTTTGCACATTTCTGAAAAAAGGAGGTTCAGGAGTTCTAGATATCCCTGAGGAGGTTGCTACTCCACTGGAATTACAACCTGCATTGGCCTCTTCATTGATTCCTTATTACAAAACCGGTTTTTGGCTCATGACGTGTATTTGTCAAAATGAATAAGTAAAAAAATTCGCTGGGGGTAGACTTTATTTTTGAAACGTTCCAAGAGCTGATGTTGCAACCACAATGCTGCATCGCCCTTAGCCAACGAAAGTGAGGCAGTGTTCTGTATCGTCACTTTCCGCAGAGAGCAATAGAGATCCACCACTCAATGAGTTTCACTCAACCATTGCTTCCACGAACTCAGTTTTACATGTTCAATGTGGTGTAATCACCTCGCCACACTGAACGCGAAAAAGGTTGGGAACCTTGATCTACGAACAAGCAAGAGGTTGGGTATCGGGGCTTGTTTTATGGTTCAACGTCTTGCCCTGCATTTACTGGTATTGGCTGAGAATGAAAGCAATTTTTCCCAAATATTCAATGTGATTTTCATTTAAGCCTTTTTTTCTTGTGTTGGTGCTCCAAATGCGACTTTAAAAAGACTTAGGCCAACACGTTTTGCAAAGGTCAACGAATTATCGTGATTTAGCCGACAGCGATGAAACGCAATAGACTTGAGTTATGCTTGCGATAATTAATACCCATTAAAAGTACTATCTATTGTAAGAAATCCTTACCTAGTTAAGAATCAGACACTAAGATCTTACAAAGTAGGCCTATATATTTCGCCTGCTACGTAGGCATCATCAACTGCTATTTAAATAGAATTATTATTGCATCATCATCAGCCATTATTGAAATAGAATTATACATTTATAAACTATAATCAAGTCTCGCTAGGGCGCTATCGGCAAAGTTGCACACAGATAGCACTTCTCAATAAACGGTCTGGCAAAGTGAAAAATGCGTCGACCGAAAAGAACTTTCTAACAAAACAGACTAAGCGAAAGGAAATATGAAGATATTGGATATCCCCTTATCCAATCTATCGTGTTCGCTATTGTTAAATCATGTAACTGTTATTGAGAAACAATTCGCAGCAGAGTTGATAAAAACGCATGTAGAATTGCAAGGATTTTATATCTACAAAATTAGTCGGTTTCAAATGCTGATCTTTACAATGTTGGAGTAATTGTCAACCTGACTATGGAGAGTCGCAGAGAGATGCATATTTTGGTTGTCTTGCTCGATAATATTGTGGTCAATGTAGCTGTAACTTAAGCTTTATTGAAGCGTAACAATGTGACAGTGAAAAAAACGACGAATATGGCATAAAAGCATTCGCAACATGAGTACTGCATAAAAACCCAAGGCTGGTAAAAAATGATTAAGTTAAAAACAGGCGTATTTAAATAGAAAACAAAAACTTGCTATAAATAAGTTAGATGAAGTGAAACAAAAACAACGAAAGCAAGTGCCCTTTTGCTAGACATCCATGACAGGGCACCAGTGCACAAAAGTATCCTAGTTGGTTCATCAGATATTTGGAATTGCTAAATGCTGCATACCATCAGACGTATTCGCAAAATCACAAGCAACACGAACGACAGGAACTACGAGAAAAAATTGACATTTTACGAAAAGGTTTAAAAAGCGCAAAAAGCATTAATCAGCAGCAGAAAGACTTGGCGGTAGCATCAAACATAGCTCAATGCGAGACGCTTGTGATAAAAGAATAACGCGAGGCAATTCCGTATACTGGCACATTGTTTGAATTTTGACCCAAACGTTAAGTGGTTTAATGCAGTTATTCCCAAGACTTTTTGCGCTACGAATGTAAATATTATTTTTAGCGACCGGCCTTCAAGGTGTGAAAAATAAATACAACGAAAATAAAATGTTTAGTCCATATAGATTAAATACAAGTCATCATGACGCTAAATCAGTGTGAGACCTGAGCTTGTTTGCTTGCAATGTGATTAGGCCCACAGCCAGAGTTGAAAAATCTTGATATATCAGATTTTTTTGGTGGAAACAATTTTTCTCATCGGAATCGAATTTCCTAACGTTTTTTAGACGTTTTCTATTTAGATGTGGAAACAATCTGTGCCGTTCATGTCGCGTGCGTAAAACTATACCTCAGCTTTTATCCGAATAACTGCACGCCGGATGGCCGAACGCGGTAAAGATCCACTGTATAATGTAATCGCAATATGTCGCTGTGATGAAACCGAGAATATTGCGCGACGGGATGAAGAGACTGGTAAGAGGAGTTCAGAATTCGACGACGCAGTGAATAAACTCATTCTGTGCATTTGTCGTTCGAAATGTCCAAAACAACTTTAGGCGCACAAAAAATTGGTGGGAAATACCCCGAATGCTGGCTACGGCCCGGGATGAGATGGTCCCAAAATCTCTCTCCATAGGAAAATGATCTGACTGTTTGCAAATGTGCCTTTAGGAAGATGATACAGTTGTTTGAAAGGATGAGAGCAACGAATTCGTGGTCGAGTGCGCTCAGGTTCAGGAAAACTACACTAGGATGGAAGATCTTTGGCACGACTTCTTGCAGTGAGAGAACAAGACTTTATTTCATTTTTGTTGCTTCAATAAATTTATTGTTTCGGTGCAATCCGGTCACAGATGCCTCACGGACCGGTGCCTGGCCGCGGCCCATTGTTTGGGGGCCACCGTTAGTGGCATATGACAGTGAGTTCACACTGCGTTGCGAACTTTCCTGGAGCTTTGTAAAAATTTTTGCCGTGAGTAACCTTGAGCGTTACTTCAAGACAGGAACACAACCGACAACACACAGCTTTTAAAAAACTGCAAGGAACTAAGGCTCCGAACTACAGGCGTAAGTTTCGGAGAGACTGGGTTGAGATGTTGAAAGAAATATGCGTCAACTCAAATGCGATTTCCTGTTTCGAACCAAGTCGTTAAACACATTTTGTTCAAAACCAATTTGATTATTTTGGCCAAAAACACCAAAGAAATATTATTGCACGGCATTTTTGAGTGGATTAGATGAGCGAAGGCCTTGTTGCCACTATTTTTGTGCTGTGACGTAACTCGTATGAAATTAGGCTAGATTTTTCTCATTGACGAAATCCCCTTCTTTCCCTGATGCTATTACATTTGGTATTGACCGCAACCCCCACATTATTGGTTGTATATTGCAACGATGCAAACATTGGAAATACCAGAGGAATATCCAACATTTTGCATCGAACGTATATTGTCGGGTTCATCTCAAGAAGCGTTTGCGTGAAGCATTACGCTTTATGTTAGGATGGAGCGACACTGCATTCGGCAAACATCGGATACCCGAATACCGTGCGATATTATTCGGAGCATTCACTTGGTATCGTTCCATTTAGAGCAAACCAGTATTTGTTTTACGTTGATGTCTATCTGAGCCCATTATTGCCGCTTGCAAGACATTTTGGCATTCGTATTTCCTGTACCCCGAATGTTTCTTCGATCCTGGTTAAGGTTGCCAGATCACTTTAAAATTTTTCAAGGACATTTGGCGTTTTGCGATTATTGAAATTTTACTTCATGCCTACATTGAATATTTTTTAGACATAGTGGTGTAGCACATATAGTGGAGACGCAACTGTTCTTGAATAGTTTTTTTTTTGTTTTTTACTCTCAAACTTATTTAAGATGGTACAAATCTACACGCTATTCTGTTCAACTGCGTTGCTTAATCTTTATTCTTGAATGTTCGATGCGATAGCCTAAATAGTTCAATTATGAACAATTTCACAACTGTTCAAGAACTTTCAAGGCCGCCAGAAAATACTCAAGGACAACAAAATCTTTCCTTGGCGCTCAGGGACGTCTGGCAACTTTGACCCAGGTTGTTCTACTGTACCTGATGCTTGGTGTGATTCAATGAAATTTCGGTCCTCTGACTCAAGGCGGTACAGTTTTCATGAATTTGAAACAACTAAACTTGGTTCTTAATCTCGCTCCGAACATGAACTTGAATCTTCTTGTTAACAAATCAATTAGTTGTTGAAATTCATCATGAAAACTAGCGTTTTCAAAGGTTGAGTTTTGGAAATATTCCTGAGTAGCTTACTTATGATGACCTCTGTACGAGTCAGTGCCATGAGCCGTAAAGAACAATGTCGCAGAAGTAAAATCGAGAACTCTCAGACCTTAGTACTCTCGTAAGACATGCATCCAGGTTACAAGAGTCAAAATTTGTCAAATGTAAATCCCACTACCACGACAGTATTGCAAATTTAAGCAGCACCTTGTTTGCATAGTGGTATTTACTTTTTTCCAGACGTAGAAAACCTTTCCGTATTTTGATAAATAAGTTAATTTTACGTAAGAGACTAACGGAACTAAAGACAATTAGAAAAAATAAAATTTCGTCTAAATTCACCTAAACGGTCAAACAAGTTACATAGCAACCGCCACCGCGTGCTTGTAAAAATGTGATAATCAATATATAGGTTACATGAACTTGCAACCACAGTAGTAAAGACTTCAGTGATTGGCTTAGAAACACTCTTTGTTGAAAACAAATCGTGCTTTCTTGGTCGAAGTATAATGAAAACATTGTTTTCGTACTGAAGATATGAGGCTGGACGGACCGCAGCAGAACACACCGACTGTTGACCTGCAATATACCAGAAGCGCAACGTTAGTAATGTTACAAGTCAAAACTAATGATCATATAAAACAGGATGTCCAACCTGTGGATCGCGGGCCACATGTGGCCCACAAGATCACCTTCTTTAAAGAGTAAAAATTCACCCATGCCCATTGCCGATACACAATTCGAACCAAGCTACATTTTCCCATCACAATATCTTCAGTTATGGTTGAATGGGAATGATTGCAAATGCTTTTGTTACGTCACCTAGCGTCACAATACATCAGCCGTTGATAGAACAATTGCAGTATTATAGAAGAACTAGCTGTGTGTTTTTTACCTTCGGTACGCGTGCTTTTCTGCATTCTACACAGCTTGTACTGTACAGCTTAATTAGAGATAATGCTCACTTTAAGACAAGCATCTCTGAACTTTTTTTTTGAGTACTGTTTTAGTTAAGTTGTTTCTGACGATAGCAAGCTTAAAGCTAAAGGTTTGTAAAAGTAATAGAGAATTTCAAGCAAGGTGGATATGCAACAAAGCTGTTTAGTGTTTCAGACTTCAAAAAATATTACGTGGGAAGCCATTCAGGTATGCATCTTCTGAGGTTTAGCCTACAGTCCAAATACACGATCAAATCGTAATATGAAACTTTGACCAGCGAATATGAATACTGTATCATAAGAAACCCGCTCAACAGCTGTGCCCTTCACTCAAAAAGGTTAGACACCCCTAGCGAAAGGCATTGTACTCTGATGGTAAAATTCACTGTACATCTGGTTAAATTCTTAATAAAAGCGACTAGAGAGCGAAGACTTCGTCACAATACGAGTAGTCCGTGAAAAATTACCTTTGAGAAATTTTGGCAATCTTTTCCAGAATTTTATCCGGCTCTGGTCGCCCACAGTACAGCTTGCTGTTGGTTACGCAAGGTGATAGAGCACGCTCGAGATCTTCACCGCCTCTGGCTGTGCCAGTGCAGTAAAGATCGACGTTGAAGGTACACCGTTCTTCGAAATGCATCTGCAAGTAGAAAATAAAAGTGCTTGCATGCAGTGGCGTAACTGACGGTGGGGCAACGGGGCGAGCCGCTCCTCCTAGCAAGCTAAATGTAAAAACTGGGCCACCTTTGGTTGACATTTTGATATTTAGTATTATTTTATTTTTTTGCGTTTTTCGGGGTGTTTTCGTTTTTTAAAATCTAGTATGGACATCCACAACATCCAAAGATTCACTATCATTACTTAACCTTTTTCTGAGTTTTGGCTAGTGGGCCCCCCTACGGTTACCAGTGGGCTCCCTTCAGCTAAGCTTTGCCCCCCTGGGTTACGCCACTGCTTGCATGTGCAGTAGCTTTTATCATACTGTAACAGCTGCACACTAATCTGCCGAAGCAGCTAATGTTTTTTTTCAACGTAGAACTTCAACGCCCAGCGATCACTTCAGTATAATTTATAGCACCGAGAGCAATATGTTTGTTGAGGAATTTTTGGCCGGTGCCGGTAATTCTAATTCCTGTAACAAGACTGTTTAAGGCTTTGTTGAACGCGCGCGCCTGCACTTGCAACCTCTTTCCTTTGTCCTTGGACCGAATCGACTCAAGTCCACAACTATATTACATAGCACGCTTAAACGCGCTCTCTTTTACACGATGCCTTTACCTGCTCCAACACACTGACAAAAAGGGGCAATTCAACCAACAAAAATTTGAATAGAAACCCAAAATGCCTCGCTTATTGAATCCATCACCCAATCACAATCAGCGACTTAACAGTGTTAAAGACTAATAGGTACGTGTACAATTAGCGTAAATATTTCATGGAAGATTTTACCTACTAAACGTTTCAGTTTTCAGAATTATTTATTCACGAACGGCAGTAACACCATACCTTAATTTGCAGCTCATTCAGGAGATCAGCGAACCACAAGAAATGATTCTTTTCTCTGCATGCCCACACTAGGTGCAGTTGCTCGAGCGTCATGCGGCTTCGTAACTTATCGTTTTTTCTGTAAAAATGTTCATTTCTGTATAGTACGGCTGCGTAAGCGGTAGACGTGTTTCGGAAAAACGCAAATACATCATAAAAATGAAAAAGCTATGTACTACATTGTATCATACATCCGACAAGTTTCTGTGGTGGTGCCCAGTATCGATCAATATATGAAATATTAGCAGAGAATTGATTTTGTTATTTTCGTACGACTGAACAGATTGCCTGCATAGTTAAGTTTCAGCTAAACTGCAACGACCGGCTCTTATTTATTTTATAGCCTGTTCGCTTGACGTGCGCAACTGAACTGACTGTTAACATAAATAATATTTCGTGTCTATAATAAAACTGAAAACTTCTTTGTTTGGACTGCTCTAAGTTACAAAAATTTTAAGCACCATGCTGTACAGCAGGAGCTTTACAGACTTGCTGTACAGCAGGAGCTTTACAAAGAATCGCCTTTTGTGGCGCTGAAGATCCACTGCAGCGATGCATTCAAACATATACAAGACTTGACTCGTACAACGCGTACCTCACTTCGGGCAAAGTACTTACAGCAAACTGTGCATAACTGATGCGAAAGGAGTGATGCCGATACCGCCTGCAAAGCAAACGGACACCTTGAATTTGAAAACATCCTCCATAGCGCTACCTGCAGGACCTTCGATGTAAAGTTTCGGAAACCTGCTGGAAACAACGGATGGACAGACTTGAGAATCAGAACCGACCAGTAATCCACCGGAAGCGCAATTTTTTCTGACTGGCTTCAGGTTCCCCACCTTTGGTGGAAAACTTCGTTGTTTTTCACAGCTAGTTTCTGGCAACATATTGTCGTACAAAGAAATACAGTCTTCGTCAGGCAGGCATTCTCTGCCTTGTTCTTGAACTGCATGATGAAAGTGAGTAACCGGCGACTTTCCACTTTTTTCACAATCGATTCTGTTCGTGAGATAAGACGTATTTATGCAGTCTTTTCGGTTTGAGCTAGGACCCTCATTGTAATCATATAAAGAAGGATCCTCCGCGGGAAATTGTTCAGCGCGTTGAACCAAAGTATCCCGAAGTTCTCCTGTGCAGAGAAACAACATATAGCGAAGGAAGAAAAAGAATTGACGTAAGTATTTTGATGTATGGATTCCATATCGATTTCGACATTTTCAGTACAGTAAAAAAAGACATACAACTTCAGGTTTTCGGAAGTAAGACGTTAATGACAATTATGAAGGTGTTCGATAAGGTGCTACTGTGCTGCAAGCAGCTTTTCCTTGTTCGTTTGTGGATGGAAAGTATTGGGACTCCTGAGTGTCGAGCACTGGTAAGCAACGACTACCGCTAGCGCTTTTAATCTGTATTATCAGATATGCTTCGTTTTGAAATGACTTTTGGCAAAATCAGGGTAATTTCGACATGGGTGCGAATAAATCTTCTTTGAGCAAATTTCCGCGTCCTGTATAATCTCAAAGATTATTTCACATTTGTTATTTACTGATTGGCTGCTGCTAAAAATTAAGTGATCTAACTGAAGCACGTTTAAGAACGTATGCCAAAAAGCTGACTTAGAAAAAGTGTTCACCCTATAAATCAGGGTTGTGGAGTCGGAGGTAAAATTTCCGACTCCGACCTTTCCAAAATTTCCGACTCCTTAACATAAAGGGAATGAAGTTTGGCTGTTAAAATCAATGGAAATCGTGGTGCACAGCAAGAAATCTCTGTTTCGACAAAAGTTTCAAAAGAAATTACCATTTCACCAAGAATTCCCAACTTAGGAGTGTGATGTAAAAAATGATCCAAGTGGACATCCGAAGTCGGACAAAAAAATCCGACTCCGGCTCCTAGTGTTGTTAGGAATCCGACTCCACCCGAAAACCTCCGACTCCTTATGACTTCGACTCCGCAACCCTGCTCTCAGTTTACCCAGGTGGATTTGAGATCTGCTCTTCATTGTCGCACAATCAAACAAGCACAAGTTTTACAAGTTATTAAATACCGTAAGTTTCTACAAAAATGCATTTTTTGATCTCCAAAGACCATCAAGCAAGTAGGAAATACGGTGCTCAAGAAAATCTGATGTTTGGCAGATAGGCAAAGAAACCCAAGAGATGTTTAAAAACGTTCGTCTTGCATTTATGCCCAAATGTGTCTCTTGTTGTCAAAAAACACGCCTGCAGAAGTGCAGATTATCTTGCTGCAGTATTTACTTCCATACACAATAAAGCACGTTTCGAATTGCAGTTAGAAAAATAATTAGATCAGGTAATAAACGGCACTCTTACTTGTCCAGTCCCCAACTGCTTTGACGTGGATGCCACATGTTGGGTCAGATGAGCAGGGAACTGATGTTAATGTAAATGGATGGGACTCTACTCGTGACACCGTTGGGCATCTTATCCACACATACTGTGGAACAATAAAAATATGCAAATCCATGAAATGTACGCGACATCAACGTCAAAAATATTGAAAAACACTGACGAACTTCGCAACACTGACGAATTTTACAGAACTTCTTTTGTCAGTGCCATACAGGGCAAATAACAAATTGTAACAGGATTTTCGGCGTTTTCGACATCATATTAAGTACCGGGTTTGGGTTTAAAGTACAGCTCTACCCCTTTGGAACTTCCTCGTATTACAACAAATCAATACGTTTCGCCATCGAGCTTACTGTGCATCATTATCAGCTTAAAACAGATTTCACCGCCACACAACTGATTTTTCGTACGCGGTTACGCCTACCTGGCCCGGTTTTGCCTTAAAGTTGTCCTGAAGCAAACGGACTTCGAACGTATCTCCAGCGTGCTCACGAAAACCAACCACGGTTGCGGCAGCGGTTGGCGTGCGAAAGTGACGAAAAAAACGTTCGGCCAAATAAAGCAGCACAGGTGCGCATATCCACATCCACGACTGCACAAGAAGAGTATTAAATAGCTACTGCAGCAAGTAAACTTAGCCTGAGCAAGTCAAAGATTTGACAGATACTTCTCACCCTTTTCTGCTGTTTCAAACTTGAAAATAAGAACTGTATGAAACCAGCCGGGCACTAAAGTGTTTGATTTCAGTTTTCAAGTGGTTTTTATTTTTGTAGTGTAGAAACCACCCAAGGAGGAAAAAGCACCGGCTGCCTTACCAAGCTTAGGGTTACACCAGGGATGCAGGCCCATAGCCACGGGGGAGAAACTCGATGGCAGTTCCCCCCAAAATTTTGTGCTTCCCAAATTCTCTTGTGCCCCGAAAAAAATTTTTAAACATCTAATAAAAACAAAATTTTGTCCACCTAAAAATGTATTTTCCCTCTAAACCTTGAAACAGTGGTGCTCAAACGTTTTGGCTCGTGGGCCACATTTGTCTTTCAGCAACCCTTCTCTGGCCACAAGAATTACTAATCACAATAAAAATTCTCTAAAAAATTCTCTTAAACGATTAAAGTATTAAGTTTTCTTTCCAATGAAAATTGCTTCGCGGGCCACGGTTTGAGCACCACTGCCTTAAAACCTCGCTACGGGCCTGCAGGGTTGCACAACCTTTTCGCCATTGACGGCCGCATGACGTTTATTTTATGAATTACGGCCGCCAATGAGTTCAAGTGATTTTTATGAATTACGCTTAAGAATAGGATTTATCCAATAAAATCCCGTTTACTCGAGCGTATAAATACAATGAAATGTGAAATATTTCATTGAATTTATTCGAGCACAATTCCACACGTCTGTTTGGCCGTCCTTCTGCTAAGTATTCGTATATAGTAGACAAAAGGTTTTATTAGTGAACGACGCCATAATTTACATTTCAAATTACATGTGTACAACTTATATTCTAACTTAAATTACTTGTATCTTGAATTACATGCGTACGGCCGCATAAATTGTTATCGAGGCTGCATTCGGCCGCAGATAGTGCACCCCAGGGTTATGCAGTATGTTGCCCGAAAAAGTGATGTAGAAGTAATTACCGACAGAGACGTAGATCACTTTTGGACGATAGCAGGCCACTGTTACCAGAGTGTCTTTCGGATTTTAACATTGACAATGAATGTTATTCATTTTACTTTTTAATTAGACGTTCGTGAAACAGTTTGAAAGTACTTTTTCGAAAATGGGAGTACTAGGCTTGTGCAGTATTAAATCAAGGTTTTGGGAGTTTTGATACACTTGTAAGAAAAGGCGGGATAATTTTTTCATTACATTGTGTTTGCCCCGAACTTGTCACTTTTATTTGCAGTTAGGGAAAACAGCACAAAAAACGATGAAAAACGCCACTGTCAAATCTCAATTGGTGCATGAAGCTGCATGTCGCAAAAAAGCGTCCCACCCACAGTGCCATATTAGCTATGAGGCCTGTGAGGCACGGGCCTCAGGGCCCCTGCAGTCAAGGGCCCCTAAAATGAAAGCTGGCATTAAATATAGTTATAGCCTGACTACGCACTATATGATTGTTGCCCAACGTTCAATGCAATATACAGACTATGCGTGTAATAAGAGAAAACACTTTACAGGTGCTTGGGACATCATGAAAGAACAGTATGGCATCTTAATACGACACAGAGGAAAAGTGCAGGACATAAAAACATGTTACATGGTAGTCTAGCTCCGTCAATTAGAAAGGCTAACTCCGGAATAGCGAAGGTTGTCGTCTTTGTGCGTTGTGAGAAAACAGTGTGCTTCGTAGGCTACCTAAGGTTACGGATGTCATAAATTCAGGCCAAATGCAACGGCAATACAAAAGCGGGGTGGCTAAAAGGACACTCAGAGTAGAGCAAGAAAAACGAGATGAGCAAATTAAGAAAAAGATGTGATGTCAGCTGCCGACATATGGGTTTGAGATAAGCTTGATCTCTAGCATCAAACGTAAAAATCATCATTGGATGAAGATAAGACTGAGTGTAGTAAAACTAACGAAGCCAGAATAAGGTCAACGTCTAGTTATCAAATCAGTGTAGCTGTAATTGAATCCGATGCCAATCTTAACGTTTGACAACCACCAGCAACGTTAGAGGATAGGCCTAACCAAGGGCAGAAGCTGAAAGTAAAGCATGTACTTCACAGAAAACTAATCTATTATTTACCAAACGATCCACTATTTATTTATTTATTTATTTACCAAACGACGTTGGTAGTTGGCCAGGTAAAGCAACTCAAGAAATAAGAAATTTTTTGGCACAAGGCAGTGAGGAATGCTAGCATTTACAGAGTACAAAAATTCTACTTCACAAACAGATGGTAACAAATTGCGATAGTGTGCGTCTTCCCTTTCTGATGGGTAATGTTTAAATGGTGAAAAGGTGATTCGATCGTGGCTCTGCTTTTCGCCTGGAAAACGTAAACTTTACTGTTTTGTATACAAATTATTTATGAATCTCGTGATGAACAAGGATTTTCAGGGAGTGGAAAGGCCTACTCTGATTGGAAGAATGCATCTCGAAGCACATCTCCGCACGAAATATCTGCATAAAAATGCTCTTATATCATTGACTGTAAGAGCTAAAGCAGGGACCCGCAAACAGTGGTTCGCCACCCAAATTTGAGTCATGAGACCTTTCACTCTGGGTCGCGAAACAATTTTAATTTCATTTCAAATTTGCCATTCTCATTAGACAATAAATGCAATCATTTACTGCTTTATGTGCCAAGTTTCATGAAATTTTGTGCAAGAAAATTGCTGCAGTCAATGCTAGTCTTAAAATTGATATTTGATTATAAAATATTTTCCACAAAATTACATGCTCACGATATGTTTGGGTCGCGAGAATTTAAAACTATTTCTCAGGGTTCGCGAGATGAGTCACACGAAACATTTATCCATCGTCTAATTCAGGAAAGAATCCTGATATCACTTTTTCCAAATTTTGCTATTATTCTGCGTATACATCTTTGTTTAATATGTTCAAACTGCAGTGGTGAAATGTCATTTTCAAAATTGAAACGGATGAAGAATGAATTCAGGTCATCAACGTCACAGCAACGTTTAAATCATTCGTCGTTGATGAGTATTGAGAGCCAACTATTACGGAAACAAAACTTTGACAAGCTGATACATAAATTTGCTTGCAAAAGAGCACGCCAAGTGCTGTTATATTCTGAGTGTCTAACATGGTAGGCAAATCTACGAACGGTTTCGTAGTTCTGAGTTTGTGATAGGACAAAAGTTTTCGTTTTCACATTGCATATGCTATCTACCCTTTTCATCTGATGTGTCAGAGTGTGTTCTTTCGCGTAATGAACACGAGTATTATGGGGACACCATGCGACATTGCTTTTTATTGAAAAGATGGGGGCCTTCGAAAAAATGTGCCTCGGGGCCTCTAAAAGCCTTATCCGGCACTGCCCACCCACCAATTTTGCAGTCATGCCTCCTAAATCACATACCCATGAGCGCACAATCAGTACTTGAGTTCAAACCCAAAACTCGCCTCCTTGGAAACAAAAACTGAGCATAAGATAAGCAGATTGTAATAATACCTCTTTGGAACATGACGAGAAAAGTGGTGGAGGTTGATGGCACTCTCGGATGGTTACCCACTTCCCATTCATAATAACTTGGTGATCAGGTCGAAAAGAATTTGTCGCTGACAACGTCTCTTCTTTTAAGATGCTGCTGTTTTCCGCATGATGGAGCGATTGAGCAAAGTCTTCCGGCAACGGCTCCGGTACAACAATCTCTGCCGCGTGAAATCTCGGTTAATACCTTTCTGAGCGAAGTCTCTAAACGGGGAATTCGCTTCATTAATCTTCCTACCTTTTGAACCTACATCCTCTTGTCGGTAGCCGTGTACCGGCTCCGGCATGGTTAACGGTTTTGTTAATAATGAGCTGTTTTCTTTCGCCGGAGGCATTCGGGGCGCCCTTAAAGGTCGTGGATCCTTAACATCCATCGCCTCAGACACTGGCGTGTTCGATTCCGGGTATGGTTCCGGTTCAGCGACGACGAACGGCTCGGATGATTCATTCGACGAGCTACTTATTACGACAAAGCAGCCTGGACGATGCTCCGTTAGATTCGTCTGGTACTTGATAACGCCGCTGTGTGAAATACGCGGTAGATGACAATGATGTACAAACAAGTTTCCAACCAATAAGATCTGTACAACCAGGCTCTTGCTAAATTTTTGCCAAATCTGTTTTTTGGCACTTGGCGTGTCCGTCTTTTCAGCACAAGTATAAGAGGTTCGTTGACGCCAACTGTGTGAGTTGCGCCACAGGACGTTCCTTTAACCGAAGTGACAAGAGGCACGTTTCACTTCTTACCCTTCAATTAATTGCGATCAAAAGTAATAACAAGAAACTCTGAAACGACTTGGGAAAGCTGGGCAGGAAAAAATCTTTTCAGTTGTGGCATTCGATCGGCAGTAATTCAAGTCAATGTTCTCAGAATTGTTTTCTGTCAAGACCAGTGGTTTCCAAACTTTTCTGTTCCTTGGCCCACATGTTTACTTAAAAACCGTTCATGGATGACCATGTGTTCTGGTAGTTATATAAAAATTTAAGAACAACTGTATGGGCATAAGCTATTGCTAAAATTTTCAAAAAAACAAAACAACTGTTAACAAGTTCTTTTTCAACGAAATTGCGTTAAGCTCACAGTGGTCGATCAGGAATTTGGGGCCTGAGGCAAATATTTTGAGGGGAGCACTCAAGTTACATGAAAAATCACAGCAAATATGAAACCTACATATATCGAATGACACGCATATCCCACCGTTTGAAGCTACTCGTACATACAGTAAGAATAACTTATTGGAAATGCTGCTAATTACAGAGCGCTACTTCAAAGCGTGGTAGAGTTTTTCTGCCCATCATCAACCATGCTATTAACCTTCGCTCATCAAGTTGCAAGGTTCTGAATTAATAAGAGCCCTCCTTTTGTGCCACACACAGGCAAAAACATATCATTTGTAGTACACTCTGCAAATTCGTGTGTTCAAATGGTCGTTCTTGTGCTTTTTTATGTAAATCGTCATGTATGTATTGGAACTAGATGTGTGTAACTTGAGTATGTCTTTCTTTGTTTGAAACTCACTATGCATATTTTGAAAAAAATCAGAAAAGTAGGGTTGTTCAAGACTTCAATAATGTGTTAATTGATAATGATAAACAAAACCTATGTAATGAAAGTTTTCACCGTGACAATTAGTTTTAATGAGAACAGACGATGCAGCAGTCTGACAACTAATTAGCAACGCTACGCTTAATGGTTGTGTTTGACTCAACACTCAAACGAGTACAAATAAATCGCAGAAACAAACTTGAACACAAGCGCCAAATGTCAAATCCTTTATAAACCAAACGGTTTTTATTCACGAAAAGCATCAAATTGAGGTACTGTACCAAGGATTTCGCAAATGTTACATTTTAAATAACTTTCTGATTCTAATCTTATGAAGCAACTGGAACGCCATTTTCCTGATATTGCAGTTTTTGGAACTCAGTCTACCTCAGAAAATCGAATGCATTACTCCAGGCACTTGCACAATTGTTTAATAACTCAGAATAGAATACACTAAGAGAGGTACCGTCCCTTAAACTGTCACAACGAAAATCTGATTAGGAAATCAACTTCAAACAAAGTTTTTCTTATCATTTGATTTGCAGTATGCAAGGGAAAAGCAAACACGAAACAATGCAGCCATCCATAACACAGGTGCAGTTAAAATGTTTGTAGCAGCACTGAATTCTAAGTATTGCTGTCAAGCAGAATTGGCAAGAAAATCTACATGTATTTATAAGCACAAAACTTGATCGAGGGGGCCCACGGCATTTCAGAAAAGGGGGTCTGAGGCAAGAACCTCATTTGCCTCATCCTAAATTCACCAATGGGTGCACATATTTCAATGAGATAAATGCTCCTGCATTTAACTAGAACATTCGGACTTCTTCGCTATGTTGACGACAGAGCATGGGGAATATCGTGCTTAGCTTCAAGAATGTAAACTTTGTTACGTCTTTTTGTTTATTGTTTGCCTTTATTACTAAACTTTTGGTATATCTAGATTCTGCATATTGAATATGATAAAATCGATTTTAGGTTCAAATCAATTTTTTCATTAATACAATCTGAAATAATGCGAGCTAGAAATATGCATTTATATTTTTCATTGCACTACGATGAATGCGTACAAAACACAAACATGTAAAATGTATATTTGTAAAATCGCCCGACACATGATCTGCTCAAAATAACTCTGTGACCTATTTAAAATGTCTTGGTGCCCTACTACTGGGCCATGGCCCACATTTCGAAAAACAGTGACCTGGACACAACGTAGATGTGTGGTAACCATCTGTCAAGGTCATCCTAGTCAAGTTTGGTAGCTTTCAAAGATGTATGTTTCGCATCATAACAGATGAGAAAATTAAAGCATACCTTGTGAAATTTATACCTTGTGCCATGTGAAATTATTTTACAGCATTGTAGATGAATGTAATACAGTAGATTGTCATACAAAAATTAAACTTCTACGTCTCAGTTGTACGGCAGTGCACTGCTCAAAGCACTCGAAAACGGTTTCTGTACCTGACATTTGAGAACACCTGACTACACGTTCCAAGGAGTGTTTAGATTAAATATCATACGCTTCAGTGCTCTTCAGCCTGGTAAACGGGCACTAATGTGTGTACCACGTCATCCACTAAATTATGCCACTGCCAAATGGTGAAGCCCATCAACGTTGTAGGTGAAACGAGAAACAATACGTCAAAAGAGAACAGCCTGACGAACTTGTTGAAGTTATGATTATTTGACTTTTTGCGCGTAACTGTGGATCAGTGTTTCTCAACAGGCAACACATGAGGCATGCTTATATATTCGTGGGACACTTAATGAATTAATATAGAACTCTGAAGTTGAACACTCTCACTTCGTTTGGTTCTGCACTTTAGTATCTTATTTTGTCATGAGCGGAACCAAGCTGGGTCGTATAATTAAAAAAAATGAACGTGGAGCGTGGAACAAAATAAGTTGAGGAACACTGATAGTAATTGGTGAGGCGTACAAAACCGTCGAAAGAAACACCACACCTAAAACACTGCTCTAGGCTACTTACTCCAGTCCGTGCAGCAAGAGGAGGACGTAAAAAGCGACAAAAAGGTGATGGGTTTTCCAGAATCGATCATGTCTGCCTTTCCTGCCAAATGTAAGTTGTTACTGATGAAAATTAGCTGGTATCATGTGATTAAGGCTCAACCATGTTCACAGTCACGTACGCATAACTCCTTGCACAAGTTCATCGCTGCTTTTCCAAGTGCAATACTATACAAGTGCTTGTTTTCTACAAAAAGTTGCCTTTTATGGGCATCTATACAACGTACGGTGAATGCGGTTTTACTGAAAATAGACTACGACGGTCTTAGAGATGATTTTATGCAAGAAAGCCGTAAAACCTCCGTCGTTCTCGTTCACTTGTGTGGCCTCAAGGTTTTTCTTGTTACTTTTCAATATAACCGTTATCATCGACATGGTTCGATAGGTACGCAGTTCGGTCATAAGCGCTCACACTAGCAGCACTCTCACTGTGACTAGAAAATACAGCGCTTTTTGCTATCGACTGTGCCATAGGTACGCCTTTATGCTTCACTCGTCTTTGGACAATTTTCTGCCAATTGTTAAACAGCATAGATTTTTCTGATTGCAGATAGAAATTTAACACATAATAGACAAGCATGCAATAGCAGCCGACGCAAATCAGCCTCGAAAGACGAAAATATCTTTGAAAAATGACAATTGTTATGCTGAGAGTCTATTTATCAAAGCAAGTTCTGTACAATCCAGTATCGTTTCAGTGAATTTCAAAGACGGTTACCACCGAAATTCTCACCTCATAGGCCTGCACGCAAAAACGATGATTGTGACCAAGCAAAACACCAGGAGTAACCCTGTGATTCCAGCAACCGTTGTAACAAGCATGACCAAAGGGTTCTGAAATAAAGAACCGTTGTTAAACATTTTTATGCATATCCAGTAGATGCTTTATGCAGATTATTTTTGCAAAGGAAAGTGCGTACAGAGGTTAGGATGCTTCTTGTTCAGTTTTCGTTAGTATACTGCTTTCACATTGCTACAACTTTAAAAACTTAAGTTTATGAGGTTACTATTATTGGCTCTTTACACAATGACGTCAGTTTTTTTTGCCATTAGCATTAGAAGCTTTTTGGAAACTTTTTTTGGAAGCTACTCTTGCTTTGACTACAATTGGCTTCGTTGATGTCTTAAATCCCACAAGCGACAAAAGATACGTAATGTAGAACGTTCTCGAATCGGGCGCCGCATGTGTAGAGTTTAGTTGTAGAAGATCCAGCAAGCCCAATTCCTTAGGACTGCACCAAGTGGTTTCTATGAAAAAAAAGCTATTTTGCTATTCTTCTGTAATAGTGAGACTAGTGAGTGACGTAATCTCAAGCTAAATTTGATATTTCACACAGTCTAATTTTTGCAACCACTTATTTGTTGCAATTTTCAATGACATAATGACAAACACTGCGGCCAAAGCAAGAGTTATCAGAGACACATCGTAAACGTTTCGATCACTGCTGCTACCATCATCAGTATAAGTGATAAATTTTCTAAAGAAGAATTAGACATACTTGGTCAGCGTACTTGGCAACGTTGAGCTCTTTGTATCTCTTGTTGTAATACTTTGAAAAGTATGCGGCGTTGTAAGCATGTGCTCCGCAGTGGACCACTGTACAAAAGGAAGAACGTTACGAAAGAGAAGAAAAAACACGTTGCAATAAGCCCCTGGTGTTTGCATGCTGTTTGCAGTTCGCAAATGTTTATCAAACAATGTTTTACAGACATTTATAAATTTTAGCGTTGTATGATCGATCTCAAAAATGTTTTGTTATAGACGTTAATAATATTTTACACATTTTTAAAAACATACATTTTGGTCAGAAACGACTGATTCCAAAAGATCTTGCAATCTGCACAAAAGCATCAAGGGGCATTTTTCTGCTTTGTTCACGTTTTACAGCTAAAAACCCGCTCGCCTCATGTTGTGAGGTATGTAGGAGCTCAACTACATCCTGAAAAAATAGCCTCGATTCTGTCTCCGAATGTAGGACAAACGACAAAACACGCAATATTCCCCGAAGCAAGAAAACTTGTTCGTCGGAAACTGACAACGGTGATTCAAGTTATTTTCTCAGGAAACGAAAAGGTTTGAAAATTTTTTCCTGAGTTGGGGTTTTGAGAAGTGATGACTTGCAATAGCGTATGCAGTGCATGCCCGACTGACAACAGAAATCCAATTACGACATGATTATTTGTCAAGCGAAACAGGGATTTTCCACCAGTGTGGCGAAATAGAGCTATTCGCAGATTGCTCGTCAGCAAAAAGCGGTCTCTAGTCGTTACGTTTTGTGATGACTACGTGCAATAGTTCATGAAGCGAGTCAAATTTCCACTGAATCTACTGTCACTCCGCCCATCCGAAACAAAAGAAGAAAATCTTGTATACTCCATTTGTGGCAAGTCTTTACACTCCGTGCAACGTTTCTTTCAAATCTTACCTATACATTTGAAACAGCTTGAAAACAATCAACCAACTTGGTTGTTTGCAAACACTTTGATTGCCAAGATCTTTTACGTTACAAGAATTCATATCACCGCCTCATTGTTCAAGTATAAAGTCGTTTTACGCCGGAAAGTTTTGTCTTTTCTGCAGAGCAATTTCTTTACCGAGTGCTTTCTTACCAGAAGCCTAAAATGGATTTTTCCTTATTTAAATGCAATTTATAAATGTTGAGTTAAGCGAAGTCCGTTTCTGACAGGTTAAATAACCTGTACAAATTTTGGCGCAGCCTAAATTGCGCAAAATCAAATACCTTCAAAAAGCTCTTAGTCGCAAGAAAATTATCAACGGCAAACTGAACAAGCTTTTCAAAACAGTGTTTCATGTTTGAGACTCCAACCGGATATTTTCTTGACAAAAGGATTTACCAAACCCCACGTACCATTATTTTAAAAGCGCTAATCGCAACATGCTTCAGCGTACGAACAACCTGACAGGCCCGTAGCCACGGGGGGCATTACCCCCAATTCTCCCCCACATTTTGTTGTACACATAAAATGTTGCTTTAAACATACGATAAAACTAAAAGTCATGCCCCCTACAAATGTATTTCCCCCCCAAACCTTAAAACGTGGCTACGGGCCTGCAACCTGATGCCTCAAATGCTTCCTGTCACATAAAGGAAAAAGCGTGTGGAGTGTAAGAATTAATAAAAAACATGTCTTGTGTCGACAGATTGATTTTAATTGCTCTATATCTTGAACAGAAGATCAATTCTAATCGCTTTGTTTAGTAGAAACATAGGTAAAGATTAACCAGAAACAAGTGCAGTTTTTTTAAATTCCAACTAAAAAGAACGACTGCGAATGTAAACACGTTTTTTTCACTTGTCTTGGTCAATTTGTACGTCGAAGAAAATTTTTCAAACATCAAAGATATCCCAGCAACAGTTGCATGCCGCCACGGGGATGACGAAACGAGGGTGGTGAACTTCGCAAAACCTCTGTTACCATTCGTTGTTTATCAAATTTGTTTTTTTAATTTTGACATAAACTGCGAAAGGTTCGCCGGTGATCAGGTTTGTGCGTAAATAGTTTCCTTTTGAAAGTCGCTGTGGCGAGTGTCGTGCACTGGGACGGATGTTTTCACCGCACACATCGCAAACAAAAGTTTTTCCTGTTTTTACGTCAGTTTAAAAACTATGATCCAGGTGTCAGTGGTAAATAAAATAACATACATGAATGAAACTGTTCTAATTGCTTTTATATTGTCTGCAGCAAATACTTACGGGGATCACTAAACGTCAAACAGTCCAAATGGTGCCTCATCACGAATGTGATGCTAGGGCGGCAAGCAACTTATCGTGGGCTTGCGAGGCACTTCGAAAAGGCATAATAGCCGCTAATGATTCTCCTAAACATTCAAAAATTTTCTTGACATTCGGATGTTTTTGTTATTTCTCGGAGGCTAATCTGGCTTGCCATGTTCTTTCATAATGACTCTGCGTCATGCTAAAACAATAGGCGTCCAAGATATGAGTTTATCAAATATTGTTTCAACATGTTTAAAAATTGTTGACAAATAATTCACAACGAAAATACTCTGTTGTGATGTTAACATATCGTTATACTTTAAACGAGATCCTTTGTAGATCCCATTTTGAACACTCCGTAAAACATCACAGACGTAAGTTAATTCCGATAATTTTTAGAAGTTCGACACCGGGACTTCCAGCGTCAAAACCAATGCTTTCGTTGTTGTTAAACATTTTTTGAAGTCTTTTAGCCCAGAAACAGTTTCCAAAAAATTCTAGTGGTTTTCTACTTTCCCGCTGAACCATCCCATTTTTCGCTTGATCGCAAAACACACAAAATTTGCCGCCACAGCTTTACTGCTGTAATCGCCAACACCGAATCTTTAATAACTGTAGCAAAATGCATTGGCGTTACGCGTGCTGGCTGCCGGGTCATCAAAAGTCATCACGGCGTGGAATGGTTAATTGCGCGGGAGATCACTTGTGACGCAGCACGTTCGAAAACAGATGTAAAAATAACTGCCGGATAGGCATTGAAGGATCACTTGAAAGAAAGCCGGTTTGTTCTCTTGCTATTTCTGTTGGAACTGCGCATGAAAAGAGCGCTCCAGCAAGCACCACGGTGCTCGTCCAACTCATAGTGATTAGTCCGTTTGCCGTAAACGATTCCGTATTTGGAACACCGGTGGTCCATGACTGGTTAACAAACAAAACCAAATGAAGGCATGGCAGCGAGAGTGGCAATCGCAAGCAGGGTAAAGCGACTAAGTGAGATATCTTCGGCAGACTCAGCTGTCTGCACAGGAAGGTGATGACCGATATCGTTTTGTCCGCCAGACATGGCAACCTCAAACTAAACCGCAACCGTTGATGATGACTAATAATAAAGTCAGAGAATAAAAGCAAAACGTTGTTGCATCTGCAGTTGCGGAATGCGTACTGCCAGCTGGCGAAACGCCTTGAATTATTTTGTCGTGGAAAGACGCGGCAAGCACTTTTCATTCTGTGCGAATGCGTCCATTCAAAACAATGAGAGGTCAAACAGGCTTCGAATGATCATTTCTTAAATTTGAAGTGCATGCTAATACATCGGCGATGCTATTGCCGCTTCATTCAAAATAGTTGAGAGCTTTGCAACAAATTTTCTTGCTTTTAGTCTAATAGTGTTGGACATTTACAACAGTGACAAACGCCTTTCAAGAGTGAATGGATTCACATCAAAATTCCGTGGGTGCCCAGTTGAGACACAGCTCTCCCTGCAAATACTTTTTAAATGAAGCTGATCACGCGCCAAGTGAAGTTAAGGTGAATACTAAACAAAAACTGCATCGAACAAACTCTGAACTGTAGAGGCGCAGAGTGCATGATAATTCCACACCTCCGAACAACGCTAGAACATGAAAGAACGACAACATTTCTTGAACGCAGAATCGAGACGTGGCAAGCATCAACAGCTTGTCTGCAGAGAACAACGTGTGAAATCTGTGATGAAATCAAATACGATGAAAGATAAGTTTATTCAGTCCTTGCAGGAACCAGATGGGCGCTTGTGTCGGCCGTTGCACAAATGGGACAACCAGAGAGCAATAAAACTAACCTCAAAACACTTTGAGTGGAGTCGGTTCGGGACTTTTAATGAATGCAAAGTGTACAGCGCTACATTTTCCCAGTCTGATTAAGTCTGAATGGTTTCCATAAGTAGAGGTTAGCTTAAAATTTCGAAGTGATTTAACCTGCTGTGTTCGCACAATACTGATAAACAGCCTACTCGTTGTCGTGACGTGGCTGACTTTTTTCTGAAGCGGATTACATCATCGGTTCTTCTTGGACGGAAGTCATCTGCAGCCATTCAGACTTAATCAGACGAGCCGAACAAATGACAAACAATTGACCATCCGGCGGTCCGCTTGTTGCACGATCACAAGAAATGATTGTTCTTGATCCAGTTCGCGCCGCCACCCAGACGAGGAGGTTACGCAAGAGCAGCGCTTCGAAAACTTCACAGCATTTTTTATATTTTGTTCGCCATCCACCAGTATAAGTTCTTAAAATGCAAGCAGGCCGAAAACGGAACTGTCGGTGACGATCAGTGTCATTCATAGGAAAAAGCCACTCCAGTGTTAACAGCAACAAGCAGAGTATTCTGTTGCTAAATAAACCAACAGTTCCGTGCGAAAACCATGACCGTTCTTTGTCTTTCTGATGTGCGGTGCGCGATGAAAGAAAATCCGTGCCGGACGACGGATTTACGTTTAGTCTGCCATTGACATTGGTGCAGTCTGGCCAACAACAGAAATTACCGCATGTCTCAAGTACCGGCCATGTGTTCCACACATGACCGTCAAAAGGCGTCGTTCGCTTCCCGGTGCTTGCCAGCTCAATGTAAACGGGCGACACACTACAAAGGAGGAGAATACAAATTGACGGTCGCGCCGCATCATTTGTAGTTGCGTTTCGTGAGGATAAAAAGAATTGTTTGTGAACAGTTTTCATCGTCTACAAAAGATAGGCAGCCGGGAGAGAAACGGAAATGCGACGCAGCAATTACACATCTGAAGCTCCATCTCTCGACCGGCTAGATGACGTAATCTTTCCTGTAGCGTAACAATTCCAACAAGTGTGCCACTTAAAACAAATTGCCATTGAAAGATTATATCTAAAGCGGGTGGCGAGATCAAAGAATTCCACAGATAGTAAACCAACAGTTTTTGCTTGCGGCTGAGAATGGAAAGTGGTTCTCTTCTGCCTCGTTTTTCTCCAAGTAGGTCAACAGCGAGAAGGTAAGAGGTGCTGGACTTTTTCGAGAATAAAAAGCCCTCTTGTCTCTATAGCAGAGGTTCCCAACCTTCCTCTGACTATGTACCCCTTCAGCATTTCGACAGATGAGCATGTACCCCTAACATTTCTTGTGAAAAAAAAGCTGAGTAAAATATTAAAATCCACCGAAGTTTTAATAGAATTTTTGTATATTAGAATATTTGGAAATAAATATAAATATATTTTTCCCTTAAATGTACCCCTTTAGATGGGCAAATGTACCCCCAGGGGTACATGTACCCCAGGTTGGGAACCCCTGCTCTATAGCATTGGATTGTTGTTAAATTTACTGATGCATACGTGCAGCTCGTATTACCAGCCTGTATGGAAAAATAGGCGCGGTTTTATTTGTTGGTGAATGTGCGCAACTCATAATTTGGCGCGTAACCGGCTTGAAGTAAAACATTTTTAGTATTATTCTGAAACTTTTTTCTTTGTTTTCAATTTTTTCGATTTTAGATTTGTGTTCAATTTTAACAGTAGGCAACTACTGAAAAGTGAGACTGTGCTAATCGTGTGCGATGATCTTAACGGGTCGCACATTCCAAGAAACCCGTATTCAATTTTTCTTGTAGCACGAGGTTTTTCATTAGGTTAGTAGCGGAAGCAGGGCCGTTGCCAGTGGGGCTGGTGATGGTGATAAAACCCTTTTGATCCTTAATTCTTTACAGTTAAAATGAGATGTTGGCGTTGTTTGAAGATTTTCAGAGGGTTTGGGGATTTCTTTAGCAAGTTTGGAATGAGAATCGCGTCGGAATTTGATGATCGGTATTAGTGATAGTCTCGTGCTGGCAATTTTAGAAAGTTTAAAATGAGTCAGTAGCGTAGCCAGGCCAAAGATTTGGGGGGATTTTTTATTTTTGGCGAATAACACTATTTTGTTTGGGATACCGCCTCTGAAAGCACAAAATAAGTATGTTCTAAAAATTTGAGGGGCATCGCCCCGTACGTCCCCTCCTGCCAACGCCTATGAAATGAGTAAAGAATAAACAGAGAAAATCAGTGTCTCACTCCCTGTCCCAAACAAGTTTTCCTAAAAAGTTTGGTTTGAATTTATCAATTTGCTTCCTTTCTTTCAAACTGATTTTGTTTCATGAAAAGTCAAATCTGTTTTTTTTCACGACCAAAAAATGAACAGAAAGTTATTAAAAACTAAACTGGAAAACTATAAAACGTAGCAGAAGCGTATAGTGCGTATGTTTCTCACAAGTAGAAATGATCAACCTGTTCACGTTTTCTCCACTTCGTGCATCGTAAAAAGAGGGAGTTGCCGATGTCCCCGTTGTTCGTAAAACAATGCTTACCGGTAGGTTAACGTGTTGCGGTTACTAAAACTTTGAGATAAACCTTGTTTGGAAAATAGCACGAATGAGGCTTCTTCGTTAGGCCACGAGATTAGCGAGAATCACTGCATTTCAAAGCTGCTGCTAGACAGCTGCATCAATTACCGTTGTCTCTAATAAAAGCAAAGATTTGCTGCATCTGTTACGTTGTCTCTGACGAAAGCGAAGTTATGTCGCAAATCCATTTTCTTCACTTTCCAGTCTTCGCTGATCAGTGACGTGCATCTTTCGTCACATTACAGCAGTCAGTCACTCGCCTTGGGCACGTGCCCAGAAAAAAACTCTCCGAACAAAAACAAAAACAACGAAAAAGCTTTCCAGTCATTAAACGCTTTTTGCGCCACTTCTCGCGGTTTGAGCTGTTGCTTACGGGACGCGCTTTAGTCGGCATCCGCTCGTCCAGCAACGTCTGAGCCTTCTCGCTTTGTCGCACGCGGCATCAAGCGCACTTCCGATGAACACCCATCCACGTCGACGCCAAACGCTTATCGACGCAAACCAAGGCCACCTTGAGAACAGGTGGCCTTGCGCAAACCCTTCTAAACAAGTCGCTTGCGCGGGCGCCGGTGTGCTTTCACAGGACGATGGTCGAGCCTCAACAGACTGCTGCGAAGCAATCCTGCACATGCCGGCAATTAGTTAAAGCGACAAAATTAAACGGGTGCTTGTAACAGATAACAGATCCCTACCGCGAATAGCTGCGGCACCGTGCCAAACGTCGGCAATCACCCTTTAAGTTAAGCGCACGTTTGCTCAAAAGCTTTCTCTACGCATTCATCGCAATCTATGCGCGCAATCTCCCGGGGAGTGTTTTTTAGGATATTTTTGCAAACTGCCAGTTGGCGGTGGAGATGAATTTTTTGAAAGTAGTGTCATAATTAATTGGACTTGATCAAAAGAAGTTCGGCTTTAACGAGCTTTGCAACGAAACTGAACGATGGGGACCGACATTGCGACCGCGTGAAGGCACTTCAGCAAATTGTCTGGGGCGTAATGCGCATCACTTGATCACCTGGCCCATCTTGGCACGGACGCTTGCAAGCTACTGCTAAATGTTTTGAATATGGAAATTGTTTTTAAACACACAACGTACTTCTTCTTGCTACAGACACACTACTCTGGGTAGTAACGAGCAAAGTTTTAAAATCTACAAACAGGCACTTTTAAATATGATTATCCGACTTTTCAGGCACACACCGAGGTAATTTGAATCGGGCTGGTGAATAAGCACGAAAATTGGAGAACTTTGACGGCTCGTAGCCGTCGTAATGCGGCAAAAAATATGAATTTTACAGCAGAGAATCGTGTGTGGGTTTCGTCGCGTTTAGACAATCAGAAGCTGGTGAGTTCTGTTTTATTGTGTGATTTCAGATAAGAATGTGCTTGCAACGAAGTCAGCAAATGATTGATAATAATAAAAGCCGATCGAACCTTTTTGAAAGATCAATGTTGAACCTAACGTCTCACAATCATTTCATGAAAATTCTTATCGGGACTGTCTTCATGAGCTGCCTACTCACCAGTTTACAGGAGTTTTAGCGGTGAGGTGTGAAAATTTCTTCGTCGAATTAATTTAAAACATTTGGTTGTTATAACTACGTAATGAACACAGTAAGCGTCAATGTCAGGAAAAGGGTGGAGGAAACTTGAGTCTCATTTCTTAGAAATCTGAAGTGGACAAATAATCAGCAACTAACAAATATAGATTCAGAGTAACTCCAGAAACGTTTGCTGGGTTTCGAATGTATGTTGCGAGAACTCATAACCGAACGTTTATGCGAGAACTACCATAGTTTTTGACAAATGGAACTCAAGTTTCTTAACAAAAATTTGGTGCGCAGTGGTTTACCAATCACCTCTACTTCCCTCCCACACAGGACCATTGCTTGAAATCAAAAACCTCATATATCATCAATATTTGAGAATTACCACAAACAAAAGTAATCAGGCATTCATACAAATTCTAGTCTTTGTGGTCCTTCTGAAAAGCCTTGGCTTTTCGTTCTCAATTCACTTGAAACGTCCTGTTCGGAGCTATGCTTGACTTTCAAACTCCCAAAGGTAACGATTATTACCAGGACCGTAACCAGGGGGCGCAAGGGGGGCGAAGTTCCCCTAGAAAATATTTCTCCCCCCCTGGAAAAATGTGTTGGATATAGTTTGAAAATATTGGACATAGTTCAAAAATTTTCGGACCCTCTCAGAAAACTCTTCGTCCCTCCTGGTGTCCCAAGCTGGTTACGGGCCTGATTATTGCTCTTCGTTCAGAACACGTCCGGTGATACCACAACAGGTTTCTTGTGTTGAAAACATTTCTGGCGTTACAACAAAGATTCTATTGAATAAGAGCTGATGATGCCTACTCAGTAGGCGAAATATATACGCTGATAAGATCATAGTGACTGATCCGAGTTAGTGGAACTTTTTTTAAAGCTGAACGCAAGCGTTTGGAGTGAAAGGAAGTCACTCAACTCATCCACGGTTAAGTATTCCTTTTTGAGATAAAATCTACAACAATATTGATCGTTAGCGTATGGTCCAGACCGTATTTTGGCCATAAAAATGCAGGGTTTTGTTCCGAGTATGCACACGTTTGAATCACTACGTTCTACAAAATTACGGGAACCAGTGGAACACCTCAGGCAAGCCTTTTAGAACCATCGCATCGCCCTGCATTTCAACCACAAATGAGATCACCAGATACTTATCATTACAAAAAATACACAGACTGAAAAACCTAAAAACTTCACGTTGTACATATTGTGAGAGCCAAGTTCTCGCTGATTAGTTTGTGCAAGATGATTTTGTCGCAACAACAATATGCAATACGGTATTTGGATAACTAATTTCTTATACTGAAAACTTACCTGCAAGGAGACCCAAGAGATAACCGCAGTAGATGTGAAAAGAACGGCCCTTGTCAAGAAGACGGCGAAATTGATGCCCATTTATCTGAAAACAGGTCATTAAGATCCTTGGGCACCTGAAAACTGACCTGCCGCCAACAACAGCTTTTCCAGTAGAAGTATTTCTAAACTACGGTCTGACTGGTATACTGCATTGCTAATAAAGAAACCACGCCGTTCCATAATTTTTGTTACGGCGGCACCGCGAACAGTAGAGTACAGCATTTGCAATGACAGAAATCTCAGCAAAAACAGGTCGCGATCCACGATTGTTTGTAAACACCTTCAAGATATTTAGACAGCACTTGTACAACTTTCTCGAAAACGTCACTCATCGTGACAAGCGTTGTAGTATTTCACAATAAGAAAACAAACGGTTTTACACACCTGTTCTTGAGCGTCTTTGTCAACTATAAACAACCGCATAAACAAACGTTTTGTAAGAACTATGGATTTGATTTCGTTGTTGGCTTAAATTTAGCCATGAAGTAGTACAGACAATGTAGTAGTTTTGATCAACAGTAATACTATACGCTGCAGTGTGACGTTTAGAATTACAGCAATAGATAAGGTAGTTGGTCAGTTGAATAGTAATTTCATGTGGCAGGCCCTATCAAAACAGTCAGCGTGCTGTTTGACTGGAAACGGTGCAACCACATCCGTTAATTTTTTAACGTTTCGTAATATTAGCTGCGAAAGTCTGATCAGTGTGATGCTGAAATGGCTATAACGTGTGGCCAAATAAACGACCAGTTATTGCCCGGCCGATGCAGAGGAGAGGAGGCTCGATGGGCAATTAAACAGTTCTTGAGAAGGAAACCGATAACGGGGAATTACCCTGTGATGTTACTTGCGGCGAAGCACGGACTGTTAGCACCATCGGCGACGAAAAGAAACAGTTGACAAAACGGCGGGGCAGCTCAAACGAGAATGTTTTCAAAGGCGTTCCATCGTGCGTGTCTGACAAGGGCTCGCAAGTTGACTGACAACTGGCCAGATCCTGAACATGAATAAAAATGCAAAATGCCAGAACATTTCTTCGGCTAATTGCGAAGAATGACTCGGTGATCTCGTACTTTGTCTGCCTGAGTAAACAAAGCAAATATGTGGACGGGGTCCGACGCGTTTCCGATGTTCGTTTCGGTATGAAATTCTTGGCCCCCTGGAGGGAGCCCGTGAAAGGAAATTTACTTAATGACAACAATCTGATGGTTTGCTTTACCCATGCGGAGATATTTTTGCTGTCGTGTTACTCGTTATAATCGACGCCTGTGCTTTGGGGAAATGCACCTGTTCGCAAAGCTTCATTGTCAAACAAAGCTGTTATTCTTGTTAGTTTACACAGAAAAGGTTTGCTTTGTCTAAGTGTAAACGGCTTAGCGCTCTATTACGAATGAGAAAAATCCAAGTACGGTATATCAACACAAGTGGTATGCGCGAAATGTGATGAATTCAACAGACCTACTGCTCTTGCTGTTGTCGAGTATTGTATACACTATAACTCACCGGTTTTTGGCTTTCATGTCATGTTACATACACCGGTTTGGCATGGAGGACCTCAATGTATACCTTAGGAGCGCGGTAAACATTTTAATATTCACCTGAAATGGCATCCCCTTAACCTGTTTACGAAACAAAGTCACGTCAATTTTTTTCAGGGCAGACCACCCTGCAAAGTTCAACTGGGCGCCACGCCGCAAAAACTTCATTATAATCACTATTCTTACACTTTCGGGCACGTTCCCAACTATACCGCCGAAGAAATTCGCAAGGAGTGTCTGCCATATCTCGAGATACTGCATAAGCAAAGGCTTTGACAACTAGTCTTTTTCAATTGTCGTGAAAATCTGTTGCCAACTGATAAAGTCACGTTTCAATAGGAAACGATAAAATGAGAGGAAGGGTTCGGTTTACGCTGGTTTTCGTTTAATAGTACTGCAAAATGGTTTAGATCAGTGGTCATAAACCTTTTTGAAACTGAGAGCTACTTCGTGAATACCGATTAATGCGAAGGGATACTAATTCACGCTTCTGAAGTAAAAGTTTTGCTCAATTTATCTTTAATTATGTTATCATTAACAAAATTAATGAGATTCATCTATGTGTAGACACTAATCATGTCAATGCTATTTTCAGAACAGGCCCGCGGGCCACACATGTGGTCAGGGTGGGCCACATGGTTCCCGATGGCACAACATTGGTGACCCCTGGTAAGACACTGACACATGAAACTCTTTTTTTCGAGCAAAAAAAACGAAGAACTTTGCTGGAGTTGCTCCATTTTTATTGTGTGAAGAATTTAGCTTCGGTTTCGACAAATTTGAACTGGGGTTAAATTTCATGCACGTAATCTGCAGATCTGGTTATAGCATGCAGCACTGAAAATATTTTGTAATAACATGAATGTAATGTACGCAATGCAATATGCTCACATAAACAAAATGCTGGGATTTACACGCTACATCGAAGCTCAACAGCTATTGTCACGGATACGTGTCCATAGGACATTTCAGAAAAGCCGCTCAAGCATTGCGCGCCACC
>Ga0210059_1001388_pt1 | contig 36259 bp, 23 predicted proteins | sample Ectturendosymbi2_FD_188042 | JGI IMG/M metagenome (GOLD analysis project Ga0210059, IMG submission 188042) | Ecteinascidia turbinata endosymbiont from Florida, USA - Sample 2 (SPAdes) (version 2) | ecosystem: Host-associated > Tunicates > Ascidians > Unclassified | place: Key West, Florida... | reverse complement strand
TCAGTTATGCCACTGATCAGGTGCATTTCAAACATGAACAGCCACAAGTTCTTTTGATAGAGTCACACGTCGCAATCGGTACGATTCAGCAAACGCAGGACGCAGCCAGCGTGCTGTGAGCATATCGTCACAATAGTTGGCATGCAGCTTGACCAACTGTCACATTGAGATTCACTCATAACAGATTTTGGTTCATCCAGGATTCAAATTTTGAGTGCAACCACAGTTTTGCGCGCAAACGAGTTCAGCAGACGATGACGTTTTCAAATAGAATTACTGCCTGCTGATCATTTACGCGCAAAAACGTAGGATCACTCAAAACTTAAACCTTGGTTTTGCCCGATGTGTAAGGGCTATTGAAAAGTGTTGATCAATGCAATAGCTTCCTGCGATCCTGCCAAGTATAAGTATAATTGTCCAACCGCAAGTCGGACAATTATACTTATACTTGGCAGGATCGCAGGAAGCTGAAATCACAATATCAATCCTTACGTTCCCAGCAAATCAGTCACAACAAAGTGGAAGGTAAGATGCAGGCGTCTTTCAGTTTGGAAGTGACGCCCCACCTCCGCCAAATTTTGATTATTTCCAATGAGATGTCAGCACCATCTGACATGTCGCCCCATAGATGCTGCATCAAAATGTCAGAGAAAATATCCTCCTTACCGAGATACAGAAGGTTGTGACGCACAGAATGAGGGGCGGGCTGAAAGAAAAACATGGGCAGTTTTTAAATTGATCCAATATTCACATATAAGTTGATTTGGTGTACCGGCTTTATCAGTAATTATTCATCATCCGCCATTGCTACTGGAAACAAACATGATCATGCATCACAGAAAACCATAACAAAACAGAAAAATAATGAGAATATGCTTTGCGGAATAGTACAATTGAAACCAAAAAGATAATACGAGTATGCAGCTTTCACCCACGGTAAAACCAGTTGAGCAGCACGTAGATTTCTTGCCGGGTAACTCTATTAGCTCATCTCAAATCATAAAAACAATTGCCAAATGGACAAGGAAGGAAACGCTCCTTTTCAATGAGATACATAAGCTCCAACTTAGCAATCAGTCCAAGTCTACTAAAGGTCCAAACCGCCCAAGTCAGCACTCCAAGCACGAGATAAAACTTAATCAAATCATGCTTGGCCAAAGCTCAAGAAGAGTTACATTTGCCTGGTGCAAAGACTGCTATTGCTTCTATTTGGCTTGTGGCAGCCAAATGTTCATAGCGACGTTGCTTTTTGATTGCTCGATATCGGCTCTTGCTATCATTAAGAAGCAGAATTCACCAATTATTGGATTGTTCACCCATTTACCAGGGAACGTGAGCTAGCTTTAGGCCATCGTCAGACAGTTTAGTACACCCGAATGATGAAGTGTTGTTGCGGTAATAATTCTGCTCAATACGAGAAGAATCGCAGGTTCAGACATTTTGTTCATGTGCCTGACTGATAAACCAATGGTGCAAAGCTACCACCTGAAGGATTATGACTGACGCCTCTAAGATTCCCGCCTGGAAGGAGAAAATGCACTCGTAACCTGTTAGGAGGATTTAGGGCCGTTTCTAGAGACAATATCCTCTATTTAAAGTTTGATTACAGCAATTTGCAGAGCAACATGCAAGTTTAACAGCATACATGGGAGGACCAGGTTATTATTTCAGTGTTTTCCACGTATGTGCTAATATATTCTACTGGATGTATTTGGGTAACACTCTACACAGATGTTAGGATTTACTTTGTTGCAAGTTGTTTTCATTTAAAAGTCTGGTTTACGATGACCTACCACAATGTTACTGTCACCCATCTCCAGTTTCCTTCTCATAAACCCGGTTATCCACACGTCATCAAGGAAAAGATACTCCATTCGGCGCGATATTTGAAATAGAGAGTCGATCATCTTCACTGGTGCGATGTACATTCCCCCTCGACAATAAGCTGGCCACTGACGACCAGGAAAATCTTTATAAGAGATGTACCATTTGCTGAACCAGAATCGTGTTGGCGTGTCTCGAGCCTGGTAGCTGTAGACACACAAAAGGGGCAGGTCCTCTAAACAAGTTCGACCCCAGCTCTTTCCTTCTCCGTGCCAGGGTAACTGGCAAAGCTCCGGTTTCAAAAAGTTCTTTTTCAAAAACGATACAAGGTTAGGAATATGGACGACGATGTCATCGTCCATTGAAGAATATAAAGTGTTGCGTTGTAAATGATCACTGGCCCACTGCATTCCGGCAAGAACTTTATCAGGCACTGTTCTGAAAAAAATACAAAGAAAAAAATTAATAAATTCAGATATAGGTGTAGGAGAAGGAAAGGTTTTGGGAGTGCGAAGGATTTTTGCCGGAATTTCCCAAACTTGCCCGAAAAACCTTTGCTGCGCATTTTGCCCACAAATTTTTTCCCACAAAGACCACGAAGACGTTTTTTGTGTGACATCCAAAAAAACGTCTTACTGTGTTTTTATGAAAACGTTGGGCGCCATTTCTTGAGGTCAAACAACATTGGGCGCCATTTTTGCCCGAATTTTCAGGAATTTTGCCAGATTTTCAGGGATTTTACCCAGATTTTCAGACGTTTTGCCCAAATTTTCAGATATTTTGTACAGATTCTCAACTAATCAAAACTTTTTGGGGTGTGCTTGCACTCCCGCCTCCTACACCACTGAATTCAGACATAAGCGAAATGAACAGATGAGTCCAATTTGCAACAAGCTTTTGCATTTTTAAGGTGCCATTCTACATAAAGGAATGAGTTATACGTTCGAATTTCCCAAAATACTTTCACAAGCTAACACGTGCAAGGCGGCAATTCCAATAATTCCCGTTGCACTTAAGTTTTTCATTTAAAAAATTTTAAGAAACAAATGTGCATTGTATTTCAAAGCTCTTATTTGCATAATACCATTCGACGTAGCCTACACAGTAAATGGCCAAGTTCTGCGAACAGTACTCTTATGTGTTACAGGTTTGAAAAGGTAATCATCCAGATACAACTTGGTGGAGGTGCAGTTGTTCGAGTATTTGCACAGCTACGTGGCACGTTCCGCAGATGGGGCTATCAAGATAGAGATGGACAGACTCCGGCCACCTGTTCATTTTCGAGTTTTCTCAAAACATTCTCGCAAATCTGTTCAGTTGACCATTGAAAATATGTTCGTTTATGACCTTTTTTATTTCAGACCAAGCTCGTCAGTGGCCTGTTCATTTCCAACGAGCTCTTTGTTGAAGATACATATCAGTTAAAGAAATTTTGTGTGAGAGTGTTTTTTTCAGACCGTTTCATTCACGTTCTGGTCAGTGAATTTTTTTTGACTGATTTCGGATCTATTTGAAATTTCGTGCATTTTGACTTTTTGTGCTTTAACGTCAGCATTTCATAATAAAGACAAAAATTCGTGCACCCCATGGGGGGAACTTCACGCACCCCGAGGGGTACGCGTACTCTTATTTGAGAACCACTGAGCACGACCGTCACTCTGTTGGGCAAACTACGGCCCGGGAGGGCATTTTGCGCGGCGCGCAGGGCAGACACACGTACATAGATAGATAGTACATATTTCGAGTCAATGTTAAAGTAATTTTATCGATTAGATTAGACTTCTCGAGATTTTATTCCACACGTTTCATTCGAAGTCGAATTTTTACTCAACCGGCAATGACTATTGTGCAATATATGCGGTCCCCGGTAGCAATGTGCAATATATGCGCCCACCTGGTAAAATATTAATATATGCGGCTCCAGATAGCAACAAAGTTTTCAATTTCAATGTGACCCTCCGTAGAAACATTTTGTCCACCCCTGCTTTAAACTAAAGCTTTTGGTTAAATAAGCGTTTGTACGTTCTTCAATAACGGTTATAACTGTACATCATAAAGTGTTCGGAAGCACATCTAAGACTAATTCAATAATTGCAACCAGGGAATGTTATGCAACTTTTTGTTGAGCACACCTCTTTTGTTCATGCCCCTCTAAAAACGTACCGTATTTACTCAATTGTAAGCCGCTCTTGATTGTAAGCCGCACGAAATGATGTTCAACAATTAATGTAATCCGCCCTTGATTGTCAGCCGCACTTCGCCAAACGTTACCCAGGCCTCTGAGATACTTTCGTGTATAGCATGCTTCTGGTTTCATTAGCAACCCTGGTAATGATGATTCACCAGTACAACTGCCTTCTGTTCATTATAATCCCTCCTGTGACTCATGTTCACGCGATGCTGAAGAGAGGAAAGATAATGCGAAAAGAGGGTTTGCTCAACAAAATGTAGTCGAGGAAATACTGGGCGTCATCTCGACACTTTAATAATCTAAAGAAAAAAATGTAAGCCGCCCTTGATTGCAAGACGCACGACTTGATGAAAAAAAAACATTATAAGCCGCGGGTTACAATCGAGTAAATACGGTATCTAAGAAGGCATTGTATAAACATTTTAGAAATTTTTATTACAGTTGTTTGAGAGATGCATGCCAAATAAGACGACAAATATTTTTTACTCATTGTGCATATCCTGCTGGTGCTTTTAACTGGTGTCAGCAAAACATTTGTCAGATGTCGCCATCGTGAAGGCCCGACCGTCAAGCGCACAAAGCTTCACGCTGCGGCAGCAAGCAACAACAGAGATAACCTGACGAGATCACTCGCTGCGCTGCTTGTCCGGGCCACATGCATGTAGGTGCTATTCATAGCAAACTTTCCGTTCGTGGTACACCGCGTATTTGACGTCGCGCCGACTGAGCGGCAACAGAACAGCAGCAGTTAAACGTTTCGGCCGTATACAGTGTTCTGTTTGAAAAACACCATGCAAACTAAGACACAGGAGCAGTACTTTTGTCTGGATCCAGCTGTAGAATTGGCTGCTTGGACTACTATATAATAGAAATCATTTTCTTACTTGGCAGAATCACCTTTCCCAAACTGAAGCAAATCCCCATATAGTTCGCTTTCTTTGTTAAGTTCGGATTGCAATGGCAAATCAGCAGTCCTTCCCACAACGAAGACGTTCACAATTTTCAAACCGTCGAGAAACTTCACAGCTCCCCACGTTGATCGTATTGCTTTTCGTCGCTCCGCGTGGTTGACCGAGCTTTTTATGAAGTTGACAAGGACCCATTTAACTGTATCTGCCAAGAGAAGTTAAGTTATATTCCAAATTTCGCATACCGCCGCAGAACCGTCGCCGGGAAGTCCACAATGGGAGGGCTTTATGTTTGTACATGGGAGTTTGACATTCTAAAATTTGTCAAAAACTCCACTGATTTATAGTATTTCATATTTCAATTTGGGGAGCTTGGAGTTTTGTTTGGTGGGGCTAAGCCCAGCAAAGCTCCCCGGTGGCGACGGGTCTGCATCACTGCCGGTTGTTGAGAAGGTAACGACAACCTGTTGCTGAGTTCGCAAAGAATGGCAAGTACGATATTTGCTCAAAAATTGTAGTTGACTAATGGTTGAGTTCAACGAAAAATCCCTGGTTTGCCCCATAAAACTGACTCCATTTTGTGGCTTGCGTGAAACGATGCACAACTAAGTATTGCAAAAATGTATTATTTGGCAAGAGGGGTTTTTCTGGGGCGAGGGGCTGTGGCAGAGAAGGGAACAAAGCTGTCATCCACCTTGTCCTGTTAAAAAAAGTGATAACGCAATGCATAGCATCTCCTTTTCAGGTATAGCGACTGCCCCAAGACTGCGCTTCCAGCAGACTCAACTCAAGGCCTCTCCTATACAAATATTTTCTGCAGCAAACCCTTCCCGTGGTATCTCCTGATATCGCAAAAGTTGCTGTTTGAATGCGCGATAGGTCTACCCAACAGGATAATTTGAGCAGTTGCTACCATTGAAATGCGCAAAATCAATCAAACACATCGCGCATCGGTCGTTGCGTACATGATCAAGGGCCATTGTTGCTGAACAGAAACATGCAAAATTGGTAATGATTTTTTGTTTTTTGCAAGTTTCCAATGCCAGCAACTCTTTTACTGTCCCCGGCCCAACCGATGCTCCGGCGTCTCTGCAGTTGAACACAGTCACTATCATACCACCTTACTTACAGGAGGTACATTTGGAGGAGGAAAATACCAAAACTGCAGCCGAAGTCCTCCTACCTAATAAAATATTGAAGACTTCAGGCTGCGATTAAATCCGACCTGAAATGCCCACTCCTTGAATAAAGACGTTCTTTGGATTTCTTGTGTGTGTCAAGTGGCCGCAAATTCTGAAAGGGCCCCGAAAGATTGGCAAGCAGGGGTGATCATTCGCATACACAAGAAGGGAGACATGAGAGCGTGCCTTGGAAAAGATGCCGCGAAATAACTGAATCAAGCTGGAAGATTCCCAGTGGGAATTTCGTCCTGGTCGTATCACCAAAGACCAAATTTTCACTCTCCAGAAAATATTCAAGAAACTTTGGGAGCACGGCCTACTTAAGATTTTAAGTAGGCCAGTAGCGTACCCAGCCCAAAAATTTGGGGGGAGGCCAAAATTCTTGATTTTATGCTAGCAACAGCTTTTTTTATGAGATACCGCCTTTTCGAAGCACAAAATGACTATAGATATTCTAAACATTTGGGGGGCATGGCCCGTTGGCCCCAAGGGCCCAACTAGCTACGCCGACATACTGTAGTAGGTCGTGTTGGGAATATGCCAAAGACGTCCACACGTGTTACGTGTTTAGTCGACCTCGAGAAAGCATATGGCCGGGTCACTCGTTAAAAGCTTTGGAGAGTGATACGGGAGTACAGTATTGACGTCCGCCTGTTACTAGCCATCAAGTCATCGTATTCCTGCTCAGACATATGTGTTGGTGTAGGAGGAGTTAAATCACAACCGTTGACAGTGGATGTTGGACTCCAACAAGGATGCGTGCAGTCACCACTCCTCTTCATGGTCTATACCAGTGTGGCCCAACTATAGGCCCGCGGGCCGCATGTAGCCGCATGTAGCCCGCGGACCAAAATTTTAACGCCCGCGAGCTTTCTCTGTATTAGTGTAATGTTGTGCGTGTGTTAGTTACAAAAGGCAATTTTAATTAGAACAAACAAAGGATCTTTTAATAAAAGTGCATAACAACGGCGTGAGACTATTCTGTAGAGAACCGCTGGAAATTGTCAGCAAGGATAGATTTCCCAAACTGAAATATTTTGCACTCAAAATGCACTCGATGTTTGGAAACACGTACGTGTGTGAGAGTGATGTACATGCAACTTCAGACTCATGCAAATAAGACTGAGAGCATCGGTATCATCCACTTGATGTGGAGAAAGTGACTACTTTGTGCGCGTTGGATCGTAATGGAATTATCGGGCCATACTGGTTCGAGGACATTCGAGGACAAGCAAAACTTTGCTTGCTCGAGGACAAGCAAAACTTTGCTTGCTCCTACACCTATGATATACTTTACACGCGGAAAATTGTTACAGTGAAAACCACTTAGTAGAGCACCGATTAAAGGTCTACAAACCTCTTATTAGAGCAGCTTTTGAATATCCAAGAGAAGGTTAAAAATTCTTTTCTCTGTTAACACTAAAGAAATATATGAAGTGATTGTAGATCTCTCAATAGGTTTAAACCTACTTTTTAATACTTCAAAGCAGGCAAGTACTGCAATAGCTTCAAACTTCCACAAAAGTTACTCCACTTCCACCTTTTCAGACTTTTTGCAACTTACAATTTGTTAGGCTATATCTCAGAAATTACAGCGCCAGTCTGTGAGATTGATGCCACAATCCTTGCTTTGATGAGGACGTTAAAAACCGCGCAGTTCACTTGGATTTTCGTTGGAAACGAATCCCACGCTTACAAAATATTGTGGGGTCCTCCAGAGTTTTCTTAAGTTTTGACCTTGCTCAGTGCAAAGACTTTCAGAGACCGCAACTTTTTCATCTGAATATCGAAATGTTTGTCAATCAAAGTTTTGGTGTACTTCGATGGTGGTAGTAAAGCGTGTTTTTACTGTAGTTTCAGAGGCCGTCGGAAAAGTTTGATAAATAGCTTTGGTCTTTCAAAACAACCAAACAACACTGGGCCCCGCCGCCGACACTATGCGCAAGCAGCTTCGATAGAAGTGCAAGCTTGCGTTGGTTGTAGGCGGAACGCAAGGCCCCCTTTGGCGCGGGGCCCGATTAGAAGAAATCGGTCAAATCGGCTTAAAACCGGCCCTTGGCACATTGGTCACACTCGCACTAATAATGGATTTTTCAAACTTGTGAAGCATTGCTATAGACTCACTCGTGCTTCTTTTCACAAAGTACATATGTACGTGGCTTACCGCTATCAGCATGACACTGTCTCGCTGCATAACATTCCAAGATGTCCGCGTTCAACAGTCTCATGCAACGAAACACCTGGTACCGTAATATAACGTGAACCTTTGCAGGTTTGTTGCCACGGTATTGTTACGCAATAAAGTCCAACAGCAGAACAATCCGTTCGCGACTTTCACAACCCGCCTCTGCAGGCCAAGAAAGAGACTTGAGTGAATTGCAAGCCCGTCACTGCATGACACTATAACTGTGAACCTGACTCTTGTCCAGTGTGAGTTTCATACCGGAAAAAAAAACTGTCATTGCAAGAATCAAATCAATTAATCGGAATTTAAGATGCCGACTTCAGGTTTTTCGGGAAATATTTGGTTCTTAATCCTAATTTCCAGGGGGGGAAACGGGCATTTGCCCACCCTGCGAACGCCCATGCGATCATTGACTATTTTATATCAGGTTCCACAAACAAAGCCAGCTCATCTACTGTAATGAACCGAAGAAACATTATTGACTAATTGTTAACACAAGTTAATTTTTGGTGTGCAGTACAAAAATATTTTTGACGATGATTTGCAATGAAATCAAGTGTCGTGTCAACACCTCTTTTGGTCTGGTGGGGGGATGCATCCCCTGCACCTCCTCTGTGTCCGCGCTTGAATGTAACTTTATCAAAAATTGCATCTCTTTGGAACATCCTGTATTTCGAGTCTTCTTAGGTCTGCTGCTCCCGCGACCCTCACCAGGGAAGAAGGGGGAATGAAAAAGATTGAATCAGGCATTTTTCAGAAAAATCTTTAAAATTATACGAAAGATTTTGCACCCTGTGTTTAAAGAATTTTTTCCATCCATGGATGTATCTCTATTAGTTCATCATTTTAAACCTGCATTACAGTGACGTACAGAGATCTCCAGGCTTGTGACATTCCTATGGGAAATGACATTCCTATGGGAATCTCATGGGAAACAGCCCATGGGATGGTACAGCACACATTTGTATTTCCCATGAGAATTAGAAGATGTGCTGAATGAGCAGAGTGACTCAGAAATAGAGCGAGAGTGTCAGAATGTTACTGAATTCTCATGCTTAGACTATACTTCTGAATTTTAAAGTCAATAAATTTTGTCGTTTTGCATGTCTCTTAGTGCATGCAGTCCTATTTAGCAGATACTAAACGTAAACTTTCATAAATTTAATAATTTCTATTGGAAACACAATTCTAATTGAATTGTATTCCATATTAATATTATAATGGGAATCCCGTGGGTGGGACAGGCATAAATTGCTGTGTGATGGGACAGACAAATATGTTCCATGGACAATCCTGGAGATCTCGAAGTTCTAATCAAGTCCTGATCTCGCAAGTTACGGTCTTGACTTCGTCACTGGTAATTTAAATAGTAGTACTGTAAATATACAACAATGTTGGCCATAACTTTTCCGCATGTGTGAGAACGCCGCCAAATTGTCTCCGACTTCTGCTTTTACGCAAAGGTGATAGACATTGTGTATCACTCATTCAAGCAAAACTCAGTCGCCACAGACGTGATAAAAGCACCAGTAGAAACGGTTTCGTACAACACGATGCCAGAACCTCAGCAGTGGTTTTCATGAAAAAATTGCTTTAGTATTGCAAGTCGATGAAACTTTTTTCACATATAAGTCAGGGATTTTCGATGGCACCGACTGCATAAGGTGTAGGGCGAATTAACCCGTCCGTGGATTTGCCCAATTTGGGCAAGTATTTCTTTGGCCATAACTCGCCAGGCAATTGAGCTAGAGAGCTGTTGAAACCCTCTAAAGATGCGAAAAGTCTTGTAGATTCTATTTTTAAAAATGGGAAGATTTGGATTTGAACATTTTTGTGAGTGACATCACAATTGCGGGTCGTTTGGGTTTTTTGGATGGGGTCATCGAGCCCTGGCCAACAACCGCAAACAGCAATTATTTGTTCTTTCTTTTGAAACTAACCAGGCAAAAAAACGAATCTTTAGAGTTCTTGATTGGCTTTCTAGCGTTTGTGGTTTGCAAGTTATGGCCTAAAAACAACAAAATTAATTAATTAATCTCCTAGGGAATTCATTATTTAATTATAGATTTTTGGGTGTAACTTGCCAACCGCAAACGCTAGAAAACCATTCAAGTGCTTTAAAGACGCGGATTTTTGTCTATTTTTTTAATGCTGAAAGTAGCAAGGAAAGCATTAATAAAAGTTACCCATAACAAAGAATTGAAGGTGTTGCGAAGTGGTATAATATCGGTACACCTGTGGTTTTCGTATAAATGTTGCAAAAAAGTCAACAGCTATCAAAATGCTTGTATCGTAAGCGTATGTGGCATACCGCGACCAACTTTGCATTCCTTCGGTATGTCGAGGGCATCAGATTCGCGAGGTCGAAGCGAAAACTGAGCCAGGCTTCGAGGTACTTTCATTTCGTTCCAGTACTTTCCTGTAACTGGTTCAACTTTGTGACCTTTCTGTACCACGTCGCATCGAATAGGGTCGCAAACACCTGGAAAAAAAGTGCTTTCAACTTTCATCAACAGCTTTCTGAATAAAAAAACTAATGATCAGCTGTGACACGAGGACGCTTCACAAAAATGGATTGTACAAAACAATCTGCGACTGATCTTTCATCAAAACACTTGATCTGCTGGTGTTTGACTCTATGCACAATGCATCAGTACATGAGAGACTCTTAGTTCAAACCGCAATGTTGAGATCAAATCAACTGTCATTTTCTTCTCACGACGTAGGCTACGAGTGAATGAATGTTGCGTCAAAAAACAAATAACGCTCATTGAGACATAAGAACAAATTCAGAGCTTCAGCAAACAACACGAAACTTTCACACTGAAACATTTTTGGTTGATTTAAATGAAATAAACTCATAATCAGAGTTTCGTGAAACTAGCTTGCGCGGGTTGTTCGGTTATTCAAATTCTAGCAATCTATCCATGTCAGTGATGAAGTCCAATCGTAGTTTAACGTAATTAATTTGGTTTTCAATGCAACTTTAATTCACATTAATTCAATAAATCTCTTAAGCCAATTTATACAATAGTACGTCATTAAATTATTTACATTTTTGTAATATTACTTTCGCAAAATAATTCAAATTTCTTGCATTTGAATAGTTCCACAGATATCGTCAGACGCGAAACAACACTCTGTCGGAGCTAGGGCTGGGTGCAAGGAAATAATTACTTACCTGAAAACCTTTACTTAATACATGATTAGTTAATTTTGCCAATACTTGATATTTGAAGTAATCTGCTTTCAGAAAAGTTACGATTTTTGGCGCTGAGTTGTTTCAGCGCTAGGCTGTTTTGGCGCTAGCGCTTATCTGCTTGATTACTATCATGCACACATCGTTGCCTCTAGAACTGTTTTTTCATTTTTCCCGGCTGTTTTTCAAGAAGGCAACAATTTTTTTAAGAAACTAACAAACAGTGTGCATTTGCGTTTGTCTTAACATGAGATTGAGCGTATGTCTCTATTATAAGACTTTAACGAATTGTTTTTCTCAGAACCAATAAAATAAATGGCCGAAAATCTAAAAAAGTTATCATGTGGAGGCAGCACACAGAAAAGTGCAAAAGTAATCATGTCTAGGCATTTTGGTGTTTAGCTCTTGACAGGTTTGGTGGTCAGAGGTGTTTCGAGTGAACGTCGATTCCCGAGTTCTGTTCTGCATTGCGAGCTTTGATTGTACTTGTTTGTAGAGTCTCCAGGTTTGTTTGGGAGGTAGTGTTTTGCTTTAACTCTTCTCTGCCGTCCATCGAGCAGCAGTTGACATAGACTTTGAATAAATGGATGGTTCGTTAGATTCATCCGACTAGTATCGAGAGCCACCAGGCAAAGCTCAAAGGCTAAAACGGAAAGAGTCCTTGAATAACAACGTGGCCCAATCTGCCGGTGAGAGTGTTCCCGGTATCGAGATTCATCCAGTCGTCTTGCAATGTTCCCTAGATAGAACCTGAAGTCGTTCAACCCCATCGTCATCGACAGATGTCTTAAAAAAAGTATAGGAGATTACGATGCATGCCTTCCACGGCAAAATGGAAAGTTCCTTGTGAAGTGCAAAAGTCCTCAACAGATGAAAACTTTGCTTAATACATCTACTCTCAGCGATGGCACGGTCTCCATCCCAATACTGTCTTCACTACTACAACCAGTTGGTGCGAAAGGTGTCATATACAACGTGCCGTTAGAAATAACAGTCCAGGAAATTCAGGAGTGTATGCAGTCTCTTATTAAGTTCGTAAAAAGATTTAAACTCAGACGAGACACTACCAATGAATATTTCGATTCCCAAACCGTCTTACTCCATTTTGCCTCTTCTCAATTGCCCGAAGCAGTTACGATTGGCTATTTAAACTTTAGAGTCCGTGACTTTATTCCGAAACCCACGCGTTGCTGTAAATGCAACCGCTTTGGTCGTGTGGCCAAAAATTGCAGAGGCAAGGACAAGTGTTCAAAGTGCAGCGGGGAACATAGTTCGCAACATTGCACATCCGCTACTACACAATGTCCAAACTGCAACGGCGAGCACAGGGCTGGTGATTGGCAATGTCCCAAACATCGTAGTTAGATCAGAATCAGAAGTTCTCAAAATTCAAACTACATCCAAGGTTTCCTATGCCGCGGCTTGCAGATTACACCGACGATCGGCGACTGCTGTCCATCCACAAACCACATTTACTCACCGCTCAAGAGAATTTCCGCCACTGCCTGTTGTACCAAAGGGAAGCCCTATAGGATTTAGACCGTTTCCAATTTCAAAACCCAGTACAGTTCATGAGCAGTCAGGTTCCTTGGAGTGCGTAGATTTTACTACAAACTTCCCTTTCGGCAACCCACTGTTATTCTTAGCGTTTTTGGCGCAAGTAGTTACTGAAACAATTTCAGCTAAAGACAGAAATCAACCTGTTGATATTTTCAAAATAATCACAGACGCTGCTGGCGAACGCGTGGTTTGCCAGTGGATGCCGAACAGCTTAAAACACTGGCCACATGGTGGCTCTTAATATCCTCCAGTGGAATTGCAGATCTATCTATAAAAAATTGCCGGAGTTTAAACATTACCTCTCACATCTACCCGTACTTCCGGACATCATATGCCTGCAAGAAACGCATCTCACATCAAGATATTACCCGAACATTTCCAATTACGTTATGATACGTAAAGACAGACCTCGTGCCCTGGGAAAGGGTGGCGGAATCTGCATCTGCGTGAGGAATACCCTGTCTTTCTCGGAAATACGCATCCCCGTTATAAATAGCTATTTAGAAGTAATTGGAATTACCATAAACGATTACGCTATTATAAATGTCTACAATCCCCCGAGGAACATCATGAACATTCTAGATCTGGGTTTCCTGTCCAGGTTTCGTAGGATCATTCTCCTCGGAGACTTTAACTCCCACCATACAATGTGGGGCGGTCATTCCATCAATCCTAGTGGCAGGTCCTTGATGTCTCTGATCGAAACGAATACCTCAGTTCCAACTCATTTTACTCTGGTTGGCCCATACGTGTGGAATAATTTAGATTTGACTGTGGTGTCCAGTTCCATAGCAAGCCACTGTTCCATTTCAATCACTAACGAGTTTCTCGGCAGCGACCGCGCCATTATCCATGTTGCAGTGCATGGCGTGGTCCCGGACAACACGGAGCCTCTTCCAAAATGGAATTTTTCACGAGCAAACTGGATTAAATTTCATAAACGTTGAAGTAGCTCCTTGAATTGCATCAGTCTAGATCTCGAACACTCGTATCAGCTATCCGAAACGAGCATACTAGAGGCTACTCGGGCAGCCATACCACAAACCAAATACACTGGGAAGATATGGTGGAATGTGGCTTGCGACCTGGCCATCAAAAAGAAAAAATATGCTCTACACCGCATGAAGCGCGCAAGGGTGCCATTAGACGTCATAATCTTCAAACGTTGCCGTGCCAAGGCCAGGAGAGTTATCTTGGAAGTAAAACAATCATCCTGGGAGAATTTTTGCAATGCATTGACGTCTAATTCAAAGCTCTCAACAGTCTGGAATGTGATTAAAAAATTCTCCGGTCACCATCCACGAGAGTTTATCCCATCTCTTCGGCAGGGCAGTACCACGGCTTGCAACAATCAACACAAAGCAAATATGCTGGCAACTCATTTCCAGTCCGTTAGCTCCACCTCAAACTATGAAATAGCTTTTCGTCGCACGATGTCGAGTCTCGAAGTGGAAACACTTGAAGCCGCCTCGGAAATAACTCTGAAAGACCCTCAGTTAAATCAACTTTTCTCAATAGACGAGTTACAATGCGCCTTACCGACTACCAAAAACTCTGCGCCAGGTGCTGATCAAATCTGCTATAAATTGCTTAAACACCTACCAAATGACTCACTCCGAGTCCTTGTCCACTTCATAAATAGTGTTTGGGCAACTGGCGCCCTGCCGACGTCATGGTGTCATTCCATTGTTGTCCCCATACATAAACCCACTAAGCCAGCTCACTTGCCATCATCACACCGACCCATCTCTCTTACCAGTGCAGTGTGTAAACTCATGTAGAAAATGATTGTCTCAAGATTGAAATGGTGTTTAGAATATTGCAAGATTCTAGGTATGCCACAATCCGGTTTAAAAAACAGAAGAAGAACAACAGACCACATTCTTCGCTTACATGACACTGTACAGAAATCTTTGGCAAACCGACATCATGTTTTGGCAATTATTATTGATCTTGAAGAGGCTTGCGACATGGTGCTTCTATTTAAATTAGTAGAAATGGGAATTAATGGTATAATGTTTAATTTCATCAACTCATTTCTTTCCCGTCGCACGTGCCAAGTGCGACAAGGTTCCCCCTTGTCCTCTACCAAAACTTTGGAAAACGGAATTCCACATGGCAGTGTTTTAAGCCCGATCCTTTTTACGATTGCTATTAACGATCTTCCTTAATCTATCTCATCCCCCTCAGCACTCTATGCTAACGATTGCTGTTTCTGGGAAAGCGGTTCAAACATTGAACAACTTTATCATCTTTGCCAAACTTCTTTGAATACAATAGCAGCATGGTGCATGACATTGGGTTTTAGGGCATCTCCTTCCAAATCTGCAGCAGTTCTATTTACTAAGAAAAGGAAAACTGTTGCCCATAAGTTGACACTCTGCAGCAGCGATATCCCTTTGAAAAAAGAGTACAAGTATCTTGGAGTTTTCTTTCACACGAAACGGGGCTTACTCATCTCACGTAGACTATGTCCAAGGCAATGTTTGAAACGACTTAACCTTCTCAAGATGCTAAAAAGTATCTCCTGGGGGACTCGTAAACGACCTCTTTTGTCCTTATACCGAACATTCATCTGGCCGGTCATCGAATATGGAGGCATATTTCTTCTCAGCTTTGTGGTCAGTTGACCCGATTCTTAAAATTCAAAATGAAGCATTGCGCATATGCACTGGCGCAATGAAAAGCACACCACTTATATGTCTTCAACATGCATGCCAAGAAATGCCTTTACACTTCCGGCACAAATACCTATCCTTAAGTCTTAGAGCTCATCTACAGTATGTACATTTTCCGCCCACCCCGCTTTGCCAGTGGTTACTGACAGCTGGCACGAAGCTTATCCGGATGTAGCGGGTTTTTGCTCCTTCAATCAAATGACAAAGCAGCTGTGACCAAACGACCATTTCAACGCAAGTACTCTCCTTATTCCCAACAAACCCGTCTGGTTAATCCCTCGTCCTACCATAGACTTGCACATGCAAGAGTACAAACACGCTTCCAACCTAACTGCGATTCTCCAGGCCTACCTATCCCATTTACACGGACAATAAGCACACCATACCCACATCTACACCGATGGTTTAAAAACTACTTCTAGGCTGACTGTGGAATGTACATCCCACAATCCGGGAACAGAACGTCCATTGGGCTAAACATGTACGCTTCTGTTTTCACAGCTGAACTCTATGGCATCGTTACTGCTCTCTACTGGATCTTCTCCACCAAAAGTAGAACCTCCGTTATAATCACGGACAGTCTAAGCGCGCTACAAGCCATCCAAAACGTTAGTTGGAAGAAAAATCCACTTATAAATAGAGCATGTCTTTTATACTCTAACCTAACCTCTGCTGGTTTCACGATTAATATGCTTTGGGTCCCTAGCCACAAGTGAATTGTTCGAAATGAAATAGCCGACAGATCGGCCAAACTTTCCACAACCGATGATCCCCAAATTCTCCAGGCCGACACTCAGGTAAAGAACACTAACAATACATATCCGGACATGTGCCAGCACCTCTCCGACATTTGCGTAAAACTCTGGAATGATTACTACCGTCAATGCTTAACTGATACAGACTACAAAAGCCTATTCCCCACCATCCACGGAGCTACATCCAGTGAGTCCGACTCCTCTAAACTTTTCAGGTTACGCACCGGACATTGCAGGCTTAACAGTCACCTCCACCGTCTCGGCCTCCATCCAACCGGCAATTATGAACAATGCCAAGTTCCAGAAACAGTTGCCCACTTTCTTTTCGCTTGTACAACCTAGCATTCTGAATCCGTCAAGCTTAAGCGGACCATCGAATCTTTGAGCGTAGACTTTACACTACTCTCAGTCCTATCCGATGACCAAGCAATGACGCATGTTGAGGAGTTTGTACGCACAACGGGCAGACAAATTTAAAACCAATTACAACAGGGCCTGGCGCTACAAGACCACGCTGTCGTAAAGCGCCACAAAACTCCCATAATAATAATAATAATAATAATAATAATAATAATAATAATAATAATAATAATAATAATAATAATAATAATAATAATGTCTAGGCAGCACACAGAAAAGTGTATGTCGAATTGTTAAGTAACCAGCCAGTTATCTGGAATTTATAGAGGGAATTAGGAAAATACACAGGGGATGTGATGCTTAGTTTGAGCAGTTGACTGCTGGGAAAGCTCCTAACCAAAAACTCCTGAACAACTGATAAACACATTCTAAACATCGTAAAACATTTTGACTCACGGGTACCACTTGAATACTTGCGAGGTCTAGCTAACAATTCTGATATAGATTAAGGTTTTATCCATTTTTTTAACTTTTATCCATGTTTTTCTTTGGCTGACCCTTTGTGTCCCATTTTTATTACTCACTTGTCAGTCTCTGCACTGGTGCCAAAACAGCCCAGCGCCAAAACACCCCGGCGCCAAAACAGCTCAGCGCCAAAAGGCCGGCGCCCAATAGTCGTCGCTAAAAAGTACCTGACCTGTGGAGAACGGTTATTTTGATGGTAGAATGAACAAAAGAGCACCATTAGACCAAAGAAGCTAAACAGCCTGATGCCAAAGAGTATGGAGCATGTCCTTCTATGTGAAATAGACACTACCAGCAGTGGCGTAGCGAGGGGGGGGCTGGGGTCGCGGGCCCCGGGCGGCACTTTTAGGGGGGCGGCACGTTGCTGATCAAAAATTAATTTTTGAAATAAGTTCAACAGTTCTAGCTAAATAATCAATGCTAGCTTAGGCTAATCCTTTTTTGGATAGTTGGTTGCTCAGTAACGCCCCAACGGCGCATCATAACATTACCTGACACCTAGGCATTGGCGACGAAGATATTGTTAGGGCAGCGATAGCTCAGTGGTAGAGTGTTTGAAATTTGCCGGCACTAGGTGAATCGCCGTAGCTCCCCTTGGGCAAAATCTTTGGCCTCAAGTGCCCCGGAAAGAAGCATATTTCAGGCATACCGCTAGCTGCGTCGCCAAGATTATAAAAAATAATTTCTTGGCACATCTCATGCTATTTTTATGTTAAGTGGGATATTTTCAATAGGTGCCGTAAGTTGTAGCTTCATATTCATTAGGTGGGCTTATCAACATTAAATTTTGGCAGTTGAAGTGAAGGACTCTGCAAAGATAACTTTGCTCAGTTTCAATGCAACGGCTATTTTTCTGCATGATGTAATGGTGTCGGAAAATTACGTTCTTGAAGCGAGGTAGTGCATTTCGTGTGTTTTCGTGGGTAACGTTGAGCTCAGATTGTCGGGTTGAACCGCAAATAGAGTGAATCCGAGCCAGGCGATAGGCAGCGTGAGTTTCGTAAAAGTCTCCTTTGTTCAACGGTACACTTAATATTTGCAGTCATAGAAGAATTCATTTCAACAAGAAAAGCTTAGAAAAGTTGTTGCTCTCATTTTGGTGAATTTAAGGCAAAAACCGTAGTCTGAAAACCTAACGCAAGGGTAAACGATATGTTTAGATATGATTGTGGTGAAGGATTTTATTAAAAGGGGTTGTTATTCATAACAATGGTACAACTTGGCAATGGCTGTACTGAATAAAGTTGTTGAACGCACTTGCCGTCGAACATAAGACGTTGTAATCACTGCTGGGCATCCAAAATGCCTATGTTCAACATTGCACGGTTTGGTAATGCAGTTTTTTCGAAATAGACGTCTGTTGATAACCAGTCCCGTCGCCAAGCGGGCTTAGCACCGCAAACAATGTTCCAATTCCCCCAAAATTGAAATATGAAACACTATAAAAATCAGCAGATTTTTTGCCAAATTTTAGAATGTCAATCCCCCGCACAAACGTAAAGTCCCCCAATTCAAGACCTTTTGGCGATAGTTTTGTTGGTAACGAACAAAGGCAAGGAATAACACTAAGCACGTGTAACTGGAAGAGGTCCAACACAACAGCTAGACCAAGTGCGCAGGTCACGATGAAGACTGCAAGCCAGCGATTCGCAACCATAGCCGGTTTTAAACCTGTTTGAGATATTTTTTTCAAAATGGGTCCCCGCACCAACAAAGGGCTCCACGCAAGTGCCGACAGAGTTGTTGTTTGAAGCCTTTCACACATACTGCGAGGATTAAACCAGTACTGAAACGTGAACAATGAAACGTTCTTTATATCACTGAGATCATGCTGATTATTATAACCTGCTATATTCAGTATGTATACTATTCATAGCTATCAAAGATGGGGATACTACACGAAATATTAACAAAAATAAATGTTTACAACTGTAAAGTAGGTATGCCGCCATCACATCTCTTAATTTTTCGTTTGATCCCCTGGAATGAGTAAACTGTTAAAAAGTCATGCTGTGAGCTTACCGGAGATTATACACCAACAGGGAAGAAAATTTTACGAAATATGTCGGGTTCGTTTATGTCTATGTAAAGAAAGCAAATATTAGAAAAATTAATGATAAGAAAGGCGACAAGCACAAAAGCAAGACTCATAATCGACAATGAAAAAGATGACATATTTCAGTTTGTGAGTACTTGGTTGTGAGTTTTAAGATGCTCTATTAACCCTTATAGCTTTAAATAACCACGAAACATCATCTTCCATTTTTAATTTTTGTAAGCAAATTTGAGGGGTTGAATGGGCGGCACTTTTACAATCGGTCCCGGTCGGCACTTAGCCTCGCTACGCCACTGACTACCAGTATCATACACAAATTCGCTACGGCAAAATCAATGAAATGCATTTTGAAGCTGTAGGTTTGCTGCTTTTGACAAAGGACTTCAACACATACTAAGACTACTCTGTCTAGGTATAGCAATGATAAAATTTGTTGATGAGTCTGGAAGCATTAATTGCACTCTTTGTACTGTACTTGTGAGTTGCACAGACGGTAATGTATTCCTTCTTAGTAATAAGATAGTACAGCATGTATACGTTTTTGGTAAAAAAAGATATGTAGTCCGTAATGTTCACCAGTTGCTATTTAAGACCAGGTTTTTTGTACTTACGAAATTCAGTATGCATAGTGGTAGTCACATGGATACCCACAGAATTTACGATTTAACGGTTGTTCACTTGTTCAAGTGTATTTTTAACTTAGGCCCCCGCGCTCTTCATATGCTACAGGCCCCACGCCACCTTAATCCGGCTCTGAATTCAGCGTGTAAAAAGCTATAGCAACAGTGACCGGTGGCCCTGTTCTTTTGATCATTTTGTTGCAATAATTGCAACTTCCAAGCAGGTTGTTTTGCTGCAAAAGTTTGCAATTTTTGCAAACCCGTAGACAGCTCACGCCGACCACGAAAAGACAATTTTGTATGGTTAGAGAAATCTGAAACAAACAACGAAACGCGTGGCTTATTGTTTAGATTACTGCGCTTAAATCGCATAAATTAAAGCAGAAAAGCAATCTTCTGGTGAGTTCACAGCATCGAAGTGTTTTTTCTACGGTTTTCTGGGTGCCTTGCTTGTATAAAAGAATATTCATAGGCTCGAACATTCACGATCACGAGCATGCTCAAGAAAAAGTTTATGAGCTCCATCTGCATTCGAAAGTAATCGCAAAAGTTAACAGCCAGCGACATGTTATTTTCGTCTCTTTCTAGGCGACTTGTTGGCGAACTAGCGCAATTTAAATGTCTGAGATTTAGCGCAATGCTTTTGGTGTCAAAGACACGTTACATCATGATGCAAGCTGCAGCTTCAACCACATTATACAGGGTGTCCATAAAGTCTCTTTACAATTTAAAAAAATTATTACAAAATGAAATGATGAGATATCGCAATGAGGTTTGTTTTATGTTAATCAATATTTCATAAAGTTTTTATTGACACTAAAATTTATTGTTTCAGACAAAATTTCTTTATTGAAATTTCTTATGTTTAATGATTGAGTTATATGAATCAAACCTCCATAAAATGACTACTGCTCAAGAAAAAGCGCAATGTGTATCCTGGTTCATTGAGACAAAATCAGATGTTCAGACCCAGCGAAACTACAGAAGACAAAGAATTTCCAATGCCATTACAACCATTGATGAGGCCATGCTACAACGCACATGGCAGGAAATTGAGCACCGTTTAGATGTGCTTCGTGCAACTAATGGTGCCCATATAGAAGTGTATTGAATAAAGTAATGATGTTTGTAATTATTTTTAATTAAATGTTAATTAAATGTTTAGAAGTGTATTTAATGTGTCAATAAAAACTTTATAAAATACTGATTAACATAAAACAAACTTCATTGCGATATCTCATCATTTCACTTTTTAATAATTTTTTTAAATTGTAAAGAGACTTTATGGACACCCTGTATCTCAAATACACCAGCTGCAAAAAACTGCAGCAATCGTACGGAACATTGCACAAAGCCGCAACGCGAGTTGTCTTGAACGAAGAGACTGGATTGTCAGTCAATCGAAGTTGTCGATTTCCGGCAAAGCGTCATAGGAGCTTGCATTTGCGTTATCACCTATATTTTCATTGAGGATGTTATTCAGTACCACTAGTTCCGCTGTCACAACCTCGTTTACGTCCACTTACCTTAGCAGCGGATGAAGCTACAGCTGCTCTGCACACCTGCCACCTCCGTTTCCGCAGTGCATACCGGGCGCTCTCGAAACAAAGACCAAACAGTACCCTGTCTGCAAAGCTCTTTCTTACATCCTTGTTCACCAGTGCCTCCACTTGATTCGGTATGGACTTCATAGTGCTGCATGTTCGTGCAGAGCCTGTTGGCGTTTCCTGAAGTACGTTGCGGACCACCTGGTGGTTTTTGGTCGACAGTTCTGCACTCATTTTGAAACGAATGTCCAACACTGATAGGAACATATCAACGCTGAAGCTATGCGGAATCAGTGCGTGACCGTTGCCCCGCAGGATCTCTGCACTAGGTGTACTTGTGCAAATCTCCGTGTTGGAAGGAAATGTCCATGATGTACAATGCGTTGTTACAGCAAAGTTTTAAGCAGGAGTCTTCAGTTGTCATTTATCATTATCACCGCGTTGGCCAATCACACCCGTCCACACCACAGCATCTTTCCTAACGTGTGCATCGACGTCTCCCAAGAGGATTGTGGATTCGCTAGCTGTGACCCTTCGCAGGGCATTACTAATTTTCTCCACGAGTTCCGGGTACAGTGCACAAACTTAGCCAGAAGGAGGCCAAGGGGGCCATGCCACCAAATTTCTAGCATATCTTGTCGTTTTGTGCTTTGAGAAGCGGTGTCCCAAACAAAATACTGTTGCTCACTTAAAATCAAAATATTTGCCCCCCAAAGTTTGGGCTGGCTACGCTACTGGTACAGTGCACTTTAGTTTAGGCCATATGCATGTATCAAGCACAGGGGGCGATCTAACAACTTCAGACTTAGCAGGCATACTTATCCACCTTGCGGGGACCATGCTAATAAGTATAGTCAAAGACATGCCAACATTATCTATAGGCCCGTAACCAGCTTGGGACACCAGGGGGGCGAAGAATTTTATGAGATGGGCTCAATTTTTGAAACTATTTCCAATAGTTGAAACTAGGTCCAACACATTTTTCAAGGAGGAGAGAAAAATTTTCAGTGGGAGCTTCGCCCACACTGCAACCCTAGTAATAGACCTGAGTATCTAAGGATATATGTTTTGGCTTCCTCATCCAGTTTACGCTCTTTTACTGCGATTGGAATGATCCGATTTCCAATTACTAGCTTATGGTGAGATTGCCGTTTACGCGTGACTTTCAAGTCTCCGAGATTCAACGCAATCTGCGCTGTCCCCAATCGCCTCCCTAAATGCGTAGCTGGCACAAAGTAAGGACCTCATTTGTAGATAGTTGATAGCTGAATCTATCGCGAAGTTTTCAAATCGGCCCTTCTGTCTAAAGGCTGTGCGCGGTCCTTGGTCAGTGGCGTGGCCAGGCCAAAAATTTGGGGGGCCAAAATGTTTGATTTTAGGCGAATAACGCTATTTTGTTTGGAAAAACGCCTCTCAAAGCGCAAAACTACTATATGTTCTAAACATTTTTGGGGGGGGCATGGCCCCTTTGGTCCCCGTGGCTATGCCTATGTCCTTGGTTACGCGCGACGACCACCGATGCGCGATGGTATTCGGTATCAAATTTTATCCACCTTACTAAAGTAAACCACCAAAGCATGAGCGCAAAGAACATACCTGCAGGGTCCTTATGCTGTACTTTGTTCAGCAATCAAAATGTAACTGAGCAGAAAAGCATAATGTAAAAAAGAACCAAACCATAAAAGACAAGCCCTTTATTCACCGTCTACAACATCAATATTTGCAAAATGAACTGGAAAAATACAGTCACTGCGACGGGGCCACCGGCAACAATATTAGGAACGGTTGAACAGGATTGCAGCATCAGTTACAGACACGGACAGTCGGACACAAGCACGCACGCTGACAGCGCGTGCTTCTTAATCTACCAACTTTATCTACATTTTTAAAATGTCTAACGCGTAGTTTCTTTTTTCTAGTTTCTTCCTTTCTAAGCCAATACTACCCCATGATGGTAAAATTTTTGTATCTGCTGGCACGTGTATTTCTGTGCTCGTTTTTTTCCCAATATTGCTTTAGCCTATTCGTATGCTGACGCCTCTGCCGTGGTGTTAATGTGTAAAAGTTTTTCTTTCAGCTTTTGTTAACTACTACTAAGGCATAAGATATTGAACGTAAGTCCGAATTAATCAAATAAATAAGGGAGAATCAAGTTAATTATGTTAGAAAATGCAACAATCCCTGAATAAGGAAACAAGTATCGAAGAACAATTAATTACGTACTGCTATTGGACGATGGTCTTTTTGAATGATCGATGCAAATTGACCTGAAAAATAATTCCTGCTGCTTCAGCAAGTTACTTTGCGCCGTGCAGCGCTGATGTAGGCTTATTGGTAATAAAGATTGCAGCGCATATTCAGAAGCGACAATGATTTGGTCTACAACCACAATTACCTTTGTGCTTTAATCACCAAACGTAAAAAAAGAAAAGAAAACAAGAAAACATTTTTAAGCAGAACAAAATATCTCTCAGCATGAGAGAAAAACAATTATGAGCAGGGGTGGGCGAGCATGTTCAGTAGTGGAGATATTTGCAGAAAATCAAAGACACCAGCGAGGCGCAAAATGAGGTTCTGGTGTCAAAACAAATGCAGTTCGACGAAATGTGCAAGTTTTACACAAAATGGCCTACATCAAATCGCGTTGATTCCTTGGCAACTAACCATACGAATTCTTGTAAACACCTTGATAAATGAAACAAACATTAAATATGAGAGCGACAACTCGCTATCAATTTGAGATATTGCTATGTAACTAGAAGAGCCACACAAAACATGTCGGCCAGCCGCAGTTTGCCCACCATTGGTATAGAATCTATAAAAAGTTGTTGCTATAAAAAGTAGAAAAAGTTGTCGACCACTGTTATGGAGCATGGTTCCTACGGCACAAATACCTCAGAGAAAACATAACAGACGTGAGTGATTCGTGAGTTCACAGACAAACGACGCAAGTGAGAATTAGACAGAATTGAGATGTGAGCCAACATTTCCAGATAACAATATTGACAATGATAAACTTTCACGGTTGTAGCGAAGCAATAAGGAAAATAATTTTTGTAGAAGAGACAGAATTGATAAAAGTTGGATATTACATTCAATCGCGCAATGCTGCTCCATACACTTGCGCCCATAAAAGTTGTTGTTTGGTTGTTTTACAAGAGGGATTAAAAAAAAGAATTGTACAGTAAATAATAAATACTACGGCCAAAGCAAACGATACAACTGACATCTTGCAAACGTTTCGATAACAACTGTTATCATCTTCTGTATGCAGAAGATGATAACAGTTGTTATCGAAACGTTTGCAAGGTGTCAGTTGTATCGTTTGCTTTGGCCGTAGTATTTATTATAAGGCTATTTAGCACTTCCGCTTTTCGTGTACCAAAATGTACAGTAAATGTTATGGAAAAAAAATATATTGTGTGTGGAATAATCAAACGGCAAAACAAGTGCAAATGATTTGGTTACACCTTGTCGACTACTTCAAACACACGGGTCTTCCCTAGGTTACATGAATGCATTTTCGTTACTTGAAGATTTTTAACAGAATAAAATAAATCGCCGATTGGAAGATGTTCTTCGTTGTCTGTTTTACTGGTAAGTTTTAGGCTCCGTGGAGTGGACTGCGGAGTAAGAAGTTGTCCATATACCTATGAAATTTTGAAGATGACTGTGAATTACTCATAAATAAGCTGCTCGCAATAACTATGCGTTCATATGATGAGGCTTCGAGTTTAACAAGCATGCAACTTCAATTTTTCCTTATTGTTCAACATACAGTAAGAACAGTATTTCATTTAGATTACGATCAATTACTACTCCAAAGTATTTGACCTCATCTGCCTCTGTCATTCTTTGTTTCAGGTAAATTATAGTGATGTTTTAAGTATGATAATATTTTGGTAACGTGCATTCACTGCTGAATTTTGGAAGAATCTTCATCTCAAACTTATTCAAGTATAGTTCATTAAAATATCTATGAGATTGGACTAACATTGTGTCGTCAGCGCATAAAAACATTTAAATTTTTATGCATTTAGCATGCGATTAATGCATAAAAACAGTTCCAGTCCGAGAAACGCGCCTTGAGGAACGTCATAAGATAAGCTAGTGGTTCCCATTTTGAGGTACGCGAAAGCCTTCCAGGAGGTTTCGAGAATAACATATTATTTCTTCACGAAGCATTTTCGTTTACTATGGACAGTGATGGGATTCGACCGGTTCGCAAGAACTTGTTCTTGGAATTTCTTTAATCCCGAGAACCGGTTGTTGGCTTAAGTCAGGGGTTCTCAATTTTTCCAGATGAACACCTTTGCTATCTTACAAAAACATTTGCCAAAGTGTTCAATCAGCCGACAGTTATCAAAAGAGTATATAAAGTTGGCAACTGATAATTTAAACAAATCAGGACTACTTAAAACTCAGTACTTAGAACAGAGAATATCCGTTCTAGTTTTGTTATAATTAACGGGTCTTGCACCTTCCTTCTACATCCCAGTTGGAAGTAAGGCAATTTTATTGTTTTTTTCCGAATTGAATGTTAACTGTGATGTAGTTTTATGTAATGTTCACTTAATAATCGGCAGTCGTATTTTAGCGTGCCCTGCTGGTATGTCAGAAAAAAGGGCAACCACGTCCGTTGTTCCTCTGTCAGCTTCTCTATTTATTTGCCACAGAATGCGTTTTTTCGGCCGAGTGTGCGCTGCTCGTCCAATCTGCTCAGTCGAGTGTGCAACTTAAATGGCTTGTTCCTTTACTTTCAGCTTGCTGCGCTACGATGCTTGCTTAGACTTTAGCCTGAGTTCTTCTAAGATAAAATCTGCAGTTTACGACGGAAACAGATCTAAGCACTGAAATGTTGGCGTAGGGTTTAATTTGAACAAAATTCCATAAGAATTAGAAAGTTGTGCTATCACGTTTTCTATTTGAGGCTTCCAAATAATTTCATTATCAAGTATTTCGCCAGATTAATTTAAATTATTTTGTGCACTGGTTGATCACTAATACATACAGCAATTTTTGTTGTCAGGGTTATTATCCATATGTATGAAATTACATTGGAAAATTTATACATAATTTGTTATCGTGAACCCAGTAATCAAGTTTTGTTCATCGTTTACAAGTTTTTGTTCGGTAGATTTTTATAGTTTTTTCCTGAAATGTGAAGATTGATATTATCAACATACACAATCGTATTAATTTGAAGATTTTACAATATTATCAATATATATAAGAAATAGTACTGGTCCAAGGACAGATCTTTGCGGAACAATCTACATTCCAGGTAGGAAAGTTTTAATATCTACTATTTTAGCACACTGAAGCAAACGTTTTAGGGGTGCTCTTCTTACTCCAAACTAAAGCAATGTTTGAAGTAGGATATTATGACCAAAACAAGAAAAAGCTTTCCTCAAGTCTATTAACAATGCATATGTTGTTAGTTTCTTATATTTGTTACAAATCATGTACTTTAGATGGAAGCGATTCTTATTTCAAAAGAAAGGGCGGTGTGAAACCATATGTTGTGGGCTTAGAATGCAATTACTTGAAGAAAATAGTACGTCTGCTGAATAAGAGAAGGTTGGAATAATTGGAAATTGGTAACCAGTAGTCATTATGAGATAGCATAATTCACCAGCAGTAGTTAGTGGAAACAGTTGGAAAATGACTTGGAAAATGACACAAGTTGGAAAATGACTTTTTAAGAAAATCAGTAAACATAACGCATTACTAATAATTGAGCTCTATTTTTAAATATTTTAGTCGATTAATTTTGTAGTCCATGAAATAGCAAATTACCAGGTTAACAGGCTGCTGAAACGACAAATACCTCTTATTCAAATTTTAAAAGTAGAATTAAATGGTCTATTCGTAATCAGGTAAAACATTTGATTCGTAATATTATTGGAAGAAAATATTCCGAATGCAGCAGTAACTTTTGAAATAGTTGGAAGCGGCTGTTTCAGAAATACCAAACTATTCTTCTACTGGCAAGTATATATGCATAAACCTATTCTCAAATTTGGAGACCACTTAATCACTGGGGTGCACCTACAGATTATGCAATGTTAACCCTGCTCAGGTAACCTGTAAATACAAACACCGTTGTTGTCCTTACCCAAAATGGGCATATTTTGTTTATTCGTTTATACTGGACTAACTAACAGGTTTAGACGCACGCGCGGGTTTTTGTACAACTTAGAAAGTCTTCTCAAGCTCATCCGATCAGAAAAAAGCAACGTGTTGATTTTGAAAATTTTTTGTATGATGAAGAACAAAAGCAATTTTTCAAACAAAAATGTGGGAAGTACTCTTAACAGATGAACGAGAAAAGTGAAGAAAAATCCAAAAATTCTGCCAGTAGGCGTCATTAGTGGTCGGTTTAAGGTTTAAACAGAACCTCATTTCAAGCTTGTGGTTCTATCTGCAATTAAAGTAAATTAGGTTGAGACATAAACTTTTTCTAATGTCATTGAAATTTTCAGCCACATTAATCAACCTTGCCCAAAATGGGAAAATTTTATACGAAAATCAAGTACATAAGGTAAACTTGCCCAAAATGGGCAAATGCTTTGCCACAATTGTTGGGCAATCAGATTGATTGCGCCACTGCTATTGACTTTCATGTCTCACATACGGTCATTCCCGTCGTCACAGGTGTGATTTGTTGGGCTAAGCCCCCCCAAACAATGCACCAAACCCACCCAAATTGAAATATGAAAACTATAAATTAGTGGAGTTTTGTCAATTTTTACAATGTCAAGGCATCAACAGGGAAACAAAAAACACACTCTAACCGTAACGTGGGGGTGATTTTCACCCCAAACTCACACTAGCCATAATGTGAGGTGATTTTCACCCGAACTCACAATCAACCATAATGTCGGGTGATTTTCAGCTAGGGACCACGTGGCCGCCACCCCTGTCTGGCTGGAAGTGACCCGGGGTTAGTATTCCAGGGGTGTGAGTAATCTTTGCAGAAAACTTGAAAGTGATCAATATAGACAAGTGCTCCCCATCGTTGGCAGTTGGCACGTGAACCTCGTTTTGTTCTGTTTTAATGGTGGACAGGTTCCACAGCGTTGTCTGGTCTCAAAGTTCATGTCCTCAATAAAATGTTCTGGCCTTTTAACACAAGTGCACGCACAACAAGGAGCAAGCCTTTTTTGGCTAAGCCAAAGTGCTAGAAACTTCAATTAGGAAAAGAGAAGCACAAGGTTCACCATGTCCTCAATAAAATGCTTTAACCTTTCACCACAAGTGCACAACACGCAGGCCCTTCTGACTCCAATTTCTTTCCTCTGACAGAGAAGGCGTCATACATTCTCTTGCCTGTTTCTCAATCAAAACCACGAGCTGAGCAGGAGCCATTCGCGCCAAATTGATTTGTGTCGTCAGGGCTTGCACTCGTGTGATCTGCTCCCGTGCTGGGTTCGGTCAAAGGTTGCTGGCGTGGCTTACTAGTGAACCTACATGCACCAACTCCGTTTGCCCAAATTGGTCAAGGTTACCTTAGGAGGGATCTTTGTGAAGGAATTTTGTTACATCTCAGGTATCCATGGGTCAATTTGGGCAAATTTTTGTTCCCCATCGAAAATTACAAAACTCGTGCAGATAGGACTGCCCAAAAGAGCGTCTAAAAAATGCAGCTACTGAAAGAACCAGCTTCCTACGTGAACTTTACTAATTTTTAATTTAAGTAGAAGAACCGTTTGCCCAAATTGGGAAGAGGTTACCTGAGCAGGGTTAAAGCAATCATGTGAGACATTTTAAATCACCATAGTACTCTATTCCCCCTATTTCTCCCAACAGCGCAAGTTTAGATTACCCATTACTCCACAGCAATAAACGTGATCCTGGAAGCTCCGTTTCAATGTTTTGTACTCAAGGCTTTTACTGAAACAACATAAAAATATTTTTCACATGAACGTACCATGTAGGATTTTCCAAACGAAGATATCCATCTAGCTCGACAAGACAAATCATCAAGAAAACAGCAAAAATAATTAAGACCAACGAGATTCGCCGACTTTTGAATTTTTTTGACCATGCCTTGGATTGCGCCTGAAAAACAGGCATGATAACAATTATCCATTAGTCTTTGCTAGCAATATACAGATCATGAGTTTTCACACGTTTTATTTTTTTGAAACAAAATTTTCAAAGCAATATTTAAAATTGTATACGAAACTATAAAAATATTAGAAACAAAAGTGTTTTGCAAACTGGCCTTCACTTTTGGTACAATGCGTAAACCACACACTGGTTTTCCAAAAATCCCGGGATTTCAAGAATGCATCTATGAATGCGAAAACGGTTGGATTTCGCATGAATCCGTGATTCTGTGGATTATTTATAATTTACGAGTGGAGTCACAATTTAAGCCGGTTGTCTTGGGCGTATAGAGATGCCAGCAGGGCCCTACGAGAGGGTTACAAAAGGTACATCGTATCAGACAACCTAGAAAAGTTGTACGAAGCACTGAACGTACGGTATCAAGCTTACATCGAGATTGAACGTGCTTTTTTGGCTCTACAAATAAAATCAGGAGCAGCATTAAATAACACTCTTGATGCGCTCCTGTTCATGCGTCAATATTATAAGAAATAAATGCGGTTACTGCTGCTTGCTGTTTATGTGTGTATTACTTCCAATTTTGTTTAATCCGAAAAATCCCACGATTGTTAGTGGATATTTTCGAGTGGTAAAAAAACAAATTTCAACACTTTTGCCCGGCCCTGGATAAGTTTTGGAAAATCTCCCAGTGCCCCCCTGAAAAAAGTCTTTCCGACGCCCTTGCTTGAGAGACACGAAATAATAAAGCATAGCAGTTGTTGAGGCCGCTCCCGTTCGGTAGCCACGGCGTCGGATACGCAGGCTCAATGCACCAGGCTGAGGAACGGGAAATGCGCTAAGAATAGCACTTATGTGTATGTGGGGCGAACGAGCAGCAAGAGTGAGCGCGGCGTGTAATCTCTGTCGTTGCGTGCTACCGCAGTGGGAATCTCTGCACCCTTGCCGCTCGGACTCTCTGAACGCAATACAGTCAAGCATTGGTGGGAATGAAGGACCTGTTTACACAAAACTTCAACTATGCTTCAAACATTGACATTTGGCTCACTAAAACTTTGTCGAAATAACGGAAGCAAACTTGGATTTCCGATACAACACGTCTTATTTAAAAGTTCATCTTCACCAGAGTCTCGACGACCGTTTGCTTCAATTGTACGAACTGTTCGCCGGCTTCGCTTTTGCCTATTTATCCTGAAAGTAAGCAAAATCCATCCCAATTAACTACGTAGAGATTCCACGCTTGTGACGCACACATAGACAGCGCCGGATTTAGGTGGGGGCCAAGGGTCCCAGGCCCAGGGACCCCCACCAAAAGGGCCACCCACGATGTTCATATGTTTAGCTATATGTGCGACATGTGCGTGCCACTTAATCCTTTTTATCGAGGAAAGTTTGTTTGTAGGCGTTAGTAATTATCGGTTGGGCAGACGGCAGTATTTCACCAGTTAATCGCTGATTTCACTGAAATACTGTATTATTTGATATTGTGACGAAACAAACACTTATTGGTATCCTGAACGTCGGTCAGGTATCTTGATCTAGTGAATGCAAGGCCAAGCCACATGCTGTACAACGCATTAGCTTACGTCTCTACTCGTTTCTGGTAGACTTTGCGTCTGCCTTACTCAGATTTGCACAGGTCGCATATGAGTAGCGTTGCTAAGTAGGGCTACCATACGTCCTCTTTTTTAATTACATGTCCACTTTTTTCATGAGAAATGAAATATTCTCTGAGGACATTCAAAAATGTCAAAATATCCTCCTTTTTGCACTTATTATTATTTGACATAGTTATAATCAGTGGCGTAACCAGAGGTTTGAGCGAGGGTGGAAATAGCTAAAAGGGGCCCACTGGCCAGCACTCAGAAAAAAACTTGAGAAATGATGGTGAATGAATGTGGACATGGATGTTTACACTAAAACCTTAAATTAACGGAAAATAATTCGAAAAATGCATAAAAACAACAACCTACTCAAAAACCAAAATAATACTAAAACTGAAATGTAAGTTAAGTGTTGGCTCGGCTTTCACATTTAGCTTGCCAAGAAGGGGAATTTGACCATCTACCCCCTGTCAGTTACGTCAACGGCTATGATATTTTGTATTTCCATACAATAGGATAAGCTGTGCCCACTTAACTGCAACAAGATACGTGCTGGTTGCGTTGCTTAGTTGATGGGAGGGCCTGCAAGGTGTCTAATTAATCTATGTTTTGGTTGAGTAAATTATAGGCTGGAAAGGCGGGAATGTTTTAACACTGATCGTTACATAACAGCGGTTAATGTTATTTCAGCAACGCAATGACTTTGGCATTAGAGTGCGGACTGCTGAATGTCATAAATATTTAACGATCAATGGAAATACCTGTGACTTCATCGATCATCCCCTACCTAAAGATTCTGTATCCGCACATGGGGCCTCCCACCACGCCTGGGCCCCAGGACCCCACAATCTAAATCCGGCGCTGCATATAGACGTTGTTTCGTACAAGCAGAAGTTTCTGCAAAAGTTTTAGTGGCTTGTAACTAAATCTAGCAAAAAATTTAAGGTTGCTTCTTTTGCATTTTTTGTCCTTGTTAATTTTTGATAAGGGCTATTTGTTGATCAGGTCTTGAGATACTCAAATTTGGTAACAATAACTTTCTATGCAGAATGAGGTATGCTACGCTATATGCAGTCTTGAGATGCGAAGTCGAGCTACTGTTGTGCCGTCGGTTTTACATTAAAACGTTTTTTTACATAAAACGTTTGAAAACGCTTTTTTAAAAAGTTTCACTCTGACCACCCATTGTCACATGTACGTCATACACATCGTCTCTTTACGTTGTTAAGTGAATCTGGCAAAATTGAGACGAATGACTGGTATCACAAGAATGTGAGGAAGATAAATATTAAAATAATACGTATTTGTATCGCCACTTCAGCGATGCTTTAATATTTTGGGTAGTTCGTTCCAGTCTTTTGACATGACGAATTGATAACCTATCGACAAAATTGAGGCAAACCTAACTCTCTGCGTGTCATTAATATTGCAAAAAGTAGGCTGTGATCAACTAAGCAACTTTATTGGAATTTTGCGGGAAACACAATCTCTCGGCCATAAGCAATATTTTACTGCACTCTACCCCAGGGGTGTCAAACGCAAATTGCTCCTAAGGCCAAATGAGGTCTTACAAAGTAACCCGAGGGGGCATTGTGGCTACCCGAAGGTCGCGTTAAGACGCTGACGCAACAATGGTGGTACCGTGACCTTCCTAGAAACAGCTTTTACATCTTATTTCCTGTGAAAGGTATCGTGAGATATAGGCAAATCATTTCTAACTGTCTCTACGTTCGTTTAAAAGGAACTTGTTCACTAGCTGGCCAAACACTTTTAAACACCGGTGAATGAATTAAATAACGTAAATGTTAATCACTTGAAAATTCCCCAAAAGCATTGCGGGCCGCGTGTTTGAGACCCCTGGTTTACCTCTTGCTGAGTGACGCACGAGAAACGTTTTTCCTGAACTTGTGCATTGATTATTTGAAATCTTATGAAAGCGTCTATGTGCGCTAATCAAATGTACATTCAGGTGGCTTGTCAAACAATTGTAAACACCACTGTTTCGTCAAGTGAAAGCCTCAGACTCGCGTGTGCACCAGTGTTGCACCGGAGCCGGAGTGTAGGAGCGGACTCCAACCGGTGTGTTAATGAATTTTGAAGTTAGGAGTGGAGCCGGAGTTGCATTTTGTTCACGAAAAGCCGGAGCTGGAGGGAGCAAGGGTCAAGTTTTGAACATTTTTTGTATAGTTTATAGCAATCAATATGGAGTTTAAGTAGGAGTCGCAGTGCGAAACTTACAAATGTTTCGGAGTCGGAGCGGAGTCGAGTACACCCAGCGAAAACAGGAGTGGAATCGGAGTCAAAAAATTTTAGACCGTACACCATAAAAAGCTAAAAATATATTTTGTCCAAGCATGCAGTTTGTTCCAATATCGCAAAAGAATCGATTGAACCTCGAGAGAACTGCAATTGTTTTTCTGTTCCTGTAATAAGCTCACAGGTAGAAAAGATGTATTCGTTAGACTATTAGAGCATCCACATACCGTTTCCATTTATAAGCACTTACCCCTTGAAAACAGGAAATTAGTCTTGCTAGCACATTCATGCCAGCGTTCTTTTTGTCTTTATTTTCATGGACCACTAAAATATATCTAGAAACAACATAAAAAGTGAAACAAACACGTTCTTTCCGCACGTTCATTCCATCTACAAAACCAATGGATTTTCTAAGAACACCACAATTCTCAGCCAAACCAATATATTTTTACATCTCCACTAAGATTTCCGGCAGTCTGCCGCGATCGGACTTATTTCCCGACATCTACCGGTTTATGTTAAAATAATCTACATTATAATATTCTAAATTTCCTCCTCTCTATCAACTACTTGGTTCATCATTCTGTTGTTTTTTACTGTCTTATCTTTTAATCAACGTTCCCCGCCTCCCGAGTTCTTATCAGCACGGCGCCGCCTGGAGCGCACACATTCTATAACATCTGTACTCGCATGTCATGGCATTTCGTTTTTTAGCCCTTATGAAGACAGTTGTATCAACTGTCGAAACGTTGGCAAGTTTTTAACGTGTTTTTATGTTTTTAGCGCCAGTAGAGCCTGATTAAAGTTTGCCGCAAATCTTGTCAGTCCATTTTTTAGATACAATTGCTTTATTTTTAAACTCTACAAATCACAAAAATAATTTTCACCAAATTTCCAGATAACACTCTCAGACGCATCAAACAGATCGACCAACAAAGACATTGTTTATTACTATTTCTTGTGACTGTCAATATGTTTCTGACAAAGACTTTCGTGCCACTTCGAATGCAGGGACGCTGGAACCGAGGTGCATGACGGGGGCCTATTCTTGACTGCTCGCATACCGTATTTATTCGATGGTAAGCCGCGGGTTATGAAGATTAAAGTTTTTTTTCAATTCATACGGCTTATAATCAAGGTCAAAAATGCTTAGCGCGTCGCATGTAGCAGCCACCGCGCGGCTACAAAGACAAGACTTGCAAACAAACCTTTAAACGTACGTCGCCGAATCAAAAAGACAGCAAAACGTGGGATGACTAATACACCATAGTACAAATTTGTTTTCTTTATGGCTTACGAAGGCTTTATATGAATGATGTTATTGTCTTGACTATCTCATAGCATCCTGTTTTAGCTACCGTCGATTGGAAATTATTTGTTAACTTGTGGAATAGATGTTTAATCTTGCTGTTGCATTAATCTTGCTGTCGCATTGCATTTAATCTTGCTGTTGCATTTAAGCATTGTGGTGAAAAGTTGCCGAAGCAGCCTCTTGCGTCGCATAAATCGTGCGATATACTGCTGCAACTTCGAAGATTGCTACCGGTCTGACCAATCAACAGGTTCAATCGGAAATAATTTCGAGACAGTGCTACAGAGGCAACTCCACAACTTTGTTTGAATGATTAGTTAATTTACTTGTGTGCGGTGCGTTGAGACGTTCCATGTGAAACGAAGGCTTCTAGTTGCTTGTCAACTGTAGGACAAGGCTTGCTCTGTTTTGCGTCGGTTTTATCTATAAGCTCTTTATGAACATGAGTGTCCAGTACATACCAAACTACGTGCACCAAAAAGCGGCAATAAATTATGCTCCATACTTTGTGCAGAAGTTGCCGGCCTAACTCGGATACTCCAGCAGCATATACAGGGCCGGCCCTAGCAGATGCGGGGCCCAATGCAAGACCTAGGCGCGGGGCCCCTCTGAGCAGTGATTTTATGACGTGATCGTGTTCAGTCAATCGCGTTACGATCGTGGTAGAGCGCAGATATGCAGTACAGCACTAACACTAGAATTGAACACGTTTGCTAACGTTCGAGAGGAAACTTGCTAGTTCTGACGAGAACGTTCTTTGTTGACAATGAAATTTATATGGCGTTTCTACTGAATTCTCAAGCGCACGGTGTATCTGGCAAAAATGAATAATCTACCCAAACACCATGGCGCGGGGCCCAATGCAGTTGCATCGGTTGCATCGGCTTAAGGCCGGCTCTGAGCATACATCACCACACCTACCGAAAATTTACACTTCTACAGAACTTTAAAACACTCCTTCCTTGTAAAGTTCAGATGTACCGTGTTTCTTTCACTCGCGTGTGCAGAACCGTTGGCAATGAGATACAAGATCCTTAGGTTGCCTTTTTTACAAAGCAGGCTCGCTCCCATAAGAATAGATGTCATGCATATTAGAGCCAATGCAAATGTGATGGACTCATGCGTTAAAGCTGCGTTGACTTATGCCTCAAAAGCAGAGGTGAAAGTAAGCCGGAACGGCCCGGAACGCCGTTCCGGTAAAAGAATCGTTGCCGGTACGGCGTTCCGGTTAGAGTTTCAAGTACACTAATATGTAGGCTAGTTGGTTCTGTTCAACTCGAGTTTTTTGCCATGTCGTTGTTAACAAAACATTCTGCAGAAGAATGAGTGTACCTCAGAAAATATGTGAAATACGGTGCGGCGCAAAGGGTTGAGATGAATCACAACGAGGATTCTCTTTTTATGGCGTTGAGAATGGACTATTGT
>Ga0210059_1001387_pt1 | contig 36269 bp, 23 predicted proteins | sample Ectturendosymbi2_FD_188042 | JGI IMG/M metagenome (GOLD analysis project Ga0210059, IMG submission 188042) | Ecteinascidia turbinata endosymbiont from Florida, USA - Sample 2 (SPAdes) (version 2) | ecosystem: Host-associated > Tunicates > Ascidians > Unclassified | place: Key West, Florida... | reverse complement strand
CGATTAAAACTTGCAAGCGTATCTATTTTTCATAGTTAAAGGCCACAAAGATGGCGGCAAGTAAATCAGTCACAGTTTATTGACGGGGAAACTAGTTTCGCGTTTTCCAACGCATCATCAGCCCTTTTTAAGGCAGAGTGTCTGTCTGCAGCAGTCAGCGCCCGCATGTGCTTTGACTCACGGCTTCGTCACAATGCTTTCCGACATCCAGGATTGCGAACTTTCCGCCTTCGCTATGTTTTTATAGTTGCGTCATAGTGGGGCGGGAATCCAGCGTTCACAGTGCATGCAGTATGCTATATTGCGTATGCGTTTAGAGCAGTAGTGAAACTTGCAATATGTTGTTACCAGGGGCGTACAGAAGGGGGAGGGGACGAACGAGGGGACGGCCCCGGGCATTCAAGGCAGGGAGGCATCCAATGAGTGAAATTACAAAAAGTACATATATTATTAAAATCTTGCAACTAGACGCTTCTTGTTGGCTACTAACACATGCTGCAATGATCTGATGGGTACTTGCGTATCTTCTTTAGGTGGGCCTATCTGCTAGGCCTACGTGTTTGCACGAATAAATGCAATAATTCTTCAGTACATACCCAATTACTGGAAGGAATTTGCTTATCAACAGATGCCTCAGGCCCACAGAATGAAACAAATTATTAAAAACTAACACAGTAACATTAAATATACTCTTTGAATTATTTTTAATTCAATTTCTCAAAACTTGTTTTTTTCTTAACACTAGTTTTTGTGTATTTCAAACGCCAGTGTTTTTTCACATTCGTCAATGCTAGAATTTCGTAGGAGGTACATACAATCAAACAGTTACCCCGAGCACCACCAGACCTCTGGTAGTCACGACAACAGATCTGATGTTAGGAAAATTTAAGAGTAGCCTATTTATTGTTTGAGAAACGTCATGTTGAAATGGATTTGATATGGTTCAGCAAGCAGTTATGGTTATTTTTATTTGTTTGATGTTTAAATAAATGCTGACCACTTTTGCAAGATTCTAATTGCAACTGTGCAATAGCGTTGAGAATATTAGTTATTGTGAGCTTTCCAGTTACTGCTACGTGTGCTTTATATTAATTTGACCTATAAACTAAGCATCTCTGTGGAGATGATTGTCGAAATTCAGGTCACAAAATTGCTGAACTAGAACTTCTCATGGAGCGTCACTGGCCTTAGACATTTCCTAGGTTAATGGATGCGACACATTTAAATTATATCATTTTTTGACGAAATGATCAATAAATTTACAGCAAAGGCAAGAAACCTTTGTCTATGAAGTTAGATAATTGAAAGTTAAGTATTAAATCGCAGTATTTCTTTTATTTTCTGTCATTTCTTCAAAAGTTTTATATCCAAGGAAATGTTTCAGGAATTTGCAATTTTATATTCATCTGGTAGTTTTATATAAAATCATTTGCCTTCAGTTTTTCAAATGCATTTTTCTGTATGTCCTTCTCTTTTATGTATTCGTGAGTCTTCCCTCAGTTAGCACTTTATGATGTTTAAAAACTCAAAACTCTGGCAGAACATGTTCCAGAAACCTTTAGTCTCTACAGCTCGCACCAGCGATGGTTGTGGCCAGACTTGACGAGGGAGGGGAACAAGCAGGTACGCTGCATTCAGCATCTTCAAAAGCTCTAACAAACTTGTGCTTTAGAAAACAAGGTGCAACTCTGGCCAGTTTTATCCTGTGTCATCAGAAGATTTTTGTGACCAAAAAATTTCGTCATTAATATTCACCCAGATTTTTGCCTAGTTTTTGCTTTTTCCTTCACTAGTTGATACAATTCGAATGTATTACGGCAATTTCGAGTGTTGCCACACAACAGGTGGAATGTTGAATCATGACGGAAATTTCAAAGTGGGAAATAGATTCACACGAAACGATTAGATTCTTAACTCTACAATAGTTATGAATTCCAAGATTCAAAGGTCCTTTCGTCAATTGTGTGACGTCACAGTTACATGAAGTTTTCAGACAGGTCTAGAAACAAATATATGCGGGCGATTTCGGGGCCAGAACCAACTTTTGATGCGTCTTTACTCTCAACTCACTCCGCATCTATGCTGCCATTAATGGGCTGGGTGGGGGCGTAAAAACTGACTTTGTCCCCAGGTGCGGGAAATCTTAGATGTGCCCACTGGCACCACCTTCACATCCTGGTCAAAGCACCACATTGTTTTGATTTGAAAGGCCGAGCAGCAAGTGTGCAAAGCTTCACACTCTGGCAGCAAGCAACATTAGAGATCCCACGTCGTGCTCATTCTATTTTTGCTTGTTCTCATCACATACATATGAGTGTGGTTCTTCACGCACATCCCGTTCGTGGTGAATCGCACATGCAACAGAATGCTAACCGAGCGATTGCAATACTTACAGCAAGCTTGGGCTAGACTTTTTGAAATGATAGAGAGTGTAAGAGACGTGTAAAAGTCAAACGGAGGAAACGTAGATATAAATAACCTGAAATCAAACTTGTTAAAACAACATTGGTCACTATTTTCTAGCTTATCGGGTGCCATTCCATATTATGTTGGACACCATTTTCTCACTTATCGGGCGTCATTTTATAGCATGTTGGATGCCATTTCATAGAATCAAATATATCATAGAAAAATGTGAAATTTCATGTGACTCGACATTGACTCAAGCTTGCAAACCAATGCCTGAAGTGTCTTGGCAGTTCTTGTGACTCGTCTGTGACCCGACACGACGAAGTCATGACTCGATTCTGACTCCACTCGAAAAATTGTTAAATGGCTCTGACTCATTTCATACTGGAAGGGCTTGTGACTCTGACTCACCTCTGACTGGACAAACATGACTTGGGCAAATTACTGGTATTTTCATTTGCTCTAATGTTCACTGAAGGATGGTTCACAAAGCGTGCGATGGCTTTTTGTAGTGTTTGTGCGTGTTGGCTGAGTTACATAAAACAATAAACCATTACCATTGCCATAGAAAAAATGTGAAATTTGATTTGTTTCGACCTTGACTTAAACTTTTAAACCAATGACTCGAAGTGACTAGATAGTTCTTCCTGACTCGACTCGACCAAGTCATGACTCGATTCTGACTCGATAAGAAAAAATTGTAGGTGACTCTGACTCGCCTCTGATTCGAATGGCTTGTGACTTTGACTCCACTCTGACTCGACAAAAATGTCTCGGGCGCATAATTGATTCTCAGCATGCAACAGAGTTCAAGCGCATGTTTTGACTCGCACTGGTGGAATAATTTATAAACTATTGTTAAAAAAACGTTTTGCCTTCTCTCGTATATTTGGCTGGAGAGAGTGGATGAACGGCTTTGTTGCAAGGTTTTGAATGGCGAGTGCTCATATCATCTTTCTGCGAAGTGACTCCAATCGTAAACCTCTAAAATTTCTAGGAAACCTAGGCTTTTGATTTCATAACTTAGGTAATTCTGTTTCAACCGGATAAAAAGTTTGCATGCATTTTTATAAAAATTACGCAATCCTAACCCAGTAATCCATTTGTTACCCAAAATAATAAAATTATGCAATAAATACACATTCAATAATCTTCTGAAACTTTCAAATTTTATCATTTGAATAGCACACAATGTTTTCTGTTTTATTTTTCAGATAAAAAAATTCTGATGTAGGCCTATTGTTGTCGTTAGGACAAATCCTTGTGTTCAGTTTGATGTCGAGTTGATTCGAAATTGCAGGAATAGGAGAAAAGGCTTGGTGTTCCTGTTATTTATCGTAATGGTCCAGGCACACAATTGAAAACAATCACAAATAGAGAAAATCTGATAGTTGAATGAGATTGTTCTACTTGTCCATTTCCAAAATTCAGTCGATGCTGTCAGAGACGGATTTAGGAATCGCGTAGCTCTAGACTATGTTAGATTTGGGGGCCCCACGCAGGTGTCTGATTTGTCTGTTTGTCTGAAAAGAGTGAAAACATGCCCCTCGTATGTGTAGAAGTGCCCCCTCAAAAACAAGTTTGTGTGATGCCGACTTTAGTTCTAGGAGTAGGATTGCCCTAGATAGCACATTCTTACAGTTGTATACAGGATCACGTGACAATCTGCCACTTGCTATCACAAGATTCCATCACTATTTAAAGGGACTTTATCATTTTAGTTATGTTAGGCGATAGATTATTAAACAAAGTTACGATGTACCGGATAATTCAAGAACGGTCCAGAACATGCGTCACTGAACGTTACAAGAGAGATCTTCGACGTCATAATAAAAACTATAAATATACGTTTAACTGGCGAATACTTAATATATCGTGGCTCTTGGGTTTTGCAATATCACGGAAAAGCTACCTGTAGTGAAGACCACTGTTCGACGCCCCCAGAGAACCGCTCCGTGGCCCCCACGGGTCTCGAGGGCCCGGTTTGAGAAACCCTACCTTAGATCTGACTTTCCTACATACTTCTCAAGAACAAATGGCAATGCGATCTTGTTGGAATTAATTCAGAAGTTAAATTTCGTTAAATTTCAGTGATTTGTAGCGTTTTTGTAGGTTTCATTTTCGGATGAATACATTTTCATGCCGGACCTTGTTGCTGCCCTCGAAAATATCGTGTAGTTGCCGATCTGATTAGCACTGACAAAGAGCTCGCAACAAAACTAGACCGCCAGACACTGTAGAACTCCGATGAAAAGCAGTATTATGATTCTTACATTGCGTAGCAAATAATATTGTCGTATTGTTACTGCACTGATAAGAGTCTAGACTCTAGACGTTTGCATTTTCGCTCGTTTCAAAGTAAATTGTGAAGTTATTGTTATGCCTCTCCGAAGTCCGCAAATTTTAAGTTAAGAATGAGTCGTCGTAGGTAGGAATTGCGCGGCCCCAAAAAACCCGGTGCCTAGGTCATGGCCTATTTGGCCTAAGCGTAAATCCATCATTGGATGTTGTAAAGTACTGTAGATCGGCCTGAACGTTAGTAATGAATGGGACATAAATTTTTTGCTTCGTTTTCCTCCTCGGATTTGCACCAGATACGCTGATATCATCAATTTTTAAATCTTTTCACACTGCGAAAAAAAATCTGATGAAACTATAGCTGCAAGAAATAGTATTTTGGAAAAAGGTTTAAAATTTGATCAAAATTCAAAGATCTGTTTATGTTTGTGACACTCAAATGCGGAATTGACAACCTATTGCAATTTGCACCAATTTGATTTCTGTCTAATAAATGTGACTCGATCAGCAATCTGAAATTTACAGTTTTGTTTGTGATACCTGCAAAAACTAATGGTGTAAAATTGAAGACTTTGCTGAAAAACGTTGACATGAAAGCTTGATTTTCTGAGTGAAAATGTGAAGAGGAAGTGCCAAGTAAGAAAGTTAATTTGATTTATAATTCCTACCGTTTTAAAAAAATATGAAAGAAAAATCGTGCGTGCGCTTGGCACGGAACTGAATCCAGACTTGGTCCTTTTACGTGTTCTGCAGTAGTACAGCATCAGGGTTGCCAGATTGGCGTTTTGGACCCCAAATTTAACAAATTTGTGTTTTTTTAGAGGCAGTTGCCTTCAAAAAATATTGTTTGGCTTTCTGACTTATTCTTTTCAATATTTGGCTGTTTTTGGGGAGAGTTGGAACATACTACTGTGATGGTTTTGATTTTTTTAAAGGCATTTGATTTGGAACATACTCTGACGGTATCTGACTCAGACTGGTGTTTCGGCTTTTTAATAGCTTCGTGAAAGGTGTTATTAGGCTTTTTTAGACAGTGCTTGGTGTATGTTCCCAAAAGTTATCTGGCCACTTATAAAAGAATAAAGTTGTAGCATAATATCTGGCAACCCATAATGCCAAAGGTTTTAGTGGAAACACTGTGCAATGTCAATGTGGAAGCTGAACATTTGGAATTGTTCCTGTAGAGTGTAGAGGTAATGCTGCAACTTTATTCTTCTGAAACGTCCTGCAACTTATAAATAATTTTAAATTTTACATTGATTTAACAATATCGCTTTTTACCCGGATTGGCTTTTTTTCGACATGCTTTATTGGTTTGGCTTTTTTTCTCAAGAGATGTCTGGCAACCCTGTGGCTGTGCAGTATCACTTATGTGGATTATTAAGTTCATTGCCTTTTGTCAATGATTCCTAAAATATTGGGTGCCCTGTGAAACGCGGAGCTTGTTTGCGGAGGTTTGATAACGTAACTGGAGTCACTGAAACTGATATTTTGCGTTGAGCAACGAGAATGGTAGTAACAATAATTTATTAATTGTACTGCTAAAGGTGATATTACACTACGGTAAAAAAAGTCTATTTTGAAGTTTGGTGGTTTTTTGTTTTATGAGTTTCACAACAGTTTGGGGACAAAAAATATTTTCAACAGTTGTGAATGTACAAAATTTTAAACAACACAAACTTCCAAGGATTCCATGTTTGTGACAAATGCATATTAAGTTGCAATGATACAAAATTTTTCCTTCACTTTTTTTCCTTTTTGTGCTTTTGCAACGCAACATTTTTCTACTCCGGTTATGTCATCAAACCTCCGCAACCAAGCTCTGCTATTTACAGAGCTCCGCTTTTTACACTACAGTACAGGGCACCAAATATTCATTGTAATGACTTCACTGGATGTTAATTCGCACTGTTTTTTAAAGTTTTATGTGATATGTTGGTTTCATTATATATAATAGACAGTGTCTAGTTGAGTGAGGCCCAGTGGCGTCAGTACCACCAGTGTAGGGTTGTACCGCCAGCGTAGAGATTGATTCAGAAAGCAACTGTTTGTACTGCCAGCGTAGGGTTGTACCTCGAGTGTAAGGATGTGCCACCAGTGTAAGGAATTGATTTTGAAAGCAATTGTTTGTACCTCCAGCGTAGGGGGTTAATTTAGAAAGCAACTGTTTGTACCTCCAGCGCAGGGATGGCTTTAGAAAGCAACTGTTTGTACCTCCAGCGTAAGGATTAATATAGAAAGCTTAGCAACTCTTTGTGCATTCCATTGTTTGTACTTCCAGCATAGGGATGGCATAAACAGTTGCTTTCTAAAGCTAACCCTATGCTGGACTAACAAACAGTTGCTTTATAAATTAACTCCCTATGCTGGAAGTACAAACAGTTACTTTTAACATCAACTCTCTACGCTGGAGGTACAAGCAATTGTTTTCTAAATCAAATCCCTATGCTGGAGCTACAAACAGTTACATTAAACCACCCCTACGCTGTTGGTACATACAACTGAGTTGCTTTCTAAATCAACCCACTATGCTGGAGGTACAAACAGTTGCTTTCTAAATCAACCCCTATATGCTGGTGGTACATCCCTACGCTGGAGGTACAACCCTACGCTGGTAGTACTGACGCTGCCGACCAGTCCTCGTCTATTTTGCTGCCAAGATGCCAGCAGCAACAGGCTTGGCAGAAACAAAGCAAACACAAAAGATAAACCCTAAAGCTAACCGTAACCTCTAACCTTAGCCCCTAACCCATAACCTTAATGTTAACCCCTAATGTTAACTCTAACATTAACCGCTGATGCTAACCCCTAAGCCTAATGCTAACCGTACCACAAACGCTAACCCAAGCCTAAACGTAACACCTAAGGAAAAAGTTTAGAAAGTTATGAAAAAAGTTATAAAAAAGAAAATGGAAGTCGCCAAGGTGAGAGTTGAACCGAAAAGCCATAGAATACCAGACTTGAAGCATTACCATTACACTACGAGCAGCACGCCGATTGCATGACAAACTGACCTCTTTATTGAAATTGCATCATGCCACGAGACTGAATGTGCGACTGCCGGCGCAATAGCTTTAGCCAATCTGTTGCCACCAGAATATCGTTGGTGAAATAAACACTACCTATATCATATGGTTGAAACGTGGTTTGAATGTTATTTTGAGTTGACTTTCCTGCAGAAAATGTTACGGTAAGCATGCTACTGGGCTGATGCCGTAGCAAGTCTAGATCTCGTAATTGTTGTTTTCCTAAAACGATTGAAAATGCATAAACCAGTTGCAAAAACACAAAAGGTGTGACCATGTAAAATTTCTTCTTCTGCAACTGATCATGTAGTTGAGACAAACATTTCTGGTTTCTGTATAAATGATCAAAGTAACCTGAATGTACATTGTAATGTAATCTTGGCACACATTAAATTTTGTGACATGTGGTCCATAAAATAATTAGGAAAACTTGATGAAGTCCATTTATGTAGAAACAACACCATCTTAATGTGTTCGGTGCCAGTGTGCAAGATACTTGTACATGGAAATCACACATTGAGCCGCTATTTTTTGCACCACTTTGCAACTCCATAACTCGCCAGTTGATTGTGCTTGGGAGTTGTTCAAACCCTCAAAAGACTCAGTCTTCTAGTTGCAAAGAAAAAATGTTTTTAAGTTTTGAGTTTTTTTTGGGTGATGCCATAAGTGGGGTAGGTTTAAGCGTTTTTGTCCAACGTCATCGGGCTCTGTGCCCCAACTGCAAGAGGAAAGTGTTTTGCTCAAGCTTAAAGTGTAAACTAAGGGTCATTCCATGTCAAGTGATCCAGAGCTGTATATTTGACTGTGAGCAAAATCCATGAAATTTCATAAGCAGAGAGATCTCATCATTCTGAATTCAAAACATTTTGAATTTTTGATCGGACCAGTATTCGCAAAGTTATGGCTGGTTGAAATTTGCAGTGTTCCCATTTAATTTTTGCATATATTTTTTGTGAATTTAGTGCTCTGGCATAAAAACCCTTGTATCTTTCTTATCTGTGACTATTTTTAGCTGGAAATTTGTGAGAATGTGTCAGAAGGCGTGTTTGTTAAAAATCAATCTTTGGCACTTTTCTTATGACCTTTGAACTTATGTAAATCAAGGTCAAGTTAGACATAGTTTTTGTGTGCGCTCATGCATGACCACATTTCAATTGCTTATAACTCGAAAAGGTCAACTGGTATGAAGTTGATTCTTGTTTTATTTGAAAGATCTAGAGTAGAATATTTTTTTGGTTTCAGGAAACCTTTGCTTATTTACCTATTCAATATACTTTTTATCATTTTAAGTAACTAAGGGGATTTTGACTCAGAAGTAATATATGCACTAGAGCAAGTTGCAATAATAATTTCTATCCTCGAATTTTATTCATTTGTTTAACATGATATGTGTTTCTGATAGTATGTTGAAGATAAAACAGTTTTCGGAAGTTTGATCATAGTAATTCCATGTATAATAAATGAAGAAAAATTGCATAAATTTATTAGCTTTGTTTAATTAATTTTGTATTTTTTCTAAGGTGGTGTCCTATCTATTAGATTCTCCCCAAAATGCAAAAAATAAAATGTTATAAAAATCATAACTGCGAAATGGTAACAAACAAGATCATGCCTTTAAAAAATTAAGAGATTAACCAGGGAAATATTAAACAAGGGTACTTGTGTGGTCAATCTGTGACTTCAAATTTCAAAGTATTATGTTAGTTTTTCAAGTGAAACTATTTGCAGTTGCAAGAGGCAATGCAACTTCATTTTACCAATCTTATGCTACCAAGGGTACACAAAACGTCCACCACTTTGATCCAACACAATAAAATAAAAGGAATAGTCCTGTTCGCACTTCTTCTTTAGTAGTGCAAACTTCAACTCATTATCAACCCAAACCCATATGTTAGAAAAAAGTTTGTTGCAGCTGTGTATAACAATACATAGACACTGCCATAGTGCAAGGTGTTGACCAGGAACAAGTATGCTTCAATACAATTTATCCATCCTACTGGAATTTTTTCATTTTTTGGTCACAAAAAGATGATTTGTGCTGGATACTAAAGCAGCTTGCACTATTGAAAACCATGGCTAAAATCAGTCCGTGGCTACTACCATGTCTCTTCAAGATCAACAACAAAGATAATGAAGAGATTTGAGGAAATTAGCTCTATTAATGCTGCTATTGTCTGTGGACACAAAATAAATAGTTTACTGCTCATTTACCTTGTATACTGCATGAGGTTGATGTTGGGAAGAATTTCATTGCTGTTGAATTGCTTGTCCCATGCATGTTGAACATAAGTGCAACCATGAAAAATTGTTGGACCATAAAAAGATGGCAATTTTTGTAAGTCAATAAATTTAACAACTTTTTTGATTTGACAACTTTGGATTATTTGCAGTGATGAAGTCTTGAGACTTGGTCTTGAGACCATTTTGCGAGTCTCAGTCTCGGTCTTGAAGGTTCCAGGTCTCATCTTGCTCTCAAAGGCTACAGGTCTCAAGCCTGGTGTCTTGAAACTGTCAGTGTTGCAAGGATATGGCTTTGAAAAACTTCTGTAATTCAACAAGCTTTTTATCTGTTGTATTAGTAAGTAAGAAACAACTAAAACAATTAGAAAAACACCAGAAATTTGGAAAAATACAAATTCAAAGTGGTGATGGTAATTTTTTGAAAAATTTCAGCAAAATGCACAAATTTTGAAATCTTAAGTTTCGGTCTCGAAGTTTTAACAAGGTCTCGGTATCAAAGGTTAGTCTTGACTACATAATAGATTATTTGACAAAACAAAAATAATGCCATCTGAAGTATGTAATAGACAATAATGTATGGGTGAATTTGAAGCAAAAACAACTGTCAATGCGTACGAAAATAAGATTTATGTTTGTATCAAATCAAGTAAGATCTCTGGATCATGCAACTCTAGTTTTTAATTGAATGCAATTATAAAGAAAATCAACCAGAAAAAAAGGATTATAATCAGTAGTTACAAAGAACAAGTTATTACTAAGTATATTGTAAATTACATGCTAGAATTCACAATGGTATTTGGTAATTTTCCCGGCCATGAAAATGATATATGCACATTTATGTTGTATTTGTTAAAATTTCAAAAATTAAAACAATTAGCAATATTTAAAATTGAAAATATTTTGTTGAGGGTATTGAGCATACGTAAGAACTGTATTGTTAAACAATCATTAAATAATCTTTTTTAAATAAAAAAATTAAATTAAATTAGATTTAATTAAAAAAAATTGAATTAAATTAGATCTAATTAAAACAACTAAATTTAGTTAAGAAACTTAAGTTTTTTTTAATTTCATAACAATGTTTTAACAATATTTTTGAATAAAGAATTTTTTTAATGGATATATACTATTACATAAACATAATTTTTTTTGCCTAAAGTTAAAAAATAAGCATTGGTGACCAAGATACAGTAGAATCTCCACAACACCAGCCCTTACATAAAAAAGTGAAGTCATTGAAATTGCACTATTTGAGTAATAGATATTTAAAATATTGTCATGCTTGAACGCACATGAAAAGCATGTTTCTTTATAACAACGATTAACCAGGGTTCAAAGGTCGCCAGTGAAAAACTCTGTGTTGTTTTCAGCATGGAGCCTTCCACCTTACTACAAAATATTAAATGAAAATATTCAGAGATAAAGGAGTGACACTCAGTTGAAGTTCCAACAGCAAAACTCCAAGAATTTTTTGGTCCAATCCTCTCGAAAAACATCAAAATTTCAAATGCTCATAATTTTGGAAGTACAGGTCCGATTTCAAAAATTCCAACTTTGCTGAGCTTCGACAATTTTGGTGAGGGTCAGATGAAAAATCCCCATTTTGCTGGATCACCTGACATGGAATGACCCCCAGGCTAAAATCTACGTCCTTTAAGCCTTTGATTTGCTTCCTAGCATTTCTGGTTGAAAAGCTACAGCCAAAAAAAACTGAATTTGAGTATGAATAATCCCAAAATATTGTTTTATCCAGATTTTGGTTGTTTTACCCTACTTTTGAACCAGAAACCCTAGGAAGCCAATTAAGGGCTCAAAAGAATTGGATTTTAGCCTAGTTTTCAATAAAAACTTGAGCAAAGCACTTCCCTTCTGTGGGTGGGATCCAGGGCCAATTAACCTTGGCCTAAACCTACCCCATTTATGATGTCACCTTACAGAAAAACAAAACCGAAAACTTATAAATATTTTTTCATTGCAAACTAGGAGACTCGCCGCACCTTATAAAGGTTTGAACAGCTCTTTAGCAAAGTCAACTGAGGAGTTATGGAGTTGCAAAGTGGCGTGAAAATATGGGATTTACAAGTAAATCCGCCTGGCAGCCAAGGTGTTAAAATTGAATGAAAATGATTTGTTCAAATAAGGCCACACAAGTTTGTACATGAAGCACAATTTATTTTTCTTTTCTTTATGTGATGTAGAACATATCACAATGCTATAGCATCATCATAGGCTGTTCGAAAGATACGACAGTTAACCAATGATCAAAGTAACACTGCCCAAGGGGGCAAATGAAATGTACAGAAAGAATGAAATGTACAGAAAGAAATTGGAAAGCAATAGCAATGCGTTGAAACAAAGGCAAGGCAGTAATACTGGTCAGTACATTAGAAACAACTAAAATCAGATCAACCTTGCACACAAGCCAAAATGCTGACAATGTTCCCCGTGACCAAAGCCAGGGACAGGTGCTGCTGGAAGCACTGTTGCTACCTGTGGTCACCAGACATATCAACAAGTTTCTTTGCAACGTTGCTCAGGAAAGAGGCGGTAGGCTCAACATACACACTAGTAGACCACTGAATAGTGACTGGTTAACCCTTAACACTTTCGTACCCGGGTTAATTCAAGCGGTTGTGCGAGTTACTAAGTGTTGAACCAAAGCGCATGAACTTAATCAGCTCAAGAATTGCAGAACATGTGGATGCAGTAAAGTTGTTTGCCAGCATTGCACTTAGGACAGTAGGCCTGCAACAATGTTACATTATGATGTAACAACCGATTGTTGAGCAATATTAGCTCAGACTCTTGCCATGTGGTGGGCAAGTGATCATTTTCCAATGCTACTGTCGTACGTGCTGAAGAATAATTCAGTCTAGCAGTCCTTTCAAATGGATAAGACAGTGCTTAACGCGCAGCTAGTCACAACTGGACTGAAATGTTGTTTTTATCACCTCAAATCTGTTGACTGCGGAATATCAGATCTGTGGAAAAGTTTTGGTTGCCAGTGAAAAGAATGAGCAGCTTGATTTTGCTGCTTGTCAGACTTGTCTTCAGGCATTATGAGTAGGGCAAGTTTTTGCAATTTTTTTACAAGTTCCTAAATACTCAGAATTTATGCAGTGCAATGTTTTTAGCTGGTTACAAGAATTTTATATTGCAACCTTTTTCTGTTTTACATGCAACTTTTGTCAAGTATTTTGCAAAATGTAAAAGTGTGATTTAAAAGACAAGCTTTAGAACTACAGTATTTCAGTATAGTTCTGTTCTCTTTGATAATTCGAACTGAATAGTGACCTAAAATCAATTGTAGAAATTACACGGCCAAACATCAGTTCAGAAAGTATGCCAAATTGTTAACTTGCCAAGCAACTTCATGCAGTGTGCAAAGTTTTAGCATACTACGCAAACTGTTGGCAAAAGATTGCCATTTCTCCCCAAATAATCTTTGGAAATATTTAGCATTATATGTAAATAATATATAAATAAATCACTTGTATATGTAAATAAATCACTTGTCAATCACTGTTGTGTAAAATACTTGTGCATAAATGAAACTTTTTGCTGCAACTTTTGCATAATGAAACTTTTTGCTGCAGCAGGAGTGGGCAAAATTTCTGAAACTCCTGTGGGTGTGGGATGGGAGCGGACAAAAAATTCCAACCTGTACAGGACTCTAACACCTATGGCTGAATCCAAGCAGAGCTGTTCATGAAAGAGCCATGTATTTGAAGAGTCGCAGTGCCATATGAAGGGGTAGGTTTCTGGAAAGTGTATTTAAACTGCTTGAAGAACCCTGTCACGGCAGATGCTGTTGAAGGCCTTTTGAACATCAAGTTTTAGAACTTTTTTGCTGTGTAGCTGGTTCGTAAAAGAACAGGTGGCACGGACTGCAGCTTTGCACCCTGGGATTGCCTACCTGACGTGGGAGTGCTGTAGTAACTGGCAGAGCCTTGGGATATAGGGTCTCAAACTTTAGCAGCCAGGCATTGGTAGGTGCAACCTACAGCGATGGGTCTCAGGTCACCATTACTTTTGTACAGTCCATGCAGTTGGCTACCACAAAGGAAGGGCCAGATGGCAGTTAGAAGATGACTGTATGTAAGATGGTTGACTAATTCAGTTAGGCTGGTAAGGAGAGAAGTGCTGGCATCACCTGCAAAGATAGAAATGCAGCCTTTCAAATGCTGTGGCTGCAGACCTTCTGAGTCTGTCCCAGAAACATGCAGGATGGAAGATATTGCAGTATGTATATAGGCTGGACTGAAGCAAATTGGTGAGGTGGTGGCAGTTTGGGATGGGGTAGCTCACTGGGGCTGGAGGTGTTTTTGTTAAAGGATGTCAAGATTCTTCAGTGGGGTTAATGCAGGGGTCGGGAACCTATGGCTTGTGAGCCAGATGTGGCTCTTTTGATGACGGCATCTGGCTCGCTTGATGTTTTCTTAACACAATTGTTACGAATGAAACTTTTTCTGTAGTTTTCCATCTGCCAGGCTGCAAAGCCATCAGCAACACCATGCAGCACCAGAAGTCGCATTAACAGTAAGAAGCATGTTATTGAAGAGAAAATCAAACATTTACCATTGTTTAAAATTGTTGATTTTGCTTGAAAATGCACACATTAGTTAGTAAGTTAGTTGCAAAAAAAGAATGTATATATATATGGCTCTCATGGAAATACAATTAAAATATGTAGGTTTCGTGGCTCCCTTAACCAAAAAGGTTCCCGACCCCTGGGTTAATGAAAGAGCTATTACTGGATAGAATTTGTACGGTGCCTTAATATTAAAGTCTGATAGTTTCTGGTTTACCGGTCTTTTCATGTTTTTGGTCAGGTCACTGTGACGGTTGGCTGGTTGTGGGGTTGCAAGTTGGGGAGGAGCTTTAGGGCAGCTTAGGAAGGCAGTTAGATTCTAGTATGTGTTGATTATCGAGTTAAAAGAGGCGGTCAAGGAAATTCCTTTTGATTTGGGGCTTATAGGACTGAGAGGGGAAAGCAAAGCATGCGCTACCAGTCCAATAGTGTGTTTGTAGCAATGACTTCGTTGATGAGCTTGCTAAGTACTAAAGCAAAAGAGGGTGGGCAAACTTGGGGATGGGCTGGTTGAAGGATCTCAGATTAAATGAGAACATCAAAAGGGATTATGCAGGTGGGTGCTTGGGATTGGGGTTCTTAAAGAATGTGGTGGGTTAATAACAGGGTGGCAAGTGTTACAGAATCACCCAGGGAGTGAGGCAGCCTGTTTTTTTGATATTTTCATTCTGCAAAGGTGAAAGGGCTGTTCACATTGTGAGCATTGGATTGTTGGCTTTTTTCCTGAGTCTGTTTGGCTATGACAATGGTAACATCGGATTGGGGCTGGGAGGCTTGTCTGTTGCCTGTCAGTGGAGAAGCACTGGCTGCTGTAGAAAAGAGGTTGTTTCAGACCCCACAACCTTGTCACCTGCTGCCAGTCCAGCACAGTAGTATGTGAACCATTTTCCACAGGAACTGCATTCAATATTTGCTGTTTCTTGGGTCTTTGACAGCGCTGCATTTTCTACTTGTTCCCAGCATTGCAAAGTAATAGTTTGAAATTACTGATGATTTTCACACTTCCGGACAAAAAATTTTGAAGTTACTGATGATTTTCACACTTCTTTTTAGGAATAATCAACTCATTGAAATGTAGAAAATGAAGTTAAGTTAAAAATATTGATTGTTGTTAACTTTTTGCAATTGGAAATTTAGGATTTTGAGATGTGCAAGAGATAAAATTACTGTTTACTGAGGTGTAGTGCCAAATGATCCTGTTGTTTCAAATTGCAGGCTTAAACCAATCTTGCACATCTATTATCAAATACTCTTGTTTCTTGTTTTCTTAAATTTTGTAAATATCATCCTATTTTAACTCCTTGTCAAGTTGACAGTAAAGAGTGCAGGAAAGGAATTTTCTGATTTCAGAGTCTTAAGTCCAAGCATCTATATTTTTGTATTTGGTTGCTTAGCTCGTAAATTTTTGTTTAAAAATTGCTTTTGTTGGTCATTCCTCAGGATTTGCTCATCAGTATTTGGAGATTTGCCCATTATTATGTTCAGGTTGGGTATATATTCCTACAGGAAGTTTACTCCAAGGTGCACTTTTTTGTGAATATATTAGCTTAATTTTTGTGATGAAAATTTCCAGCAACTGGATTATCTTGACCTGCAAGCATATTTGAGTGGAAGGTGTGCAGTCCATATCACACAACTGCAATGGCTGATAAGACGTCTACCTTGAAAGCTCCTGTGAAACATTCCAAAGCTGGATCAGGCTTGTCCAAACCAAGTAAATTTTTGTGAATGTGACTTCTAAGTTTGATAAAAAATTTTTGAAATGTTGCTTTATTAAGTATGCTTACTTGGTGCAGGTACTGTTTTTATTACAATGTTTTGCTAGAAAAGTTTGACTTATAGAGCACCATGATTTTAGAAAACACTAGGATTAATTGTTTAAATGAGGAAGTTGCCGTGAGAGTGACTCATTGAACATGTCTTCTGTTGTCAACTTTCAAAAAAATTATGCAAACTGTCAATGTTAATGATATCTTGTCAGGTGTCTGATTTTAAGTTTTACTATTCAGTTAATGGCTGTTATGCATTTGATGTTCAGCGAGTATTAAATGACATATATACTGAATAAACAAAAATTTAATTTGGGCAACATTTTCTGAAAGCTGATTAAATATATAGTGCTTGTTTCAGCTGAAAAATTCAGTAATGTTTAGTTTTTGTTAGTAGTAATTGTTAGTAAAGTTTTGAACTCAAGACTGAGGAAACATTTAGAGAAGTTTTAGCTTGTAATTTAGCATCGTTAATGAGATAACAATATAGTTTCATTTGTTGTAGGTGGACTGAAACCTCCTAGCTCCAAACCATCAAACTCTGCAGCTGCACCTGGCAAGTCTGAAGCTGGTGATACTGGAGAAAACTTGATTATTGGTCAGTTGTTAAAGTGTTTCTTGCTTGTGTGTATGCTGGAGCATATATGTGCTAATTTGCACAAGTACTGGCAAGTAGTGATGTAGTTAGTATGTTTGCATTATTCATGAATTGGTTTTGTAAGTACAGGTTTTATACTGATGAACAACTAAGTTAAATATTGTTAATCATTTCAGCAATTAACTCTTTAATGTTTCAAAAGTATGTTCAAAATGTTGTATGCGTAACCAATAACCATGCATGCAACATATTACAATTATGTCACTCTCATAATGTGTGGATTTGTGGGAGGAAATAATTCAATGAATCATACTTGTCTGAGTCAGTCAATAATAAATTTTGTCTCATTTTTTATCACAAGTTATTTCACCATTACGATGTGTGATTTATCAGCAGAAAAACATGTCTTATTACAATGCATATCAATCAATATCATGCTCTCCTCATTCTGAGTTTATCAGAAGTTTGTTGTTGCTGTCTTGTTTTCTGCATGAAAACACTTTGTGTGTTAGTCAGTTAACTTTTCAATACTTTCTGCTAGTTTACATTTGCTATTGTCTGTTGTGAGTTGAAAATAATAATGCAAAATATAGTCATCATTCATAACGTTTAACTCTGCTAGTGCTATGCTGCAGTTGCTACTGCTTTTGTGTTTATTTTGAATAGAAAGTATTGTGTAAGACAACAGAATATACCATATATCTGTATCTTATTGAAACAAGAAAACACAAACAAAAAGCAGCGTTATATGTAGTGACAACATTGACTGTATGTCTTTGGCTGATTGAAACAATGAGCACCTTTCAAACGCTGTCCTGAATTGCGAAGAACAGTGGTAGTTAACGTTTTCTCCTGCAGGTGACCAAGTCTTGGTGAGTGGAACTAAGCTTGGGCGTATCCAATACCTTGGGGAGTGTCAGTTTGCTCCAGGACAGTGGGCTGGAGTTGTACTGCAAAAGCCAGAGGGAAAAAATGATGGTTCAGTTGCTGGTGTTAGATATTTTCAGGTGAGCGATACGCCAGCAATATCTTGCTTGGCCCATAGATTTTAGTAATGCTGACAATGGCTCTTTAGGTGAGCAACCAGAAAATGAGTTCAAATGTCTTGAGTATTCTTAAAATAGCAGAAAACAATACGTGAGTATTGTTAAAATAGCAGAAAGAACCTTATTATTCAATCAACTGGAACTTGTTATTAAGTGCACATACATGAAAATTACTTTGTTGATGTCATTGTTTCGTGTTGCAAGAAATGACAAGTTACCAATGAGGATTGAGCACTGCACAGTTTCATATGGTATAAACAAAAAGTTAGTTCACCCAAATGCATTGTTGCTGCTGACTGGTGTGTGTTTTGTAATTGGTGTATTGCGTAGCTTACAAAATTATTTGTCCTGTACTGATTTGCAAAAATTCTGTGAACGTGTCTATTTCGTGATGTTACTGATCAATCCACATCACATTCAGGAATATATTGGCAAAAATTCATCCAGCATACGAGTTTTGCTTCTGGTTTTACATGAATGCTGCATGCATTTCTATTGAAATGATGGATGCTTGACCAACAAGCCATGTGTTTTTGTAGGCATATGCTGCTTTTTTAGGTTAGGCTCTTCAGAAACAGGCTTACGTGGTGTGTGCGTTCGGAACAATGTTTTCCTTTACATTACATTCTGCGACAAGTTTCGTTCATTTGCAGTGCGAACCCCTGCATGGAGTATTTGCCAGACCAAACAAGCTCATCAGGGCCACTCCTGGAACTTCTAATGGAACCACTTCAGGTTCGTTGTCAGTTGCAGATAAAAAATTGTTGAAAGTCAGTAAAGTCGATGAGCAGGGTGCGGTGCAAATACCTCTGTTTGCGAATAAACGTTTTTTTTGCAGCATAACATGTGCACTTTTATCTCAAGGCGTCTATCTCGAGATATTTGCACTTGCACTGCTCAGTCGCAAATGATTGACTCCGTATCTTGGTTTTTCTTCGTTTCAATTATGCATTATTCAAAGTAGATTTTCAGTGTTTTACTGCGAGTGTCCGTTCACTGAGAGAAAAAGTGAGTGTCTACACTGAGTAATTTAAAAATACCACCGTGTGAGTTGGAGGCACTCGAACTTTACGACTGTTCCAATTTACAAGTGCCTGGTCTGAAACCAGAAAGAGTCGGTCAGCGTTACCTTTTCTTAGAGTGAAAGAGTGAACATTGCTTTTAATCCGAGCGATTAAAGCCCTGGTGTTGTCCAGCGCAAGTTGTAACACCAGAGATGTTCAAACCTCTGCAAGACCGTCGGCGCGTAAATGCTACGAGTCGGATACTCACATATATTTTGCATTCGGCAAACACTTGCATCTGCAAATGCTTTTTTGTTCTGCAAGGCACAGTTTGTCAGATATGCTGCTCATTTTTTCCATGATTAACATATAATCTTAGGGCGATCGATCCTGATCTTCGGTGTTTGATCCTGATCTTCGGTGTTTTAACGTATCGATCCTGATCTTCGGTGTTTAACGTAGCGCCGAAAACATCGACGCCGCGAACTTCAGCAGCGGGAGCAACTGCTAAGCCATCTTCAACCAAGCCTGCTGCACTCACTGTGTCCAACGTTGCTGCTTCGAATGCTGCCACGACGGGAACAACCCGGCCTAAATCAGGTTCGCAGCAATTTAGTTTTGTCTGAGGATTGTGTGGCTCTTCTCCACAAAGGGTCTGCAAACTGTGGCCCGCGGGCCTTATGTGACGCGCGAAGCTATTTCATGCGGCCGCAAAGAGATCTTGTTATTAATGAAAAAATAATATATTTACGGAACTTTTGTTGATTTGATGTAATATATCATGAAACATTCACATTGTGTAAGATGTCCGGCTCTCGAACTGTTGCGTAATAGCTTATGTGGTCCTCTGACAAAAAAGTTTGGATATCCCTGTCTACAGTGAACGTTATGTGCAGCTGTAGTCTGAAGAACGTGCTTGCTTGAGTAACGGTCACTACACTTAATTCATCGTGAATTGCAAACATACAGTAACGGCTCTGCAGAATGTCTTTACATTTTTTTCTGCACCGGTAGCTGCGACGTGTGACTTTGGCTTCAAAACAGGCTTTCTTCGATGACAGAAGCAAAGTAGTTCACTTTGAAAAAATGTTTCAAGAGAACAAGAGCCGCGTTGTTGCTTTGTTAAAAAACGAGCCGATATTGTATGAGAAAAAAGCGCTGAACTGAAATGAGCTTTCGCAATCTTAGTCAGTATTGGAATACTGTGCTGCAGGTTTGCGAAGCCCGGTCTCGTCAATACGCAGCTTGAAGCTCGGAACAGCGCGAGGAGCCGCTGGAAAGCCTCCGGACATAAAGGTGGACGACCGGGTCGTTGTGGGCGAAAGTAAAATCGGTGAGAAGGATGTTTGCGTTTGTCTAACGCGCCGTTCCCCAACTGACTTGTCGAAATGAAATAAAGCACCTCCCGGTAAATACTCTTGGTAGCTTTCTTTTGGTATTTTGCGCGAATGAACAGAGTGATTTTTTCCTCGTTTTACTGGTGAAAGGCAGGGATACATAGGAGTTTTCAGATATCCCTGGTGAAAGGTTGTCAGATTTGTGGAACCAATCGCATATATCGGAGCATCGATATCATATGCTCAAACGGTATGCCTGACCTATGTGACAAGTTTAATGCGTATTTCCTACGCGCTGCATGGACGAATGGTATTGGTGACGTCATTTCGTTCTCTTCCGTTGTCCCAGTGTGGTGTTCATTACATGGGTGTTACAGAATTCTGACATTACGTTTCTTAATGTGGCTGGGCCTCACGAATCCCGCCACTGTTTTCATCAGCCCTTACCGGTTTTCATGAATATGATACTCGGGTTTGTGCAGGCACTGTTCGTTTTGTTGGGGAAACGGAATTCGCAAAGGGATGTTGGGTCGGCGTTGAGCTGGATGAAGCTGTCGGTAAAAACGACGGATCCGTGGCCGGAAAAAGGTTTGTTTTAAAATATCGTGTTCCTCCCTGTGTCTTCTAAATAACAATAAGCCGCGCGGCTTTTTGTGACGTGTATCCTGTTGGCATCTTTCAAATGTTTAATCAACTTTAAAAACCATTTAGCGTTTTTTTGAAAGGTGCGTTTGAGTGTTGCGCGCTGGTCACGTGTGCCGATAGTTGCATCATAAATGGACTTGTCTGTCGTGAAGGTTGCGTCACAGAAAAAAATAACGATGTAGAAACGATTTGTTTAAAACAGCAAATGCCGCCGTCGAGCTCAGCTCAAAACGATTTTCTTGCGGCAGGTATTTCGCGTGTGCGACGAATCACGGCCTGTTCTCTCTGATACACAAAGTCCGCAAAGTTGGTTTTCCGTCCACAACCCCAGGTAAACAGAACGTTTCGCAGGAATGTAGTGCTTGATAGCACTTTGCTTTAAATTGCATGCTGCTTTCACGCGTTGACGAGAGCACGGGAGGTGTACGTCCAGGTGGCAATGTTTAAAGTTAGTATAAGGTCAATACCCGTCGTTGCCTTTTCTTCATGGCTGATGGTTAAGGCCGCGAATAGGATTGTATGGTCGGAGACTTGTGGATGATTTACGTTCTTGATGGACCGAAAATCAGTCATGGATCCCCAGGTGCTCATTTATTTAAATCTAAATAAATCTTCATTAACTGTACAATCATTTCCTCGAAAAGTTGGGTGGAATATATGCGTTTTATTTGCGTTGGTCGTTTCGTAAGTACTGTTGCGATCGGAAATCCCGAGCGGCATGTGCGCAAAGCTTCACACTGTGGCAGCAAGCAACAATAGAGTTCACATGCCATGATCACTCTATTATTGCTTGTTCGCGCCACATATATGTATGGTGTTGTTCTTCACGCACGTCCCGTCCGTGGTGAATCACATATTTAACGCAACACAACATCCCCTCCTTTTTACAACGAACCACACCGATCGCAAGTTCTTTGTGTGAAGGCTGACCCTGGCACGACCTTCACATCCTGGTCACAGCACCATTTTGTTGCGATTGGAAATCCCGAGCGGCATGTGCGCAAAGCTTCGCGCCGTGGCAGCAAGCAACAATAGAGATCATGCTCGCAATCTCTCTTACTCTTGCTTCCTCGCGCTACATATATAATGGTGGTGAATCACACAATCAACGCAACACCACCGGAGAGGTTGCAACAGTACCTAACGTTTTTCTACTTTGAGCTAAACTAGCAAAACCCAAAGCTTTTGACCAGAATTAAGGAGTACTTGTTTACATCAGGACTTTTTCCTATTTTTCTTCAGACTAAAAACACTCTGTTCTCACTTCTGGGCCGGAGCAACCTGTTGCAGAAGCTCGCAATTTGTATGTTAGTTGCGCACGTTTGACAATTACGGTACTTCACCTTCCCATTTCTTCGCTTCATTTTCTTTTTGTTGTGATTTAATGACCATCTTTTGTGACGTATGTTCCATTGTCATGCCGATTGTCCAGATCGTGTAGGGATTTATGTTGACCTTAGCTTTGCTCTTTATTTGTGTTTGGAGTTTTGCCGGCGTTTTGTGAATTTGGCTGTGTGTGCCTTCTAGCGGTCTGAAAAGTCATTTATTTTGTTTCTGTTGTTGCGCAGCTCGTTTATATCAACATGTGCTGCTTAACTGTGAGGTCTCCATCATTTCAATCGACAGGTCGGGCAAAACCTGGAACAACAGGTGGCGCAGCGAAAAAAGCCAAATCACCTGGAAGTTCTGCGGCTTCAATCAGCAGCTTGAGCTCGGTGTCCAGTGTCAAACGAGGTGCAGCTTCTAAGGTTGGTGGAAAAATTGTGAGATTGCATTTTTGATGTTGGAATATGCCCGGTGCTCCATAGTTGTGATGAGTCTGTTTCAAAAGTTGGAAATTTCCGCTCTGGATTAATTTGATTTGTTTCGTGGCTCTCATCAGCTTCCAAGCGCCAAGAGAGCGATATCGAATGCTTCTGGAAACGTGTAGGATCAATCTCCTTATTATTATATCTGTGTTTGTGCGGCTACTATGCCTTTTGTAGATATGTCAATGTGCTTTTTCAAATGAACAATTGTTGATCGGCTGTATTTTTGGGAAATCGCAAATTTGTCAGTGTTGTTGTAGCTTTCACTTTTCGAACAGTTCAAATTGAAAAATAACATAGCATCATACAGGATATAATTTTTATGCAGTGGTCGCTGCTTTGATGTGCTGTTGTTGTTGGCGAGATGTGGCAGCAAACCAGCTCGTCAGCAACGATTGTACAAGATCGTTGCGGGGCGTCGTTAGCCTAGAGTCGGCATTAGCCCAGTGGTAAAGTGTCCGCCTCTCAATTGGAAGGTTGAGTGCTATGGACAAAAGTGTTCGCCTTGGCAAGAATTGAGTTTCAGGCTTCGGCCTGCCGCCAATCGCCGTCACCAAATTGAAATAAAAAAGATTGTACGAGTCCGTTTTTTAAATTTTGTATCTGTTTTGTGAATATTTTTCCTTGGTGTTGCGAATTGCGCGTACCACACACAGTCATTTTATGGATTTAAATGCAGATTATCACAGCAGTTTTCAGATAAGTGTGCTTGTCTCGCCCTAGGGGTCAACTAGAAACAGTAAGGGTTTATGTGTGTGTGTGCGTGTTGCAACGGTCCTGGCTTTAACGCCCCGGTTATTCTTGTTTTGCTTTCTTGTGCTCTAAGATTGATATGCATACTACGGCGTGAAAGAAAAATTGTGGAGTAGAAAATGAATTTTCGTGTACCCGTGACACGTCTCGTCTGTGCTGTGCTTTAACGCTTGATCCACCACGTGACAAGCTTTGGATGGGGGAGTGGTGCGGATGTTATCGCTCACGACGTGCGTTTCGTTTTTTAACTGCAGATCCGCACCGAGGTCTCGTCGCGCTACAAACAGAAGACGACCGCGTCGGGAACCCAGGCACTGCAGGAAGCGCTGCGCGAGAAACAGCAGCACCTCGAGTCCCTCCTCGCCGAGCGCAGCGTGGAACAGACCCAGCTGATGGAGGTTAACCTCACAGCGGCCGAGAAGCAAGCGCAGATCAATAAAATGCAGGAAACGCACGAATCGGTATGATTGATTTGACCTTTGTGTGCGTATGTGCGGCCAGTCTAACGGCTTCTGTTTTATTATGCATTTCGAACTTTGTAATTGAGATTGGTTACTGGAAGCTCTGGGTCGGGGGAATAACGAGCAACAATGAGGTTGGAAAGAGGGCATTTTTTCGTGGTTACTTGATTTAAATGCCATGTTCTGGGGACACCTGATCGAAGAGATTTTGATATAAAGCCATTCTTGGCAGTCGTGCAAGAATTGAATCTGAACTTCAGCATATTTAGAAGTACATTACTGTGGGTGCAGAATTAGAGCGCGTTCTTCTCAAGTTGGTGGAATGGGTTCGATTCCCGGTCAAGTCATAAAAAGATGCTTGCCGCTTTCCCGACTTCCTGATCGGCGTTGCTACTAGTGCGAGAGTAAAACTTCTAGTTATTGCGAACACTGCCGCCATTCGCAGTGCAGGATTATTATCGAAGTAGAGAAAATTAGCGTTTGATACCATGATATGACAAGGGCCGTTATGACGTACGTAACCGTGAGTTTTATGACGTGACCTTCTATCCGCACGTTTGCTTAGGGACAGATCAGCGAAGAGATTTAGACTAACAATGCTGGTTGCAAAAAAAGCATTTTTTGCGCAGTTGGTGTCAGATGCTACTTGCACGGCAGCTGTGCGTGTAGCGCTTGCATTGGTCACCATTGATAGATACCACATGATGCACTTCACATGTGGAACAGGAGAGACATTCATAATTATTTTCAAACATACAAGCGTAGAAGCCTTTTAAATGGTTTCGTCTCAGATCTGTATTTTTTCGGTGATTTTTCAATCATTGACCGAATTTTTTTTAAATTTTCGAAAAAAAATTAGGTCAATGCGATCAGAATGCTTTTTCAGTCACAACAAAAATGTCGCAAAAACGAAAAAATGACACAAAGTTTTTACGCTTTTTTGTACAAATGACCGAATTGTCTCAGCGAAAAAGAAAACAGCCTCAGACGATCACATCTTTTCGTCGCAGTACGTTCAAGACGCGGAAACTCAACTCAACTCCTTGCGCGCGTTGGTTGAGGAGGCCGATCGCGAGAAAGCGCAGCTCCAACAGGAGCTCGACGATGAGAGGAGGAAAGTGGAGGACTTGCAGTTCCGCTGCGAAGAGGGTGAAATCAACAAAGAAGACCTCGAGGTTAGAAACGGCGCAACGACAAACTCTAAATAATTATCTTTTCTTTCAAACGTTTACGTCCAAATTGATTGAAGTTTTTTTTTTTTCTTTTCGAAAGAATGCGAACTTTTGCGTATACACTTTCATTGGCGGTGCAACGGAACTACGTCAGCGCATACGTGTCTCATTATAATTTGAAGGGTGTGTTTGCATGACGATAAACATCCAAAGCGTGACGATAAACATCCAAAGCGTGTTGCATGACGATAAACATCCAAAGCGTGTTCCAGAGGAGTGTGGATCATGCATTAATTCCATCGATTTTCTGATGGGCACACCTCTTCATAACGAAAGTTAACGACGCAGCGTTGTACGGCCGGGTGGCCTACCCTTGCATCGCAATGTTCGTGTTCGTTTGATTACATCAGTTACGTCTTTATTTTCCTTTCAACTTAAATAACGATGCTCAGCTTCAGGGATTCGGTGATTCGTCCCGCTGAGTTCTTAATGGTTGCGTTTGGTGGTTGCTGCCAGTGTTTTTTCGGTCGTTTTGAGAGATCGAAATCTCAAATTTTTCTAACAGCCTCTCTCAAAATACAGTAGAATCTCGCTTTTCGACCATCTGGGCATTCATTGCGGTCTCTCAAAATGTCTTCGCGGTCAGCATGGTCAAACCTAGAAAACCTGGTCGCTGCCATCGCGCGCAATTTACTTACATTGCATTCGTTTACGTGTTCGTCAAAGGCGATACGAGACGGAAAAGATGAATGTTGCGTGCATATAGGGTTCCTCTTGCGGCAAAACCTCTTGTGTTGTGTCACCCACCACCTCTCCACTAACAACGCGGAAAACCTATAATTTTGTGATATAAATGAAGTTAATCGCTCTTTCTTAAAATGTTCCGTTTTTGGATTGTAACGTTATGAAACAGAAGCCTGCTTTTTATGCTAAAATTAAGCTGCAAGCATTGGTTTAAATCCTGGGTATGGCAAAGGCTTTTTAGCCAATAATGATTATTATGCAACTGAAACAAAAACAATGTCTTTAATTTTTTATCCGTAAACCGCAAGCCAAAGCAAAGTGAAAGTTAAAAGCTTTGATAAAGTGACCGAGAGTAAACTGTGTCGTAGTAATTTATACGCTTTAAAAACACGAGGCTGACAGCGGCTGCTGTGGCAATCTGTCAACGTATCGTTTTTAACACACACGAGTCGATGTAGAAAGAAGCTTGGTCTGCTGTTCGGTGTGACGAAAAATGCATTGTTACGGCTTTTTTTAACTGCCGCCTGGTTCACGATTTCGCTTAACAGCTCTTCGATCGCTTGCCTGAACCTGATCGCAATAACCATGAGCATGTTGTTTTCTTGCATGTGTCACGCGTTTGCTTAACGTAACGCTGGTTGCCTGGCAACCGTCCTGCTTTGTTCAAATTCTCTCGACCAATCAGAGCGACCTCACGAGCCTCAAGGCGAAGTGTAGGGAGCTGGAGACGAGCCTGGGTCTTGAAAGAAACCGAACCCAGAGCCTGCAGTCGAGCTTGGAAGACACCCGGGTAAAGAGTCTGCTGATCGGCTGGTTAATGTGATGTGGGCTGTGGTATGCGTGTCTGGTGATGTGAGCGCCGTGGCCCTGACAACAGCTTTTGGCAGGGCGCGAATTTTCGACGGTTCGGTCGCTGATCCGATACCACGTGACAACATGTCACAATGCAACGCAATACCAGATGTATAGCCGGAGACTAGCAGCTGCTTATTCCCGGGTAGGCTCCAATTGTGCTGGCTGCTTTAAAGGTGATTTAAAAATTAACAGAAAAGGGTCTTTGGCTTCCTTATAGTTTGCCCCGTTTCGCTGTAGCAACTTTGACACAGTTGCTATAACATTTTTCTCATCTGATGAGCGATTTGTTGTCATGACAAACCAGGAACTTAGGTCGGAATGCGTACATGTTATAGGCATGCATTCAGCATCAGCGTACCTCTCAGACGAAAACGATCGATTTTAAAAGTAAAGTGGCCAGTGAAAGAAAATACCCTGCATTAGTCAGCACCTCATTAGTACTTAATATTTCGAAATGGAGCGTAGAAAGCTCGGCTGTTGACGACGACCAGTGAGTGAAACTACCATTCCCTCCCTCATTAGTCCGGTACGCCTGCGGCGAGCGATCGTGCCAGTCTTTCGGACAAATGCATGTCGATGTTCGTGTCGTCGTTAACTTGCTTGTACGCGCGTTCTGGCGGTGTTGCCGAGCATGCGAATGGACTTCAAACGCACAATCAGTGCAAGTCCCGGAATGCCGGATTTTAAAATATCTGTGTTCTCGTTGTGCATGCCGTCCTTCTTGTATACTTTGCGTTCGACTCAACGGGGGTATCTTGAAAAAAATCTGAAACAATATTGCGTTTAAAACTTCCGTGTATTTTTGCGTTTAAACCATTTTTCATGTCTGAAATGTTATTTTTGAATGATTATTATCAATTTTTGGATAAAAATTGAACTATTACCAGCTATTTTTGTGAATAATGGAAGACATGAAAAATCCTTCTCAAAAAAAGAAATCCAAGGAAGCTTGATACAGCAAAGGGTAAAACAACCCGCAGTATTTATTCTTCTTAACTTCCACCTTTTGATGGACTCCAACAAACCGTACTTAATGCTGCGAGTATGCAAATGCGCCATTTACGGAATAGGATGGTGGTGCGGGGAGTGGTAGTCGCCCAGCAGCTGTAGTGTGGCAACTTGTCCAGGCACTTACTGTCGACGACAAAGCGGAGTTGGACGATCTGAGGAGAGAGAAGTACGAGGCTGATCGGGTGGTCGACGGCCTCAAAGAAAAACTGGCCGCTGCTGAAGAAAAGATGAAGGTGATGTGGCGTGGGGTGAATTGCAGGTCGTTGGCGGAAAATTCCTTGTCAGTGGCGATATCTTGTAATGAAACTTTTTCCTTCATTCTTTTGCCGGTTCTAAGTTGCGCAAATATTAAAAAGTTTTTGGAACAACAGTCAACTTCAATGGCTAAAATTGTGTAATTTCAATAGTCGGCTTTGCGTTTTTCATGAAACTTTCGCTTTGCTGCCGCCAAACTGGCAAGGGGAGGAGTACTTTGCAAGCTTGCGAAATCATCGCTTATCATAACGACATGACCCAGTCACGCTTGCGTTGTCTTAATGAAATGCGCCATTGTTTCCATAGCGGTACGTAAGGATTTACCTTACCAAAAGGGTTTATCTTAACGTGCTAGTATTTGAATGTAACAAACCCGCGAACCCTGCCGCCTCTCCGCAGCAAATATTCTCCGTTGTATCTTCGCAATTCGGAGTTCGCGCGAGAAATAGTTTCAGCTCTTCTTGACAGGACACGCCCGACGAGGATGCCCGGATCTTCGAACTAGAGGAGCAGATGCTGGAAGCGAAGTCGCTTTTGGAAGAGCAGGAAGTCGAACTGGCCAAAGCGCGTGACATGGTCAAGCAACTGGAGGAGGATAAGGTCCAGCAGTCGGAGCGAGCAGTGAGTCGCACATCGCAGCTTGTGAATTAAGCCCGGGGAGATGAATACCGATGCTCCGCGCTTCACCGTTGGCGTTAGATTTTTTAAAGCTCTCGATAGTGAGGTGTATACTTGCGTCAAACCCACTTCTTTGCGTTGTTTGTTGCCGCTCGTTTCTATCTCAAACACTCTGACGTAATCTCCGGAGCACTGAGCTTCTTGCCCTGTGCGTTCTAACTTGATTAGGAAAGTGAATCGGTCGTCTTTCGTTAGGAATTGCTTTTGCTTAGATGATAGGGTTACTCTTTGGCTGAATTAGGACGGTTGGTTTATTGAGATTATGCGAATATATTACCTGTACTTCTCCGATTTTACGTGAAATTCTTTATTTCGCATATAGCGTGGCAAGAATGCAAGGATGTCCTGAGCAAGCGTTGACCAAGGCCAAAGTTGGACTTTGGTCAAGGCCAAAGTTGGACTTTGGTCGATCGATTGCTAAATAACCATTAGTGTTATTCTCATGTTATGCAGAAGTCCGACAGCGAAGCTTCCAGTGAAGCATCAGCTGCAAGAATAAAAGCTCTCGAGTCAACAATCGCCGACTACAAGGACAAAGTTAGTTGTTTTTTCTGCTTCATTTTTAAAAATTTTGTGTTCTGATTGGAAAAACGAGGTTTGTAACTTTTCGTGCGTAAACCGCGTCCACGGCGTTCCGTTCCGCGCAAATGGCGTTGCGTTCCGCTCAAGTGACGTTGTGTACCGCGCAAATGGCGGTGCGTACCGCGAGAGTGACTTTATGTTCCGCGCAAATGGCCTTCGAGGCTCGTTTGACCCTTATCCGTTGAGATCCCCGCTTCGGCTTCGACGCTTTGTTCTTCATCATCGCATGGCGCAGAAACAGACGCTGCCGCGCGCGGATATTCAATCAAGAGCGCCTTGTTTCTGCGCCGCGTGTGTACAATTCATCTTATTTTCGGGCAAGTGCATACGGTTCATCTTATTTCCGACGGCCGCACGTTGCGCTGGCATCGAAGCCACGGCAAGAACCGTTGTCGTCTTCATTCCCAGGAATCATCTCTGGCTGCGGAGAACGAACAAATCAAGGAGCAACTGCAGCAGATGCTGAGTAGTTCCGGCGACAGCAACGCGCAGGTTAAGACCTTGTCCGAAGCACTCAGCCAAAAGGAGAGGTACAAGGGGATTTATTTTATTGTTGTGGGCTTGCTTGGCGTTTTTTATTCGGTGAAGTTGTTTATAAAACGTATGTTTTTTTGTGCAATTACGAAAACTCCCCGGGCCAACCTCTTTCATCATTCCAAACCGTGGAATAATCGCAAAATTTATAATGAAAAAACTCGTTTGGCGCGCTTGTTGTTTTAAGTAAAATTAGCTTTGTTTGCTGCAAGCTATGTGCGACAGGGGGGCAGCAGTGTGTGTTCAGGGGCAACTTCGAACAATCCCAAACGAATAAATTCTCTCACACCGCGATAAAGCGAAACTACGCATCATGTCCCTGTTTTTGTCTCACTGTTTACCCAGGGCTAAGCCTCGAACGCGTTGCTTTATAATAACCTTATTCATGTCACCGACACGGCAGCTGCGTTGCCGCCATCGGTGAAATACTGAAGTTAACCGATCGCCCAGTTATTGTTGCCATTCGGCCGCGCTTTCTGTGCGAAACCACCCGAACTCTATTGGTTTTGTCGTCGCGGGCGCATGAACGCTTCGAAGGCTCGAAATCTTAATTCAAGCTGTCAATAAAAGGCCCAGACCCCCTCCCGAACGCCGGCGCTTGTTTTGATTGGGCGACGGCTTTGCTTATCTGTGTCGCAGGCGAATAGCGGAGATGGAACAGCAGCTTGCGGAAGGTTCGGCTTATCTCAAAAAACTAAAGGTGATTTGTTTTGTTCCGTTGTGTTTTATTCTCTGCGGCGGACGCCTTGTCACCTGTCCCGCTGGTATGCGACGCGGTGCGCACACAAGATGGCTTCCGCGTCGCTTATGCGGTCCTTCATGTTGCCGCGTGAATTTCGCGTTTCGGGCTCCGCACGTATCTCGCTTTATTCCAATCTGGCCAGCGTCGCCTCATTCGCCCTGTGATGTCGTAATTACTGGTTTGACAAAGTCTTAAACTGTAATCAGTGATTGGTTCGTCAACGTCCCAAGCAGTAATCAATTACTGGTTCGACGAAGTCCCATACAGTAATCAATTGAAACCAGTAACGAAATTAACGCCCATAATGGCAGTGCTCATAAACAGAAAATATTTCTGACTTCAAAAGCTGTACTTAAAACTTGCTGCATAATCCTAACCAAGCCTATGTTGCCTTCAGAATTAGTTTGTCAATACATCTTTCAGCGTTGCTCACTGTAACGTGTGTCGTTCGCTCACTTTTGAGACTTATTTTCTCGACTATTCGACGCTGACGTAATTGAGCGCTATAGCGCCATGTGATTAAAGCTGTATTAATCGCCGGGGTGCGACTAGGGGTTGGGTTAGTTGGCATGCCTACATCCCTTTAACATCTACGACCTGAAAAAGAACACATTCGATAGATGAGAATCTATCTTCTCCCATGACATTTTTTGTGTACCAGGAGAAATCAAACTGAAGCGGGAGGTATCCATGGTTTATGAATGAAGTTCTGATTCCAAACTATTTGGCATTGTAAACCTTGCTCCAATGTATTATCAATGTTGAATCATCTGTCACATGCTATCGGTATCTGATTTCTTGGTAATGTATTGGCTGAGATAGGTTGAGCAGTACTGCTGCTTGCTGTAGCAGGAGAAATGTCTGAAGCTTGCAGCTGAGATTTTCTTGGAGAACTGCGTATTCGTAGTAATGGTCTTTACTCAGGTTTGCTTCACTTGAAGAGCTGCACGATTTGGAGTTTTGAAAATATGTTATTTTCCAAGTGGAGGAGGCGTTTTCACTACAAATAAATCTTTTCCACTGCAACGTGTAAGGGTTTAAACCTGAAAAGCGCAAATGCGAAAATTCCTAGTTTACTTTTCACATTAGACAATGCATAAATCTGAAAAAAAGCACTAGTAAACCATTGCTTGCGCTGGACCAAAGACTCCGATGAACAACCTTTGCAAATCACTAACTGTCAAGAAAATCACACAATTCAACCGAATGACAACAAATTACCATAAACGTTTTACCCAACTGCGAATGGCAACCGATTCTGAACCAATCAGATGCGCGATCAAACGCGGAAGGTATTTATGGTTTTGGCTGGTTTTATTTTGATGCCGTAATTTGGATCCGGTTCTGGAAATCAATTATTGTGAAACGAACATCCCTATTCCATTCTTCTGCCCGACTTACATTTCTTGGCTTGTTGCCTAACCCGTTTGACTGTAGCAGGTTTCACCGCTGTTTGTCGCGATCTTCTCACCAACTAGCTGAGCAACAATGTCGTGTAAGAATCTTAGTACGCAGCCAACCGGGATTAAGTCCCAACAAGTTTAGATTTTCGACGATTGTTCGACCACAGACGTTCAATTGTTAGCTTTGTGCTGTAATAAAGAGGGTTACTAGGATCCTGCTGTGCGGTTTTGCGGTGACGTGATCAGCAGCAAATGATGGTTCGAACGGTCGGAAGCATCTGCACAACTCCTTCGTGCCCTCTGGAAAAAAAGTAGAAATCGGAACTTTCCTCAAACAGCGATGTATCACAAATTAGCCGTAAAAATGACACTGCAAAACTTAAAAACGATAAAAAAGAAACACGAAAACGTGTCGTGTGAGGTAACCAGTAGCTTGCTCCTCAGTAGCAATATGTCGCCCTTGCTTTTCCACGGCCTTGTTAAGAATGTGTACTAAACCCGCAACTTCCAGTAAATTATTCACTATAAAGAAACTAAAAAAACATAAATGAAACAGCGAAACAGAGACACGTCGCACTGATCCAGATACCAAACAAACTGATGAAAACGTGCAGCTGTTAAATGTTTGGCATAAATTTTTAAAGAAAACCTGAGAACTGATTGAGACAACAACTAAAGAGTTTCGAACGTTGTTTTCCGCTGCAGAACGACATCGCTGCCAGCGAACAATCGAGAAATGCCACCGAAGCGGAACTTCGGTCCCAAATCGAGTCGTCGACGTCGCTGTGTGACAAGCTCAATACAGACCTCGCATCCGCTGTTCAGCGAACGGATCAAGCTAATTCCGAGCTGGCCACAGTGTGGAAAGAGCTAGAGTCTGAACGTGACGAACTTGCGAAGGTAATTGTGTCTGTATTTGTTTCTTTTCCATCGGTCTGATCACCAGGATATGTTTCTTTTCCATCGGTTTGATCACAAGGATATGTTTCTTTTCCATCGGTTTGATCACAAGGATATGTTTCTTTTCCATCGGTTTGATCATAAGGATCAGAGGTGGCCGCTGATCCGGGGTGCCGGAGTCGGCTCCGGCGGGATTATGTGCTTTTTTCGGACCCTGAGTCAAAATTTTGTGAAGAAGTGGACCCGGATCCGGAGTCAATTTTTATTTTTGTCAGTAGCAGAAATCTGTGATGTCTTTACAAATGACACGGGTTAAGGACAAAACATTGCTGAATTTTGTTTGGATCTGTGCTCGCCGAAATTTGTACGGGAGTCGGATTCTCAAATTTGAAAAAAATTCGAACCCGGACCAGGTTCCGTATTCAAAAATTTTGAAACAGGAGCAGAGTCGGAGTCTGGAAAAGTGACTCCAGCCACCTCTGATAACGATGTATTGTTTCTTTTCCATCGGTTTGATCACAAAGATGTATTATTTCTTTTCCATCGTTTTGATAACAAGGACGTATTATTTTTTTTCCATCGCATCAAGATGTACGCTAGGACATGTGATGCGCCTCGTTGTTTGGCGCGCGCTGCTTTTCTTTGACACCCTCGTGAACGAGATACTGCTTGTGTCAGGTTCGGAACGAAAAGGCGTCGTCAGAAGACGAACTCCGCGCGAAAATGTTCGAATCGAAAAGCAGGGTTGAGGAACTTGAGAAACTACATCAAAATGAGGAAAATCAGGTTCTGAAAAAAATTTCCTGCGCCCTGTTGTTTTTTTTGCAAAATCACGTTGATGACATTTCTGCTGACCTGCGAAGTCTGCATCTGTAATTTTATCGCGCTGTAATTTCATTACATCAATGCGACGAGATGGAATGTGATGTATTGTGTATTGATTGCAGTAGCGTTGCCAATATTCCAAAATCTTCAAAACTAGTCCGTAGTGGTTGTAAAATGCTTTTGTCATCTCGGGTTCAGAACGAAGCAAATGGGTGTTCATCAGTTCGATAATCGCTTTTCGCATGTAATGGTAACGTGGCGTCGTTAACAAACTCGGGCGGATTACTTATTGTAAAACTCTTGATTGCTCTTTCAATCAGATTGTAAGACTCAGCGAACAACTCGCAAATTTGCAAAAGACCTACAGCGACGCCAAGCGTACGATCGAAGAGATGGGTCAGCAAAGCGGAGAACAGAGCAAAGTGCTGGCCGCTCGTTTGTAAGATGATTGGTTTCATTTTTCTGTCTTATAAACAAAAGTGCTTAATTTTGAGGTGACTTTCGAATGAAAATAGGTTTAATAGCAGCGTGGTATAACACGTGTTGTCATAGACCCGTGGTTCTTAACCAGGGCGGAGCGCCTCGCCAGGGGCCGTGAATGAATTTCCAGGGGGGCGGGAGCCCTTAACGCGCTGCGCAACATATAAAGTTTGATAAATAAATTCACAAATAAGTGCATTTGCTTTCAAAATTCATTCGAAGTTAGGGGGATTGCAACAAAGAACAATTACTTGCGGGATGCGTGGTACAGAAAAAGTTAAGAACCACTGGCATAGACGAATCTGTTTTTCATGAAGAAACGGATTGATCACATGCACATGGCGCGCGCTCTGCCGCAGGTTTCGGCGTGCTGCCGTCTTGCCGTTTTTGCAGCTCACGGCTGCCAGCAAGTGCTCTGTCACAAACGGTGTTGCATTTGGCTGCTCAATGTGCTAGTGCTGTTTTCATCATATAACCTGTGATTTTGTATTTTTTACTCTACCCTTCAAGTTGGCGATGCACGAAGCCGGATCCTACATCACTTTTTTAGAAGTCTCATATCTTTAGCGAGTTGTCTGCCAAGTTTTATATTTCTTTTAAGCCCTGCGTATTGAGACAAAAACTGAACCTTACCACCCGTCGATGGTGAACGCCTTCATTAGAAGGATTTTTGGATTTTGCAATGAGCCGGTATGCGAAAAAGTCAGCCAGCGATTTTATTGTTCGTTTCATCTCGAATGTAGTTTTCAGAATAGCGACGTTTTGTTTGTCCCTTATTACTCTGGAAGTTACACCACATCGGTCAACAATACCTGTTTGTAAATAAAGCGTCAATAGAAGATTTTAGGTTTGTAGCAAATTTTCCTGGCGATCATTTTTAGATGACTTCGTCATATTTTTTGGGTTGAATCCAGTTAAAACTTTTCTTCTCGACTTTTGAACCCCTTTATGACGAAGTCCTGCGTCACAGCCAGCGGCAGAGGGAACTGAGCAATCGTCCTTCGTAGAATGAGTCTGGGGGAATTTTTTAATTTTTTCCTCAAACTTTGTTTTTTTTGCTGCGCTCTCATTTGTGTTCGTTTGAAACAAGACCGCTGCCAAAGCAAAGCTCCCACCTTAAATGCTTTTCCCCCCGTCGCATACGGAATTATTGTGCGTGTGCTTGGACCAGGCCCGCAACTATGGAGTGGGTAATCGTAACCAGCTGTGCTTTTAGGAGGTGAACAACTCCCTCAAAATTTTCAAAAACATGTTTCACTATCAGGTACAACTACAAGTCAGTCATTTTGTCCCCCACACGAAAAAAACAACTGGTTGCGACCCTGGCTTGGACCGAATGTAAGGTTATTTCTCAGCACGATTTCCAAATGGCTGACGTTTCATCGCATTTCGTTCTTCTGCTCTTAACAGACAAGAAGCCCAGGAGGCTTCCGCCAAATTGAAAACGTCCCTCGACGAAAGAGAGCGCGAGTTGCATAAAGTCAAAACTGCGAAGGAGGAGACCGAGAAGGTTTGGTCGCGCAGGCTGCTTAGTTTCCAGCTTAGACGTAGAGCGTGAGGCTGTTTGTATGTGCAGCCGTTGCACTAACCATGCAGTACAATGGCTGTAATTGAAGCAGTTGTGCGGTTTGCCAAAGGTCGAGACGTCGTTTCACAAGTTTGTGTTTTTCGTTCTTTTTTCAGCTGCTCTTTTTCCTGTTTGCTGTCAAGCGTTAACTCGCACTAATTTTGAAAACAAACAAACAAATTGTTAACCAACCGTGTGGTAGCTGCTGGTATATAGTTGATAATTCCATTCGTTACGCATGGCTGTGTTGATTGCATGCTTAAGCCACCACGTTTGTTGTGTGACGTGAAATGAAAGCCTCGCTTTCGCGCCTGTCTTGTGCCGAACGTCATCGTGTTTACGTGTTCCGTGACGTATGCCTGCGTCCATGTGCGTGTTTGTGTTTGTGCCGTTACCACGGAAACAGCGCTTGCAAGAATCGGAATCGCGCGACGGATCGTTGCGAACGGAGCTGTCGGAAGTCGTCGCCGAGCGAGACAAGGCCAGCGCCGAAAACGACCGTTTGCGACAGGTGAGCGAATGTGTTTCCGTGGGG
>Ga0210059_1001386_pt1 | contig 36269 bp, 21 predicted proteins | sample Ectturendosymbi2_FD_188042 | JGI IMG/M metagenome (GOLD analysis project Ga0210059, IMG submission 188042) | Ecteinascidia turbinata endosymbiont from Florida, USA - Sample 2 (SPAdes) (version 2) | ecosystem: Host-associated > Tunicates > Ascidians > Unclassified | place: Key West, Florida... | reverse complement strand
CGATGGAACACTAGTCAAACTTATCAAATTTCCTGCGGAACACCTGATGATCTTTCACGGAACACTAGTTTTCCGCGGAACACCGGTTGAAAATCACTGGTCTAAAACTTGCTTCCAGAATGCACAAAAATGCGTACTTTTGGGTATAATTTTGCAAAATTTTCCCGGGGGCATGCCCCCGGATCCCCCTAGAATGGTCGTACCTTCGGCACTTCCCCTAAAGTTGATTTGTGCTGTCGCACGATTGTGACGAAACTTGCCCCCCTTCGGAAATTTCTGCGTACGCCACTGGTAACAGATTTTTTCATAGGCAGGCGGTGCAGGGTTCAGCACAGATCAAAGGCAAGCAACACTTTTTCTTTATCGATGCTTTCAGAATGCAGCATAATTCGTCTTGTCATTATACTGCACTTTAATGTCACACTTGCATTTTTACTTGGAATTTCATTTGGTGAAAGAGTAAATGTTCAGACGAGGTTTGCAATATTTGTACTTTTAAATTCCAAGCATAGGATACAAAAGTTTCAATTTCTACTGAAGCTCAAATTCTGTTCGTAACAAAAGTTTGAGTTTGAGTTTTTCTTCGTGCAAAACCGATGTCGTCCTAACCAACATTGGAAAAGTACTTGACATATCTTTTTTGTGTGTTTACCAAATGCGACATTGAAGCATTGTTTGGAGTTTGAGTAAACACAATCAGTAAAATCATCACCCACGCGAAGATGCTGTTGTTAATCTGTAAACCGTCAATTTCCTCACGGCTTGTGAAGAAACGCGCCTTACCATCAGAAACATAGACAGCGGGAGTCCGGTATAAAATACGAGTTTTCTTGCAGTAGAAAAGGTCAAGCGAGTTGGGTCGCAACAAAATAAAAAGAACTAAAGAATATAGCAGGGGTGGCCAAACTGCGGCTCTTCGAACCTTTGCATGCGGCTCTTTAAGCATTCCGAAAAATTATATATTTGTTTTTTATTTCTATTGCGAAGTGTAGAAATATTGTGAATGGCACAGTGGCAGCTAAGGTGCCGTACAGCATTACGTTTGCAAGTCGTTCCAAAAAGAATTATGATGCTACAAAGCGTAGATTGCAAATGAAATGGTGTTTTTAGATTTTTATGTTGCGGCTCTTTGTAACTTGCGTTTTACGATTTGCGGCTCATGCATAGAGCAGGTTTGGCCACTCCTGGAATATAGTATCACCAGTGATTTAAATGTATTAATGCATACAAAAAAGAATAGTGAAGCAATGACTTTGTTACTACAGTGGGCAAGGCTTCAAGGCCAACAGCTTGGCTTGATTATAAACCAGGTATCATTGTATGTATGAAAGTGCAAAAAATTACAAAGTGCTTTCAAATTACAAAGAAACGCTACTTAGGTTTCATCACGAAAGAAGACCCCTATTTTAAGCAGTGAATAATGTTACTTTCCCCGAAAATGTTTAAAGTCACATGGTGCTAAGTAGGTATAATCTGCTTAACTTGGTAAGCGCTGTTGGGGATAATGTTACACGGCCGTAGGCTATCACGCTTTACCCTGAAAGCGCTTCATGTGTGTGCTTGATATGTACTCTTGTCTCAGACTCGATCGTCATGCCGTGTCTATCGGTAGCGTGGCCGAGCGGTCTAAGGCGCTGGTTTAAGGCACCAGTCATTTCGATGGCGTGGGTTCGAATCCCACCGCTGCCAAGTTTTTAAAAACTCTTTCGTCAGCAGCTCACCAGTAACTCTTGCAACTACAAGTTGCCCACTGACCACTCAACCCAGCAATTTGGTCCGTTTTGAAAGAAAACTTTGATAAACCACAAAATATGATGAAGATTGAGGCTTTTACCTCTATGACATCATAGCAATGGACAATGGTTTCGACAATGGTTTATTGTTTCATATGACTCAGCCAACAAACAGGAGCACTACAAGAAGCCATTGCACTGAGCAAACCAACCACAAGGGGCCACGGTGGTCATCTCGTCAACCAACCCTGTTTTTCAGTTATTGAGAAGTGTTGTAAAACAACACTTGAGTGAAATAAGCACAATTAGGAAAACAAACAAACACAGAGCATGGTGAAGAAAATGTACAAATGAAAGAGCATGCCTATGTGCACAGACGAGTGGATCAAATTTAATTGAAGGAATTTGGTGTGGTTAATAGGCTAATCTGTTTGAACAAAATATAGAAAAAAAAGAACAAAAACAAATTAATGAGGTACAGAAGAAAAAAACAAACAAAAAACTATGGAGTGTGCTTTCAGGCTGAAAACAATATGATGTGCACAGAGAAGAAAAAATGCGAAAAGTAAATATACACACAAAATTCTAAATCCTTCACACCTTTGACATTTCAACCTTGCATGCAACGAATTGTTTTCTTTGTGAAGGTCTTCGGTGCCTTTGAGTTTGACAGTGCAAAACTTCGTCGAAACAAATTTAATGCGAAACCTACGACTAGATTTTTTGCCTTATGAAAAAAATATAATGAAAGTGAAGATGTGCTAGTTTTGTTTTCGCCTGCGAATACAGCAATTTTTTTTTTCAGATAGCAACGTTAATCGAGATGAGCAATTCGCACTGCATGCCAATTTTTTAATGGTGAACTGATAGCAAAATCACAGGGCCATGCCAAATTTCCAGAGAGATTATATGAAAAGCCTTAGAAATTCATACCTTTGGTTCAAGGACATCAAAAGCCATAGTCATAGGAGATGGGCGTGCAGGGAGTGCCGTCCCACCCCCACATCCTACCAGTTAGTGAAAAATCGAGCAAAAGTTAGTAAAAATCGGGCAATTTTTTTATTTTGAAAAATTTTCATATACAGGTGATATATTCACACTTTTATCACATTCATGAAAAAATATTCAATTATGATATTTTTGGGGTCAAATGGGATCCAAAGCAGTGGTTACACAATGTTAATTGCAAACATTTTTTGTTGTTTGCAACTGAATAAAGGTTCAACTCAATCTTGTGTATACCCTTGAAAAGGTGATGTGATATTTGTATGTCCTCGCAAGCCTTGATTCCGAACCCGTTTAGCGTGTTAGAAGACGCTAATGTAAATTTTCGTCTTTTTGCTCATTTAGTACTTCCTTCTTCGGAAAATATGATTCGCAATCCTTCAAACATTTTGTTCCGCTACGGCTATGCCAAAAGCAAAAAAATTTAGGTAATTTTAGATGTTCGAGGTGAAATGCAAAAGAAAAATCGATAACTAAGTAACCACAATAGCTAAAAGTTTTTCATAGAAGAATAGTATATTTTTAAACAACAGGCGTATATGTGGCAGTAACGTAGTGAAACAGTATGGTGGCACGGGGATCATGATATTACTAACTACGTGGCTTGCATGATGTGTACGGGCAGAGTAATGAGAATCAATGATGCGTTAAATCACCATGAATTGCATGGCATTGTGAACTCATCCTTTATTTGGTAGGTCTTGCATCCAGGTTCGAAACGTTGCTACCTGTCTCAACCTGTAGGATTTCGTTCATTCGCACGGATTGGAAGGGAACCGATGCTCAGTTGCAGCACCACATGCCTGCCTGATTTCGGGGTCTTGTGATCAGTTTGGTTTGTAGCTCTCAAAAAATGGAATAACTTGGGAAGCCAGCAAGAAATCTGAAACACAAGTACTGTTTTGTTCTATAAAATGCCGAGCTTTTCTCTGTCTCTCTCTGTGCTTGAAGCAAATACAAATTTATGACTATTTGAAAAGATTCGCAACTTATCTTTTTGGGACAGTCACATGCAGGTTTGTAATTTTGTGGAGGTATGTTGACAACTCTATCACATATTTTATGACGACTGAATGTTTTTGAGTAAACATGAAATGCGAACTGCCACAAAAATGCGAATTTCTTCAAGAAAAAAAATATTGTTTAAGAAGTTATCTATTTAATTAAACAACTGGTTTGTTGTTTCACTGAAAATCAGTAATCCATCGACTTGATGCGAAACAGGCTTTGACAGGGATTGTTGTTCTAGTGAATCTGCCAATTGCGGTCATTTTATGAAAATTATCATGAAGCTATCCTGGCTCCTGTAAAATTTTTGTATGCACCATAATTGCCCAAATAAAAGTCTTGCAAAAAAGGAATAGTGAATAAATAAAAGTAATTGAAACGAGGACGCAGTTTTTGCAGCTGGAATTTACCAGTCGCAGCACAATTGACAGTGTCACATTTCGGGAAAATTTCGATGCCGTATAGAATTCAGTCAACCAACCCTGATGCTCGGTTAACGTTGTTTGTATAGCGGCAAACATCAAAAGAGCATTTACAAGATATTACAACGATTTTAGTGATTTTTTGACGCGGCAAAAATCGTTTGTAGTCTCCGCCTGTCGTCGACGACGGTGCCAAACATAAACACACACCGCTACCGCCATTGAGCCATATTTTGCTTTTGCGATGGCGGCGGTTTATCGGGCTCTTAGTCCAAATTTAGAAAGCTGAGCACTCTGCACTGAAAAAAGTTAAGAGTGAAATTTGTCTGAACTTGGGACTCAGACTAGAATGTGTAACAATTTCATTTCTGAGTGATAATGCCAAATATATTTTCTGCTTTTGAATGCGAGCGTAAGGGGGTCTTGCTTTGGGAATCGGTACAACAAGCCGGAATAGACTCATGTATAACATAAATTTTATTGCAAAAGGGGTATTTTGGCGTGTTATGAAAAAACCGAAAATTTATCCCATTTCTGAATGCCTAAAAAGTCTTACAACTCACCTACACCTGGCATATTTTTTTCAGTATAAAAATTAGGACAATCTCAACAAAAACCTGTTTTTTCTTTAGTGTTCTAACCATATACGCCAGAAATCATTCAGTTTCTTGCAAAGACCAAAACATTGTATGTAAAGCGGTTTATGAATATTAAATGTTCCTGATTTACGATGAAATATTGCACGTCGGCCCCAGACTGCACCATTGCATAATTATTTAATTAATTAAAGCGAAGCACAAAATATTTCTCACGAGTGTTCATCACCATCAGATGCAAAAATTTTCTAGTGATTAGTCGTTTTTGGCGACGACTCAAAAAGTTTCTAATTTTCCATAAAAATATAGACATTTGGTTGCGAGTGTGGCGCAGAGAGAAGAAACAAGAAGCCTCAGTTGGTCAGCTGTCGATTAACGCTCAGAACAGGGTTAATTAATCTTTGCGGTTAAAAGCAAAATCATTTTATTCCAAGCGTATGGTACAGTGTGAGCCTGGATAAAACGTGAACGCTTATGGAGTGCCCATTAATGTGAAAGGTCGAAAAAAACAAACCAAAGAGTGATGGGTGATATTACAAAAAGACTTTGTCCACTGAGTGTTATCTTGTCGTGCACGTATGCTTTATTTTTCAAAGCGAAAACACATATTTAAGCCAGCATGTTCTTTTAAAAAAATTATATTTCTCGATAACAGGAAACACACAGGATCTGGCAGCTCTCATTCTGACAGCCTGCTGTACGTTCGTGCTTTTGTTCGCTTTATACTGGATTTGTCATTAGTTGTTTGAAGGGGTCAATAATTTTTAGCCTGCACCAAATCAGTTTTGAATAATTTTGGTTGAAAATGCGTACATTTGTTTAAACAACAGAATCGTTAAAATGTGAGTCACACAGTTTTGAAAAAATGTGTTGTTTTTATTTCTCAATCAGTTTGACATGAATACAAAGTTGTTACACAGCGACTAGTAGTGGTCATTTCATCAGCGTGGTGTCTCCCATTGCTTACGGCAAAAGCTCAGCTATATTTTTCCTATTTACCACACTGTTTTTTGAATGATCCGACTTTTACTTATTTTCTGAACGCTGCTACATAGACAGCACTAGCTTCACCTATTTTGTTGAAAAAAGTTTGTTGATTTGGTGCGTATTTTTGACAACAACAAGAGAAAGGACTGCAAAATATTATTTTGAGAGAGGAAACGCTGGATAGGTTTGTCACTGATGAAAACAAATGGCTATTTCCGAACCGAAAAAGTTTCCTACCAGTTTTAATAAATGAAAGATACAGTAAGTGAATTCCAGTTTTTAAAGGCTTTTACTGCGTATATCCATTCTCTGATGAGTGGAATTTAAGTGACATAGTACAGCAGCAGAAGTCAGATTCCTCCGGATAACTGTTTTGAAACAACTTTGACCTTCGGTTAAATGCCTTCAAGTACTTTGTGAAAGCAGAAATCACCCTTGTCAATGGCATGTTTGTATGTTTGTACATTTTTATGAAGGCTCATAAAGAGCTACAGATCAACTCGAAATAAAACGTTTTTTGCAATCTTCCCATTTTTATTCTCCACAACAATCTGGTGAACTTTCAGCATCAGTTGACTGTTTCAAAATGGCATGCTGTCTTTTTCTGCGCACTAGTTTACTGTTGCAGGCTTTGTGCTTTGATAATGCTGTTTGTATGCATGAACGTGCAATATGATTTTCCACGTAGCCAATAAACATTAACTTTACTTAATTTACAGTAAAGCAGAATTCATATAAAAACTCTATTGAGCTGTTGCAAAAGCAAGTTTTTAGTCCAGCATCTAAATCAGCGGTTCTCAATCGCGGTTCTGAGAGCCGCATGCGGCCCCCCAAATATCCTTTGTGTGGCTCTTAGCAGTCTTTCAATAACACCTCTAATATTTTGTGAAACAAACTTCGTTGGTGCAATAAAATGAAACGTGTCAATGGACTTGTGTTAATTTTTTTAGTGTGGCTCTCTAACAAAACCGTAGGTCAGGATTTGGCTCCCTTCAACGAAAAGATTGAAAACCACTGATCTAAACCTGAACTACTGTATGATTTTTGGTCTGTCTTGTAGTGGACCAGCTTGAATTTACTATTAATATCGATATGCCTGGAATTGTCACGAAGAAAAATGCCTTAACGCATAGAAAAAACAGAGAAAACATTCCCAAAAAGTGATATTCTACTACTTGTGCGTGTCTGGCTGAAAAGGTTGTGAACTTTTGAAAAGTAAAACTGCTCTTGCTGCGCAGTAAGATCTTCAACGAAAATGCGAATGAGTCGCCTTTGTGCAGACCTATCGCTGGAATTACCTATTTCTAATTTCAAATACCTTTCTCTGTAGAGAAATGCCCATTAAAATGGCGCTGGCGCTAAAAGTAACTCAGTTGTGACGCTTAGAAAAAAATTGCTTCACTTTCTTTTATGTTTTTTACTGAGCGTTTTTACCGTAGGAGTGAGTGACTTCTTGTGTTCCGTTAACAGTTAATGCCTCATTTTCTGCTTGTTACTCTTCACGAGTTGGTGACATGGTGTAACACTTCTGTTGGAGTATAATGGCGAAACACTCGTTTATTCGATACACTGAGCTTTGCATCACAGTTGGCCGTCTGCCATGGAAAGTATGTATGATAGCGAGAGTGACATGGTGATAATAACAGCACGTATCTCCAACGCCATCGTGTGACTGAAACAAATTTTCTCAAATTCGATCAAGGATAAAACTGAATGTTTTTAAATCAATTGGTGCATGAAATATGCTGACATCAGCCTAGTGGCCATTAAAGGGTTAGAAAAACTAACACTGAAATGTATTGTGGTCATCAAACCAAACAATTTGGCAAGGCCAAAGTTGAAAGATATTTCTATTTTTTATATTGTTGAAGTTGAAGCAAAACCATAGCAATATGATGATGACACTCTGGGCTTACACGTCTTCTCCAAGTAAAATAAATGGATTTTTGGGTGAGTAACGTGGCTTCACGAAATTTACTAAGCCACTGCGTTAATTGCATCACTAATCAACCACACAAATCAACGGCAGGCATCAGAATAGTTTTCCTGTGGATCTTTCAATACATTTTTTGTAGAAAATTAGATTGTAATATTTGAACTGAAAGAAGACTTGCCTTCTGAAATAAGGCTTCAGTCATAGAAACGCAGTATGTGAATCGCTAGCTATTGAGACAATAACTAAAACGTTGTGCCGTGCATACTGGTAATACTTTGATCACTTCAGAAAATGTGAAACGCTGCAAAATTTTTTTCTACTGTCCCTCAAATCTCGAGCGAAATCTGTTGGAGTTTCATCAAACAGATGAAATATGTAAAAGCCAGTGACAAAAGATATCTTAACAGGAAATATAAGATAACATGAAACAGGTGCAAAATATTTGCACAAAATAGCAAAAATATATTAATGTACTTGAAAATGCTCGCCTGTGTTCGGAAAGAATTTGGCACAGTAGTTTTCACTTCAAAAACTCTTTTGACCGATTGTCCCTATAGTTTTGTCTAGGATAAGCAGTTAGACAGTCGTATTTTTGCTTGCTAGGTTACTGAAGGAATTCTAGCTTTCAAATGACCTGTCCCGAGAACACCAAGCAAAGCGTTTACCAGCCTGATGGCAAGAACGTTTCTTGCACAGCAAAGCTATTTAAGGTTGGCAACTGCATGAGATTTAGAGAAGACCGGTGAAACTTCAGACATGTAATGCCACTGAGTAAAGAGCACAGTGCCTGCATCACTCATTAGAACAATCGTAGGCCAAAGCTTTACTCAGGACGTAAATAACACAAATTTGGGGAAGTTCCATTGTTTACTCTGTGCAGAAGGCAAGTAAAGCTACATTTTAATTTGCAAAGCAACTGCTGTTAAAATGTTACGCAGCATACAGCCTTTGACGTGCCATCATACTTTGTTTTGTCTACGGTAGGTCAGTCAAGTCATAGTCTTTAACGCCATAAATGCTTTGCCAATTGCTAAAAAATGAAGAGGTTGTTTGCAAACATAAAGCAAACAGTTTCGGTAGATTTAAATTAAACGTAAGGCTGTACATTGCGTGAAACATCATTTACCGATAGGTCTTTGAATGAAAGTTGTTGTTAGCTGCGAACTGTTTGCCAAAGGTAATGGGCGCCACCACGTTTACTTAGTTCGGGTAATCCGATCTTGAAAGGGTTAAACACTTTGACTAGTAAAAATTTTCAATGTAAAATACTTTGAGATGGTGAAGCAGCTTCACAAGGACAACGATCTCGGCAAAAATGGGCCAGAATTTTTTTACAATGAAACTACGAAACATCGCATCTCACATGAACATCGGAAATTAAAGAAGATCTATGAGGTCATTAGATGATAGACATGCAGTAAAAAATTGGGCCTATTGGATGTTAGCATGAAGTGATATTAAAAAAATAAAAAATATATATTTGAGCTTATGTTGTGGAAAGCAAAAACTCTACGACAACGTATGTAATACAAACAGTAAATAATTAATAACTTATTTGAAATCTGTCAAAATCTTATGCGTTTTCTAAATTGTCATGATAGCAATGGTTCTTGCACTTTTTGCAGTATGAAGAAATCACCTTTTTGTGCCTGACTCATAATCATCTACGACTGTACTGTGGGCCTCGCCTGACAGTTGTTAAAACATGTGCTGCCTCTGACGCTTGGGTCATGCTCCACTGCATTGCCCAGCACTTTAATCGCTGTATGTAACATTTGCGTACTGGCCTCCAATTCAAGAAAACTTTAATACTAAAAGGCTTGAGGTAGCTGAATGCAAATATTTCATTAACAATGACCAACACGCAAACTAGCAATCGTTCATGAGAAAGCAACTTTGATCAGTTTTTGATATCGGGAAAACTAATCTTTTATCAGGCTTAATATCATGCAGAGTTAGGGAAAAGAAAGTTGGACTTCCAGTAGCGGCACGAGTCGATACTCAAGGAAGTATAACAAGACCTTTTCTATGTTTAAAGATCTTTATAATTTTACCTTGATGTTTAACGTAATCCGAAGGCTTTCTTGGCGCAACTTTTAGCTAAAGACTAGAACCAACCGATATTTCTTAAGGGTATCAAATATGGATGTGCGAAATGAAATGATCAGTTTCATGGGATATGAAAGATATTTTACAATCAGCTATATCCGTGTCACAATCTATTTTGAAAAAGTGTTAATTTTTATCAGTGGTATCTTACGGACATGAACCTGTTGGCCAAACATGTCTGAAAAGCAATTTTAGTAACTTGTGATTTCATCCAAAAGTCAAGCTGCATGTTGTCTATTCCTGGCCACACCCAGTGTGCTGCATAAATCGCTAAAAAACAACCACAACTAAACCAATTGTGTGTCATTACAGTAACCAGCAGCAAAAGCTCAACAGTTTATCCACTTTACTCCAAGGGTTGCAATGGTTCGAAATGTACGGCTTAGCCAAAGTGATACATTAGTCAACGTAGTGCAAACAATTCATTATCTATCGGTTTCCTTTAGCCCGGTCCTCTCTCGAACTTAAGGCGACCGCTCAGGCGTAGGGTGCATTCTCGGACACACACGTTGTAAATTAATTACCGCCGTCCAATTACGGCGCCTGACGCTGCGCTTTAACGCTCATGGCCGTTTTCGAAATAGCCTGCTGTTTACAATATGCAACAACGCGTAAGAAAAAACTTCCACCGGGTTGATTTGCTTTTGATAAATGAGAGACTGCGGAATGAAAAGTGTTGGCTACAGGTGGCTAAAAGGGCTTTTCTCTTGCCGACTTCCTTGGCTGTTGCATAGTTGTTTGAGCATGTCGTCTCTCAGATTTTTCGTTCTTGACCTTGACAAGCGGCCTATTGCAAAAGTTCATATTGTACGCAAGCGCGCAGTGATAAACAATGAAACGGCGAGTTCACTTTGTCACACAAACCTTTTTCTGCAAAAATCATATATCATCATCGTAACGTTCGTCGAAAGCGCTTGCTCAAACGTTATGTTGACATAGGAGTTATTGTATTATTTCACACCATGAAGTCAATGGTGCAAAGAACGAGTATCTTGACAACTTGAACCTAATGTGTTTAAATAAAAAAGGAAAAGAGGGTGACGTAACTTTTTCTTTACGCGTTCACCACAATATTTTGTGCTTTGCATGTTATGAATACTGTACTATGGAAGAAGCTGCTTAACGGAACATTTGATTGCTCTCAAACGTGAACATTGCGCAGTGTGATTGACAATGTTTTCAGAGCATGCTTTCTATACGTACTGGAGGCTAATCCTAATTGATTCGAATGATATCAACAACTTTTCTTTATCCACGCAACCGATGAACCAATTAATTCGAACATTGAAAAATTTGCGTTACTGCCAATGTTTGCCTTCAACGACTGGCTGTTTTGTTGTAATTGTTAGAGCAAAATTATATTTTCGGCCATAATTCGTAACAGTCACCTTTGGCCAGTTATCTAGCACTAATTGCGAACAGTCTTAACTAGTGTAGTTCCCTATGAGACGAAAATCCGTCAACCTTATTAAGTTTGTCAATCACACGATACTTCTATGTGACAAAAATATATAAACATGAACAAGAGAAATACACATATAGGCATGTTATGCCTTCAACTGCGGGGGATGCTGGCGAGCTCACTTGCTGGATAATAATTGGTGTCAGACTGCTTAGCACCGTCAGACATGTTGAGTTCTTATATTCTTCAGGTTTGTTCCTCGCATCAGTAGATTTAAAGAGCCCCAAGCTTTGTTATTGTCGCAAGTTCAGTAGTTCATGGAGTGTTTGCATCGATGTTCGTCTTAAAAATATTTAATAAAATGTGATAGTCTTAGAAAAACCGTTAAAAAGTGAAAATCTACTTGAATTTGAGGGTCAGAGTGCGATTTGGTTCGTTCATTTTCGCTTCGCAAGTGGGGCAAAGCTCTCTATTGATGAATTATCGCGCCTGCTCTTTGCAGTTATGGAGCAGGTTTTTACAGCTGCTTGCGCGCCATGTAGTGTGACATTTGGCGCTGGTGTCATTAGTAGCTGCTTTTTCCCACATCGACACAGTGTTGTGTGAAAACAGCCTCTAAGCGCACGGTTTCTAACGGAACGTATCGGATTTCTTCACTGAAGCTCTCAACGCCGATAGATATGCCAAACACGTTAAGCTTCGCTAAGCGATTGCTCGTAGCAAACGGAGCTCAGAATATTGCGGACTTGAACCAGCACGCTCACCATGGGCGTCGGAAGGGGGCCAGAGGGGGCCAAGGTCCCCCTGATTTTGACAATGTTAGCAAAAAAGGTTATTTTATTGATTTCGAGTGGGAAAAAACAAATTTCACCACTTTTGGCTCCCCCTGGAAAAATTTGAAAATCCTTCCGACGCCCATGACGCTCACCATGCGGTTATCCAAAAGTTAAAAACAAAATGACGTAAGAATAATTGGATGGGGCTTTCGCATAGTTTTCAATCGGATGTCTTCTTCTTTTGCTGCTGTTTCAGAAAAAGGAAACATATTTTGCAGACAGTTTAAAGTAAGACATTATCAATAAAACATTTTACTGATCGTACCTCAAGAACCAACTTATTTCAAGTTTGTCAATAGGGCGAAATTACTTCGGACATTCGTAGCGCTTGTTGAGTTGTGAAACCTTTCCGCTTTTGGACAGTGAAAAATGGTTCTAACCTGGAGATATGTTTATGCGAGTGAATGGAGATACAGTCGTTTTCCACATGGACGATTAAAGGAGCTAGAAGATGCAAGAATTTGCAAGGCCACTTAAATACTTTCATTTTCCCGATATCAAATATTTTCATATTATTGGGACAAGGTTATGAAACAAATCAAGCAAATCGGGAGAAGATTCTTGGGCAGTTTTTGTTTTTTTATACGAAATGGATCTAACATAGGTCGTACTAAGTTATTCCTCGTTATTTAATTTTTAATCTGGAAAAAAGTTTCTAAAACTTTCTGACCTGCAGGTGCTATTCATTGCTGCTTTTTGAACACCACTGCGGGGACGCTCTTACCTACATAATGTCAGTCTTCTGGTTTCGTTTCAGGTTTAGGCACTGAAAAAGGTTTCCAGGCAAACATTTCAAAAACATTTACTCCACTTTCGCTTGACAAAAAAGAGGAAAGCAATAAAGTGATATATTTTGATTAAAGCTGCATCAATTTCCAGGTGGTTTAGATAACCACATCTTGGGTATTTGGAGGAAACGTACTACTAAAAGGTATTGAAACATTTTATAGAAATATCAAAATCTAACAAAGCAAAGAAAATAATTCACTGCGCTTGAAAGCGTAATGGTTTTTATTGTCATTAATAGTTGTGTGCTTGACTTGGACCATAAGATGCTTTACTCAGAAATGAACCGTAATCTTATGATGTATATATCCTTCAGCAAACGAAGTTTTTTTTAAAATTATTTCAGCGTGAATAAATGTATGGTGAGGGAATTTTTCTGCAAATGACCACGATTTTAATAAAAAAACAAATAAAAACATCTTCCTAAAAAAAGAGACCTCTAGACACATGCAGTTTAAAGTACAAAACCGGGAAATTTTCAACAAATGAATAAACTGCATTTATTGACGTCGACGTCGATAAAATTTGACATATGGGAAAGCAGAAACGTCTGCTGAAAATTTTTCACAACCAGGACTTGACTACAGTATGTTTCGGGTACCAAGGTAACCAAAAACTACTTTTGACATCTTGTGAGTGGAGATACATTTTCATAAATGCGTTAAAATTGTTTTATTGATCTAAAGTTCTGATGAAAAAAGTGTTACTCAGTGCACTGCAGTCGGTTGGTTTGTGCCTCCGCGAAAACGTCATGCGAATAACTGCAGGCAATTAGACTTTTCCGAATAAACCATTATCGCACCTCTAGAGTGACGTCAAAGGGCAATCGCAATGATCTTACACATCCGCTTTCAATGATGTTCTGGTTTATATTACTGCACACAGTAAACTTATACATTTATGGTCGTGTCTTTTTGCAACGCAAACACAGTGCGCGTGCGCCTGAACTCGCTCACATCGACTCGCCAGTTTCAGGCTGAAGAAGACAAGGCCACACGGAGGGGCTCCTGCTCGAAAGTGCTGGCTACGAGCATGCCTCGGAAGTTTTGCCAGCCAGCATTCGATGGAAGTGTGCGAAGTGTGAGATGTGTTTTTCCCATGACGCATTGCTAGCCAGTGGTTCGCACTCTCACGGATTTCGTTGCTTGTTGCCGCTCTTGCACGGTCCACCTCCCAACTGACAGACGCGAAACCTCGTTCGAGCCAGAATGGAAGAAAAGCGTGGCTTCTTTTACGTGCGGCTGGCATTGCGAATCTTATCAAACTAGTTAGTTCCTTTCCGCGGCTGATACTTTACGGTATTCATCAAAGAAGACCTCAAGGGAAGTATGAATTTCGGAATCTCCACTGCTTATGAGGTCTTCTAATCGCGAGTAAAGAAGCAAAGCAGTGGGAATAGACATCAGCATTGGTTTCATTTTATGTACACCACCAGGCTCAAGAGAAATTTTTTAAATTATTGGTTTGGTTCAGACGCATAGTCCATATCACACGGGTAAGTTAAACAAAACAAGGATACAAATTGCTTAGACACAACACATCGCAAGGTAGCTGTTGGAGTTAGGTGATGCGCACAGACAACACTGAGGATGAACAGACATTGAAACAACGCACCAGTAACTACTGCGTCGGTCATTCTCATACAGAAGCGTTACATATTGGTGGAAAAACGGGGATTTGCAAAGGGCATCATACAATAGAAGCGAGTGAACATAAAAGTTAGATGAAAATAAACATCGTCGAACAAAAGCGTACACATTGTTTCTTGTGGATGCATCAAATGTTCTGAAGATATGTATAACTATAGATGTGGACGAACACTTACATTCTTTGTGATGTAATGTACACTATGACAGGCGTTGTTGTAGGCAAATTGGAGTTGGAAAGCGTACATCGGTATACATTAGGCACGAAACAGGGTTTTTAACTGCAGTAGAGCTCTAAGCAAATGTGCCTTTGGGTTTGTTTGCCGCACAATAAAGTGTTTTTAGTTGTCTCTGAATGTCATTGCCATCCCTAAGTGAGGCACGAAATAGAACACCGAGACATTTGACTTGTTCAGAAAACTTAACACCTACGCCATTCAGGTAGACAACTGGTGAAGACACTACTTAAATTTTTAGGAGAAAATATACCGACGGTCATTTTACAATTAAACACAAATTTAAAGTTCAGCAGCAAAATCACAGCAAACATTCAGAAGGTTGAAGACCATCACTGATGCTATAAGACCAAACATATATCATCAACTGCCATCAGGTGGTTAACAACAACCATTTTCCTAGAGTGCATCCCTTTATGGCCGAACCCAATAGAACTGAGAGCTCATCAAGGTAAATGGCAAATATATATGAACCAGGCCCACAGTCAGGGAGGGGGGCAACCGGGAAATTGCTCGACCAAAATTCTCAAAACCACGTTTAGTTGTTAGGTAGAACATCAAGTTACAATCACTTTTCCCTCCCCGAAAATATCAGCTGGTTGCGGCTCTGATATTGTCTGAGAACGCCTTTTGTCTTACACCATTGGTCACAGTGAAGGGGTCTGAAAGCAAGTTGCCCAATTGACTTGCATGGTCTGGTTCTTATATCAACTCATCAGTAATCTTGCTACACACGTACGTACGTGGTGTTAAGTAATTTCGTATAAAATGGATTTTGGTTGTGGTCAAGCATGCATGGCAGCAACAAGTAACACACAAATACATGAAAGAACACGAAGATAGTTATGTGGTGATAGTAGAAAGCATATGCTTGATGGCGCTAGCACAATTATTTTGATGATACACAAGCATATATATGAGATATTAGAAAAGATCACATGAATAGATGAATGGATAGCGCCATCACGGTTATTATGATGTAATGCTGCGATGACTTTCAACTAGACCGATTTATAAAATGCATGGGGGAGTGGGAGGCTACGAAAGACCAGAGGTCATTTAGGCTGCAGATCTCCATAGGGCGAACCTACTTATAGTGTAAAGGGAACATTTTATATTAGTAAGTAAAAGTCTATTGCTCTGAGTATAAGGTTTAATATGCACAATGCGGTCATGTGGTTCATGAAAGCAAAATGTGTTGCAGGTAAATCAAGCCACCATAAGAAATTGATTTAACGGTGCCACATCAAACATTGTCTGTTTTAAACATGTTTTAAAAATATGTGTGATGGTTAAAGAGGAGATTCCCAGGGCCTACGAGATGGGGGTGAAAAAGGTACATCGTACTCGCTCCCGGTAGTTATTGGGGCCCGGGGAGATGAAAGTAAGCACTCTCTCAGTATAGAACAGTTGCCAGCATGACAATTATTCTTGTTGTAGACGTTAGCATGACAGCTGATTCTGATTGCTATACAAACAAGCTATACGAGTTTTGACGAGGGCCCGAGAAGATAGAGGGACCGGTATTAGTCTTCGTACCCCCTGGTAAAATTTTCGGAGGTCGTGGGAATACCACAACTGTTATGAACTAGTGGAGCACTAGAATGGTGTCACAAAATTTAAGCAGGTTGAGAACAAGGAGGCCAGTCATGTATTTGGGAAATGAAATCTCAGTCGATGTGATGCATCATGCATGGGAACGGAAATTAGTTCACTATTCGGTGGATACAGTACATTATTCGCTTTGCGCTTGAAGGCTAAAAGCATCCCAATACTTTATACAAGAGTTTGAGGCAACCGATTTTAATGAACGCAACAAAAACCAAACGGAATAAGATATAACAGCGATACCTGAAGATTTGGCCATTTTATAGCGTCGTTAAAAAATTAAGTCAATGCACCTTGTTAATGTACATCAACAAAAAAGAAACCAAAAATGTTTCTGGTACGCGAATAACACATTTCTTTTATATTCCGCTGTAAAAAGTGTCAAACACGGTTTATTTTTTATTTCTAATGGAATTTTTGACCAGAATTCCAAACATTTTCTAATGTGTTTCAGTTCAGTGGCACTTTTCCTGTTTCTTTCTTATGATCAAAGTGGAGCTTGTTGCTGATAGCAACACGCATTTCTGCCTGTGCATTCAAGCAATTTCTAGATTTCGTCTTAATTGACAAAAGAGTGCTAAATCCTGACTCGCATAGGCATGTTGTCACAAATGGAATGCTCATGGCTAGTGCAGTTTCACAAAGTCTTGGAAACACAACCACACTCGAGCACCAATACTCTTTTAAAGTTTTACTCACAAATCGCATTTCAAGGGCACGATTAGAACACAGTTCTTTAAGATCTTTCAGCTCTCCATCATCTCACATTTTATCCAAATTGAAGGAGCATGGATTCACAATCCATTCGTCCGAAGATTTCATAATATTTGTCAAATGATGTCGACAGCATTTCCAAATGAGCCACAATTTCTTTACAACCTCTGGGAATCAAACTCGAAGATTCATTGTCATCGACTGTTTCTTCAAATGATGGAAAATTCTAATAATTCCCTCTTTTGACTCGTCGACACAACAGAGACAACTTACCTTTGAACGCATTTAGTTTTTCATAGAAATTCAATATTGGTATATTTTCGCCTTGAAACATAACGCAAGATTGCATTGTATAACGTCTTCAGTCCCACACGCAACGCTGTAGCATGCATGGCAGTAATAAGAAACACACAAAAACGTGAAAGAACACGAAAATAGATACACAGTGGCACAGGTGTACGAGCAGGAAACTTTTTGAGGATGGGAAGGATTTTTGACCGAATTTCCTCAAACATGCCCGAAAAGTTTTTGTGCGACTCTTGCCTACAAATTTTCTCCCACAAACATCATGAAGACCGTTTTTAGTGTGACGTCCAAAAAAAGGTCGTCATGTGTTTTTCTGCATACGTTGGGCGCCGTTTTTTCAAATCAAACATTGGGCGCCAGGTTTTGCCCGGATTTTCAGGGATTTTTCCCAGATATTCAGGATTTTTCCCAGTTTTTTAGGGATTTAGCCCAGATTTTCAAGGATTTCGCCCAGATGTTCAGGGATTTCGTCCGGTTTTTAGACAAATCAAAACTTTTGTGGGTACGCTTGCACCCCTGCACCCCGCCTTCTACACCACTGCGTGGCAATAGTAGAAAAGCATACGCTTGATGGCACTAACACTATTACTTTGACGAAACGCAGGCATAAAGGACACTCAAGAATTGCATCATTCACGGTTGTTATAATATAGTGCTGCGATGACTTCCATCTAGACCGCTTTATGAAATACATGAGGCAGTGGGAGGCTGCGAAGGACCAGGGATCATTTAGGATGCAGAAATCCCGAGGGCGAAGCTACTTACAGTGTAAAGGGAACAGCTTGTAGCAGTAAGTAAAGGTTTGTTGCTCTGAGTATACTCTAAAGTTTAATATGCGCAACGCGGTTATATTGTTCATGGAAGCAATATGCGTTGCAGGCAAGATCAAGCCACCATAAGGTTGGTTTAACGTTTCCACTTAGAAATTTTGCTGTTTGCTCATATTTTGTAAATATTTGTGACGGCTAGAGAGGTAATGCGTCAACATTATGAACTAGTGCAGCACTGCAATGGTGTCACAAAATTTAAGCAGGTTGAGAACAAGGCGACCAAACATGTATTTGGGAAATGAAATCTCAGTCGATGTGATGAATCATGCATGGGAACGGAAATTAGTTTACAGTTCGGTAGACACATTATTCACTTCGCGGTTGGAGACTAAAGACATCCCACTACTTTATACAAGAGTTTAAGGCAACTATTTTAATGAACGCAACAGAAACCAAAGAGAGTAAGATTTAATAACAATACCACATAGTTCGACTATTAGTAGCAGCGTTAAATAATTAAATCAATGCACCTGGTTTATACACACCAACAAAAAGAAAACAAAAATGTTTCTTATCACAAATAAAACAGTCACAATCATCGAAAACATTGTTTTATTCGACGTTTCGGCTTATGCGTAAGCCATCATCAGGAGTAAATGAAATGCGACAGTTAAAGGAAAAAAAATGTTTCTAGTACCCAAATAACACATTTCTTTTATATTCCGCTGTGAAAAGCGTCAAACACGGTTTATTTTTTATTTCTAATGGAATTTTTGACCAGAGTTCTATTGCACTGTACTTTAAGATTCTCGCACCTGAGTTTGAACGTGCTTTTGGTAAAGAAAATTGCCGAGTATTAGTTTGTCTCATATTATACGAATGTAGATCTGTAATGAGTTTAAAACATTGTGATTGTTAAATGTAGCCGGTAGCTGAGAGTTGGTACGTTTGTACATGAGTTTGCTTAAAGTGATAAACTTAGATCATTCATACAAGTGATATGTCACTGAGAGGCTTGGTTGAAATCTTGTTATTCTAGCTCCTCAAGCAAATCACAGTGACGCTTCTTCAGAAAGATTGATTTGTTTTTGCAGTTCGAAGAAGTAGCTTAAAATTCTCCAACGCGAGAGCCAGCGGACTTCTGCGTGGAAAAGTAAAACTCTATGTTCACTTCCACTGAGCCGTATCAGCCTCACTTCACACACCCCAATTGGGGGGCCACGCTGTCACCAAAATTCAGTCCCATAACCACTTAGCCCCCCAGAGAAAGCTTAGATCCCCAAATTGAAATATGAAGCAGTAGAAATCAATGAAGTTGGGGGGGCCCTTTGAAAGAAAAGTGCTTATGCATTACAGCTACTTTGGGCCCTTTTTGAAACCAATTATTTACACATTACTGCTGTTGGGAGCCCCTTTGAAAGCAAAGTAGCCTACTTATGTGGATTGGGCCAAAATGTTTGATTTTAGGCTAATAACACTATTTTGTTTGAGATACCGCTTCTCAGAGCACAAAATGGCTGTATGTTCCAACTTTTGTGGGGTGAATGGCCTCCAAGGCCCCTCGGCACGTCTATGCCTGAGTCTATATTTGTTAACATTACAGGCGATTTGAGATACAAAATGTTATTAATTTAAACATGTGCCATGCATCAGGAGATTAACAGTCCAGACATGAGTAAGGTTTACGCATGCGTATTTCGGCCAAAAAAAGCCCAACGCGCACGCTTTACAAGCATATTTCAGCTCGTGGTAAAGTTTTGTCAATTTGCGCTAATGAAAGAAAACGTTCATCGCGGCGCACATGCTTTGACCGGCCTCATGTTTGCTCCTTCGGTAATAATGTTTTCATAACTGAACGATATGATTGATTCTGATTTCCTGCAAATTTTTTTTACATTTGCATTTCATTACGACATCTCTAAATAATCGCCGTCAATTAAACGACAATGATTTACCACCCAATTCTTTTTATTAAGCTCGTTCAAAAAATTTTAGTTGGAAACTACGAGCCTATCATGGGTATTTGCGGGAAAATATTTATAATTAATTTGCACAATCTGCAAATGCTGTTCATGTTGTAAGTTAAATATAAATTTTCAGAATGTCTATTCCCCTTGCACAGACATGAAGGGCCCCAAATGGAAGACTTTCTGGGGAAGGTTCTGCCTAGGCCCGCAGGCACAGGGGGGGCATTCCGGGGCAGTTACCCCCAAATCTTTTTGTGCCACCCAAATTTTGTTTTGCTCAGAAAAGTTTGTTTTAAACATACGACAAAAACAAAAATTTTAGCCCCTAAAATCTATTTTGCCCCCCAAACCTTAAAGCCTAACTACGCGCTTGGTTCTGCCAAAAGTGGGTCTGCAATTAGGATATTTCGTTTTGAAGGGCGTTCGGTCTCGAGATGTAGCATAACATAACTTTTTTTATAAATCACCATTAGGGGGGTCAATAATCATTAGGGGGTCAAGCATTTTGGAGGGTCAGAGTTGGGCTGCTACGGCACTGCACTTCCAAGATCTTCACAAAGTTACATAAAGGGGCGGTGATTGAGAGCTCGACCCCTAATCCAGATCGATTTTTCAGAAGTATCAAGAACTTTCTTCGATTTCAGAGGCAAGGATTTTGATGCAAAACCCGGCGATGAAGGCAACAGTGAGTGTTCCTTGCAAGTGCGGAATATCCTGTTTCATCAGTGCAGAAAACCCAGGTTTATTTCCCAGCCTAGCAGGACCGCCATCAGCACACAGAACCAAACCCTGAATATCTCATCATATTTTGCAAATAAATCTTTAACAAACTGAAGCACGTTTTTTCTAAAGGTGGTTGTTTTCAGTTCTTCATAGAGAAGAAGTTCTCTTTTATGGTGCCATCGTGAACATACTTCGCCAGTGCTTCAAATTGACTACAAGTCGAAACATCGGCAATCTCGTTCGCCAATGTTTCGGGAGATTTTCAAGGGGGCTAACCTTAATTTGCGAGATACCTTGTTCCAAAATATCTAAACTCACATCAGCAATTCGGCTCTGAATAACATTATTTGGTAGCGGCACTAATTCAAACTTCCTTCTTGCTTCATTTTCGAGAATAGTGTAGCCATTCATAATAAACATGGCTTAATAAGCTCTTCTGCAATAGTATGAGGTTTCTTAGACTTTGCTACTTTAAACGTCACTTAGTATAACGTCATCAGCAGTGATTTGTCAACAGGTACAAAACCTAATTTTGGAAGGGTTGCTCGAGAATCAAAACGGGCTGTTTTAGCTCACAAAGGTTTTTCATCCTGTTCCACAACATTGGCGTGGCCATGTCGGTTGTTGAAGTGTTCTTGCGCGGCTTGGATGGCTTCTAATTTCCATTGAAGAAACAAGCTTCACAGAACATGCACTATGAGGCTTTTGCAAATTTTTTAAAATATTGCGAGTTCCTCACTTTTTCCGATGTAAGTGAAACCAAAACTGATGTAGTCATCATTCCATTTCCTTTTATTCGACGTGATGAAGGGTTATGATGATAATCAGACATCAGAAAAGCTTCTGCAGGGATTTCGGATGTTGCCCTGCGTAGAGGTTGCTTGTGTTGTGATGAAGGTCGTCCTGCATGTAGATTTGCTGTTTTCCCAAAACGCTACTAACAGCGAAACAGTTTAGTCGGCTTATGGGCGCTTTTTAGTCTTGCGACATAAAGTGCCTGACATTTTAAGTTGTCAAGCCGAAGCAAGGCGTTTGGCTCTCACCCGTTTTGAAGATCAGTTTCACGGATTTCCTAGTGCACAAATCTTTATCTGCAAAAGGTTGCTGATTAGCAGCAACAGAAAATGCTTTGACGATGGCTCTACAGCAGAAACAGCCAATGTGGTCCGTGCGCCAGCGATACAAAAACTCGACTAAAGGCCAATCTACACTGAGGACGAGCCAGGAGTTGCCAGGCGTAATCCTTTGTTTTACTGCGTCGGGTAATTTTGCGCCGTGCACGGCTCCGCACGGCAACTCCTACACGCAATAAAGGAAACAAAGATTTGCGCCTGGCAACTCCTGGCTCGTCGCCAGTGTAGATTGGACTTAACTAAACGTGCTATCCACACCGCATGACCAAACTTCGAATAGTGAAACGAGGTCACCCCGCCTGATCCGTGCGCGAATATAGATGCAGTGAATCTCCGTTGGCGCAAATGCATCCACTATGTACTTCCATTATGATCTCCACTCGCAATTACGTAGAGCAGACCTTCACGTTTCTCCAAATTAACAAAACACTTTCAAAAGGATAACAAATCACTGCAGTATGAAAGGCAGTGCACATGACTCTTTTCCTCTACCATCGATTCAACTCATGCTATTTTCTATGAATGATGAAATGCAAAATCCACTCGCACATGCACAATGCACATATGCTCAGACTATCCTAGAATTGTCCAGAAAAGTGATTAACACGTCTCAAAAACAATGCCAACATTGAGTTCATTTGAGCAACAACTGTCACTGTACAAGCTTGCAAATAAGAAGAATAAATTGCAGCAACGCGAAATAATTAATATCGTGGCACATAGGTTTGAACGAACCTCGCGTTTATGTCTGTAATCCATTACAAAAGAAAAAAAAAGCTGCACGATAGTAATCATTTCTGTGTTAAATACGAGCGCTTCTCGCAACCCTGATTGAGAACCACTGCCTTTTATGCATCTGAAACAGCTGCAAACACAGGGGTGCGTTTTGCATAATATGATACAGTCTGCTTAAATAAAAACATGCGCAGATCACTCCCGTATTCTGACTGAAAACCAAACTGATTGTCAGTGTTGGAAAAGATTGTCCGAGATTTCCTTCTTTTCCTAGGTGATAATTCAGGTCTACTGTAATCAAACCACAAAAGCTACAAATACCAATGATCTTCAGCAATAAGCACTTCAGCATCCGTTTTTCACATTATGCTTGTGAATATCGCTAAAATAATATACAAACTATGTCACGTGCATGTGCTCTAGACAAAAAAAGGAAGTCATTTTCCATTTAACAAAAGTACTGGGTGAAGCTGTTTCAAGATCAGCATTGGCTGTTTTAATGGGTCTATTGTCAAAAAATGGTCACCAAAAGTAGTCCTTTACAAATATTTTATGAATGTTGATATTTGGCTGACGCTAGGCAAGTTTTGAATAAAGTACATGTAGTCAATCGAAGTAGTGGAGTTGCCATGCTGACGGCTATGCATCGTCGATTTAAATGTTTTTTAAAAATAGCTGGGTCTAATTTTAAACTGGATTACAAAAATCTCGCTTTGCCAATTTTGAAAGCATAAAAATCAAGCAAAAGGGCAAGGGGTGAAGGTGGTTAAAGGCTAGCTTGAAAGAAATTTTGTTTTTTTATAATTAGACAAGTGTTTTCCTAGATCGTAGAGAGCTTTATTACGCCTGTGCTTGAGAAAAGTATTTCCCGTTAAAACGAGGACGAAAAAATCTTTTGGTCAGCCCTGGTCTGCACTACTGAGTCCATACAAATGTATCTTGAACAGCGCCTTGTAAAGCATGGAGCCAAGGTGAAATGTGTGCATTGGGTTAATTAGCGCCATCACGGCTCGCTAAGCAAACACAACCACATGTTGCTTTCACGCTGAGTAAATGATTAACCTTCATGCAAGCACAAATCTGTTTTAACATGCTTTGTGCAGGAAACCATGGCTGTAAAAAGTTCAATGCTGGTCGTACAAATATAATTTTAAGGTGTGCCTTGTCGACGAGTAGTCTTATGTGGGTAAAAATCTGAGGCTGTAATTGTCGCTTTATGTGCAATTGGGCAGGGAAAACCGAAAATACTGCACTCACTGCAAAAGTTTCGTGGCAAGAATAGCCAGGGAACCTGTAAAGCAAGCAAATTTTGCCAGTAATAACATCGGTCTTTTACGCTGTGAAAAAGATATATTCCGCATCAGAAATGTCATATGTGGCTTTGCCGTATTAACAGCAATCCACAGCTATCGTTTCGTTTTGTGGCTATCCAACAATAACGCAATTAAAATTTTCAGTGGCCAAATCTGCCAATGCCTGTAAATTTAGAAAGTTCCTGAACTGATATTAGAGTCAAACAGCAAAATCAGTTAGGTGGATAAGCCTAATCAGGCTTTTCCTTTTTTAATGTCCAAGCCCTAGGTCTAGCCTGTGGGGACTGCAACACCATTTATGAGGAAATCGCTTACTTTGCAGGATTCCAAAGCAAAAGCAAATGATTTTTGACTACAGAAAAGGAAAGGTGTTGTTTCTGGCAACTTTTACGTTGCTAGTGCTTACAACTTTTGCTGTTTTTTCTTTTTATCCGTCCAAGCGAAATAATTTGAAAACAAAAGGTAAGAATAAGTTGACTTTTTGATATACCTACCTGGATAGATTTTAAGCAGAAAAAATTTTCAGTTAATCAAAACTGCTTTTTGATAACCTAATGGTGTTTTGGTATGATATTTCTCTTTTACTTTTGTTAGAGGAGGTTTCGTTTTTCGGGTTGAAGTATGAGTTTTTGGGTTGAAATGATTGACATTTTGTATTGCTAATATTTGAGTTTTTTAAATTGAAATTAACATATTTGCAATTACGGGCGCCGGAGCAGCGGTAGGGCAGGGGTGGGGCAGTACAAGAGTTGAGGGCAATGGAAACTTATCAAAAACAAAAATGGTTACCAATCATGTTTGCTTCTGTTCATCAACAATTTTGACCTCAAAAAATAACGTGAAAGAGATTCTGAATTTTTATGGGTCCGCGAATAGCTGCACTAAATTTGTTTCAAGTCGATATTGATAAACCATGAAATTACCTAAGATGCTGTTATGAAAAGGTGCCTCTGCCCTCATTTCCCCCCTTTTGAAAGGCAATGCCCCGCCATCTCCCCGTTCTCCGGTATCTCTGTTCGTAATCAAATTGTAATTAATCTTCGTTCTCAGTGTCAGTGAAGCGGGTTTTGTGTTGTTATTAGATTTTGTAGAAATTATTCAGTATCTTGCGTTGCAAATATCCCAAACCTGATTAAATTATTTAAGAGATATCTTTGCCTGAATGCATTAGAGTTACCGAAAGCGTTAATGTTGTTGTCCAACAAATTGCTCAGTTCATAAAACGAGACCACCACACAAAGCAATTAATTGAAAGTAAGAAGATTTTAATGCGTACTAGATTTGGCGAAGATGTTTTTTTAGCGAGCATTCAGACTTGGCTTTGTGTTGGTGTGTGTTGCCTGAAACGCTCTGGTTAATTTTTTTGAAAGAATGATGATATTTCGATACGCAAGGTAGGTTTTACTAAGGAATATCGTTATCAATCTTTTTTATAATTATTTTATCTTTCACATAACAGTAATTAAAAAAAATTATAGGTCACATATATTCTGATGTAAACACATTCACTAGAGATAAACCAGAATTAGCCAAATAATTGTCTATTAATTTCTTATATACTGGCATTAAGAAAGCACTTTCAAATAAACTGTTTTAAGCCGATCCAGTATCGAGGGATTTCAGATATACACGTCTTGACAATTAGACCAACCAGCAACTGTCTTGCAATATTTTTTAGTTTCATTATTATGAGCAGTTTGTGGCATTGAATAATTTTGTGACATAACTGTCTGAAGATTTTTCTGAAGAGCATGAGCATTATTGAGAAGTCGATTTAGCACTTTTTTCTCTTAAGCTGGTGTTCAGCTTTCTCATTCGACACGTTTGATCGCATACGCGCTACTCACTAAAAATTAGAGTTGTTTTGAGTAGCACTGGACACTGACAAACATCTTAATCGACAAAATAAGATTGGATGCAGTACTATGATAAAACCAACATGCAAAGGCGGCCAAGTTACTTAAAGCCATCTCTTTGATCGTTTACAATGATTGCTTGCTATCCATATTCATCTCAACACATGGAAATTTTGCGGTAAGAAGATGTAAAAATGCACGTTTGGAGGTCGCAACATCATAGTAATCAGTGGTGGGATTAAGGCTGGGGGGACCCGAGGCAAGACTAAAAAGGAGGCCCTCTGATGACATCATCATACTCAGCCAACCGTGATAAGAACTTTTGATCAAGCCTAAGATACGACCACCCAAGGATACGTTTCTAAGACTACGGCATGACTGACATAGCAGAGGGAAAAATGCAAAAGGTGTTCATGATACACAACTTTAAAACACTGAAAGTTGGGAAGACAGGGCTGGCAACACATGACAGTCAGGTGATAGGAAGTTGGCATCTCCCCCACTTCTTTATTTTCGCGCCCCATTTCTCTACATTTACCATCAATAAACTACAAAGTTCCCATTTGAAAATTGCACACTTTACTCCTTTCAAAAATGCTTTTAACTACAAGAACATAGCATACAAAAGCATCAAACCTGAGACTTGTTTTGGAAAACTTTGAGGCTGGATGAGTCAAAGCTTCCCTCATCTTGCATCGACACAAGTTGTTTGAAAAATGTGGAAAAGTAGGAAATAATTCATCATATGCCCTTTCGCAAACATTTCAACTACAGCAAGCAGCCTGCACAATTGATTAAACCTGCCCTAAGAAAAAAATGGCTCAAGTTACACTGGCTAAGAGCAGGCAAAAAAACTTTAATATCACCTAGCAATTCTACCTCAAACCAGTCATTTACTAGTCAAGCTTCAAATAACCTGTGACCTCAAGCATGGTCTAAATTCAAACCACCTAAAATACCTGAACTATCTGTAGAAAAAAATGAGTACTTATAATACTCAAAAAATGCCATTTCTGCTACCTGATAAGAAGCATAAATGTTGTCTTGATTAAGTATTAACAGTTTTTGCAGCACAACAGCAGTAATACAAGAATACTTTGTGAACTAAGAAGAAAATGTACTAAAAAATTAAAAGATGAGTGTGGTCACTGCTATAACAATTGCATGTTGTCTTATTTTCTGATGCAAATGTTTGCAAAGGTACAACATCAAAAGAAATGAGAAATTTGTCTGATCTTTTCAACTCAGAGACATAGAAAAGAAATCCTTGGATAAAAATATGAATGCTTTGAAGCATGCATTTATCAACTTCATTTTTACTTGAGTTTTTGTGCATGGCACGTCTGATTATGCACTAGACAAACATTGCTGCTATGAACAACTTGGGTGCTTGAAGCTGCATTCTCCTCTGTAGGTTCACCAGTAACACGCACTACAACAGCGACAGATCTATTCATGAGACCTTCACATTTTTCATCAGCTTTTTTCTTTCTTTTTCCTTGTTTTTGCTGTTCCACGTGGTTGCTTTCTGTTCAACTGTGGCATTTTCTTAAAATTATCAATAAACCAAATACTTCAATCTCTACAAATCATCATTTGGTATAAAAAATTATCATTTGGTATAAAAAGTTAATATTTCGTACAAATATTTGCTCTTATTTGATAGGGTTTTTTCAGAACTTTTTAGAAGAAAATTTAATTCACAATTTCTTTATGTACAGAAGTTGGTTTGAAGCTTTTCTTTATTTGCACATTGGAGATGGTGGTGGGGCTCCTTTGAAAGCATAGTACTTACACATACAGTTGCTGTTGATGGTCCCTTTGAAAGCTATGTGCTTACATATTAAAGTTGCTGTTGCGGGGCCCTTTCAAAGCAGAGTACTTACACACTACAGTTTCTTTTGGAAGACGGAAGACCCTTCAGTGAAATTTAAAAGCAGAGTACTTACGCATTTCAGTGGCTGTTGGGGGCCCCTTTGAAAGCAAATTACCTGCACATTACAGTTTCTGCAGGGGGGCTCTTTGAAAGCAAAGCACATATTTATGACCCGCTTTGTTGTATATTGTATGAGTGGACAATAAGTTTTTCATCAAAAATAAGGAACATTTACATGCGGAACACCTAGAAGGTGCCCTCCGAAAGGGGGGCCGAGGCAAGTGCCTCTCTCGCCTCCCCTTAAACACACCACTGATAATAATATCAGGTATTTGAAAATTAGTTACTTCAGAACTCTACAGCGAACGTGACACAAACACTTCATTTATGCTTCATCTTTCAGCATTATTGAAAATAAGTTGAATACTGTCAAAATTGAAAAAATTGAAGTGTTTCTCTGTAAATACCGCTTTTTGTTCTAGAAAACTTTTAAAACAGTCGCTAAGGAATTAAAAACTTTTGAATGGACAACTTTTACCTTCGAAAAGAACGTTTTGTCTCAAAATGTAACAACAAAGTTATTTTGCAGTGTTGTAGATATCACAAGTAGAGAAACAATTGCTATTGAACTGTACAGATATTTCAAAACTGTGGTGAAAGATTGCCCAGCAGTATCTGCTATTCTTTCTTTTAGTAACATAAAAATGGCTTACATGATACTTTACAACCATGCGAAAAACATTGCAGATGCAGAAAATGTGGAACCAGTTCAAGAGAAAGTTGAGAAGAAGTACATGGAATTTGATGATTTCCTGAATGGGAGATTCAGGGCATCAAGTTTTTATCCACACTGGGTTTCGGGTAGGATAAGTAATTAATTGCTTTGTACACAGTTATGCTAAACCTCATAAGATATATATCATCAGGTATACGGAATTATTTATATAGTGCTTTTCTGTCACTTAATCTAAAATATTGTAAAGGAAAAGATTAAGCGAGTGGAACACAGCTAGTACAGAAAGCCTAATTAAAGCGTTGAAGAAACCAAGGTATATTTTTTCCATGGCAGACAAAAAAAGATTTCGCTTTGGTGTTATGCTTATACAGCATATGTGATAGGCTTGGCGTGATATCTTTTTGTCCACGTTGCTGGATCCATCATTTTCTGAACATAAATGTCTAATGTGCGAGCAGAATGCAATTTGTTTAGAACAGCTATGTCCAACCCACGGCCCTCGGACCGCATGCGGTCCAATCGAAGGTTATATGCGGCCCAGTTTAGGATTTCGTTGTAGAAGTATCCTACCTGACAACTTGTCTTTATTTTGATAATCTTGAATTAGACGTTTTTGTTGTAAGTGGTCTTCAATGCCACTTTATCACGTCTATTACCATTGCAGATAGGATTCGAACGCTTCCAGGACGTTATCTTTAACTAAATTTAGCTTCCTAAGATCAAAGTAAGCCATTCAATGTGCGGCCCTCATTAATATGTTATTCAATGTGCGGCCCTGGTTAAGATTGTGACATGATTTTTGGCTCGGTAAGCCACCTGAGTCGGACGTAGCTGGTCTAGTATAATATAAAGCAGTTTTTCTCAGACTGAGGCCGGCGGGCATTGATTTCAAGGACTTTTTCAAAAGTAAGTCTTGTGGACGAAAAGCTGATTTTTGCTTCTGAGAGCAGAGCACTTTATCAGGTTCTTGATAAAACCATTTCCTTGCTGAGGGCAGCGGGGCAACAAAAAATTTTTATCTATCAGCTGCAGATCACGCTTTCAAGTTTGCAAAGAATACACTACACATAAACACAGGAAAAGAAAAAACACTTCTCGTGGCGCTTTTGCAATGATAAAACATCGAATCTTATAGAAAATCCGATCACATGGTTTTCTTTTCTTTACAGCACGTATTGTTGACCATTTTCACGTTGGTAATAACAATAGTACATATCAAGTGGAATGCAACCTACAGTGGCGCAATAGGAAGATTTTCGTAAATTTGATATTCTATTTCATTTTGTATATAATGTAAGGTTATTAAGTTGGTGACGAAAAAGTTGCGTGTTTTTTTACAAACAACGGTCATTCGTCATTCGATCCGCGTTGCCTGTAATATGCTAAATGGTGCTTGGGTCGCCACTGCAGAGTAAACCTTTCATTTTATCTCTCGATAACATAGGGAGATCAATGAAGAAGCCTAGGAGAAGATATACAAAGCTGGTCACGAAAGTTTAAATTGCGTACAATTTGTTTGATCCCCCTGGTACCAACCAGTACGTATTTTCAACTGGGTGTCACGCAGAACAATCACCTTCGGGGGGTCGATGGCTACCACAGACCCTATTATGGTGTTGGGCTGCCACATGAGGTGTTCGCTGTAGTAGGGCAAAAATGCAGTAGTATTTTGTCTTGGTGTGGAAATTTATTGTTGTAATTTTCTGAAGTTTGGCTTAATTTAGCAGCAGCTTGTAGGGATGACATTTTTAGTCATTAGCTGAAAATTTGAGACAAACAATGGGAAAGATTTGCTTCCTTTTGCTTGTTTTCTTCTACGAGTTTATATCACTACAGTGGGAATTAATTTACTTTAGGAATGCGGCCCACTGCAGCCCTCCAGTTGTTGTTTGACCCCCCTAACAACCAAAATCTGGCAACGCACCTGGCAATGCTTTGAAAACGACCTAAACTTAGTTTAATCCGTAAAAATTCATGTAGATGAGTTGTTTTCCCATGGCATTTGGAATTGTCCAACTCTGGCCCATCGGCCTTTTTTGCATTTTAGTCTAAAGATGAGTTTTACTAAACTGCCAAAGTATATTCGGTATATTGCAAGGTAATATACCGATTTCAATGTCTGCGCTTGGCAATCCAATTTGCGATGATAGTTAGGTATTTTTACTTCACTGTTCTTTTTATATTCAAGTTTGCTGTATAGTTGTCTCTGCATGAAAATTCGTTTTGATGAAGTTGTACTCCAAATTGCCCAATTTAGTTTCATTGTTTTTTGATTAGACAACCACTTGAGTGTACCAGTGTGTTGCAGTAAAGAATTTACCTTATTGTAACAGGCTGAAACTGGCCACACTTTCAAACTGCGTTTTCAAACGTTTACTCAGAGAATCGTTGGTTAAAATATTCCGAGACTCAAATCTAAGTTGTCCAATCGTGTGTCCCACAACAAAATTTTAAGGCATAAAGTCCTAAATTTTATAGTTTTGTGAAGTTTTATCAAAAATGTTTAGCAGGATTTCGCAATTGAAGGTTTCCGCAGCACATTCCAGATAGTATGAGCAGTGTATAACCGAGTGATGAACAAATAACAGTTGAAGCATTACCTTTTTTAAATTTGTAGACTTCTTGACTGTTTTTCGGCACAACTTACCACGCAGCCTAAACATCGTTCTTCAGGGTAATAGAAAACACCAATGAACGTTTGCAGTTCGTTTCGTTCGGTAACTTTTTCGGTTAGGTTATGGTATTCAGGTCGTTTGGGGAATGTTACGCCATCGGTCGGTTACGTTCCACACTTTGCCGTAATCTGTTGGTTACATTTCATTTCCAGGATATGTTCTTGAAACGTCAGCTATTTGGTAGCATTAGAAAAAAACATGGAAAAACACTGCTACCAAAAAGTGGTGTTGAGATCCTAAACCGCAATTAACTTGTGAGTGGAGAAGGCAAGACGGATCCAATTTGGGCGGTTGTTTCTTAGAACATGATGTCCATTTTTAGAAAATGTGCTTGTAATCATTGTTTCTCAGCCGCTCTTTTATAACATAATATAAAAGCCAAGCCTGTCTGGTCATCTAGAACCTCATTTCCGGACTATCCCTTCTAATGCCAAGTCTGCGTCCACAGACTCTGAATACCGTGTCCTCAGGACTTTTATCTTTCCGCCAAGAAAATCAGAGTGAAGCTTTTGCTGATGATTATACTTCATCAGTAGGTTGAAATCCAAGGAAGGAAAGTTTACCACGGAGTTATTTTGGTTGTTGCTCAAATTTCAAGGGGCAAGGTTATGGATAAATGATCATCCATCTTATTAGCATTTTTGCTGTGTTACAAACTCCTGTCCACTTTTCAAAACAATTTAAGTTATTTAGGTCTCTCTTGTTAAAATAATGCATACTTTGCAAAATCAGACCTTCATGTTAATGAGAAATTACTTTTTAAACCGCAACTACAAAAGTTTTTGTTTTCTATCGTAGGAAACGAATACGTCGCAAAAACTGCTGAGAAAACGTTTGTGAAAATCAACATCGACACTGAAGCAGAAAGAACTTTTCTTGAAGGAGATGTCGTGGTAAGAGTGATATACTCTCCAAGCGAAAAAAATTATGAAGTCAAATAGATTTAAGAGTTTAAGCAGCAACAACTTGACCCAGTAAATAGAGTTTGAGTATACCCGTATATTTTTTGGATGAAAGCATGTTTGAGTTTTAAAAGAGTAAACTCCAATTGTTTTGTGCTCCTTGATGTAATTGGTAACATACGTTAAGTATCTATCCAGTGTTCGCTTCATCAAAAATCTTTACATTATTTATTGATATTACAGCCTGAAAACATCGATTCCTGGGTGGTGTCACCCGACCAGCTTTACATTGCCATCCATTACAATAGAACTGACGTGAGTTTGTGATGACCATTTTGAGTTTTTCATGAAAGGTAGCATTACCTACAGTTTTTAAATCTGTCTACAGTAATAAGCCTGTTGACAAAAAAACGATAAATTATGAAAATGTCAATATTTTGCTCTTTACCTTTTTGGCAACAAACTATGCACACTGGTAGAATCTTTTTAATAGCTTAATATGACCGTTGTAAAATAACGGAGGAATAACAGAAATTGTAAACATTTTAAAAGTGATTCTGTTTGAATAAGAGTTGATGATACCTATTCAGTAGGCGAAATTTGCAAGATCGTAGTGTCTGATTATTGCCTGTGTAAGGATTCGTTTCGATAGACAAACTTTTAAAAGTGCACTATGATAGAATTTTCGAAGTAAGTTTCATCTCCAGGGAAAATCACTTTTCAAAATAAAAGATCGTCTTGAAATTTGGGTTTCTTGAGAAACATTTTCTAAGAAATAATGTGTTTAAGGCATTCGTGTGGTTTCCCCCATCAGCTATCCACAGCTAGAGGCTCCACAATGCGCTTGCTACGCATCTGGGGAGGCGAATGGGGACAGCACAGACTATTTCTACGCTAGGACACTAGAAAGCCCAACCAGGGCAATCTCTCCATAAGCCGGTGATTGGAAACTGGAACACCACTTCGCTCACTGGGAAAGAACACGAACTGGTCCAGGAAGCAAAACGATATTCCTTGGATGTTGTTGGCATTTCATCGATTAAGCGCCGTGGTTCTAACACTGTTGAGCTGGACCATGAGTGGAAAATTTTCCACTCTGCCAGTGAGCCAGTAAAGTTTGCGCAGGCTTGACTGGGGATACTTGTAAGACCTCAACTGGCAAGCTGTATTGTTGTTTGGGTTCCACTAGGAGGAAGGGTGTGCATGCTGATGTTGAACCTCTTGGGCAACTGTTTGCGTTTGATACAGCTATATAGCCCAAATTCAAGCGCACTGTGCTCAGAATTCGTTGAAGAAATTAGTGATGCTCTCCGAAGGGCTAAAACTAACGCATTCACTATCTATTTTGAAAACTTCCATGCACGCTTTAGGAACAATGCCGGGTTATAGAGGGGTGTGATCGGCAGACATGATGATGCTGACGTGAATGATAAAGGAAGACTCTTGATATGCAGGTGTGCTGTAACAGCATACTATACATCATGAACACTTTTCTCCAGCACAGAGATGTGCACAACTGCACCTGGTGCAAAGATTTGTTGCAGAACTGTCCACCGTTCGCCACCTGCAGGCCCGCAACTTCAATTTGAAAAAAACGCCAGGGCCCACACAGACGTGCAGGAACCTCCCAAATAAAATGCGAGGCCATGGGGGACAAAATTGTAAGAAAGACATTAGCAGACAGCGTATCGTTCTTGTTTCAAGAGATCCCGGAATGCACAGCGAATGCGTAGGTGGAATGGCAGCTGTCCAAGCAACGGTAGCTTCATTTCATCTGCTGCTAGGTATGCGAACGTAAACGTCTGGTTTGGCGAATAGCGGCAAAACGATAACCCCTTGGTGGAACTAAGAGATTAAAGATGTTATTCAAACAAAGAAAGAAGCCTGCAAGGCGTGGCTCAAAGTAGATTTTTCTTTGCATTCGTGGTCCGGTGAGGCGCGAAAATCCGTAGGCCTTACGGTGGAAAAGTCCAAAATGCAATTCTGGGTGAACTCCAGACATAAACTAGATTCCAATTACTGGAAAGCCAACAAAATGTTTTTGCAAACGATCCGGCGTCTTCGCGGCAAAAGCTCTCATACGGCTAGATCCATCAAATACCAAATGGTATCTTACTCAGTAATGAGAAAGTCATTCTTTGCAGGTGGTGATTGCTTCAACGATCTTTTGAACCGAGTCACGTTCACACCACCGAACACACACGAGATACATTTTTGGAGGAAAATACCATCACTGTAGCCGAGGCCCTCCTAGCAGTCAAAACAGTGAAGACTGCAAGTTGTGATGAAATCCGACCTGAAATGTCTAACGCCTTGAATCGAGTTCTTTGACTGACTCGTGTGTGCCAAATGGTCTGATGTTCTGGGAGGGCACAGAGAAATTGGCAAACCTGGTGATTAGCCCCATCCAAATTAATGGAGACAGAAGAGAATTCATTAAATTCAGCCTCATCTCTTTCCTTAGCTTCCCTGGAAAAAGTGTATGCCAAATGTCTTAAAAAAGATGCAGTGAAATAACAACCAAAGCTGGATGATACCAGTGTGTTTTTATTCATGGCCGCAACACTACAGACAAATTTTCATTCTCTAGCCATTTTTCAAAAAATATTAGGAGTATGCCAAAGACACCCAAACGTGTTTTATTTGCCGCAAGAACGCATACGACTGGGTTCCTTGTGAAAACCTACGGGAGTGTTGTGTTGCAACAGTACGGTTTTGACAGCCGCCTGGTACTGGCCGTCAAGGGTTAAGCCATTTTATGCCTGCTCAGAAATTTGCTTCCGTGTCGAGAGAATTAAATCACAACCGTTCAGCTTGGGTGTTGAACTCGGACGAGAGTCATGTTGCTGCAACTCCTCTTCATAGTCTACGTGAATTGTACAGGCAGTCACAGCCGAGTCCTTGAGGGTGTCACTGTCGGAAGCTGCAGGATCAACCGTTTGCTTTTGAGGATAATTTGGTGCTGTCACCTTTTGAACAGGGTCTTCAACATACACTTGACCGGTGTGCGGTTGCTTGCCACCAAACCGGAATAAAAATCAACACTAAAAGACCAAGGAATTATGTCTATCCAGAAACCCATGGCAGTGTACACTGAAAGTGAAAGGCGGTAGACTGTATCAGGTGGATAAGTTCAAAGGCGTCATGGTGGTATTCATGAGCGATGGGCGGTGGAACCAAGTGATTGATACATGTATTGGAAAAGCAAACGCAGTTCTGCATGAGCTTTATCGGCCTTTGGTGTCAAAACGGGAGTTTCCAAAGAACGTGAAGTTGTCAGTTTTTAAATCAGTCTTTGTTCCCATCCTCACCTATGGTCATAAATCTCGGTTAATGACTTAAAGAGTACTATACCCTAAGGCAGGGGTGGGCAATTAATTTGGCCCGGGGGACACTTTGACAAGGCCGCATTTAGCAGAGGGCCGTAATTTCTAATCGAAATACTGTAAAAGCAAGTCTTGGTTAAGTTAGCCTCAGCACTAACATTTACTGTGATTTGAACATATGTCCTGAATGCTTCCGCGGGCCACTGAAAACGCTGTGGCAGGCCACATTTGGCCCGCGGGCTGCTATTTGCCCACCCCTGCCTCAACGGCAAGCGGCAGAGATGGGATTTTTGCGAAGAGTTCACGGTGTGACGCTTCGCAACAAAGCGCGAAACTGTGAAATTCCTGAACACTTCAATGTTGAGCCACTTCTAGGAAACGAGAGAATCCAGCTTCATTGGTTCGGCTATGTATACAGAATGACATACGAAGGATTGGTGAGGCAAGACCTGCTGGCTACGCCCAGGGGAAAGCGGCCCCGAGGTCTTCGGACTAGGTGGTGTAACCACATCTCCGACCTTTCTTGGTCACGTCTTGGTGTTGCATCAGCAAAACTATCTGAGATTGCTGTTGATCATGAGGTATTTCGAGTCCTGCTAGCGAGCATGAAAATGAATAAATGAATGAATAAATTAAGCATTTTTGTAAGGGAATGTTTTAATGAAAAATTCTCTAACGATTTTATTGTTTAGGGTTATGCTCATTACATGCGAACAGTTTCAACAAAAGTTATCGAAGTAGCAACCGGGTAAGTTGATCTCAAATTTTACTTGACTATTTTTGAATAAGGACTGAGGATGATTCTATTTGAATAAGGACTGAGGATGCGTAATTTTACGTGAAATCGATTTCCTATTAAAAATTTGCTGATCGATTCCTTGCTTACACCCATCGTGGAAAGTACATACTTGAATAGAGATATGTGCA